>Ga0302311_10000035_pt1 | contig 152923 bp, 131 predicted proteins | sample III_Palsa_N1_3_FD_200449 | JGI IMG/M metagenome (GOLD analysis project Ga0302311, IMG submission 200449) | Peat permafrost microbial communities from Stordalen Mire near Abisko, Sweden - III_Palsa_N1_3 | ecosystem: Environmental > Terrestrial > Soil > Palsa > Peat permafrost | place: Sweden...
CAAATCTCAGCCCGCTGGGCCGCCGAGTAGTAAATGCGACGCCGCTGCTTCATCACCACGCTCCTTCTCCGACGAAAAGTAGCGTGTTGCGGTCACCGATTGAGCCCACCACCCTTAGCGGACATTCCCAGAGTCCGCTATTCGGCGCCGAGCCGGCGAGGGTCTCCGACGCGTCGCAATGGATTCCGCGTTAACGCCCCGCCGGCTTCAGCCGATAGTGGCTCACGCCCCAGTGGAAGCCCTCGGCGTGGCCGAACAGGCCAGCCGTCGCCAGGAAGAACAGCCGCCAGCGCCGGCCCCATAGCGTCGCCTCCTCGCCATAGACCTCGCGCAGGATGGCGCCGATGGGGCCGGCGTTGCGGTCGTAGTTGGCCAGCCAGTCCTCGGCCGTCCGCCGATAGTGCGTGCCGCTCCAGCGCCAGTCGGCCTCGACCTCCATGAGATCGGGGAACTCGCGCATCAGCGCGTGGCTCGGCATCACCCCGCCGGTGAAGAAGTGCTGGGCGATCCAGTCGTCGGGGTCGCCATGGTCGAAGCGGTAGGCGGCCGAGCGGTGGCTGAACACATGCACGAACAGACGTCCGTCCGGCGCGAGCCAACCGCGACAGCGTTCGAGCAACGCGCGCCAGTTGGCCATGTGCTCGAACATCTCCACCGAGACGATGCGGTCGAAGGTCCGGTCGATTTGAAAGTCGTTCATGTCGGCGGTCATCACCGTCAGGTTGGTGAGGCCGAGGTCGCGCGCCCGGGCCTCGATGAAGCCGCGCTGTGAGGCCGAGTTGGACACACTGACGATGCGCGAGGCCGGATAGGCGCTGGCCATCCACAGGCTGAGCGAGCCCCAGCCGCAGCCGAGCTCCAGCACGTCCTGACCGTCGGTCAGGCCGGCGCGCTCGCAGGTCTCGGCCAGCGCGAGCTCTTCGGCCTCGGCCAGGCTCTCGCGGCCCGTCGGATAGAGGCAGCAGGAGTATTTGAGGCGCGGGCCCAGGATGTATTCGAAGAAGTCGGCCGGCAGTTCATAGTGCTGGTCGTTGGCCGCGTCGGTATGCTCGGCGATCGGCCGCGTGGCCATGTCACGCGCGAAGGCCGCGTCATCGGCGGCGCCGGTGGAAAGGGCGCGGCGCGCGCTGCTCACCAGCAGATTGACCGCCGCCCGGCGCACTTGATCTGGCAAGGGCGCACCCTCGAAGGCGCGGAGGACCGTGGCGATGGAGCTCATTGGATGTCCTTTCGCGGAGGTCTGGGAAACATCGGGCTGACCCGCGCCTGGTAGAGGCGATAGGCGTCGCCCCGCGAGCGCAGCATCGCCGCCTCCAGCGGCGGCACGCCGGAGATGAAGCGGAGCAGGGCGAACATGACCGCCGGCGCGGTCAGCGACGCCCAGGTCCAGGGTTCGGACGCGCGCACGGCGATGAGAGGCCAGGCGCACCAGGCCAGGGCCTCGAAGGCGTAGTTGGGATGCCGCGACCAAGCCCATAGACCGACGTCGCACACCCGTCCGCGATGGGCCGGATCGGCCCGGAAACGCTTCAGCTGACTATCGGCGACCGTCTCGCCGGCCACCGCCACGGCTAGCACCGCCGCGCCGGCCACATCGCCGGCCGTCAGGTTTGCGCCCGGGGCTCGGGCCGCCAGGACGACGGAAACAGACAGCAGCGCGGTCGCCGGGGCCTGGATCAGCGACAGGCCCAGCATGTTGCGCTGGAACGCGCCGCCCCACTCGCGGCGGGCCTCGGCGTAGCGGGCGTCCTCGGCGTCAGAAAACACCCGCCGGGCGATGTGCAGCCCCAGCCTGAGCGACCAGACACCGACCAGCCCCGCCACGAGCAGCGCGCGCCAAGGCGTCGCCCCGGGCGCGGCCAGGGCGGCGAGGGCCAGGGTCACGCCCGTGCCGAAAGTCCAGAAGACGTCGGTCCAGCCGGCGTCGGTGGAGGCGCGTTGCACGAGCCAGCTCGCGGTCATGACCACGACCATGGCGCCGAGCACGGCCACAGGAAGGGTGAACACCTCACCCATTCAGGCGCTCTGCCGATAGTCGATGCGCGAGCCGTCCGGCGCCTTGGCCGACAGCGCCCGCCACACGCCGGCGGCGTCGTACCAGTCGACGATGTTGGCGTCGCCGGCCAGGGCGTAGCGCGTCGCTGTGATCGGCCGGCCGTCCGGCAGGGTCAGGGTCTGTCCAGGCTGGCGCGCGACAGTCTCGCGCATCGCCGCCCCGGTCTCGGGATTGAACAGCGGCGCGGCGAACGCGGCCTCGTTCCAATGGGTCAGTGGCAGGACGCCGGGCGGCAGCTTGCGGGCCCCCTTCGCCGTGCGCACCCAGACGCCGTCCGGACCGCGGATCGCGGTCGCCTGCTCCTGCCGGCCATTGGTCACCGTGCGGCTGGTCAGCTCGGCGAAGCGGCCGCCACGCCAAGTCTCGACCGCCTGCATGCGGTAGCGGAACAGGGTGATCGGTCCGAGCGAGACGGCGAAATCGGCCTCGATACGCACCGCGAAATTCTTGTCGTCGCCGTCGAAGTCCAGGGTGTGGCGGCCGATCCGTTTGCCGCCGCGCCAGGCCTCGAACGCCAGCCGCCGGGCCGCCGGAACGCCCGCCTGGGCGGCGCCTGCCATCACTGTCGCCAGCGCCGCCCGCCGGGTCAGCGCGCCTGTCGAATTCTGGGCCATCTCCCCGATACGAACGCCCCACGGGTTTGGATGACCGGGGGCAATCTCGGGAGCGTCAGTCCCGCTTCATCTGTCCCTTGAGGGAGAGACGATCCGCAGCGGGTCCTGTCGAACGGCGGACCGTGAGGTGGAACGGCAGGGGCGCGAAGATCTCTTGCTCTTCCTCGGTCGACACCTCGCCGGTCGCCAGCGCACGAACACCGAGCGCGGCCAGTTCGTCGATCGGATGGCCGACCGTGGTCAGCGGAGGGCTGCTGGAGCGCGCCCCGGCGCTGCCGTCGAACCCCACCACCGACATGTCCCTCGGGACCGCCTGACCGACGTCGTTGAGGGCGGCCAATGCGCCCAGCGCCATGTCGTCGCTGCTGGCGAAGATCGCCGTCGGCGGCTCGGCGAGCTTTAGGAACGCGACCGTGGCGTCATAGCCCGACTGATAGGTGAAGTCCCCTGGCTGGATCAGCTCGGGCGGGGCCGCCAGGCCATGCCGCTCCAGCGCCTGACGGTAGCCCTGCAGGCGAGCCACGGTGGCTGGATAGTGGGCCTCGCCGAGGATGACGCCAATCCGACGGTGGCCGAGCTCAATCAGATGCTCGGTGATCGCCGCCGCCGCGCCGGTATCGTCCATGCGGATGCGCAGACCGCCGCCGCCCGCCGCCTCCGACCCCAGACGCACATAGGGGATGCCGGCCCGCCGCAGCAGATCCAGGACCGTCACGTCGTCGCAACTTGGCGGCGTCAGCAAGACGCCGTCCGGCCGCAGCGCGCCCAGGACATTGAGCACCTCGCGCTCGACGCTCGGCGGTTCGCGGTCGATCAGTTCGATCATGAAGTGATAGCCGGCGCGGCGGCATTCGATGGTCGCGCCGAGCTGCACGCGGGTGAGATAGTCAGCCGCCCGCGCCCCACGCCAGTGGTCGATGGTCAGGGCCGCGTCGACAAAAGCCGCGATCACGAACGATTTGGAGCCGGCCAGGCTGCGCGCCGAGAGGCTCGGGTGATAGCCCATGGCGTCGGCGGCGGCGCGCACCTTCTCGCGCGTATCGGGTCTGACGCCGGACTCGTTGTTCAGCACCCGCGAGACGGTCTTGATCGACACGCCCGCCCGGTGCGCGACATCGTAGATGGTCACGGCCGCCATGCGCCGGTCATTGCCCAGGGCGCCACGCGCGTCAACCGTCGAACCTCATTGAATCACCATCAATTGACAGCGCTGTCTATCAATGCATCCTCGACATGACGCCGAGCGCGCGTCGGGAGGACGCTGCTTGCACAGCCCAGCGACGAACACGGCGGCGCCGAGCGGAATGCGGGAGCGTCCCTTGCTGGTCCTGATGATGGGCCTGTTCTTCGCCTTCGGCTTCTGCACCGTCCTGGTCGACACCCTCATTCCCAAACTGAAGGGCATGTTTCAGCTCTCCTACGCCGAGGTGATGCTGACTCAGTCGTGCTTCTTCCTGGCCTTCTTCCTCGTCTCCGCGCCCGCCGGCTGGCTGGTGGGCAGGATCGGCTACATGCGCACCATCGTCGTCGGGCTGCTGGTCATGGGTGCGGGCTGCATCCTGTTCACGCCGGCGGCGGACGCCGGCAGCTACCCCGCTTTTCTGGGCGCGTTGTTCATCCTGGCCAGCGGCGTCACTACCGTACAGGTGGCCGCCAACCCTCTCGCCTCCAGCCTTGGCGATCCCGCCAAGTCCTCCGCCCGCCTCACCCTGGCCCAGGCCTTCAACTCCGTGGCCACCATGCTCGCGCCCCAGTTCGGCGCCTTCTTCATCCTCGCGCACACAGGGCCGACGCCCGACCCCAGGACCTTGTCCCCCGCCGCCCTGACCGCCGTGCGCGTCAGCGAGGCTCAGACCGTCCAAGGCCCGTTCCTGATGATCGCCGCCGCGCTCGGCCTCTTCGCCCTGCTGTGCTGGGCCGCGCGCCGCTGGGCGGGCGAGGGCAAGACATCAGCGGGCGGTGGGTTCGCGCACCTGCTCGGCCATCGCCGCCTCGTGTTGGGGGCGCTGACCATCTTCACCTATGTCGGCGCCGAGGTCGCCATCGGCAGTTCGATCGCCAACTTCCTGATGACGCCTCGTGTCCTCGGCCTCTCCATGCGCGCGGCCGGCCAGCTCATCTCCGTCTACTGGGGCCTGGCCATGGTTGGCCGGTTCCTGGGCGCGTGGCTGCTGCGCAGCTTGCCCGCCGGCGGCGTGCTGACCGCTTGCGCCCTCGGCTCCGCGCTGCTGGCCGCCATCGCCGGGCTGACCGGCGGACCGGCGGCGGCCATCGCCATCCTCGCGATCGGCCTGTTCAACTCGATCCAGTTCCCGACCATCTTCACCCTGGCCATCGACGGCCTGGGCGAAGAGACGCCTGGCGGCTCCGGCCTCCTGTGCCTGGCCATCGTCGGCGGCGCGGTCGTGCCGCTCGCCACCGGCTTCGCCGCCGATCGTCTCGGCCTCGGCATCGCCCTGTTCGTGCCGGTCGTCTGTTACCTTTGGGTCGCCGCCTATGGCCGGCTGATCGGCGCCGGCGTCCTCAGCGCACCTTCCGGATCGGCGTCACCATGACCGCGCCGGCCGCCGCCAGCACGCCGGCAAGGATGAACACCCGGCGGATGTCGGCGCCCGGAGCCGCCAGCAGGAGGCCGGCCATGGCCGGGGCGGCGATCTGCGGCAGGGTGTTGGAGAGATTGATCAGGCCGAGGTCGCGGCCGACGCTGCGCGCCGAGGGCAGCACCTGGGCGATCAGGGCCAGGTCGACGGCGTAATAGACGCCTGCGCCGAGGCCGAGGACGGCATAGCTCAGCAGGGCGGCCGTCCACCCCTTCGCCAGCGCCAACCCGAACATCCCGGCGGCCAGCACCAGCGCGCCGGCGATCACGAAGGGTTTGCGGCGGCCAAGGCGATCCGACGCCCATCCGGCCAGCAGCCCGGTTACGGCGTTGGCTCCCCCGAACACCAGCGCCAACCGCGCCATATCGGCCTCGGGCGCGCCGCTGCGCCGCGCGCCATAGCCCATGGTGTCCTGCAGATAGAACAGCAGATAGATCTGCCCCAGGCTGAAGGCCGTCAGCACCAGACAGCGGCCCAGCCACACGAAGGCGAAGTCGGCCGTGAACTTGGGCCTAGGACCCGTCGCCCGTAGGCGCGCCACTGGCTGCGGAAGCGGATCGCGGATCCTGAGCGCGAAGGGGACGAACATCGCCAGGACCAGCACGGCCAGGGCGGCGAAGCGGGCGCTCTGGTTATGAATCGCCAGGCCGACCAGAACCGAACCGATCGCCGAACCGACCGGCATGCCCAGCCCCGCCAGCGCCGAGACCCAGCCCTTCTGCGCGTCGGGCACACGGTCGGGGATGAGGGCCAGCAAAGGGGCGAAGGCGATGTTGAACGACAGCTGAAAGACCAGCACCGAGACCAGCAGCGCGGCGGGCGAATTGGCCGTGGCGATCAGGCCATAGCTGGCCGCCGTCGCCAGGGCGCCGATGACGATCCACGGCCGCCGCCGGCCCCATCGCCAACGCGTGCGGTCGCTGACCCAGCCGATGGCGAGATTGCTGAGCGCCGCCACGCCCGCGCCGAAGAACGCCACCTCGCTGACCAGCTGCGCCTTGTGGCCCGGGTCCAGGGCGGCGGCCTGCAGCGGCACCAGGATCTGCAGCAACGGCAGGAAACTAAGATAGGCGCCGATCTGGGCGATGACGAAGCCAGTGAGAAAGCCCGCGCCCACTCGCTCCTGCGGGACGGATTCCGCCTCAACCCCGATGTCCATCCGCCCTCCCGTTTCGGCGTCTATCCGCATCGAGGCGGGCGCGCCGTGTGCGCCTATCGCGCCCTTCCGAAGACCATGTCCAGATTGAGCCCTGCCCGTCAGCGCGTGGTCGGCGGGGCCAACCCCAGCTGGCGACCCATGATCCGGTCCACCGTCCGGCGCGGCAGCAGCCGAGGCAGGGTCTCGTTCATGAACCGGCCCTTCATCACCGAATAGCGGGCCTTGGGGTGGGGTGTGGTCAGGGCCGCGGCGATCGTCTCCCCGACCTCTTCGGAGGTCAGGCCGACGCGACCGCCCTTGATCATGTAGTCCTGGAACACCCGCGCCGGCCGCTCCCAGATAGTGCCGGCCAGATGATCGAGCGGGGCTGCCTCCGCCTTGTCCCAGATCGCGGTCTGCACGGCGCCCGGGCCGATGATGACTACATCGATCCCCACCAGCTGCAGCTCGCGCCGGAGGCTCTCGGAGAACCCCTCCACCCCATGTTTGGCGGCGGCGTAGGCGCCCAGAAACGGCGGCCCCATCCGGCCGCCGATCGAGCTGATGTTGACGATCCGGCCCTTATCGCCGGTGAGCGACGGGTCCGCCCCCAGCAGCGGTGCGAACGCCCGCGTAACGGCGAACATGCCGACCAGGTTGATCTCGATTTGCTGGCGGAACTCGGCGACGCTCTGCAGGAGAAGCGGGCCGGCAAACGAGGCGCCGGCGTTGTTGACCAGCCCATCCAGTGTCCGCCCGGCCAGGCGCGCGCGCACCAGTTCCGCCGCGGCCAGGACGGCGTCGTTGTCCTCGACATCGAAGATGAGCGGCGTGAACGCATCGCCGAACTCGACCGCGAGCGCGCGGGCGTCGGCCTCCCGGCGCACGCTGCCGAAGACATGCCAGCCCTGCTTGACCAGAACCGATACGGCGCCGCGGCCGATGCCGGTCGAAACCCCCGTAACCACCGCCTGTTTCATCCGCCGCTCCCTCGCTTGCAGCGTCGTATCACGGAGCCGGCCCAATCACCTCGCCGGCCCCGGGGGAAGAGCTCTGATCGGTCCTCACGTTCCAGCCTCTGAGGGCGACGCGGGCGCCGGCGGCCTTGGTGGCCGGAAAGCGGATCTCCACCTCGCGCGCCTCCCCGGGCAGCAGGGAGATGTAGTTGTCGCTGTAGTAGGCCGGCAGGATGCGGGCGCCCGCCGCATCCACCAGGGTGAGCTTGGCCTCCAGCGCCGGCGCGGCGCCGGCGTTGGTCAGGCGGACGGCCAGCGCGGCCTCGTCGCCGACCTTCTCCCGCCGAACCTCCAGCCGCACCGGCTGGGCCGGCATGGCGTTCAGCGCCCGCTCCGAGGCGGCGTTCCTAGCCAGCCAGTAGAGATTGCGCGACAGGGTCTCGCCCTTGGCGTCGGTGAGGTCGAGGCCCACGACCACCACCCCTTCCCTGGCCAGCACGTCGTCCAGCGCCAGCACCGGACCATGAGCGACGTCGTCGGCGTGGGCCGCCGCCGGCCACGCCTTGTCCGAGAGCACACGCCCATCCAGCGCCAGCACCCGCGCCCTCACCTTCGCGCCCGTCAGCGGCGCGCGCGTCGCGTCCACCACATCGACTTGCCGGGTCGCCAGGTTGAGCTGGACGTGCAGTGGCTCACAGGCCGCCTTGACGCCATAGAAGGCCGCGTGGGTGTCGTAGTCGTGCGAGAGGATCTGCCATTCGGTGCTGGGCCACGCCGGCTGGGTCATCCACAACAGGCGCCCGGAATTCTCTGTCCACAGGCCGGCGTTCATGCCTTCGAAAATGGCGCGGTAGGTCTCGTAGTTCATCAGCTGCGCCTTGCGCTCGAAGTCGGCGAGGCCCGTCGGCGCGCCCAGTTCCTCCGTCATGGCCTTCATGAAGCCGGCCACATCGCCGTTCCCGGCCTGATGCCAGTCATGATAGGCCCAGGCGTCGCTCGGCGGCCAGCGGTCGGCCGGAGCGACGGCCGCCTCGAACGCCTCCAGCGTCGGGAAGCTCGGACTGCCCACCTCGACGGCGAAACCCTTGGCGTACTTGGTGAAATAATCTGCTGGCGGACGATAGTCGTAGGGCCCGCTGTCGTGCAGCTCGATGCGGTTGGAGCTCGGCGTATACCAGCGTGTCCCGTCCAGCGTGCGCGTCAGCGCCTCCAGGCCCTCGTTGACAACCGGCTGGGGCACGCCCTCGTTGCGTCCGAACCATAAGGCGATCGACGGATGGTTGCGGTAGCGCGTGATCACGTCGGCGGCATTGGCCAGGAACAGGTCGGCGTCGTCCGGTTCGAGCTGATAGTCCTGCGTCGACTCCCAGAAGTCGTTCAACACAAGCAAGCCGTACTCGTCGGCCAAGTCGTAGAAAACGTCCTCGGTGTTCTGGCCGACCCAATTGCGGATGACATTGACCCCCGCCTCCCGGTGCAGGCGGAAATAGGGCTCCAACCGGGCGCGCTCGACGCGCTTCAGCCAGTCGTCCGTACCCCACGAGCCGCCGCGGGCGGCGATGCGCACGCCGTTGACCTCGAGCGTCAGGAACGGCGCCGGCCCGTCCCCGTCGGCAGCCCGCGTCACCGCCGGCGAGGCCTCGCCCGCCGCTGTCAGGCTCTCGACCCAACCGTCTGGCGTCTTGCGGATCGCCTCATGGCGCACATCAATCAGCGCCTCGCCACGCGCGGCAGCGAAGTTGACCTCATAGCGGCCGACGTGGCCGGCCCGGTCCATCAGCGACAGTTGATAGGTGATCTGGCGCAGGCCGAAGCGCAGAGTCTTGCGGTCCGAGACCCCGCTCGCCGCCTCGGCGGTGAGCGTCAGGGTCTGCAGGGTCGGCGAGCCATAGCCGTTGGGCCACCACAGCTTGGGATCGTGGACAGCGAGGGCCGGATAGTCCGTCGGCGTGAAGCGCAGCACCGTCACGCCCGGAGCCGCCACGCGCGACTGGCTGACCGCGACACCGCCGAATTGCGCGCGCACCTTCACAGTCACGGGAGCGGCGGTGAGATTTTCCACCGGCGCATCGATCTCGACGTCGGCGACGCTGTTGTCCGGCTTCGGCAGGGTCGTGACCACCTGGGGATCGCCCAGGCGCACATCGCCGGTGAAGGCCAGCGTCACGTCCTGCCACAGGCCGGTGTCGCGGTCGCGCACGCTGGGAATCCAGTCCCAGCCCTCGCTGGCCACGAAGGTCGGCCCGTCCAGGGCTTCCATGCCGCCGTTCTCGCCTGGGCCAGCGGCGATCGATTCCTCCTCGGCGATCCCCGGGTGCGGCGGCGGTGAGATGCGCACGGCCAACACGTTCGGGCCGTCCGCGCGCAATCCGCCGGTGACGTCGAAGCGACCACGGGTGAAGGCCCCGCGCACAGCGCCCAGCCGCGCGCCGTTCAGCCAGACCTCGGCGGCGTAGTTGATACCCTTGAAGGTCAGGACCGCATGACGACCCGCCTCGCCAGGCGGCGCCTGGAAGGTCGTGCGATACCAATAGTCCTGATGGGCCAGGCTCTCGGGAATGGCCAGGTTGTTCAGGCCGTGCTCCGGGTCGGGATAGACGCCACGGTCGATCAGGGTGGTCAGCACCGTGCCGGGCACCGTGGCCTTCCACCAGCCGGCGTCGTCGAAGGCCGGCGTCGACAGCGCCTCGCCGGAAGCCAGCAGGCTCGGCGCGGCCGCCAAGGTCCAACGCTTCAAGGTCCAGGCGTCCGGGCCGTCGGCGACCAGGGCCGGACCGTCGTAGGCGGGCTTGGCCACCGGAGCGTCGAAGGGCGCGGCAGACTTTGGCTGCGTCCAGGCCTCCTGCGGCCGCACCTGGCCCATCATCTGGCGCACCTGCAAAGGCCAGTGCGGGCTGCCGGTATCGAAGGCGATCAGAGCCGGGTCGGAGGCCTTGGCCGCCAGAGCGGCGACCTCGGCGGAGTCGAGCGCCCGGCGCTCCATCGCGAAGCCAGCCAGGCGCCCGGCGTAGGGCTCGAACCCTGGGATGCCGCGCGGCGCCAGGCTCGCCTCGCCGCGTGACGCTGGCGTCTCGACCGCCCCCTGGCCGATCTCGCGCCCGTCGATGAAGAGCCGGATCGTCTGACCGTCCGAGACCGCCGCCACGAATCGCCAGACGCCGGGCGCGAGCGCCGCGGGCGCGCGCGCGTCGCCCTGCCCCGTCCATACTCCCAGGCCGCCCGGGCCGATTTCCAGAAACCGGCCGCCCTCGCGTGGATCGCCCACCCCGCCGATCAGCGCCCGCCCCCGCGGCAGTTCGGAGGGCTGGATCCAGCCGTAGAGCGTCCACGCTTCGCCGGCCGGCAACACGGCCCCCGCAGCAATCCCCGGCAGGGACCGCGTCAGGCCGTCGCCGCCGGCGGGAAACTCCGCGTTGTAAGGTCCGAGCGGCTGCGCCGCCGCTTGCCCGGTCGCCGACAGCGCAATCAGAACGACGACGCCCGCTAAGCTCTTCATCTCCCGCGCTCCCCCGGACGCCGCCCCTTCGCTGCCCGGACCGAACAATGCAGCAAGAATTTGGCAATTGACAGCGCTGTCTGCCTGCGTCACATTCCTGAAATTGACAGCGCTGTCCACGACAGGCCGCGTTGCACGCAAGGGTGGAAGACGGCCTACTAACCCAGGGGGGATCTATGACTCATTTCGCTAGCGGCTCGCGCCTTATCGCCATGAGCGGCGCGTCGCTTCTTGTCCTGGCCTTCGCGTCCGCGGCCAGCGCCCAGCAGAGCACCACAATCACCACGGCGGCGGCCGCCGCCGACACCAGCCCGCCCGCGGTGTCGGAGGTGGTGGTGACCGGCTACCGCGCCTCCCTCCAGACCGCCCTCACCCTGAAACGCAATTCGGTGATGCCGATCGACTCGATCGCACCCGAAGACATCGGCAAGATGCCCGACCAGAACGTGGCCGAGTCGCTGCAGCGCCTGCCGGGCGTGCAGATCGACCGCACGGGCGGCCAGGGCACCACGGTGCTCATCGACGGGCTGCGCCAGAACCTGGTCACCCTCAACGGCGACCTCTTCGTCACCGGCCGCGAATGGGCGGTGTCGGGCGAGAGCTCAAACGGCGGCAGCGGGGCCGGCAACCAGTACGGCTCGCTCGAGGGCATCCCCAGCGAAGAGATCAGCGGCATCGACGTCTATAAGAACCCGCAAGCTTCCATGACCGAAGGCGGTCTCGGTGGCACCATTGATCTCAAGCTGCGCGATCCCTTGCAGGGACCGGACGGATTGTCGGCCGGCGGCAATATCCGCGGCACCACCGCCGAAGGCGATAGCAGCTGGACGCCGGTCGGCGCGCTGGTCGTGAACTACAAGTTCAACGATCGCTTCGCCCTCACCGCCAGCGTTTCCTACGACGACGAAAACACCCACACCAAGGAGTTCCAGGACCAGAACCGCAGCCAGTGGGCGTGGACCCAATCCTCCACTGGGCCTAATCCCGGCAACGGGACCAATGCGGTCGAGACGGTCATGCCGAACGGTCAGTATTACCTCGTACCGCAGCTCGCCTACTTCACCGACCAGTACGACAAGCGGAAGATCTTCGGCTCTTCGATCGGGATCGCCTGGAAGATCACCGACGACCTCACCACCCACCTCAACTGGTTCTTCTCGCGTGAGGACGACACCGAGGTCAGCTATTCCGACAAGGCGTGGTTCAATGGCCAGGGCGACGCGTCGGGCAATCCGGCCATGCCGGCCGTCGACGCCGCCGATCCCTATTCGATCGACGGCAATGGCGTGCTGGAATCCGGGACCTACAGCGCCAACGGCGCGGAGACGGCCACCGACTATTTCCACACCGTCAGCCAGGCCAACAACTTCCAGTGGGTCACCAAGTGGGACCCGAGCGGGCCACTTAAGGCCGACCTCAGCGTCTTCTATTCGCAGTCCTATTCGAACTTCCAGGCCGACCAGGCCGACATCGAGCATGGCCTCTATCTGACCGCCGGCGGCGTCGCGACCTCGCCGTCGGCGCCCGGATGCAACAATGGCGCCGACCAGTGCGCGGGCGGCAATCCCGGCTATCAGTTCAATTGGAACAATGGCGGGACCTCAGGCCTGCCCACGGTCAGCTATCCGACCAACATCCTCGACAACCCGGCCTACGCCACCTTCAAGTCCAACTGGGCCTGGGCCAACTTCACCGGCGAGAAGGACTGGGCGGTCAAAGGAAACCTCTACTACAAGCCGACCTTCATTCCCGAGGATACGACGCTCTCGGCCGGCTTCCGCTTCGCCTCGCGTGACCTCACTCAGACCTTCGGCCGCTATCTGATCGACGGCGACCTCAACGGCGTGCAGTACGCCGGCCCGGTCACGGCCAACACTGGCCCTTGGCTCTATTACCAGGACCCCGGCTACAGCAACGGCAACGGGATCAACATCCCCTATTCGACGGCGGTGTCCAACCCGGCCCTGGCCATGACGGTCAACAACTTCGGCGCCGGCTCGATCCTGGTCAAAAACCCGGCCACGATGACCAACCCGTCGACCTACCTCAACCAGATCTGGGCCGGCGCGGGGGTGCCCAACAACACCGAGAAGCTGTTCGTCGACAACCTGAGTTCGTTCCAGGTCAAGGAGACGACCTACGCCGGCTATCTGATGGGCGACATCGGCGGTCCCTCCGACCGCTATCACATCAACTTCGGCGTCCGCCTGGTCGACACCAACCTGACCATCGATGGCGGCCAGTCCGCGGAATCGCCCACCTACTACGGCACGGCCTCCTGGAACGGCGTCGACTCGAACGTCGTGCCGGTCTCGACCAGCCGCAACTACGTCGACATCCTGCCGTCGTTCAACTTCGTCCTCGACCTCACTGACACCCAGAAGTTCCGCCTGGACGCGGCGCGGGTGATGTCGCCGCAGGATCTCTATTCCCTCGGCCTCGGCAACTCCTACGGTTTCACACGCCAGGGCTCGAGCACCACCTTCGTCTTCGACGGCGGCTCCTCGGGCAATCCCAAGCTCGACCCGTACCGGGCGACCCAGGTCGTCACCTCGTGGGAAGACTACTTCGCCCACGGCGCCCTGATCAGCGTCGCCGGCTTCTACAAGGCCATCGACAGCTTCGTCGAACAGGAAAACGTGCCCACCACCGTCGGCGGCGTGACCGCCAACGTTTCCGAGCCGGTCAACGGCGGCGCGGGCTATATCTATGGCGCCGAGGTCAACTTCCAGTACGCCTTCGACGGCGACTGGCTGTGGTCGGGGCTCAAGGGCTTCGGCGTCGCCGCCAACTACACGCGGTCACAGTCGCACTCGCAGCAGAACGTCACCTTCGCCAGCACCAACACCATACCGGGGGTCTCCAAGGACGCCCTGACGGCGACCGGCTACTACGAACGCGGCGGCTTCTCGGCCAGGCTGTCCTATTCCTGGCGTGACTCGGCCATCAACGACTCCCCGGTCGGCGCGACCTTCCCGATCACCAATCAGAACGGAGTCTCCCAGGTCTATCAGATCTATTCGGCGCCCTACGGCCAGCTCGACGGCCAGATCAGCTACGACATCAATCGCTGGGTCGGCGTGATCTTCTCTGTCCAGAACATCACCGGCTCGGCGCTCCACACCTACCTTCAGTGGCCGAACGAACCGTTCACCTACGACAACTGGGGACGGCGCTACTTCGCCGGCGTGAAGTTCAAGTTCTGATCTCGCGCCAGGGCGATCGCGGATGTGCGCGTACAGGCATGAGCGAAGCCTCCCTCCCCTGAATGGGGAGGGTGGACCGACCGCAGGTCGGGACGGGTGGGGCGCCCGCTCCACCCCCTCCGACCTCGCTGCGCGAGGCCACCTCCCCCATCGGGGGGGAGGAGAATTCTTCCGCCCATGACCGCTCAACCCGACCGCATCCGCAGCATCGCCGTGGTCGGCGGCGGCTCGGCCGGCTGGATCGCCGCCAGCGTGCTTTCGCGCGCCCTGGCCGGGATCGGCTGCAAGATCACCGTCGTCGAATCCGCCGACATCGGCCGCATCGGTGTCGGCGAAGCCACCATCCCGGCCATCCTCGAGCTGCTGCGCTTCCTGGCCATCGACGAGACCGACTTCGTCCGCCACGTCGGCGCCACCTACAAGCTGGGCATCAAGTTTCACGACTGGCGCAGCCTCGGCCACACCTATTGGCACCCGTTCGGCGTCTTCGGGACACCGATCGCCCGCCGGCCGTTCTTCCATGCCTGGCACAAGGCTCGCGCTGAGGGGCTCGCACCTCGCTTCAACGACTTCAGCCTGTGCGCGGCCATGGGCGATGAGCTCAAATTCCGCTTTCCGGACGCCAAGGCCGGCGGGCCGGCGGCGGGCGTCCGCTACGCCCTGCACTTCGACGCCAACCGGGTGGCGCACTATCTACGCAGCTACGCCGAACGCCAGGGCGTCGTCCGCCTTGATCGCACGGTCAACGGCGCGACCCAGCGCGATGACGGCTTTCTGGAAGAGCTGGTCTTTTCCGACGGCTCGCGCCTCGCCGCCGACCTCTTCATCGACTGCAGCGGCTTCCGCGGGGTTCTCATCGAGCAATCGCTGAAGACCGGCTACATCCCCTGGGACCAGTGGCTTCCCTGCGACCGGGCCGTCGCCGTCGAGTCGGAGATGGCCAGCCCGCGCACGCCCTACACCGGGGCCCACGCAAGGCCGGCCGGCTGGCGCTGGCGCATTCCGCTGCAGGCGCGCGCCGGCAACGGCTATGTCTACGCCAGCGCCCACATCGGCGACGACGCGGCCTTCGAGGACCTGAGCGCCGAGCTCGGCGAGAGACTGCTCAGCCCGCCACGCTTCCTCCGCTTCGTCACCGGCCGGCGCAAGCTTCTGTGGAACAGGAATTGCGTCGCCCTTGGCCTCGCCTCCGGCTTCATCGAGCCGCTGGAGTCGACCAACATCCAGCTGGCCATCAACGGCGTCTACAACCTCCTCGACCACTTCCCCGACCGGGGCTTCGATCCGGCCAACATCGCCGCCTACAACGAAGAGCTGATCGCCGAGGTCGAGCATGTGCGCGACTTCATCATCCTGCACTACTGCCTGACCGAGCGGGACGACGCGCCGATGTGGCGCGACCTCAGGACGATGAGCCTGCCGGCCAGTCTCGAGGGCGAGATCGAACGCTACAAGGCCACCGGTCGCGTGCGCCGCGCCCCACGCGACCTCTTCACCGACGTTTCCTGGTTTTACATCCTCGATGGCATGGGCGTAACGCCCAGGGCCTACGACCCCCTCGTCGACACCGTGCCCGCCGAGCGGCTGGCCGCCGTCATGGCCGACCTCGCCCGCGCGCACGCCGCCGCCCTCGCCGCCGCGCCCAGCCACGATAGCTGGTTCGAGGCCGGCCGCCCGCTCGCCCTCGCGACGCGATGAGCTCCAGGACCCGGCTGAACGGGGCGGGCGGGGTCGTCCTGGCCCTCGCCGCGCTTCTCTCCCCCCTTCATGCGAGGCCATCGCATGTCTATGATTACAAAGAAAAACATCATGGTCTGGAGTCCTCCCTCCCCCTTGTGGGGAGGGTGGATCGCGCGCAGCGCGAGACGGGTGGGGGACGCCGCTCCACCCCCTCCGGCGCTTCGCGCCACCTCCCCCATCAAGGGGGAGGAGGAACCCGACGCTGCGCCAGTCTCTCCGCCGTCGCCCATCCGGCCCTTTGGCCGCGGGCGGCCAGCCCGGCGGCGATCACCGACCAGGCCACCGAGGCGCGTATTACCCGCCTGATGGCGCGGATGTCGCTCAGCGAAAAGGTCGGCCAGACCATCCAGGCCGATATCTCGTCGATCGCGCCGGATGACCTGCGGCGCTATTCCCTGGGCGCCATCCTCGCCGGCGGCAGTTCGGCCCCGGGCGGCGACAATCGCGCGCCGCCGGAGGCTTGGCTCAACCTCATTCGCAACTTCCAGGGCGTCGCCTCCGAACGACGCCCGGGCCACACGCCAATTCCGCTGCTCGTAGGCGTCGACGCCGTGCACGGCGACAACAAGACCCCGGGCTCGACGCTTTTCCCGCACAACGTCGGCCTGGGGGCCGCACGCGACCCGGACCTCATCGGCCGCATCGGCGCGGCCACCGCCGAGGAGGTCTCGACCACCGGCGTCAACTGGACCTTTGCGCCCACCGTCGCCGTGCCGCGCGACACCCACTGGGGCCGCAGCTACGAGGGCTACGCCGAGGACCCGGAGGTGGTGAGAAGCTACGCCGCCCCCATGACCCTCGGCCTGCAGGGCCCGCTCGTCCCTGGCCGCCCGCTGGCCGCCGGCCACATCATCGGCTCGGCCAAGCACTTCCTCGCCGACGGCGGCACCAGGGGCGGCGCCGACCAGGGCGATGCGGAGATCAGCGAGGCCGACCTCGTCCGCCTGCACGCCCAGGGCTACCCCCCGGCCATCGACGCCGGCATCCTTTCGGTGATGGCCTCGTTCTCCAGCTGGAACGGCGTCAAGGACACCGGCAACCAGAGCCTCATCACCAGCGTCCTGAAGGGTCGGCTCGGCTTCCGGGGTTTCGTGGTCAGCGACTGGAACGCCCACGGCCAGATTCCCGGCTGCGCGCCGACGGACTGCCCGGAGGCCATGGACGCCGGCCTCGACATGTTCATGGCCCCCGACAGCTGGAAGGGCCTGTTCGACAACACCCTGGCCGAGGTGAAATCCGGCGCCATCCCCATGACCCGGCTGGACGACGCCGTGCGGCGCATCCTGCGCGCCAAATATAAGGGCGGCCTCTTCGGCCCGCCCTCGCCGCTTGCCGGCCGCTTCGACCTCCTGGGGTCGCCCGCCCATCGCGCCCTGGCCCGCCGCGCGGTGCGTGAATCCCTGGTGCTCCTCAAGAACGACGGCGTGCTCCCGGTCCGCTCAACGGCTCGCGTCCTGGTGTCTGGCGACGGCGCCGACGACATCGGCAAGCAGGCCGGCGGCTGGACCCTGAACTGGCAGGGCGTCGGCAACCGCAACCAGGATTTTCCGCACGGCCAATCGATCGGGTCGGGAATCGCGGAAGCGGTGCGGGGCGGCGGCGGCCAAGCCGAGCTTTCCGTTGACGGCGCCTACAGGGTCAAACCCGACGTGGCCATCGTCGTCTTCGGCGAGAATCCCTACGCGGAATTCCAGGGCGACATCGCCACCCTGGAGTTCGAGCCGGGCGACAAGCACGACCTGGCCCTGATCCGCAGGCTGAGGGCCGAAGGCGTCCCCGTGGTCTCGGTCTTCCTCTCCGGTCGCCCCCTATGGACCAACCCCGAGATCAACGCCTCGGACGCTTTCGTCGCCGCCTGGCTGCCGGGGACCGAGGGTGGCGGGGTCGCCGATGTGCTGATCGGGTCACCCTCCGGCGCGCCGCGGTTCGATTTCCGTGGGCGCCTTGGCTTCTCCTGGCCGGCCCGCGCCGACCGCATCGCCGGCCACCGCGACGAACCTGGCTATGCGCCGCAATTCGCCTACGGCTACGGCCTCTCCTACGCCCACGGCGGCAAGGTCGGCTTCCTCTCCGAAGATCCGGGCGTGCGCGTCGACGGACCCAACCTCGAGCGCTACTTCGTGGCCGGCCGCGCGCCCGCGCCGTGGAATCTTGAGGTCACCGGCGCGGTCAGCGTCAAGACCATCGACGCCGGCGCGCAGGAGAACGGTCGCCGCCTCGACTGGACGGGCCAGGGCGCCGTGGCCTTCGAGGGCCCGCCGGTCGATCTCTCCCGTCAGGCCACCGGCGACATGGCGGTGATGCTGCGTTACCGCGTGGTTACCGCTCCCACGGCGCCGGTCATCCTCACGGTCGCCTGTGGGGATCGCTGCGCCGGCGCGGTCGACGTCACGCCTCTGCTCGGCGCAGATCCGGCCGGCGGCTGGCGGACCTGGAAGATCAAGCTTTCCTGCTTCCGCGGCGCCGACATGGCCCACGTGATCTCGCCGTTCACCCTCACCACAGCCGGGCGTCTGTCGCTCGAATTCAACGAAGTCCGCCTCGTCCCCAACCTCGGCGACGCCGTCTGCCCGAAGGAGGGGTGAATGGTTTTGACTTCACCCCAAATCATCTTCATCCAGACAACAGAGGCGCGGCTCTAAGCGCCCCAGGGAGAGACGTTCCATGAGCCATGCGGCGCCGGCGGCGGGCGGAGGCCTGGAGGGCCGCGCCAACATGGGCTTCGTGGCCGCGATCGTGGCTGTCGCCACCATCGGCGGCTTCATGTTCGGCTACGACAGCGGCGTCATCAACGGCACGCAACAGGGCCTAAAGGAGGCCTTCCACTCCGATAACCTTGAGCAGGGTTTCAACGTCGGCGCGGTCCTGATCGGTTGCGCGGCCGGCGCCTTCCTGGCGGGAAGCCTGTCCGACATCTTCGGCCGACGCAATGTGATGATCGCCGCCGCCGTCCTCTTCCTGATCAGCGCACTTGGCGCAGGGGCGGCCAACTCCTCGCTGATGTTCATCGTCGCCCGAGTGATCGGGGGCCTGGGCGTCGGCGCGGCCAGCGTGCTGGCCCCGGTCTACATCAGCGAGGTCGCCCCGGCGGCCGTGCGCGGGCGGCTGACCACCGCCCAACAGATCATGATCATCGGCGGCCTCACCGGCTCATTCGTAGTCAATTATCTGATCGCCCAGTGGGCCGGCGGCTCGACCGCCATCGTCATGGGCCATCCGGCCTGGCGATGGATGTTCTGGGTGCAGGTGATCCCCTCGGCCATCTTTCTGTTCAGCCTGTTGGCCATTCCGGAGAGCCCGCGCTTCCTGGTCGCCCGGGACCGGATGGCCGAGGCTCAGGCGGTGCTCGCCCGCCTGTTCGGCCCGGCCGCCGCGCCGGCCAAGGTGGCGGAGATCCGCGCCTCGCTGGCGGCCGACCGCCACCGTCCGCGCCTCTCCGACCTGATCGACAAGGGTCGCGTGCGCCCAATCGTCTGGGCCGGGATCGGTCTCGCCGTCTTCCAGCAGCTCGTCGGCATCAATGTCGTCTTCTACTATGGGGCCGTGCTCTGGCAGATGGTGGGCTTCAGCGAGCAGCAAGCGCTGTTCTACAACATCATCTCGGGCGTGCTTTCGCTTGCCTCGTGCCTCGCCTCCATGGCCGTGATCGACCGCATCGGCCGCAAGCCCCTGCTGCTTCTGGGCTCGGCCGGCATGGCCGTCAGCCTGGCGCTGGTGGCCGCCGCCTTCTCCACCGGCACGCTGGTGAACAACGTGCCGCAGTTGCCGCATGCGGCCGGCCTCGTCGCCCTGGTCGCCGCCAATGTCTATGTAGTGTTCTTCAACGGCACCTGGGGGCCGGTGATGTGGGTCATGCTGGGCGAGATGTTCCCCAACCAGATCCGCGGCTCCAGCCTGGCGGTCGCCGGCTTCGCCCAGTGGATCGCCAACTTCGCAATCGCCCTCAGCTTCCCGGTGGCCGCCGCCACCGTGGGCTTGGTGCCCACCTACGCCTTCTATGCGGTCAGCGCCCTGGTCTCATTTTTCTTCGTTCGAGCCCTCATCCACGAAACCCGCGGCCGCGAGCTCGAGCAGATGGTGGGCTGAGGGGACAAGAGCGGCTCTAACGAGTCCGGCGACGTCAGAAGCTTGACCACACCTCTTGCTCCGCGTTCATTTGCGCCGATAGGGTTCCACCGGCGATCAAGGGTGGGGTCGTCTGAGAATGTCAGACATCTTCATTTCCCACGCCAGCTCGACGTCGAAGCAGGCGCAACAGGTCGCCGAGGCGCTGCGCGGCCTGGGCTACGGCGTATGGATTGACGACCAGTTGCCCGCGCACCGGGCCTTTGCGGACGTGATCGAGGAGCGCCTGACGGCGGCCAAGGCGGTCGTCGTGATCTGGTCGGCGGAGGCGATCAAGTCCCATTGGGTGCGCGCCGAGGCGAACGCCGCGCTGGAGGCCGGAACACTGGTCCAGCTCAGCCTCGATGGCGCCGCGCCCCCGATGCCGTTCAACCAAATTCAATGCGCGGACATGGCGGGATGGACTGGCGATCTCCAGTCTCCGGGCTGGCGCAAGGTTGCGAGCAGTGTCGCCGAACTGGTCGACGGTGAGGGCGCGGCCGGAAGCCGGCGGCTCACCCCCTCCGGCGCGGAGGCCGTGGAGGGTCCAACGCCCAAGCGCCCGATGTCGTCGTGGCGGCTGTGGATCGTCGCCGCGGCGACCGTGATCCTCGCCCTCGCTGTCGCCGCTCCACGGATCTGCACCGCCGTCGGCGCCTCCTGCCGCCTGCCGTTCACCGGCGCGGCCGCGGCGGCGAACAGCATCGCGGTGCTGCCGTTCGCCAACCTCAGTGGCGACCCGGACCAGGAGTACTTTTCCGACGGGCTGTCTGAAGAGTTGCTCAGCCGGCTGGCGCGCATCCCGAAGCTTCAGGTCGCGGCCCGCACCTCGTCGTTCAGTTTTAAGGGGGCCAAGGACGACAGCCGCACGATCGCGGCCAAACTCGGCGTGGCCTACATCCTGGACGGGAGCGTGCGGCGCGACGGCGACCACATTCGGGTCACCGCGCAACTCGTCGAGGCGAGCACCGGCTTCGAGCGCTGGTCCCAGACCTACGACCGCGAGTTCAAGGATGTGTTCACCGTCCAGAGCGACATCGCCGGGGCCGTGGGACAGGCGCTCAGCGTCCAGCTCAGCGGCGCTGACAAGGCCGCGCTCGAGGACGGCGGCACCTCGAATCCTCAGGCCTATGACGACTATCTGCGCGGCCGGCGCCTGTTCGACGCTAGCGGCGGTGAGACCAGCCAGCGCGACGCCCTGGCCCTGTTCGACCGAGCCATCGCCGCAGACCCGCGCTACGCGGCCGCGCACTCCGCGCGCGCCCGCACCCTGCTCAGGCTGGGCAACCAATACGCCCCCGCGAGCCAACTGCGGGCGACCTACGACGACGCCATCGCCTCGGCCCGGCGCGCGGTCGATCTCGCCCCCGACCGCGCCGAAGCCCAGGCCACCCTGGCCGACACCCTGGTCTATGGAACGCGCGACTTCGCGGCGGCCAAGCTGGCCTACGACCGGGCCCTCCTGGCCGGGGGCGCCGGCGACGCCGAGGTTCTGCTGAGATACGGTCAGTTTCAATGTGAGACCGGCGACAGCAGGGAAGGCCTGAGCGCCCTGCGGCGCGCCGTCGTCCTCGACCCGCTCAACGCCCGTGCGTTCAGCGCCCTCGGGCTCGGCTTGCTGTACGCCCGGCAATATCCCCAGGCCGAGGCCGCGATGCGCCGCGCCCTCGAACTTAGCCCCGGAATCAATGGCGCGCGGGCAGGGATTGGCGAGGCCCTGCTGCTGATGGGGAAGCCGGCCGAAGCGGAGGCCCAATTCGCTCTGGAGCCGGAAAGCTGGCAGCGGCTGACCGGCCAGGCCATCGCCTTCCACCGCCTCGGCCGGACCGCGGACGCCCAGGCGGCGGTGAAGGCCCTGACCGCCGACGACACCAGCGCCTATCAACTCGCCCAGATCTACGCCCAGTGGGGCGAACCCAACGCGGCGCTCGCGGCGTTGGACACCGCTTTCAAGATTGGCGACGCGGGCGTGGAATTGCTCAAGGTCGACCCGTTGATTGACCCGCTGCGCCGCGATCCAGGATTTGCTCCGCGTGTCGCTCGCGTCGGATTTGAGAAGTGACGCCGCTGTCCGCGGCGAATTGCCTTTCCCTCTATTTGAGCGAATATGGTCTAGCTTGATGCTGGAGGGCTCGGAACGTGACCGATCGTTGCATCCTGTCGGTGTTGTTGCTCGCTATTCTCATTGCGCTTTTGGCCGATTGCGGACGAAGGCCTCCGCCTCCCCAACGCCATCATCCGGGTCAGACATAGGCTTTCGAGCGGTAAGGTTCGGAAGGGTCTAGCGGCGCGTCTCGACGCGCGCGGCCCGTCCGGCTAAGGGCGGAGGAAACGCCGCCCGAGGAACCGCGCCATGACCATCGCTGACGACCCGCGCATCGATCCGCGCATCAAGGCTCTCTTCGCCAACCTGCCGCCCAACCCGCCGTCCCGCGACGCCGCCAGCCGGCAGGAGATGCTGGACGAAGAGGCCTCGCCGGAGGGCCAGGCCCGCGCGGCGGCCCAGAAGATCTTCATCGACATGCTCGACAATGAGATGGTCGCGCCATCGACCGGCCTCACCGTCCGCACCGAGACCTTTGTCTCCAGCCCCGACGGCAACAGCGTCAAGATCCAGTTCGTCCGCCCCGAGGGCAAGGAAACCCTCGCTTGCGTCTACTACATCCACGGCGGCGGCATGATGAGCATGTCATGCTTCGACGGCATGTATCGCGCCTGGGGCCGGATCATCGCCGCCGAAGGCGTCGCCGTGGCCATGGTGGATTTCCGCAACTGCCTGCGCGCCTCCTCCGCGCCCGAGGTGGCCCCCTACCCCGCCGGCCTCAACGACTGCGTGGCCGGCCTCAAGTGGGTGCGCGCCAACGCCGCCGCGCTGGGCATCGACCCCGCCCGCATCGTCGTCGCCGGCGAGAGCGGCGGCGGCAACCTCACCCTGGCGGTCGGGCTGAAGCTCAAGCGCGACGGCGAGCTCAACCTTATCAAGGGGCTCTACGCCCTTTGCCCCTACATCGCCGGCATATGGCCGCAGGAGCGCTATCCCTCCTCGACCGAGAACAACGGCCTGCTGCTCGACCTGCACAGCAACCGCGGCGCCATGGCCTATGGCATCGAGGCCTTCGAGGCCGGCGACCCGCTCGCCTGGCCGGGCCTGGCCACGGCGGCGGAAGTGGAGGGCTTTCCGCCGACGGTGATCAGCGTCAATGAGTGCGATCCCCTGCGCGACGAGGGCATCGCCTTCTACCGCCTGCTGCTCGCCGCCGGCGTTTCGGCGCGCGGCCGTCAGGTGATGGGCACGATCCACGGCACGGAGCTGATGAGCCTCGCCTGCCCCGACATCAGCCGCGACACCGCCCGCGACCTGGCCGCGTTCGCCAAGGGGTAGGCGCGAGCGTCGGCCAACGAGGCTTCGTCAAGCGTGAACGCGCTCGCGTCGGGGCGCCGGGATCGGACGCCCCATGGCCGTCGCCTGCTCGATCCAAGCCACTATCGCATCATGGGCGTTCTCGAGCGCCTCGGCGTCCGTGGCCCCGTCCGAGACGCAGCCGGGAAGGTCGGGAACGGTGGCGAGATAACCGCCGCCGTCGCTCTCACTCAGGGGTTCGATGACAATGGCGTAGCGCGGGCTAACCATGGTTGGATGCGGCCTCCACGCTCTCAACATAGTCGATCAACATGCGAATATACACCGGCTTGACCGGGCGGCGTGCCGGTATGGTCAAGATCGCGTCAACCGACCCATGTGCTATCCGATAATGCGATCCGCGACTTGGCGCCACGCACTCGATCCCAGCGACCCGACAGACCGCCACCACATCCTCGATCTGCCAGTCAGCCGCCGGATTGCGGCGCATTGCGGCCTATCGCTTCTTGGCCTGAGACGTGCGCCTTCAGATGTTCCGAATTTGAGGTGACTCAGGGGCCGATCGAAAGACGATCAGCCAGTGGACTAGGTTGCGGACGCGCTCGAGGCGTGGCTCAGGCATCCATGAAACATATCAAGAACATACGGACGCGGCAAGTCAGCGGGCCGCATCAAGAATTGACCCGCACCCTCGCCGCAGAGTCTCGTAGAGCCGTCCTCCGGCCCTAGCGGTTTGTCCTTCATGTGCTTGGTCGGAGTTGATTGCCGGCTAGCTCAGCCGTCGCGCTCGCCGGGCGGGATGGCGTCATAGAGCGTGGCGGGCGTGATGTTGAGCCGCCGCCGGGCGCCGTCGAGCGGCTCGCTCATCAGCCGCTCGAAGTCTTCACCGGGCAACCACCTGGCGGCCTTGCCACGCCGATAGCCCTGCCAGATGGCCCGCCGGTGGCGTGTCCCCCTGCGGCCGGCCTTCACGGCGGCGCCGAGCGCTATGAGCGCCCAGCCTAGGCTGCCGGTCTGGGCGTAGGAGAAAGCCACCAGGCAGGCTTCACCCAGCCCATCGCGGTGATAGCCCGACAGGATATGCCAGATGTCGTGCGTGTCGCGGATGCGCCGGCCGAACCAGGCATGCGGATGCGCCATCTCGACCCGGCCATGCGTCTGGCGGGCGACCTCGGCCAGGCCTTCGGCGGAGATATTCTCGCTGCGGACGAAGTGGCGATAGGCGGCGCCGACCGTGCCGGGGGCGAAGCTGTCCAACCAGGCGTCGTCCATGAGTCTGGGGGCCAGTTCGACGCGCTCATAGGCGAGGCGCCCGCCCTGCGGCGTCTCCAGCAGGCGGTGGTAGCCCCTGGCGGTCGAGTCGCCGGTGAGGGCGCCCATGATCTCAAACACCTGTCCGGTGTCCTCCTTGTCGGCCAGTAGCCGTCGCAGCGCCTTCAGCGCCACACCCCAATGGCGCCGGGGCCGCTCGATCGTCGCCTCGGCGGCCACGCGCGCCGCCGGCATGTTCATCGTTTCGGTCATGGCCATGACAGGTCCTCGCTATCCCTTTGTCGCCGTCAGTTCGTTCCACGAGGCGCGGCCGGCGGGCGTCAGCAGGGCTTCGCCGATCATGCCGCGCACCGTCTCGCCGAACGCCGGGAGGTCGACGGCCTCGCCCCAGGCGACCTGCAGGACGAGGCCCTGGAAGATGGCGATGAGCAGTCGCGCGGCGGCCTCGGGATCGACCGAGGTTCGAACCTGCCCGGTCCGCTGTCCCCGCTCGACCAGGCCGACGATGGCTTCGCGCACCTGCCCCGCGCCCTCGACCACGCTCGTCTTGATGCGCGGATTGCGCAGCGCCTCGCCCCAGCCCTGGATGCCGACGCGCCGGGCGTCCAGCCGGCCTGGATCGCCGAGGCCCCGGCCGTGAAGTTCGATGAGCAGAGCGAGCCCGCGGATGGGATCGGACTCGCGCTGCGCCAGGGCGTTCAGGAACGCCTCGCCCTGATGGCGGTCGTCGGCTAGTGCGACGACGATGTCGTCCTTGTTGGCGAAATAGAGATAGAGCGATCCCTGGCTGACGGCCGCCTCGCGGACGATGTCCGCCGTGGTGGTGGCGTGAAAGCCGTCGCGCGAAAAACAGCGCAGCGCCGCGTCCAGAATCTGCTGGCGGCGTTCGTCACGTCGGGCCTCGGTGATCTTCGGCATCGTCCGTAATTAAAAATGACTGACCAGTTTTTATTTTGATCGAATGCGCCTAGGAGTCAAGGGTTGGCGCGGTTTGATCGCCTGCTATCGCCAACCCGCCCCGGCTCGTATTCAATGACCCCAGCCGTCCGAGGAACGCCGATTGAACCAGCCGCCGCCCCTCAGCTTCCGTACCAAGCTGTTCTATGGCCTCGGCACCGTGGCCTTCGGCGTCAAGGACAACGGCTTCTCCTACCTGCTGCTGCCCTTCTACAATCAGGTGGTGGGCCTCTCTGCGCCGCTGGTCGGCCTCGCCATCCTCATCGCCATGATGTGCGACGCGCTGCTAGATCCGGTTATCGGCCAGGTCAGCGACAACTGGCGTTCGCGCTGGGGCCGGCGCCATCCATTCATGTACGCCGCCGCCCTGCCGGTGGCGCTCTCCTACCTCCTCTTATGGAACCCGCCGCATTGGTCGCACGGGGCGCTGTTCTGGTACCTGATCGGCGTCGCCATCCTCATCCGCGCCTTCATCAGCGTCTATGAGGTGCCCAGCTCGGCCTTGGCCGCGGAGCTCAGCCTTGGCTACGACGAGCGCACGGTGCTGCTCAGCTACCGCTATTTCTTCGGCTGGATTGGCGGCCTGGTCCTCTACATCATCGCCTTCAAATTCCTGTTCGTCCCCGACGCCCACCATCCGGTCGGCCAGACCAATCCGGTCGGCTACGCCCGCTATGGGCTGCTCGCCGCCTGCATGATGTTCGGGGCCATCCTGGCCTCGGCCGCCGGCACCCACGACCGCATCCCGACCCTCGCCAAGCCCCCGACGCGCAGGGCGACGATCCCGGTCATGGCCCGTGAGCTGATCGCGGCCTGGTCGCACCGCTCGTTCCTGTTCCTCACCCTGTCGGGCGTGGCCACCGCCATGGCGCTCGGCCTCGCCGCCTCGATGAACTTCTACATCAACACCTATTTCTGGGGCTTCACTGCGGCCCAGATCTCGGGCCTGGCGCTGGGCGTGATCATCTCGGCCTTCACCGCCCTGTCGATCGCCCCACTGGCTTCACGGTGGCTCGGCAAGCGAGCGGCGGCGATCGCCTTCATGGCCCTGTCGGTGATCGTCGGCCTGACGCCGATGATGCTGCGGCTCACCGGCCTCGCGCCTCCCAATCACACCCTGGCGATCTTCATCCTCATCCTCGCCCAGTCGGTGATCTCGGTGGCCTTCGGCATCGCCGGCCAGACCCTGGTGTCGGCCATGATCGCCGATGTGGTCGAGGAGGGCGAGCTCCGGACCGGCCGGCGCTCGGAGGGGGCCTATTTCTCGGCCTCGATCATGGTCAACAAGGCGGTGTCGGGCCTCGGCATCTTCGCCGCCAGCGCCGTCCTGGGCTTCATCCGCTTTCCCACCGGGGTTTCGCCCGACCTGGTGTCGCTCGATGTGCTGCGGCGCCTGGCCTTCACCTATGCGCCGATCTACGCCGGGCTCTACGGCGTCGGCTTCGTGCTGATGATGGGCTACAAGATCACCCGCGCCAGCCACGCCGCCACGCTGGAAAGCCTGGCCGCCCGGGCGGCGGCGGCGGAATGAAGCCTCCCTCCCCTTGATGGGGAGGGTGGATCGCGCAAAGCGCGAGACGGGTGGGGTGGAGACGCCGCACCACCCCCTCCGACCCCGCTTCGCCAAGGCTCCGCAGGGCCACCTCCCCCATCGAGGGGGAGGAATTTATCCGTCCAAGTCCTGTAGGCGTGTAAGACGGCGGCGGGCAGCGAGAAGGCCGCGCAAGGCGAAGCCGATCATCGCCGTGCCCACCAGCAACAACCCCCAGGTCGCGGGCTCCGGCAGCCAGGCGCTCTTGACCGGCGGGGCCTTGGCCGGCGCCGCGTGCGCGACGGGCGGATCCTCGGGCGCCACGAGCGGGCTGTCGGCGTCCGCCCCGGTGCTGGGGCCGCCGATGACCCCCACGGGGGTGAAGGGATCGGCCGGGTCCTGGCTCGTGTTCCAGCCATCGGGCGTCACCGGCGCGAGCGTGGTCACGCCCGGTCCCTCCTTCGCCGGCGCCTTGCCGGCGGCATGGCCAACGCCGCCCGCGATGACGAGGGCGAACGCGGCGGCGATAAGGCGCCCGCGCAAGGGCTCTCTCCGTCGAGTCGTCCGTGAAAGGCCATTATGTAGCATGCGCGGCCGCGCCGACCATTAAACTTGTGTTTGAATTGCGGCGACGCCTAGCGCGCGCCGGGCGCGAAGCGGGCGGTGAGTTCGAAAGTCTCGGCCGGAAACACCTGGCGGGCGAAGGTGATCCCCGCCCCCGCGCGCCAGGTCCAGCGCTTGAGAACCAGGCAGGCGTGGGCGCGCGTGATGTGCAGCGCGGCGGCGGTTTCGGCGTCGGGGTTGGCGGCGGCGATCTCGTGCCGGCCCTCGCTCCAGGCCACGTGAGCCAGCAGCCAGGCGCCGGGCGAGACCTCGGCGAAGGTCTCATCGGCGGCGGCGGGGACCTCGGTCAGGTGTATCAGCCGGTCCTCCAAGGCGAACGGGGCCGCGCCGGCCAGGTGCACGCCCCTGACCTCCAGCACCGGGCCGGTCGGCGACAGCGCCGCCTCCTCGCCGCCCGGGCGCGCGGGCCGGATGCGCCAGGCCAGGCGTAGCCAGCGGTAGCTCAGCCGCCGGGACTCGATCTCGGCCTGGATGTCGGGAATGCGCAGCACGGCCGAGGTGACGTGCGGGACGGCGACGAAGGTGCCGGCCTTGCGCCGCCGCTCGACCAGACCCTGGACCGCCAGGGCGTGGACGGCCTTGCTGGCCGTGGCTCGGGCGCAGCCGTAGCGCGCCATCAGCTCGTGCTCGAAGGGGATGCGGTGGCCGGGCGGCCAGGCGCCGGAAGCGATCTCGCCGGCCAGGTCGGCGGTGATCCGGCGATGGAGCGCCGCGCTCCTCACCGCGCCAGGATCCGCTGCAGCGTCGCGCGGTAGCGGTGGGCGATGGCCTCGCCGCGCACGTGGCGGCCGCCATCCACGACCTGGACGCCGCGGCGCCAGACCCGCTCCACCGCCTCACGCCCGGCGGAGAAGATCCAGCCGTCCAGCAGGGCGTTGCCCGCCCGCCCGACGAGCGAGGGATGCTCGGCGTCGAGGCTGACCACATCAGCGGGGGCGCCGACGGCCAGGCCCGCGATGGGCTCGCCCAGCGCGCGCGCGCCGCCGGCGACCGCCGCCTTGAAGAGCTCGGCGCCCGACCCGGCCACGCCGCGCGCGCGATGCGCGAGCCTCTGGCCCCACTCGAGGAGGCGCAGCTCCTCGGTCAGGTCGATACGGACATTGGAGTCGCTGCCAACGCCGAAAGCGCCGCCGGCGCGAAGGTAGGGCCCGGCCGGGAACAGGCCGTCGCCGAGATCGGCCTCGGTGATCGGGCACAGGCCGGCGGTCGCCCCGCTCGCGGCTAGCCGCGCCGTCTCGGCCGCGTCCATGTGGGTCGCATGGACCAGGCACCAGCGCGCGTCGACGTCGGCATGGTCGAGCAGCCAGGCCACGGGCCGCGCCCCGGACCAGGCGAGGCACGCCTCGACTTCGGCCGTCTGCTCGGCGATGTGGATGTGGATCGGGCCGTCCGGCGCCAGCGGCAGGATGGCGGCCAACTCGTCCGGCGTCACCGCCCGCAGGCTGTGCGGGGCGATTCCCAGTCGCGCGCCGGGGATGTCCTGCAATGCACCTCGAATGTGGTGGTGAAGGTGCGCGAATGAGTCGGCTGAGCACTGGAAGCGCGCCTGCCGTTCGCTTAAGGCCGCGCCGCCGAAGCCGCCATGGGCGTAGAACACCGGCAGCAGAGTGAGGCCCACGCCCGCCGTCTGCGCCGCCGCCACGATCCGATGCGCCATCTCGGCCGGATCGGCGTAAGGAGTTCCGTCTATATCGTTGTGTAGATAGTGGAATTCGCCGACGCCGGTGAAACCGCATTCGAGCATTTCGACATAGGCTTGGGCGGCGATCGCCTCCACATCCTCCGGTGTCAGGGTTCCGACGAAGCGGTACATGACCTCTCGCCAACTCCAGAAGTCCTCGCCGGCCGGCGAGCGGCCCTCGGCCAGCCCCGCCATGGCCCGTTGGAAGGCGTGGCTATGCAGATCGCCGACCCCCGGCAGGCCGATGGCGCCGCGCGCGTCGCCCGGCCGCGCCGCCGCGTCCGTCTCGACCGCCGCGATCAGTCCGTCAGTCACGGAGAGGCGCACGCCCTTCGCCCAGCCGTCCGGCAGGAGCGCGGTCTCGAACCACAACGCCGCCATCGAAACCCTCCGTAGCTCGATATTATGTCTAGACATAATAATGCCGACAGGCCAAGCATCCGTCCATGCTGTGCGATGCCGTCTGGCGAAACGCGCGTCTGGCGACGCTGGCGACCAGCGCGCCGGGCCTCGGCGAAATCGACCGTGGCGTGGTCGCCAGCCACGGCGGCCGGATTGTCTACGCAGGCGCGGAGGCCGAAGCGCCGGCGCTGGACGCGCCCCGCATGGTCGATTGCGAAGGGCGCTGGATCACCCCCGGCCTCATCGACTGCCACACCCATCTGGTGTTCGCCGGAGACCGAGCCGGCGAGTTCGAGCGTCGGCTCGCGGGCGAAAGCTATGAGGCGATCGCCCGCACCGGCGGCGGCATCCTTTCCACTGTGCGAGCGACGCGGGCGGCCAGCCTGGAACAGCTTGTCGCCAGCGCCCTGCCCCGTCTCGACGCCCTGATCGCCGAAGGGGTGACGACGGTGGAGGTGAAATCCGGCTATGGCCTGACCACCGAGGCGGAGACGCGTCAGCTTCAGGCCGCGCGGGAACTCGACCGGCGGCGCGAGGTCAGCATCGTCACCACCTTCCTCGGCGCGCATGCCTTGCCGCCGGAATATACCAACCGTTCAAACGACTACATCGATTTCCTGTGCAAGGAGATGATCCCCGCCGTGGCCGATCTCGCCGACGCGGTCGATGCCTTCTGCGAGGGGATCGGCTTCTCGCCCGAGGAGGTCCGGCGCGTCTTCGAGGCGGCGCGCGCCCACGGCCTGCCGGTGAAGCTCCATGCCGAACAGCTGTCCAATCTCCACGGCGCGTCCCTGGCGGCGAGCTTCGGCGCCCTCTCGGCCGACCATCTCGAATATCTGGACGAGGACGGCGTGGCCGCCATGGCCCGCGCCGGGACGGTCGCCACCCTCCTGCCGGGCGCCTACTACTTCGTGCGCGAGACGCGAACGCCGCCGATCGAGCTGCTGCGCCGCCACGGCGTGCCGATCGCGCTGGCCACCGACTGCAATCCCGGCACCTCGCCGCTGACCTCCCTGCTCCTGGTGATGAACATGGCCGCCACACTGTTCAAACTGACCGTCGAGGAATCCCTCGCCGGGGTCACGCGCAACGCCGCGCGCGCGCTCGGACGGGCGGGCGACATCGGATCGCTGGAGGCGGGCAAACGCTGTGACCTGGCCATCTGGGACATCGGCCAGCCCGCGGAGCTGGTCTATTGGATGGGCCGCAACCCGCTGCACGCCCGCGTCTGGGGCGGCCAATGAACGCCGTCCTGCTCAAGCCCGGCAAGGCGACTCTGACCGAGTGGCGACAGATCTATGAGGGCGCGCCGTTGAAGCTCGATCCCGCGAGCGCGCCGGCCATCGCCGCAGCCGCAGCCGCGGTTGAGCGGATCCTCGGACGGGGCGAGGCGGTCTACGGCGTCAACACTGGCTTCGGCAAGCTGGCCAGCGTGCGCATCGAGGCCGCCGAGCTAGGGCGTCTGCAGACCAACCTCGTGCTCTCTCACGCCGCCGGCGTCGGAGATCCCATACCGGTCCCGGTGGCCCGCCTGATGATGGCGCTGAAGCTCGCGGGCCTGGCGCGCGGCGCCTCGGGCGTGAAGCCGGCGACCACGGACCTGCTGGAGGCCATGCTCGAACGCGGGGTCACGCCGGTCGTACCGGCCCAGGGATCGGTCGGCGCCTCGGGCGATCTCGCCCCCCTGGCTCACATGGCCGCGACGATGATCGGCGCCGGCGAGGCGTTCCTGGATGGCGTCCGCCTGAGCGCGGGCGAAGCGCTCTCCCGCGCCGGCCTGGAGCCCCTGGAGCTGGGGCCCAAGGAGGGCCTGGCGCTCCTCAACGGCACGCAGTTCTCCACCGCCTACGCCCTGGCCGCGCTCTTCGAGGCCGACACCCTGTTCCGTTCGGCCCTGGTCACCGGCGCGCTCGCCACCGAGGCCGCCAAGGGCGCCGACACGCCCTTCGACCCGCGTATCCACGACCTGCGCGGCCACGTCGGCCAGATCGAGACCGCCGCGGCCTTGCGCGCCCTGATGGCCGGATCGGCGATCCGCGCCTCCCACCTCGTCGGCGACGCCCGCGTGCAGGACCCCTACTGCCTGCGCTGCCAGCCGCAGGTGATGGGCGCGGCTCTGACCATCCTGCGCCAGGCGGCGGCGACGCTGGCCACCGAAGCCAACGGAGTCACCGACAACCCGCTGATTTTCGCGGGCGATGACGTGGCCTTGAGCGGCGGCAACTTCCACGCCGAGCCCGTGGCCTTCGCCGCCGACATCATCGCGCTGGCCATCTGCGAGATCGGCTCGCTCGCCGAGCGGCGCGTGGCCATGCTGACCGACCCGGCGCTCTCGGGCCTGCCGGCCTTCCTCACCCCCCGACCCGGGCTTAATTCCGGCTTCATGATCGCCCAGGTGACGGCCGCCGCCCTGGTCTCCGAGAACAAGCAGCGCGCCACGCCGGCCAGCGTCGATTCCATCCCCACCAGCGCCAACCAGGAAGACCATGTGTCCATGGCCGCCCATGGCGCGCGGCGACTGATGACCATGGTGGAGAACGCCTTCGCCATCGTCGGCATCGAACTTCTGGTCGCCGCCCAGGGCTGCGATTTCCACGAGCCGCTGACCTCCAGCGACGCCCTGGAGGCGGCGCGCGCCGCCCTGCGCGCCAAGGTGCCAACGCTCGAGGACGACCGCTTCATCCACCCCGACATTGACGCCGCCGTGACACTGGTGCGGGAGGGCGCTCTGGTGAGGGCCGCCGCGGCTGTCACCCTGCCGGGAGTTGGCGCGTGAGCACGCCCGACTGGCTGACCCTGCGCCGCGGCGCCGCCCCGCTCATCGTCTCGATCCCGCACGCCGGAACCGAGATCCCGTCCGACATCCTCCGGCGCCTGGTCTCGCCCTGGCTCGCCCGGCTCGACTGCGACTGGTGGGTGGACCAACTCTACGCCTTCGCGGGCCGCCTCGACGCGACGGTGGTCGCCACGGGCCTCTCGCGCACGGTGATCGACGTGAACCGCGACCCCTCCGGCGTCTCGCTCTATCCCGGGATGGCGACGACGGGCCTCTGTCCGGTGGAAACCTTCGACGGCGACCCGCTGTATCGCCCCGGAGAGGGGCCGGACGCGGCCGAGATCGCCCAGCGCCGCGCGCTATATTTCGACCCCTATCACGCCGCCCTGACAGCGGAGATCGGCCGCCTGAGCGAAGACCGCCGGCCGGTGGTGCTCTACGACGCCCATTCGATCCGCTCGCACGTCAATCGTCTCTTCGTCGGCGAGCTCCCGCAGTTCAACCTCGGGACCAACGACGGCCAGAGCTGCGATCCCGCGCTGACGGCGCGGCTGGAGGCGGTGTGCGACGCCTCCAGCCATACGCGAGTGACCAACGGACGGTTCAAGGGCGGCTACATCACCCGCCGCTACGGCGCCCCCGCCCAGGGTGTTCACGCCGTGCAGATGGAGCTCGCCTGCCGCGGCTACATGGTCGAGCCGGACGCCCTGACACCCCTGACCTGGCCGGCGCCCTTCGATCCGGCCTTCGCCGCGCCCATGGCCAGGACCCTGGAGGACGTGCTCGCGGCCTGCCTGGCGTTTGTGAACTGAGGGGAAGAAACCTTTGACGCGTCTCGACAATTCCCGTGTCATCCGCAGCCCGCGTGGAACGGAGCTGAGCGCCAGGTCGTGGCTCACCGAAGCGCCGTTGCGCATGCTGATGAACAACCTCGACCCCGACGTCGCCGAGCGTCCGGAGGAGCTTGTTGTCTACGGCGGCATCGGCCGGGCCGCGCGCGACTGGGAGAGCTTCGACGCCATCGTCGGCGTGCTGCGCCGCCTGGAGGCCGACCAGACCTTGCTCGTCCAGTCGGGCAAGCCCGTGGGCGTCTTCCGCACCCACGCCGACGCGCCGCGCGTGCTGATCGCCAACTCCAACCTCGTGCCGCGCTGGGCGACGTGGGAACATTTCAACGAACTCGATCGCAAGGGCCTGGCCATGTACGGCCAGATGACCGCCGGTTCGTGGATCTACATCGGCGCCCAGGGTATCGTTCAGGGCACCTACGAGACCTTCGCCGAGATGGGCCGCCAGCATTATGGCGGCGACCTGTCCGGCCGCTGGATCCTCACCGGCGGCCTGGGCGGCATGGGTGGGGCCCAGCCCCTGGCCGCGGTCATGGCCGGCGCCTCCTGCCTGGCCGTGGAGTGCCAGGTCTCGCGCATCGAGATGCGCCTGCGCACCGGCTATCTCGACGTCATGAGCCAGGACCTCGACGAGGCGCTGGAGATGATCCGCCGCGCTCGCGCGGACAAGAAGCCCCTGTCCGTCGGCCTGCTGGGCAACGCCGCCGAGGTCTTTCCGGAATTGCTGGCCCGCGGCGTCCGCCCCGACGTCGTCACCGACCAGACCAGCGCCCACGATCCGATCAACGGCTATCTGCCCGCCGGCTGGAGCGTGGCCGAATGGCAGGCCCGGCGGGAGAGTGATCCGGCCGGGGTCGCGGCCGCGGCCAGGGCCTCCATGGCAGTTCAGGTCGAGGCCATGCTCGGCTTCCACCGCCGGGGCGTGCCCACCGTCGACTATGGCAACAACATCCGCCAGATGGCCAAGGAGCAGGGTCTGGCCGACGCCTTCGACTTCCCGGGCTTCGTGCCGGCCTACATCCGGCCGCTGTTCTGCCGGGGCGTGGGGCCGTTCCGCTGGGCGGCGCTGTCGGGCGATCCGGAGGACATCTACCGTACCGACGCCAAGGTGAGGGAGCTGACCCCCGGCGCCACGCACCTGCACCACTGGCTCGACATGGCGCGCGAGAAGATCAAGTTCCAGGGACTGCCGGCGCGCATCTGCTGGGTCGGGCTCGGCGACCGCCATCGCCTGGGCCTCGCCTTCAACGAGATGGTGGCCAAGGGCGAGCTGTCGGCGCCGGTGGTCATCGGCCGCGACCACCTGGATTCAGGCTCGGTGGCCTCGCCCAATCGCGAGACCGAGGCCATGCGCGACGGCTCGGACGCGGTCTCGGACTGGCCGCTGCTGAACGCGCTGCTCAACACCGCCAGCGGCGCGACCTGGGTGTCGCTGCATCATGGCGGCGGCGTGGGCATGGGCTTCTCGCAGCACGCCGGCATGGTCATCGTCTGCGACGGAAGCGACGACGCCGCGCGCCGCATCGAGCGGGTGCTGTGGAACGATCCGGCGACGGGGGTCATGCGCCACGCCGACGCCGGCTACGACATCGCCCTGGGCTGCGCCCGCGAGCACGGGCTCGATCTGCCGGGGATCCTGTAGGCTCAGCCCCAGGGACCGTTGTGGTCGACCGGTAGCTGTCGCGGCTTGCGCTTGATGACGCGCAATAGAGGCTTCAGGCGGACCTCGCCGAGGAGGAAGCCGCCGGCGACGCCGATCATCAGCACCACGGCGGTGCGCGCGGGATCGAGCGGCATGCTCGTGAGCGTGGCGAAAACGTGCATGGGGTCTCCAAAATTGCCGCTCCCTGTGAAGCGACCACGCCAGGGACCGTCAAGCACGACCGGGGTCACATTCGGCTGCGGCCCGTAACAGCGCCGCGCCGACGCATCGGCCAGCGGCAATCTGCCTACTTCTTGGGCGCCGCGTCGGCCACCGACCGGATGAAATCCAGTACGGCCGCGTCCGGAGTCTTTTCCGCCACGGGACCATCGTTGGTGAAGTTGATCAGGCGGTCGTCCGCTCCGTAGCGTGGCCAATGCGGCCGGCCCTCGCCGTTGGGGTCTCCGGTCTTGGCGAAGGCCACCCAATAGGCGCTGATCGTCTCGGCCAGGGCCGCGTCGCGCGCATCGGTCGGCCAGGGCGAAGTGTTCAAGGTCTTGAACACATACTGCCGGTCCGAAGCGTGCGAAGCCCCGCCGCTGAGCATCTTGGGCGTCTTGGCCGAGACCACGGAGAACCGGTACAGAAACGTCGGCACGCCCCGCTTGGCCATGTCGCCCGCCAACAGCCGCGCGGGCTCGCCGAAGACGATGTCGCTGACAATGTGATCGTTGAAGCCATCGGCGCCGCCATAGGCCTTGATGGCCTCATCCTGCTGAGCGGGCGTCAGATGGACGAGTTTGGCGCGCAGGGGGCCGACCCAGGCGGGCGGAAACTCCAGGCTGTTGCTCCCGACGAGATAGGGAACGCGGGCGACGCGGCCGTCAGCGAAAACCTCGGCGGGATTTTCTTTCAGCAGGACGCCATCGAGGATCGGCAATTCACCCTTGAGCACGTCCGGGTCGCCGGCGGCGACGATCTTGTCGGCGGGAATGGCCCGCAGCGAGGTCGTATCCGAAGTCACGCCCAGCTTGGCCGCGAACGCGGCGCCGTCGGCCTCGGCTTCGGCCAGCGTCTGCCCCCGCTCGCGCCCGACCCCGGACTCGACGATGGCCTTGGCGAAGAGGCCGCGCGCCTCGCGGATCATCATCAGGCGGTTGACCGCCATGCCGCCGGCGGACTCGCCGAAGATGGTCACATTGGCCGGGTCGCCGCCGAAGGCCGCGATGTTGCGCCGGACCCAACGCAGGGCGGCGATCTGGTCCATCAGGCCATAGTTGGCCAACGCCGCGCCATGCTGCTCGGCGGTCAGCGCCGGATGGGCGAAGAAACCGAACCGGCCGAGGCGATAGTTGAGCGTGACCACGACCACGCCCTGCCGGGCCAGGGCCGAGCCGTCGTAGAGCGCCGCCGTGCCCGAACCGTTCACAAAGCCGCCGCCGTGGATCCACACCATCACCGGCAGGGGCGCGTGGGCCTTGCCCGCCGGGGCGAAGACGTTGAGCGTCAGGCAGTCCTCGCTCGCCGGACCGGGTCCGACGCCGTTATCGGCCGAGAGCTTCTGCATGCAGATCGCGCCGTAACGATCGGCGACGCGCACGCCCGTCCAATGGGCCGCCGGCTCCGGCGCGCGCCAGCGCAGCGGGCCGACGGGCGGCTGGGCGTAGGGCACGCCCTTGAAGCTGGTCACATCGCCGGCGGTGACGCCCTTCAACGCGCCGGCGTCGACGCGGACCACATCCGCCGCGCCCGCGCTCGTGGCGAGCACGGTCACGAGCGCCACGACTCCCGCAATTCGACCCTTCATCGTTCAGTCTCCCCCGCCTACGCCCATGGCGATCTTCTGGGCCAGCGCCGCGACGCTGGCCGTGCCGATGGGACCGGACTCGTCATAGAGCCAGCATTCGCCAATGGCGACCCCGTCGCTGGCTTGATGGTTCACCACCTCGAAGCCGATCCATTCGGTCGCCGGAACCCGGCTGAGATAGAGCGTGGCGTCGCTGTTGATGTAGGCGAGGCCGCTCTCGCCGGCGTTGGCGTAGGGGCTGGCGAAATCGACCGCCAAAGCGGCGCGCACGAACGGCGTCAGGGCCTCGCCGCCAATCAGGTCGCGCGCCTCGCGCATCCACAGCCGACGCGGCCCCAGCGATCCGAAGCGGCCGACGATATCGCGCATTTCCCACATGCCGCCGAGGTCGCCGGCGCCAGACTCCGGACGCGGCAGGCTGTCCGGCGCCGGGACGTTCCAGTTGGGGGTCGACCAGACCGCCCCCGGCGGACTGGCCGTGCGCCGTAGGAGCTGGCAGGTCGCGCGCGCCACCGAGACGCCGCCGCTGACGAACTCGGCGTCGATGACCTTGATCCGCCCGCCCTCGCGCACCGGCCGCACGATCACCTCGGCCGGCGACAGATCCGGCAGCCGGTAGAGATCGGTGGTGAGCCGGGCCGGCGTGAAATCGGACCCGCCGTGCAGCCGCTCGATCTCGTGAGCCAGCAGACCCATCACCACCCGGGCATGCAGCGAGGTGGCGCTCCACGGTCCCCGGCTCATCGGCGTCGGAACGTAGCGGCCGTCCTCGCGGGTGAAGAAAGGTTCGGCGTTCATGACCGCCTGGATTATAGGACGGCCGACCGCCAGGCGAGCGCGGCGAGGGAGGAACATCACGATGAAGTATGAAGTGTCGGGCACGGTCATGCAGACCGTCAGCATCGATCTGTCGCCCGGCGAGACCGTCTACAGCCAGACCGCGACCATGGCGTGGATGAGCGACAGCGTCCACATGCAGACCAACACCGGCGGCGGCCTGTTCGCCGGGCTTAAGCGCAGCCTGACTGGCGGCAGTTTCTTCGTCACTGATTTCACCGCCCAGGCGCCCGGCGCGCATGTGGCCTTCGCGCCGAGGTTTCCCGGAACCATCCTGGTCCGCACCCTGGCGGCGGGCGAATCGCTGATCTGCCGCAAGGAGACCTTTCTCGCCGCCGAAAAGTCGGTGACCTTTGAACTCGCCTGGCAGCAGCGCATCGGCGCCGGCTTCTTCGGCGGGGCCGGCTTCATCCTGCAGCGGGTCAGCGGTCCGGGCACGGTGTTCCTCGACCTGTCCGGCGAAGTGGTCACCAAGCGGCTCGGGCCGGGCGAGCGCCTGTTCGTCCACGCCGGCCACGTCGGCGTCCATGAGCCGACCGTGTCCTTCGACATCCAGATGGTGCCAGGCTTCGGCAACATTCTCTTCGGCGGCGAGGGCCTGTTCCTGGCCACCCTGACCGGTCCAGGAGAAGTGCATTTGCAGTCTATGCCGATCATGAACCTGGCCGAGGAGATCGCCCGCTACCTGCCGGGGAACGATCAGCGCAACGCCGGGTCCGCCTTGGGCGGCATGGCGGCGGGCGGGGCCATGGGCGGCATCCTGGGCGGCCTCTTCGGCGACAACAACTGAGCGTGACATCGAGCGCGCACGGCGACCTCCGGATCGGAGTCGATTTCGGCGGCACCAAGATCGAGGCGGCGGCGCTCGGCGCCGACGGCGGCTATCTCGCGCGTCGACGGGTCGCCAATCCCAAGGGCTATGACGCCGCCATCGAAGCGGTGGTCCGGCTGGTGGCCGAAGTCGAGCAGGAGGCCGGCGGCGCTGGAACCGTGGGCGTTGGCGCGCCGGGTTCGACCTCGCCGCTGACCGGCAAGATGCGCAACGCCAACTCCACCTATCTCAACGGCCGCGCCTTCCGCGAGGATCTCGAGGCCGCGCTCGGCCGACCGATCCGCCTGGCCAACGACGCCAACTGCCTGGCTCTGTCCGAGGCCGTCGACGGCGCGGCGGCGGGCGCGCGCGTCGCCTATGCGGTGATCATCGGCACGGGTTGCGGCGGCGGCCTGGCGGTGGACGGCCGGCTGGTCGACGGAGCCTCGGGCATAGCCGGCGAATGGGGCCACAATCCCCTCCCCTGGCCAACGCCGGACGAGACACCCGGCCCGACCTGCTGGTGCGGACTTCACGGCTGCCTGGAGACCTGGATCTCCGGCTCGGGCCTGGCCCGCGACCACTCTGCGGTGAGCGGCGGCCATCTGACCGCCGAAGAGGTGATGGCGGCCGCGCGCGCGGGCGACGACGCAGCCAAAGCCAGCTTCGAGCGTTACGTCGGCCGTCTCGGACGGGGGCTGGCCATGATCTGCAATATTCTCGACCCGGACGTGTTCGTCTTCGGCGGCGGCATGTCTAAAGCCGGCGAAATCTACGATCTGTTGCCCGCCCGGATCGCGCCCTACGTCTTCTCCGACGGCTGGCTCGGCCGCCTGGCGCCGGCCAAGTGGGGCGATTCCTCCGGGGTGCGCGGCGCCGCCCGGCTCTGGGAAGACGCATGACTCTTCAACTTCTCGAAGCCCGTACGCGCGCGCCTCGGCCGTGGAAGAACGGCGGCGGCATGACCTGGGAGATCGCCGCCTCGCCGGCTGGCGCCGATATGGCCAGCTTCGACTGGCGCGTCAGCCTGGCCGTCGTCGAGGCGGCCGGACCCTTCTCCACCTTCGCCGGTGTCGATCGGGTGATGCTGGTGCTGGACGGAGAGCTCGAGCTGGCGGTCGCGGGCGCCCAGCGCCTGATCCTCGACGAAACCAGCGCAGCCGTCGAATTTCCCGGCGACGCGGAAGTCTTCGCCAGCGAGCCCGCCGGGCCGGTGGCCGACATCAATGTCATGGTGCGCCGCGGGCGCTACACCGGCGTCATCGAGCGCCGCGGTGTCACCGGACAGGCGGCGGTGATCTGCCAGGACGTCACCTTCGTCCTCGCCCGCGCCGGCGGCCTGGTCGCGGCCCTGGGCGCTGAGCGATTGGAACTCGGACCGGGCGATGCGCTGCGCGTGGATGGCGCCCGCGGCGCCCTGCTTCGTCTGCGTCCCGCCGTTCCGGACGAGATCGTCATCGCGCACGTCAACGCCGTCAGATGAGGCCGATCATCGAAGCGTGAAAGTCGCTTCCCGTCGGCGCAAGTCGACCGACACGCGCTCGCACTGGCTGAGCACGTCCATGCCCAGGAACAGCGCCGGTGTGTCGGCGAGCCCCAGGTGGTCGAAGATCGGCAGGGCCGCGAAGGCCAGCGGCATGTTACGGATGACCACGCCGCCCACATCGGCCTCGGCGATCTGGTCCTGCTCAATGGTAAGTTTGCGACCGGTGACGCTGATGATCTCGGTCGTCGCCGGAGGATCCTTGCTGAGCGAATGTTGGGTCAGCAGCCGCAACAGCGCCGGATTGCCGACCGACACCTCGGCCCCCGAATCGACCACCACCACGATCGATACGCCGCGAATCTTGGAATGGGTCAGGATCAGCTGGCCGAACCGGCTCTTGCCGTGGACCACGATGGTGCGGGAATCGGGGGCCTCGGGGCGGCTCGCCGAGCTCGACATCTGCATGGCCTTGAAATCCATGACCACATGCAGGTCGCGCAGGGCGTCGACGCCCAGCATTCCGGCCGCCCCGATATCGTTGGCCGCCAGAGCCGGCGCCTCGATGTGGCGGATCACCCGATTGCCGATCGCCAGGCGGTCGATCACCACCGTGCCGACCTCGTCCGCGCCCACCGCTTCGCGCAGGCGCACCTGAGGTCCGGGAGGCAGAGCCAGACTCGCCGCCAGTTCGCGGGAGATCACCGTGCGGTCCGAGCCGGTGTCGACGAGGAAATTGTACGGACCCCGGCCGTCGATCATCACCGCCAGCGTAAGGCGCTGGGTCGGATCCTGCGTCAGCTTCAGGGGGTCAGGGACGGCCGGTTCTTCCGCGGCCGCCGGCGCGACGGGCGCGGGCGGCGCCGCGGGCGTCACCGGGATGGGCGGCGTCGGATCTCGTGCGCTCGCACCAGCCGCGGCCGCGAGAATGGCCAGGGCGCCGGTCAGGCCCGCGATCGCGCCTCCCATCTCCATCGCCTCCCTCACCCGACGAGCGGGCGTCTAAGGCAAGGATTATACTCCGTTCGGATCACGCTGGCGCGAGGTAGTTGAAGGGCCGTCAGCAGGCGATCGCCGCTACCTGGCCGGCCTCGGCGTATTCGAGAATTCGACTGTCGCGCGTGACGATCGGCATCGAGATGTGTCGCGCCGTGGCGATCAGCAGCCGATCGGCCGGGTCGCCGTGCAACGGCTCGGGCAGGTGCGACGCCGCAATGGCGATCTCAGCTGTGAAGGGCGCCGGACGAATGCCCGGCGCGGCCATCAGCCTGGCGAACCACGTCGTTGGGTCTGGAAGGAAGGCGACGGCCCTGCCGGATTTGGCGCGGCTCAGCAGGCCGATTTCCCAGGCGCTGATCGCCGAAACGAAGACGCCGCCCGCCGTCGCCGCATGGGTGATCTTGGCGAGCGCCTCGTCCGCGATGGCCGCACGATTGGCCAGCCAGATCACCGCGCAGGTATCCAGCAACACCGCCGGCGGCAGGGCGCGCGCCGAGGAGCGTTTCATTCGTGCAGCTTGCCGGTTTCGGCTGATAGGGGCTCGTCGAGGGCCGGCGCGGTAAAGTCGAAATCAAACGGCGCGACCACCGAGCCTTCCATGAAGCCATAGAGACCGGCGGCGACCGTCTCCGCATCCTCGGGCGGCGTCAGGATTGCGACGATCTTGCCCCGCTTCGTGATGGTGACTCGCGTGAGTTTGCGCGCCGCGAGCCGGTCGAGAATTTCCAGGCACCGGGCCTTGAAATCCGTGGCTGTGAACGTTTGAGCCGCCAACATATGATCACCTCGAAATGACCGGTCATAATTATATGACCATATCTAGACTCGCAAGATGCGAACCCTCCCCATTGCGAAGAAGGCTATCGACGCTAGGAGCCGCGCGGCGTTACCCTCCCCTTGAACGGGAGGCCGTGGCCATGTGCGAGCTGTGCGAGAGACCCTCCAGGCGCGGCGTCTTCGCCGGCCTCGCCGCGGGCGCCGGACTGGCGCTAGCGACCCGCAGCCTGGCGGCGCCGGCCGGCCCGCCGCCCAAGCCGGCCAACGTCATGTCGCCCGACGCGGCCCTTGACCGGCTCATGGCCGGCAATGCGCGCTATGTCGCGGGCCAGGGCCGCCGGCACGACCTCGTCCACGACCGCAGCCTGACCGCTAAGGGCCAGAACCCCTTCGCCGCCGTCCTCGGCTGCGCCGACTCGCGCGTCTCGCCGGAACTGGCCTTCGACACCGGCCTGGGCGACCTCTTCGTCTGCCGCGAGGCCGGCAACTTCGCCAATGACGACATGATCGCCAGCCTCGAATACGCCGTGGCTAACCTCAACGTCCCGCTGGTGATGGTCCTGGGCCACGGCTCGTGCGGCGCCGTCGCCGCCACCATCGAGAGCCTGAAGACCGGCCAACCGCCGCCGGGCCATCTGCCCTCCCTGGTGGCCGAGATCGCGCCGGCGGTGAAGGCGGTCCAGGGACAGGAGGGCGATCTTCTGGCGCACGCCATCCGCGAGAACGTGCGCCTCAATGTGCGGCGCCTGCAGACCATTGGGCCGATCCTCGGTCCCGCCGTGGACGCCGGCAAGCTGCGGGTCGTCGGCGGTGTCTACGACCTGGCCTCCGGCCGGGTGGAACAGATCGTCTAGGCCGATCTTCTAGCGCCAGCCCGCCGCGCGCAGGATCGGCGCGTAGGTGCGGCTGACCGGGGCTGTCAGGCCGCCGGCGAGGCGCGCCTCGCCCGCGCCGCGCCGCCAACGCACGCCATCGACGGCGTCCGCCGCCACCCACCAGGACCGGTGGGTCTGGAAGCCGTGCGCCTTGCTGAGTTCCTCCAGCGCCTCGGCGAAGCGGGCCGAGATCAGTTCGTCGCCGGCGTCGGTGTGTACGCGCAGATAGTGGTCCTCGGCCTCCACGGCGATCAGCCGCGCCCCGCGCCGCCGGGCGGACAGGCGGCGGCGAAAGACCGCCTCGGCCTCTGGCAGCGGCGGCTCGACGACGATCCGTGTCTCGATCCGCGTCGGCCGGGCGCGCCAGGCAAGCGCGCGCAAGGCCATCACCGGCACGCAGATCACCCACACCTGCCAGAGAAACTCCACGAGCTGCCTGGGCAGCACGGGTTGGCCGATCAGGAGGTGGTTGATCGCCGTCACCAGCACCGCCACCGGCGCCGTCATCACGAGGCTGGTCACCGCCAGGCGTCGCCAGAAACCGCCGGCCCGCACGCCCAGGGTCTCGTCGAGAGCGATGCCGATCGCCCCGCCGCCGACGATGCACAGGAGCCAATAGGGATAGCGTCGGATGTCCGGGAAGCTGGCGGTGCCGAACGGGCCGATGGCGCCGGCGAACAGACCGACCACGGCCAACAAGGCGATCTCGGCGGCGATGCGCCGCCAGTGTCCGGAAGTCGCCGCCAATGGTCTTAATCCGCCCATACGCCCCGTTCGCGAAACAATGGCGCCGTTCGCGCAAGTGCGCCTAGCGCCTCTCTCCACGCCCCGCAATCAAGGCCGCGCAAACAAGGCGAGGCGGCGATCATGACCAGTTGGCGGAGCAAGGCGGGGTGGGGCGGGGCGGCGTTCCTCAGTCTCGGCGTGGCGATCTATTCCTACCGCTATCTGGTCGGGATCGGGCCGCTCGCCTCGAACGTACTGGACAACCTCTTCACCCGCCCGTGGCTCTACATTCATATCACTGGCGCGGCGACGGCCCTGCTGGTGGGGCCATTCCAGCTGCTGCCGCGTCTGCGCGCCCGCTATCGCAGCCTCCACCGCTGGATGGGCCGGGTCTATGTCGTCGCCTGCCTGATCGGCGGCGCGGGCGGCTTCGTGGTCGCCTTCGGCTCCACCGCCGGACCCATCGCCACCGCCGGGTTCGGCAGCCTGGCGCTCGTCTGGATCTTCGTGAACGTCCAGGGCTGGCGCGCGGCGCTGGCGCGGCGCTTCCCCGCACATCGCGCCTGGATGATCCGCTCGATGTCGCTGACCTTCGCGGCGGTGACTCTGCGCCTCTATCTGCCGGTCGTCCCCCTGCTCGGCTTGCCGTTCGTGGATGGCTACCGCGCCATTTCCTTCCTGGCCTGGGTCCCCAACCTGATCCTGGCCGAACTCTATCTGCGCGGCGCCTTCGACCGCCCCCGGCGCGCCGAGCTCGTCACATCTGATGCGTCGTGAGCAGGAGGTTGGTCTCGGTGGCCGAGATGCCCTCGATCAGGCGGATGGCGTCCAGCGCGTCCGAGAAGCCGGCCAGGCTGTCGGTCTCCAGCTCGGCGATCATGTCCCAGCGGCCGTTGGTCATGTGCACCGCGCGCACCTCGGGAAAGCCGCGCATGGCCTTGAGGACCGCGTCCGAGCGTTCGCCGGCGACGGCGATGGCCATGACCGCTCGCACGCGGCCGGCCTCATCGCGCACGCGCACCGTGAAGCCGCCGATCTCGCCGCGCGCCAGCATGCGGTCGATGCGGTTCTGCACCGTGCCGCGCGAGACCTTCAGCGCCTTGGAGAGCGCCGCCACCGGGGTGCGGGCGTTGGCGCGCAGCAGGGTGATGAGCTTGCGGTCGGTCTCGTCCATGCGGATCCTGACATAATGATAGCCTTACACCACATTATGACAGGTTATTCCTGATTTGTAATGGGATTGCCCGCTGTTCGCTAACACGAAACGGCGTCATTCCTCGTCCGAACCCAATGAGTCGGCCGACGGAGACCCCATGCGCCCCACCTTCCTGATGACCGATCCGGAACACTTCCAGGTCGCCTATGAGATCAACCCCTGGATGAAGCCCGCGGCCTGGGGCGCCGATCCGGTCGTCTGGCGCCGCACGGCGCGCAAGGGTTGGGAGGCGCTGAAGTCGGCGCTGGAGCACGCCGGCGCCGAGGTGCGGGTCATGCCGGGCGTCGAGGGCCTGCCGGACCTGGTGTTCCCCGCCAACGCCGCCATCGTGCTGGACGGCAAGGCGCTGGTCGCCCGCTTCCGCCATCCCGAGCGGGCTGGCGAGGCGCCGCACTTCCACGACGCCTTCGAGGCCCTGCGGCGCGCCGGCGTGGTCGACGAAGTGACGGACATCACCGACGTCTTCCAGGAAGGCGCCGGCGACTGCATCTGGGACGCCAATCGACGTCTGTTCTGGACCGCGAGCGGACCGCGCTCCACGCCGGAGTCACTGAAGGTCGTGGCCGATTACTTCAATCAGCCGGTGGTCCACATGCCCCTGGCGACCGAGGCCTATTATCACCTCGACACCTGCTTCTGCCCCCTGAGCGGCGGCGAGATCCTCTACTACCCGCCCGCGCTCAGCGACACGGCCCTGCACGCGATCTTCAAGCACACCACCCCGGACCAGCGGATCGAGGCCACCGACCGCGACGCCGAGGCGTTCTGCGTCAACGCCGTCAGCCTGGGCCGCAAGCTGATCATGGCCCGGCCGGGCGCCGAGCTGCACGACCGCCTGACCGCGCGCGGCTATGATGTCATCGGTATCGACCTCGAGCCCTATATGCTGTCCGGCGGCGGCGCCTTCTGCATGACCCTGAGGCTCGACCGCGTCAGCCAGCCGGCCGTGCGCGGACTGGAAGCCGCCTGATGGAGCGCGTCATGACCGCCGACACCAAGACCCGCACCGACTTCGTGGCCCTGGAGGCCGAATACGGCGCGCGCAACTACAAGCCGCTCGAGGTCATCCTGACCCGCGGCGAGGGCGTGCACGTCTGGGACGTCGACGGGCGGCGCTACCTCGACTGCCTGTCAGCCTATTCGGCGGTCAACCAGGGCCACTGTCATCCGCGCATCCTGAAGGCGATGATCGACCAGGCCCAGCGCCTGACGCTGACCTCGCGCGCCTTCCGCAACGACCAGCTCGGCCTGTTCTACGAAGAGCTGTGCGTACTCACCCGCTCCCATTCGGTGCTGCCGATGAACACCGGCGTTGAGGCCGTGGAGAGCGCGCTGAAGGTGGCCCGCAAATGGGGCTATGAGGTCAAGGGCGTGCCCACGGGCCGCGCCGAAATCATCGCCTGCGAGGGCAATTTCCACGGCCGCACCCTGTCCGTGGTCGGCTTTTCCACCGATCCGGCCTCGACTGTCGGCTTCGGTCCGTTCGGGCCCGGCTTCCGCGTGGTGCCCTTCGGCGACGCCGACGCGCTGGAAGCGGCGATCTCGCCTGACACCGTCGCCTTCCTGGTCGAGCCGATCCAGGGCGAGGCCGGCGTCATTATCCCGCCGGCCGGCTATCTCGCCGCCGCGCGCGAGCTGTGCACGCGCCACGACGTCATCCTGATCCTCGACGAGATTCAGACCGGCCTCGGCCGCACGGGCAAGCTATTGGCCGAGGAGCACGAGGGGATCGAGGCGGACCTCACCCTGATCGGCAAGGCGCTGTCGGGCGGCTTCTATCCGGTCTCGGCCGTGCTCTCGAACCGCGAGGTCCTGGGCGTGCTGAGGCCCGGCGAGCACGGCAGCACCTTCGGCGGCAATCCACTTGGCTGCGCCATCGCCCGCGAGGCGCTCAAGGTGCTGGTCGAGGAAGGCATGATCGACAACGCCGCAGTGCAGGGCAAACGCCTGAAAGGCGGCCTCGAAGGTCTGCGCAGCAACGTCGTCAAGGAGGTGCGCGGTCGCGGCCTGATGATCGCGGTCGAACTGCATCCCGAGGCCGGCGGCGCGCGCGCCTACTGCAAGGCGCTGCAGGAGCGGGGTCTGCTGTGCAAGGAGACGCACGATCACACCATCCGCATCGCCCCGCCGCTGGTCATCACCGGCGATCAGGTCGATTGGGTCGTCGAGCAGTTCGAAGCGGTGCTGGAGGGCTGAGCCCCTTGGAGTGGGGTGTCGGACGCCCTAAGTCCTGACCGGAAACGGGACAGGAGACGCGCGCCATGACTGAAACCGCCCTCATCGTCGGAGCCTCCCGGGGCATCGGGCTCGGGCTCGTCGGCGAGTTCGAGCGGCGCGGCTGGCAGGTGACCGCCACCGCCCGCGATCCGGCCAAGGCCACGGCGCTCACCGAGCTGGCCGGCCATTCCGGCGGCCGCGTCAGCGTCGAGCAGGCCGACACCGCCGACGTGCAGTCCGTGGAGGCCCTGCGCCAGCGCTTGGCCGACACAACTTTCGACCTCATCATCGTCAACGCCGGGGTCGGCGGCCCGCCGGACAAGAATCCGCGCACCGTCTCCGACGCGGAGTTCACCACCCTGTTCGTCACCAATTCCCTGGCCCCGGTCCGGCTGGCGGAGATGTTCGCACGCCAGGTGAAGCCCAAGACCGGCGTCATCGGCTTGATGACCTCCATGTTGGGTAGCGTCGAAGGCGCGAGCGCGGGCGGCCTTGAGCTCTATCGGGCCAGCAAGGCGGCGCTCAATTCCTTCACGCGCAGCTTCGCCGCCCGCCACAAGGACCAGGGCTTCGCGGTGCTGTCGCTGCACCCGGGATGGGTGCGCACCGACATGGGCGGCGCCAACGCCGCCATCGACGTGGCCACCAGCGTCAAGGGTCTGGCCGACGTGGTCGAACGCGCCCAGAAGGACCGCAAGGACGGCTTCTTCGACTACAAGGGCGACACCCTGCCCTGGTAGGCAGGGCGGCGCGCTCCCTCCACCTCTCCCGGCGGGAGAGGTGAAGAGGGCGCAACCTCCGGCCATGACGTTTTGTTTGGGGTTGGGGAGAGGTGGGTTGAGCGCGGCGGCCGGCTTGCTTCGACGGGCCGCGCGGCATAGATTAGCCAGACTTAGCTAAGGCAACCGCCATGACCACCTACAATATGCTGGAGGCGAAGACCAACCTCTCGCGGCTCATCGAGGCCGTCGAGAGCGGCCGCGAGGCCGAGATCGTCATCGCGCGCAATGGCAAGCCGGCGGCCAGGCTGGTGCCGATCGGCGAGAAGCGCGCGGGGGTGCGGCTCGGCTTGGCCAGGGGCAAGTTCGTGATTCCGGACGACATTGACGGGGCGAACGACGTCATCGCGGAGATGTTCTACGGAACCGATGAGTGAGGTTGCTGCTCGACACCCACGTCGCTCTCTGGGCCGTTAGTCAACCTGAGCGCCTGCATTCATCGATCACCGAACTCATCGTCGATCCATCCAACTTGAATTTGGTGAGCGTCGCGAGTCTCTGGGAGATCGCGATCAAGCACGCATTGAAGCGCTTCGCTTCCGAAATGCCTGTCTCGGCCAGTGAGGCCCAAGAGCTGTTTGATGAGGCGGGGTTTTCACTTCTGGGGGTGAGGGCCGCGCACGCCATCGCGGTCGAGACGTTGCCGCTTCTGCATGCCGACCCCTTCGACCGGCTGATCGTGGCCCAGGCCTTGAGCGAACCTCTCCGGCTTGTGACCCACGATGCGACGTTGGCCCAGTACAGCGACACGGTGATCTGCTTCTGATGACCGAACTCAATTCCGGAGACACCGTGCTCGTCACCGGCGCGACCGGCTTTGTCGGCTCGGCGGTGCTGCGTGTGCTGGCCGCGCGCGGCGCGCGGCTGCGGGCCTTGGCGCGGCCGGCCAGCGATCTGGCCAATCTTGAGGGCGTGGACTGCGAGGTCGTGCGCGGCGACATGACCGACCCGGCATCCCTGAAGGAGGCCATGGCCGGCATACGCTTCGTCTTCCACGTCGCCGCCGACTATCGCCTGTGGGCGCGCGATCCGGCCGAGATCATGCGCGCCAACATCGAGGGAACCCGGGCGGTGATGGACGCCGCCCGCGCCGCCGGCGTGGAGAAGATCGTCTACACCTCCTCCGTGGCCACGCTGCGCGCCGACCGCGAGGCGGTGGACGAGACCGCGCCGCTGGACGACGGCGAGGGTGTCGGCGTCTACAAACAGAGCAAGGTGGCGGCCGAGCGCCTGGTGGAGCAGATGATCGCCGAGGGCCTGCCGGCGGTGATCGTGCAGCCGTCGACCCCGATCGGCCCGCGCGACATCAAGCCGACGCCCACGGGCCGGGTCCTGGTCGAGGCGGCGAGCGGGCGCATCCCGGCCTTCGTCGACACGGGATTGAACCTCGTGCACGTCGACGACGTGGCCCAGGGCCATCTGCTGGCTCTGGAGCGTGGGCTGGTGGGCCAGCGCTATATCCTGGGCGGTCAGGACGCCTCGCTGAAGACCCTGCTGGCCGACATCGCCGAACTCACTGGCCGCAAGGCGCCCACGATCGGCCTGCCGCGCGCGCCGCTCTATCCCCTGGCTTTCGCCGCCGAAGCCGTGGCCCGCGTCAGCGGCCGCGAGCCCTTCGTCACCCGCGACGCGCTCGACATGGCGGCGCACCGGATGTTCTTCACCTCGGCCAAGGCCGAGCGCGACCTCGGCTACCGCGCCCGGCCGTACCGCGAGGCGCTGGTCGACGCCCTCGCCTGGTTCAGGTCGGCGGGCTATCTGAAATGAGCTGGACGTTCGCCCTGGCGGCCGTCGGCGTGCTGGCCTGGATCTATCTCCTCGCCTTTCGCGGCAGGTTTTCGGACGCGCGCGAGCGTGACGACAGGAACGCGCCGCCCGAACCCACGGTCTGGCCGTCCGTGATCGCCGTGGTCCCGGCCCGCGACGAGGCCGATGTGGTCGGCCAGGCGATCCGCTCCCTGCGCATGCAAGACTACCCAGGCGAGTTCCGCGTCATCCTGGTCGACGACAACAGCACCGACGGCACCGGGCCGGCGGCGCGGGCCGCGGGCGGAGATCACCCGCTGGAGGTGATCGCCGGCGCGCCCCTGGCCGCCGGCTGGACCGGCAAGCTGTGGGCCCAGAGCCAGGGTGTGGCCCAGGCCAGCGCCGCCTCGCCGACCTACCTCCTCCTCACCGATGCCGACATTTTCCACGAAAGCCGCAACCTGCGCCGCCTGGTGGCGCGGGCCGAAGCCGGCGGGCTCGTTCTCACCTCCCTGATGGCCCGCCTCACGGTGCGCAGCGGCTGGGAGCGGGTGCTGATTCCGGCCTTCGTGTTCTTCTTCCAGATGCTCTTCCCCTTCGCCTGGGTGAACGATCCCCGGCGCAAGACGGCGGCGGCGGCCGGCGGCTGCATGCTGGTGCGGCGCGAGGCCCTGGGGGCGGCCGGCGGCATGGCGGCGATCCGCGGCGAGATCATCGACGACTGCGCCCTCGCCCGCCTTCTGAAACGGCGCGGGCCGATCTGGCTTGGCCTCACCCGGCGGGTGCAGAGCCTGCGCCCCTATTCCAGCCTGGGCGACATCGGCCGCATGGTGGCGCGCTCGGCCTATGCGCAATTGGGCTATTCGCCGGCGCTGCTGGCCGGAACCGTCGTCGCCATGGTCGTGATCTTCGCCGCCCCGCCCTTGCTGGCGATGTTCGCCCCGGGCCCGGCGAGGTGGCTGGCGCTGGGGACCTGGATCGCCATGGCCCTGGCGATGCGGCCGATGCTGAAGCTTTATCGCCTGTGGAGCCTGTGGGGCGCGGCCCTGCCGCTAGCGGGCGCCCTCTATGGCGCCTTCACTCTGTGGTCGGCGATCCAGAGCTGGCGCGGCCGGGGCGGACTGTGGAAAGGACGGGCGCAGGACGCCGTGGGATTGGCCTCGTGAGCGACGATCTTTCTTCCGGCAAGGGCCATCGCGACGAGAACTTCCCGGTCGCCTCGGTCCTCATCGCCAAACGCCATCGTCCGGCGGTGATGGCCTTCTACGCCGTGGCACGCATGGCCGACGACATCGCCGATCACGAGACCGCGACGCCCGAGGACAAGCTCGCCCGCCTGGCGGCGATCGAGGCCAGCCTGACCGGCGCCGACGACGCCATCCCCGCCGCCGTCCGCCTGCGCGAGACGATGGGAACTCTAGGCCTCTCCAACCAGCACATTCTCGATCTGCTCGAAGCCTTCCGCCGCGACGCCCGCAAGACGCGCTACGCCGACTGGGATGAGCTGATGGACTATTGCCGCTATTCGGCGGCGCCCGTGGGCCGCTATGTGCTGGACGTTCACGACGAGAGCCGCGCGACCTGGCCGGCCTCCGACGCCCTGTGCGCGGCCCTGCAGGTGATCAACCATCTGCAGGATTGCGGCGAGGACTATCGCCAGCTGGGCCGGGTCTACATTCCGCAAGATGGATTGGCCGCCGCCGGCCTGGACACAGCCGCGCTGGGGGAGGACCGCGCCTCCCCCGCCCTGCGCGAGCTGATCGCCGGCCTCGCCCACCGCACGTTCGGCCTGCTCGCTGCCGCCCGGCCCCTGGCGGGCCAGACGCGCGACATGAGACTTTCGCTCGAGATCGGCGTTATCCATGGGCTGGCGGTCAGTCTCGCCGAACGCCTGACTCGCAGGGATCCGCTGTCGGAACGGGTCCATCACCGACCGCTTGAAGCCTTGGGCGTGGCCGGCCTCGGCGGGGCCGGGGCGTTGATCAAGCGACTGGGGGGCTCGGCAAAGTCGCAAACGGGCGCCATAGGGAGCTAGATGACTTTCCTCGCCACCGCCAAGACCGAGTCCAGCACGCAGAGCCAAGCCTCGGGCAGCTCCTTCTACAGCGCCATGCGCCTGCTGCCGAAGTCCGAGCGCTCGGCCATGTTCGCCATCTACGCCTTCTGCCGCGAGGTGGACGACATCGCCGACGAGATCGGGCCGACGCCCGAGGAGCAGAGCGCGCAGCTCGACGTCTGGCGCCGCGCGGTCGACAGCCTCTACACCGGTGGGCCGACGCCGCGCGTGCGCGAGCTGGCCGCGCCGACCCGCACCTATCACCTGGCCAAGGAAGACTTCACAGCCGTGCTCGACGGCATGGCCATGGATATCGACGGGCCGATCCGCCGCCCGTCCTTTGAGGCCTTCGATCTCTATTGCGACCGCGTGGCCAGCGCCGTGGGGCGCCTGTCGGTCAAGGTGTTCGGCATGGACGAGGCCCCCGGCAAGGAGCTGGCGCACCACCTCGGCCGGGCGCTGCAGTTCACCAACATTCTGCGCGACCTGGATGAGGACGCCGGCATGGGCCGGCTCTATCTGCCCGACGAGGCCCTGACCGCGGCGGGGATCGACGGCGAGGACCCGCAAGCCGTCATCGCTCACCCCAAGCTCGACGTCGCCTGCCGCTGGCTGGCGGCCAAGGCTCACGAGCACTATCGCGCCGCCAACGCCGTGCTGGGCCAGAAACCCGCCGGCCGCCTGCGCGCGCCCCGGCTGATGAGCGCCGTCTATCGGACGATCCTCAAGCGCATGGAGCGCAAGGGCTGGAAGGCCCCGCGCGAACGCGTGTCGCTCAGCAAGCCCACCCTCGCCTGGATCCTCGCCACCCGCGGGCTTAGTCGGTGAGAGGGCGTTTTCTTCCTCCTCCCCCTCGATGGGGGAGGTGGCCCCGCGCAGCGGGGTCGGAGGGGGTGGAGCGGCGTCACCACCCCACCCGTCTCGCGCCTTGCGCGATCCACCCTCCCCACAAGGGGGAGGGAGGGGGATCGCGCCGCTGAAAGTCTACGTCATCGGCGCTGGGCTGGCGGGGCTGGCGGCCGCGACCAGCCTGGCCGCGCGCGGCGCCGAAGTGGTGCTGATCGAAGCCTCGGCCCAGGCGGGCGGGCGGTGCCGATCCTACCTCGACCCGGTGCTGGAGATGACGCTCGACAACGGCAACCACCTCGTCCTGTCGGGCAACAACGCCGTGTTCGCCTATCTGCGCCGCATCGGGGCCGAGGACCGCATGGCCGGCCCCGCCGACGCGCGGCTCGATTTTCACGACCTCCAGGCGCGGGCGCGCTGGACCATCCGGCCGAACGCCGGCGCCATCCCCTGGTGGCTGATGCGCCCGGGTCGGCGCGTGCCGGGAACCCGAACGGCGGACTATCTGGCGCTCGGCAAGCTGCTCCTCCCCCGCCGGGACAGACCCGTCAGCGATGTGATCGCCAGCCGCGGACCGCTGTGGGACCGGCTGATCGAACCCTTCCTGCTGGCCGCGCTCAATACCGACGCCCGCGACGGCTCGTCCGCCCTCGCCGGCTCGGTGATCCGCCAGTCGCTGGCGCGCGGCGGCAAGGCCTATCGCCCGAGGATCGCCACCCCGACCCTGGCCGCCGCCCTGGTCGACCCGGCCCTCGCCTTTCTGGCGGCGCGCGGCGCCAGCGTCAGGCTCCAGACCCCCGTGCGCTCGATCGCTTTCGAGAAGAAGCGCGTCACCGGCCTGACGACAGGTGACGGCGAGATCGCGGTCACCCCGGGCGAGGCGGTGATTCTGGCCGCGCCGCCGTGGATCGCCGAGACCCTGGTCCCGGGCCTCGTCGCACCCAACCGGTTCAACGCCATCGTCAACGGCCATTTCAAATTCACGCCGCCCAAGGGCCTGGCCCCGATCGTCGGCCTGATCGGCGGGACGGCGCAGTGGGTGTTCGCCTTCGAGGACCGGATCTCGGTGACGGTGAGCGCCGCCGACGGCCTCGCCGACCAGGATCGGGAAGCCCTGGCCCGCGCCCTGTGGCGCGACGTGGCCGAGGCCCACGCCCTGCCGGCCGACCTGCCGCCCTGGCGCATCGTCAAGGAGCGCCGCGCCACCTTCGCCGCCACCCCCGAACAGAACGCCCGCCGCCCCGGCGCCCGCACCCGCTGGCGCAACCTCGCCCTCGCCGGCGATTGGACGGCCACGGGGTTGCCGGCGACGATCGAAGGGGCGGTAAGGTCGGGGGAGACGGCGGCGCGAGTCGTCGGGGGGTGAAGGGGCCTTGGGTGGTATTCGTCTGCTAAGCGCCAGGAACTGCCATTGGACTCAGCGCGGAAAGCAGACACTCAGCCGCCTGCGGGAAAGCCGTTCACCACGGATGGCCGCTGATAGCCTGTGACTTCAACAAATGCCCGAAACAGCTTCAGAAGAGCGGTGACCTGCGCGGCAGACGATGCGTCGTTTAAGACGACGCTCACAACCCACTCTTGATCTTGGATGGGGCCAAGATTCATGTCGGGCTCTTTGTTCCAGGCGAGACTGTAGCCCTCCAGTCCGACGGCGCCCAATTCGATGGTTAAGGGCGGGGCGATGCCGTGGAACGCTGCGTAGGCGATGTACCTCGGCAATGCGCGCAGAACGGCCCGCTCCACGCCGCCCCACGGTACAACCCTCCCATAGCCATGATCCTCGAACGCCCACGGAGCGAACCCCCACTGCTCACCATTCGGGAAGGTTTGAGTGATCGACCTCAGGCTGTGGTTCGTCCGAGATCGCAGGTCCACTGCAGCGGCCCCGTACGTGTTGGACACCACCAAGCCGCCACCATCCGAGTTGTTCGAAAACGTGTCGTGACGCACCCCGCGATCGAAGGCCAGCTTCAGCGCCGATTTGATGATGGGTTGGGCCAGGGCGGCGCGAGGTAAGACGCGGAGGTAGAATCCGGCCGTCTCGCCGAACCCATAGGTTTCCTCGTCATGCGGCTCGCCGAAGCGAGCCAAGGTTTCCCCAGGTTGGAAATAGACAGCGGACGATTGGGTGGATGGGACACGATTAAATGGTTTGATGGGCGCGGCCAGGGCAAATTTTTTCACGAACGCGTCCAGGGCCGTCACGAACTGAGCCTTCAGCGTCTTCGCCTCAGCTGTTCGTTCGGCGGCAGATGCGTTTGGCGCCAGTCGATAGGTGATAGGCCCTGCATTGCCTTTGATGTCGAAGGGCAGGAATTCTCGCCCGCCGTAGTGCTCGTTGAGCACCATCAAGACATTGAGTTCGCTGATCGACTTCAAAGCATAGCCCAACTCGATCGCGACATTCGGGTTCATTATGCGCTTTTCTGGGCCGGCGTTTGCGTCGTGACTGCCCGCGGCGATGGTCGACACCGGTGTGACGTCGCCCACGAACACGGCGGATGCATCGATCTTCTTCAGGATTGTTTCGAGCAACCGGGGGCTGCCGGTCACGCCTTGTCGATCGTGATCAAGGTGCAGTTCATCCTTGACGTCGCGTTCCAGAGGCTCTTCGACGTCCTCTGGCTCACGCAGTTCGTCGATGGCGGCCTTCAGAGCGTCACGAATAAAGTGTCGTCCGGTCTTGCCGGGCGTGTCTGACTGCCATGACCAGAAGACCTTCACGGTGCGCCCCTCAAAACGATGCCATGCACCTCAGCCGGCCAAGTCGTCGATACAGACCAGCGGCACACTTGGCGCGAACTGGGCCAGGATCCGAACGGCCTGAGCCATGGCATCTTTGGGCGCAATCATCCGCCGAGCCAGTTGGATGACCTTCGTATCGCCAAGCCGAGGATAGACGTAAGCCTCCTCGCCGAGCCGGCTTTCCCCCCTTGGGGTTGGGAACGGTCTCCCGAAAAATTCGGCGTCCACCTTCAACAAACGGTCGAACAGCTCTGGCGACGGCCGTCGCATCACTTCCTCGCCCCGGTACGCGAAATTCCAGGCTATGCGCCACTCGCGCTGACGGTAGTAGGCGAGCACCTTGCTATCTCGAAGGTTGTCAGCGGGATAAAAGCCGCTCAGCAGCCCCTCGAGGCCATATTGAAGCATCTCCGGCGGCGTAATCGCGTAGGTGAATGCCTCCACGAAGCGGCGAAGATTTGAGACTTCAAAGCTAAACGTTCGAAGACTTTGGAATCCGAACGCGCAGTTGAACTCGTCGCCGTCTTTCGCCCGTGCAAGCGCTTCGGCGACGCCGGCGAGACGCGCTGCAAGAACCATGGCGTCCATTGACTGGATTACCAGCGTCGAGCCCAATGACGACCGTCCATCGGTCTCCGTGCCGACCGCTTGGGGCACATAGAAGACGGGCATCGCCCCCATGCGTTTGAGGGTCTCGATTTCAAACTCAAGCGCGAAGCTCCCGAATTCCCGAGCATGGTCGGGCAATTCTTCCGGCGCCAACTCCGTAAAACAGACGCGCCGTTGGATGTACGACTGCTCGCGGGGTGGCGTCCCGTTCGCGTGCGGGTGCTGCCAAACCACCACCTCCGGCGCCAGCAACAATCCTGCATCCGCGATCAGGGCCAGGATCTCGCACCCCTTCGCAACTTCGCTTTCGGTGGCGCGTCCGCGTCGAGGAAAGCTGTGATAGAAATACCGCTCTAGCGGAACGCCCACGGTGGTTCTCCCTGGCCTCGTCACCTGCGCTGCCCCAGACATCAGGTTCCTATGGCTCCGCTTCAAGCTGAGTTCTCATGCAAGGTTGACTGCTCGGAGACCCTCGGGGTGATCAGGCCCGCTTGCGCATAACCATTGGATCAACCCGCGTTGGCGACCGGTTTCTTTCGAACCCAGTCTAGGAATGAATCGGCCGCGTCCGATTGGGGCTCGGTTGCGTATGATTCCAGCTCGACAGCGGACCTACGGATCACGGCAATTACGAACTCCTCCAGGCCGCCCCGGCTCATGGCCAACCGGGAATTGAGCGTCGACCAAGTCCCGTGGAGGACGCGCGATCGGTCGCTGACAAAGCGCTTCGCAAATTGCTTGGCCGTTGTTTCCGCCCCCGGAACGACGGGATCATCGGGGCCAAGGCCATAGAAGGCGGCAAGAAGCGACTCTACGCGGCGCTGGCTACCTGCCGAGTTCTCAGACCGAAGCAGGACCTCCAGAGCAGTCTCGAGCTTGGCGACAGCAATCGCGTCAATCGGTTCCGCCAGGGCCTCGTGGAGCCAATACGCCGCGTCGCACCACGCGCGCTCCAGATTGGGAAAACGGTATCGTCCTGAGGCAAACGCGCTGACGCGACGGCCCACAGCCACGAGCACCGAGGCGGATTGCCTAAGCATTTCGTCCAGGGTTCCGGTGCCGATCGAAGTGCCGGCGTCCATCCGCGACCAGCCCGCATTGTAGTACCCGTGGGCCTCCGAAAGGGTCCGCCGTTCGATAGCGCCACGGCGGGCGTCGAGGCGCCCCATGGTCCGCGACCCGAACGCGAGCGGAATGACGAGCTGGAGCCCTGTCAGGGCCAAATCGACGGCGAGATCGCCGACCTCCTCCGATCTCTTGTGATCGCAGCCCTCCACGGCCACGCAAGCGAGCCAGTCTGCCTTGGTCTTTCTCATGAGGTCCAACAGCTCATCGAACCCCCTTCGGCTGATCACGTCGTCGGGCGGCGGGTAGAGGTCGGACCGTGCCGCTTCTTCGGCGAAAACGAACGTGACAGGCCCCACGACAAACCGCTGCGCCGCCCAGGGGGAGATGACACAGGGCACGAACACGCGTCGTGTGGCCGCCCTTTCCGCAAACCACGCTTCGAATCTGGCGTGCAAGGCCTTGGCGTCATCCCCGTTGATTGAGGCGGGTTCGCGCCCCAGTAATTCCCTGAGAACGCCGAAAAGCTCGGTTCGCACCTCCGCAAATACTGCGCCCCGCGCCATAGCCGGCGAGCGCTCGGCCAGACGCTCGCAAAGCGCGTCGAAGGCCTTTCCGCCCGCCGGGCGGACCACGAGTAAGCCTTCCTCGATCGGGCGCGCCAGTGCGAGCCCCTCTGACCGCATGTAAGTCTGATTCAATTGGTGAGGGGGTGGCATCGGCCGCAGCTCCGCCTGCGCCGCCAGCGTCCTGAGGTGTCCAATTTCCCCGCTGACCTCTTCTGTCATGTGGTTGCTCGCTTGCCGACAGCGGTGCTGGGCCGGGGTTTATCGTGTTCCATCGCGCTCGCCAGGCGTGTGTGTTCGACCCTGACCGCGGTTCGCCGCGCGGAGCTCCCGCGCAAGCGCTAACCACTCGGTATCGGGCTGGTCGCCTAAAGCAGACGAGGAGGATGTCCGCTCAGAGTCACCACCCGACAGCCGCAATTCCCCCTAAGCCGCCACCGCCTCCGCCATCCCAGCTATCCGCTCACTCTCCGCCCACAGCCGCGCCGCCGCCGCGTCGTCCCGTCCGGCCGCTGACGGCTGGGTGAGCTTGCGCTTGACCCAATAGCCGCCGGTCTGGCCCTCAACCTCCGGCGCCGAGGCCAGCCAGACGAGGGTGTCGGCGCCCTTTTCCGGGGTCAGCATGAAGGGGCTGATGAGGTTGAACACGGCCTGGAGCCAACCCTTGTTGTTGGAGCCGAAGCCGGTGTTGACCCCGCCAGGATGGAAGCAGTTGGCGGTCACGCCCGTTCCGGCCAGCCGCCGGGCCAGCTCGCGCGTCCACAGGATGTTGAGCAGCTTGGACGTCCCATAGGCGCCCATGGCGCTGTATTTCTGGGCCAACTGGAGGTCGTCGAAGTTGACCTTTCCCATGATGTGGGCGCCCGAGGCGGTGCTGACGATGCGGGCGCCGGCGCCGTCCAGGTACGGCCGCAGGATCTCGGTGATGACGAAATAGGCCATGTGGTTGACGGCGAAGGTCATCTCCAGGCCGTCGGCGGTGACCTGGCGGTGGTCGAAGACGGCGCCGGCGTTGTTGACCAGCACGTCGATGCGCGGGGCCTTGGCCGCCAGGGCTTCGCCGGCCGCCCTCATGCCGGCCAGGGTCGAGAGCTCGCCCAGCACATGGTCGTGCGCCGCGTCGGGGTTGGCGCGCGTCAGGCGGTCCTGCAAGGCGCGCGCCTTGGCCGCGTCGCGGGCGACGAAGACGATCCGGGCGCCCTTTGCGGCCAGGGCCAGGGCGGCGGCCTCGCCGATACCGGATGTCGCGCCGGTGATGACCACCGTCTTGCCGTTCATGACTTTGTCCCCTCGTGCTCAGGCCCTCCGGAATGTAGGTGCGGAGGAGGTCATGCGACAGGCGCCATGGTGGCGGCGCGGGCGCGATTTCGGCTAGGATCGGCGCATGGATGACGCTTCGCCCCTCAGCACCGACCTCGACGCCGCCGTGGAGCGCGCCGCCGCCGCCCTGCGCGCGCGCCAGCGGGGCGACGGCCACTGGGTGTTCGAACTGGAGGCCGACGCCACCATCCCGGCCGAATACATCCTGCTGCGCGCCTATCTGGGCGAGCCCGACGCGCCCGAGCTGGAGCGCAAGATCGGCGTCTATCTGCGCCGTATCCAGGGCGCGCACGGTGGCTGGCCGCTGTTCCACGGCGGCGAATTCGACGCCAGCGCGACGGTGAAGGCCTATTTCGCCCTGAAGATGATCGGCGACGATCCGGCCGCGCCGCATATGGCGCGGGCACGCGAGGCCCTGCTGGCGCGGGGCGGGGCCGAGCGCTGCAACGTCTTCACCCGCATCCTGCTGGCCCTGTTCGGCGTCATCTCCTGGCGCGCCGTGCCGGAGCTGCCGGCCCAGATCATGCTGCTGCCGCGCTGGTTCCCCATCCACCTGGCCAAGGTGTCGTATTGGGCGCGGACGGTGATCGTGCCGCTGTTGGTGCTGCGCGAGCTGGCGCCCAGGGCGCGCAATCCGCGCGGCGTCACCATCGACGAGCTGTTTGTGAAGCCGCCGGCGCAGCTGCGCGGCCTGGCGCGCGGGGCCCACCAGAAGGAGCCGTGGGCCAGCGGCTTTTTCGCCCTCGACGCCGTGCTGCGCGTGGTCCGGCCCGCCCTCCCCGGCCGCGCCGGCGCCCTGGCCAAGGCCAAGGCCTTCGTGGACGAGCGGCTGAACGGCGAGGACGGCCTGGGGGCCATCTTCCCGGCCATGGCCAACGCGGTGATGATGTACGACGCCCTGGGCTTTCCCGAGAGCGACCCCAACCGGGCCATCGCCCGCGCCTCGATCGAGAAGCTGTTGGTGGTGGGGGACGACGAGGCCTATTGCCAGCCGTGCCTGTCGCCGGTGTGGGACACGGCCCTGGCCGCCCACGCCCTGCTGGAAGCGGGCGACGCGGGCAGCGGCGAGGCGGCGGCGCGCGGCCTCGCCTGGCTGAAGCCGTTGCAGGTGCTGGACGTGGCCGGCGACTGGGCGGAATGGCGGCCGAACGTGCGCCCCGGCGGCTGGGCCTTCCAGTATCGCAACGACCACTATCCCGACCTCGACGACACCGCCGTGGTGGTCATGGCCATGGATCGGACGGGTGCGGACTATGGCCAGGCCATACCGCGCGGACGCGAGTGGGTGGAGGGCCTGCAGAGCCGCGACGGCGGCTGGGGCGCCTTCGACGCCGACAACGCCTATCACTATCTCAACAACATCCCCTTCGCCGACCACGGGGCCCTGCTCGATCCGCCCACGGCCGATCTGACGGCGCGGTGCGTCAGCATGCTGGCTCAGCTCGGCGAGCCATTGGACAGTCCACGGATGAAATCGGCCCTGGCCTGGCTGGAGCGGGAGCAGATGGCCGACGGCTCCTGGTTCGGTCGCTGGGGCGTCAACTATATCTATGGAACCTGGTCGGTGCTGTGCGCCCTGAGCGCCGCCGACCTCACGCCAGACTCGCCCATGGTGGCGCGCGCGGCCGACTGGCTGATCGCCATCCAGAACGAGGACGGCGGCTGGGGCGAGGACTGCGACAGCTATAAGCTCGACTACAAGGGCCATGAGCCGGCGCCTTCGGCCGCCTCCCAAACGGCGTGGGCCCTGCTCGGCCTGATGGCCGCCGGCCGCATCGACCATCCGGCGACAGCGCGCGGGATCGACTGGCTGCGGTTGCATCAGGATGGCGGCGGCGTGTGGCCGGAAGACGCCTACACCGGCGGCGGCTTCCCGCGCGTCTTCTACCTGCGCTACCACGGCTATGCGAAGATCTTCCCCCTGTGGGCCCTGGCCCGCTACCGCAACCTCAAACGCGCCAACACCACCCGCCCCGCGTACGGGATGTGAGGTCCGTTCAGGAAACACGGATCGACACGGATGGCGCTTCGCGCCGCACGGATGGACGCGTGCTTTCCAGGATCGACGCAAAGCGTCCTTGCATATCCGTGAGCGCGCCTTCGGCGCGCATCCGTGTTTATCCGTGTTCTCCCCCAAGTGCGATTGAATGACCCTCCTCGTCGTGGTGGGGCTCGAGCGCGAGGCGCGGATTGTCGGCCGGCGGGCGCGGGTGTTGATAGGGGCGCGCGGATTGGACCGAGCGCTGACGGAGGGCGTGTCGGCGGTGTTGAGTTTCGGCCTGTGCGGCGGGCTCAATCCGGCTCTCGGCGTCGGCGATCTGGTGCTGGGAGAGGCGGTGGTGACAGCGAGCGGGCGCTATGACGCCGATCCGGCCTGGACCGATGACCTCGCCCGGATCCTTCCCCACGCCGCGCGCATGGCGATCGCCGCCGGCCCGGACATCGTCGGCTCGGCCGGCGCCAAGGCGGCGCTGCGCCAGGCGACCGGCGCCGGCGCCGTCGACATGGAATCGCACCTGGTCGCCGAAGCCGCCGCGCGCGCCAGCGTTCCGTTCGCGGTCTTGCGCGCGGTGTCGGACCGAGCTGAAGACTCCCTGCCCGCGGCGGCCCAGGCCGGCTTCGCCGACGACGGCCGCCCGAATGTGCTCGCCGTCCTGGCGGCCCTGCTGGCCCGACCGGGCGAGCTGGCCCCGCTGATCCGCACCGCCCTCCACGCCGAGACGGCGTTCAAGGCGCTGAAGTCCGTCGACCTCAGTAGGGTCGCGGCGCCCGCCGGCGGAGATTGAAGTCGGTGAGGATCTCGCGCGCGGCGTTGCGGCCCGGCAGGCCGGTGACGCCGCCGCCGGGGTGGGTTCCGGCGCCGCAGAGATAGAGGCCCGCCAGGGCGCCGCGATAGTCGCCCTGACCGAGGAAGGGCCTGGCCGACCACAGCTGATCGAGCGTCATGGCCCCGTGCATGATGTCGCCGCCGGCCAGGCCGAACTTCCGCTCCAGATCGAGCGGCGAGAGGATCATCCGGCCGACCACCGAGGCCTTGAAGCCGGGCGCCCAGGCCTCGACGGTGTCGATGATCAGATCCGCGGCGGCCTCACGCTCGTCGTCCCAGCTGCGGCCGTCCGGCAAGACGGGCGCGAACTGCTGGCAGAACAGGCTGGCCACATGGGCGCCGGGCGGGGCCAGGCTGTCGTCGATGGTGCTGGGGATCAGCATCTCGACGATCGGGGCCTTGGACCAGCCGTGCAGCTTGGCGTCGATGAAGGCGCGATCCATGTAGTCGAGGGTCGGGGCGATGATGATGCCGCTGCGCAGATGCTCGCCGTCGCCCGGCAGGCAGGCGAAGTTGGGCAGCTGCGACAGCGCCACGTTCATGCGGAAGGTGCCCGAGCCGACCTTGAAGCCGGCCACCCGGCGGGCGAACCCCGGCGGCAGATCGGCCGGATCCAGCAACCGGTCGTAGAGGATGCGTGGGCCGACGTTGGACACCACCGCCCGCGCGGTGAGTTCGGCGCCCGACTCCAACTTCACGCCCACCGCCTTGCCGCCGTCGGTCAGCACCCGCGCCACCGGCGCTTCGAGATCGATCTCGACGCCCGCCTCCTCGCAGGCCTCGCGCATGGCGGTGGTGATCGCGCCCATGCCGCCGACGGCGTGGCCCCAGGCGCCCTTCTTGCCGTTCACCTCGCCGAAAACATGGTGCAGCAGCACATAGGCTGAGCCCGGCGTGTCGGGACTGGCGAAATTGCCGACCACCGCATCGAAGCCGAACGCCGCCTTGACCGCCTCGCTCTCGAACCAGGCGTCGAGGAAGGTGCGGGCGCTTTTGGCGAACAGGTCCAGCATGTCGCGCTGACGCTCGAGCGGGGCGTTCAGCATCGGCCAGCCCTGGGCGGCGGCGGCGGCCAGGGCCTTCAGTCCGCCGCCGGCGTTGGGCGGGGTCTTCAGCGCCAGGTCGCGCAGGACGTCGGCGACGGAGTCGAGGACGGCGTAGTAGGCCGGCAGGGTCTCGGCGTCGCGGGCGGAGAACTTGCGGAACTCGGCCTGGGTGCGTTCGAGGCCGCCGCCCAGCTTCAGGTAGCCGCCGTCCGGCTGAGGCAGGAAGTTGGAGATCGGCCGCTCGATCACGCGCAGGCCGCGCGCCTCCAGGCCCATGTCGGCGATGACCCGGGGGTTGAGCAGGCTGACCGTGTAGCTGGCGACCGAGTTGCGGAAGAACGGGTGGAATTCCTCGGTCACCGCCGCGCCACCGACCACGGCGCGTCGCTCCAGCACCTTCACCTTCAGGCCGGCGCGGGCGAGGTAGAAGGCGCAGACGAGGCCGTTATGGCCCCCGCCAACGATCAAGGCGTCGAGGTTTTCAGTCATGGAGTCCCGGCGTTCCCTGCACACATCCGATTCAAAAAACACGGATAGACACGGATGGCGCTGCGCGCCACACGGATGGGCAGGGATATTGTGCGGGCCTTGCGTGCGCCAAGCCTCATCAAATCCGTGGGCGCGAAGGCCTGCCTTCGCGTCATCCGTATTTATCCGTGTTGTTTAACCCGAAACACGCCAGCGCTTCGCTGGTTTAGTCCGCGACTTCGACGACTTTGCGCCTGCGTGGGCCGGCGGCTTTGATCTCGGCCAGCTTGGCGTCGACGTGGGTGGAGAACACGAAATCGGCCGGGCGCTGGTTGGCGGTCGAGATATCCTTGGCCATGGCGCCGTGCGTGCGCACCCCGGAGATGCTGAGCGACAGGGCCTGCAGCGGGTGCTTCATGATCTCGGTGACGGCGGTGGCCTCAAAGCCGGAATGGACCATGCAGTCGGCGCACTTCTCATAGTTGCCGACGCCGTAGGCGTCCCAGTCGGTCTCGTCCATCAGCTCCTTGAAGGTCTTGGTGTAGCCTTCGCCGACCAGGTAGCAGGGCCGCTGCCAGCCGAACACCGTGCGGGTGGGGTTGCCCCAGGGCGTGCAATGCAGCGCGCGATTGCCGGCCAGGAAATCGAGGAACATCGTCGACTGGGTGAAGCTCCATTCCTTGCCGCCGCGGCCGCGGGCGAGAATGTCGCGGAACAGCTGCTTGGTGCGGGTGCGGTTGAGGAAATGCTCCTGATCGGGCGCGCGCTCATAGGCGTAGCCCGGGGAGATGGTGACGCCGTCGACGCCGACCTTCTTCATCTCATCCAGGAAGTCGGCCACCCGGTCGGCGTCGGCGCCCTGGAACAGGGTGCAGTTGATGCTGACCTGAAAGCCGCGCGACTTGGCCAGTTGAATGGCCTCCACCGCCGTCTCGAAGACGCCGTCCAGGCACACCGACTTGTCGTGCATGGCCTTGTCGCCATCGAGGTGCACCGACCAGGTGAACATCGGATCGGGCTCGTACTGGTCGATCTTCTTCTTGAGCAGCAGGGCGTTGGTGCACAGGATGACGAACTTCTTCTTGGCCAGGAAGCCCTTGACGATCCGCGGCAGATCCTTGTGCAGCAACGGTTCGCCGCCGGCGATCGAGACCACCGGCGCGCCGCATTCGTCGATCGCCTGCATGCACTGATCGTAGGACAGGCGCTGGTTCAGGATCTCATCCGGATAGTCGATCTTGCCGCAGCCGGCGCAGGCCAGGTTGCAGCGGAACAGAGGCTCCAGCATCAGCACCAACGGGTAGCGCTTGACGCCGCCGAAGTGCTGCTTGGCGATGTAGGCGCCGATGCGCGCTACCGCGGTCATGGGAATCGCCACTTAAACTGGCTCCTTTACTCGGGGCTGGACCGTCACGCCCGCAGCTCGGCGGGGAGCCGAAACTGGATGTGTTCCTCGACGCCGTCCATGGGCATGACGACGACCGGTTCGATCCGGCGCAGCGCTTCAATGACTTCGATAATCAGAGTTTCGGGCGCCGAGGCGCCGGCAGTAAGGCCGACCGTCTCCTTACCGGCCACCCAGGCCGGATCGAGGGCGGAGGCGTCGGCGATGAGATAGCTGGGAGTCCCCTCCTCCAGCCCGATTTCGCGCAGGCGATTGGAATTGGAGCTGTTCTTGGCGCCGACCACCAGAATCACCTCGACCATGCGCGACAGATCGCGCACCGCCGATTGCCGGTGCTGGGTGGCGTAGCAGATGTCGGCGGTGTCCGGCCCGACGATGTCGGTGAACCGCGCCTTGAGGGCGTCGATCACCGCCCGGGTGTCGTCAACGCTGAGCGTGGTCTGGGTGACGTAGGCCAGCGGCAGGTCGACCGGGAACTCGAGCGCGGCCACATCGGCCAGAGTCGATATCAGATGCACCTCGGCGTCGATCTGACCGATGGTGCCCTCCACCTCGGGGTGGGCGGCGTGGCCGATGAGGATGAGGACGCGGCCCTGGCGCACGAAGCGCTTGGCCTGGTTGTGCACCTTGGAGACCAGCGGGCAGGTGGCGTCGAACACCGGCAGGCTGCGCGCGGCGGCGGCCTCGAACACGGATTTGGCGACGCCATGGGCGCTGAAGACGACGCGGGCGCCGTCCGGAACCTGATCCACCTCTTCGACGAAGATCGCGCCCTTGGCCTTGAGGCTGTCGACCACATGCTTGTTGTGGACGATCTCGTGGCGCACGTAGACGGGCGACTGATACTTGTCCAAGGCCCGCTCGACGATCTCAATCGCCCGCACGACCCCGGCGCAAAAGCCCCGCGGTTGGGCCAGAATGACTTTCAAATTGTACGCTCCGACGGGGCCGACACGAGGACGGCGACAGAATCTCTCGGCTCAATCGCCCGGATCCTCCGCATAGCAGGTATTGTGCAATTGCGGGAGCGCAAGGTGAGGCGGGCGACGACAGGCGCCGCCCGCCCAACTTAATGTCAGCGACCGATCTGGCCGCTCACGCCGTTTTCTTCACGGTTGAGCCGGCGCTTTTCGGCCCGGGTCAGGTGGCCGCGATCATGGGAGGCGTCGAAACGCTCCTGGCCGCGGATGCCACGGTCTTCGGCGTGCAGATCGCGCGCCTGGGCGCCCGTGATTTCATGCCGACGCAGTTCGTGGTCGATGCGGCGGTTCTGGTTGGCCAGGCGATGGTTCACTTCGACGCGCCGGGGGTGATGATGCTGCCAGGCGGTCTCGGCCGAGGCGCCGGAGGCGCCGGCCAGAAGGGTCGCGACACCGATGGCGGCGAGCGCGAGTTGGGGGGAGAATTTCATTGTTTCGCTCCGTAAGTCCTGTTGCCGCGGCGTCTCACCGCTGACTGCACCTATGACCCAGCCCGTCTGAACCGAATGCCCGCCGGCCGGTTCATTCTCGGTTCACCAAATGGCCACGCTTGAATTCAACCGCTTGTGCGCTGCAAGACGTGCCCCTTAACTAGGGCCTCGGGAAAACGCCCGGGCCGAGGAGACGCCATGAAGACCCGCATCACCGAGCTGTTCGGCATCGAGCATCCGATCATCCAGGGCGGCATGCATTTCGTCGGCTTCGCCGAACTGGCGTCGGCGGTCAGCAACGCCGGGGGCTTGGGGATCATCACCGGCCTTACCCAACGCACGCCCGAGGCCCTGGCGAACGAAATCGCCAAATGCCACGGCATGACCGACAAGCCGTTCGGCGTGAACCTGACCTTCCTGCCGTCAGTAAATCCACCGGACTATCCGGGCTATGTGAAGGCGATCATCGACGGCGGGGTGAAGATCGTCGAGACGGCCGGCAACAATCCCCAGCAGTGGCTGCCCGCGCTCAAGGACGCCGGGGTCAAGGTGATCCACAAATGCACCTCGGTGCGCCATTCCCTGAAGGCCCAGTCCATCGGCTGCGACGCCGTCAGCGTCGACGGCTTCGAATGCGGCGGCCACCCGGGCGAGGACGACGTGCCGAACTTCATCCTGCTGCCCCGCGCCGGCGAGACGCTGGAGATTCCGTTCGTGGCCTCGGGCGGCATGGCCGACGCCCGCTCGCTGGTGGCGGCTCTGGCCATGGGCGCCGACGGCATGAACCTCGGCACCCGCTTCATGGCCACGGTCGAGGCCCCCATCCACGATCACGTCAAGCAGGCCATCGTCGCCGCCTCGGAGCTCGACACGCGCCTGATCATGCGGCCGCTGCGCAACACCGAGCGGGTGCTCAACAACGCCGCTGTCGGGCGCCTTCTGGAGAAGGAAAAGACGCTGGGGGCGTCGATCACCTTCGCCGACATCTTCGAGGAGGTGGCCGGGGTCTATCCGGCGATCATGCAGCGCGGCGAAATGGACGCCGGCGGCTGGTCGTGCGGCATGGTGGTGGGCCTGATCCACGACATCCCGACCTGCAAGGAGCTGATCGACCGGATCATGAGCGACGCCGAGGCGATCATCCGCGGGCGCCTCGAAAAGCTCCTCGCCGCCTAACGCCCGCGAGTCGCGTGGTCGGCGACCACGTAGGCGACCACGGCCGAGACCTTCTTGCCGGTCGGCAGGTGCAGGAATTCATTCGGGCCATGCGCGTTGGAGTGCGGCCCCAGCACGCCGGTGATGACGAACTGCGCCCCCGGAAACTTCTGGCCCAGCATGGCCATGAAGGGGATCGAGCCGCCCTCGCCCATCATCGCCACGCCGCGTCCGAAGGCGGTGGTGGACGCCTGGTCGACCGCCGCGGCCAGCCAGGGGGCGAGCGGTGGCGCGTGCCAGCCCGAGGCTGACCCGTCGGGCGTGAAACTGACCTTGGCGCCGTAGGGCGGGTCGCGCTCCAGCAGCGTCTTGAGGAAGACGGCCGCGGCGTCGGCGTCGAGGGTCGGCGGCACGCGCAGGCTGAGCTTAGCCGCGGTGTAGGGCCGCAGAACATTGCCGGCGTTGGCCGGCGACGGCACGCCGTCCATGCCGATGAGGGCCAGTTCAGGACGCCAGGAGCGATTGAGGACCAGCTCGACCAGATCGTCGGTCACCGGCCTCATGCCGGGAACGAACGGGAACTTGGCGTAGACGTCGGCGCCCAGCGCCTCGGCGGCTGTCTTGGCCTGAACGACCCGCTCGGCCGGAATGTCGACATGCAGCTCCGCCGCGAGAATCTCGCCGTCAGCTTCATTTTCCAGGCGCGAGATCAGGCGGCGCAGGATGCGGAAGCTGGAAGGCACCACGCCTGAGGCGTCGCCGGAGTGGACTCCCTCGGTCAGCACATCCACCCGCAACACACCGGCGACGATGCCGCGCAGGGAGGTGGTGAGCCAAAGCTGGTCGTAGTTGCCGCAACCGGAATCCAGGCACACCACCAGCGAGGGATCGCCGATGCGGGCGGCGAGATGATCGACATAGGCCGGCAGGTCGTAGCTGCCGCTCTCTTCACAAGCCTCGATCAGGATCACGCAGCGCGCATGAGCGATGGTCTGGTCGCGCAGGGCGAGCAGGGCCGAAAGCGCCCCGAACATGGCGTAGCCGTCGTCCGCCCCGCCGCGGCCATAGAGGCGATCGTCCTTCAGCACCGGCGTCCAGGGCCCCAGTCCTTCGGACCAGCCGGTCATCTCCGGCTGCTTGTCGAGGTGGCCGTACAGCAGGACGGTGTCGTCGATCTCGCCCGGGACCTCGATGAGGATGACCGGCGTGCGGCCCGGCAGCCGAACAACCTCCAGCGTCGCCCCGGGCAGGGCCGGCAGGCGCGCGCGGGCCCAGGCTTCCAGCAGGTCGACGGCGCGATCCATATAGCCATGGGCGGCCCAGTCGGGATCGAAGGCCGGCGATTTGTTGGGGATGCGGATGTAGTCGACGAGCGTCGGCGTGACCGCCTCGTCCCACAGGCGGTCGACGAAGGCTTGCAGGCGTTGGGTGTCGGTCATGGAATCCTCCCGCGCCTCAGGCGCGTCTTGGGACAATAGGCAGGGTGACGGCCGAAGGCCGCGCGGAATCGACGAAGATCGTGTTGCGAGCCACCCGCCGGTCTCCACCGTCGCCTTCCGGCGCCCCGGTGTTGGGGTTGACGTCGAAGTGCGGGAAATTACTCGAAGATATGTCGACGCGAATGCGGTGGCCGGCCTTGAACAGGTTCGAGGTTGGAAAGGCGGCGACCGTCACCTCGTCGGGCAGGCCAGGCGTCAGCGGGCTGGGATGGACCCATGAGCGGCGATAGCGAGCGCGGACGACGCCGTCGGTCACATTCATCGCGAACCCGGACGGATAATCCTCGTTGGGCGGATAGACATCGATCAGCTTGAGCGTGAAGTCCGTATCCGGACCGTCACTGGCGAAGTGTAAGCGGGCGGTCACCGGGCCGGTGACTTCGATATCCTCGGCCAGCGGCTCGGTCTGGAACGAGAGAACATCCGGCCGCTCGCTCAGGGGTCCGAACGGCGCGTGCGAGCCGAAGAAGCGCGGCCCCTCCACCTGATCGAAGGCGCCCCCGACCATGATCGGCTTGCCCGAGGTGATTGTGCCGCCAATGCTGGGCACGGGCCGGTTCGGATCGAAGTTGTAAGCCAGAGGTTCGACGCCCGCCGGCGGCGGCTCGATCGAAAGCGCCCCGCCGCGATGCAGAAAATAGGCGGTCGGCCGCGCCTCCGGGATCGGCCAGTCACGCTCGGCTCGCCAACGGCCGCCGTGATCGAGCCGACCGGCGGCGTTCCTGCGCCCCGAACCGCCGCCCATGACGAACAGACGGACCGGCGGCTCGCGAGCGACGCCGTTGTCGATCCCCTTGAGCCAGCAGTCGAACCATCTGAGTCTTAAGGTGAGGAAGTCGGCCGCGAGGGCCCCATCAAGCGTCGCCGCCGCTCCGAAATCGACATCGCCGGCATAGGTGAGCGATCGGTCGCCATGGGTCCACGGTCCCAGGATCAGGCGCACCGGACCCTTCTTGCGCTTTGAAAGTCCGATGTAGTTCTCGGTCGCCGTGCGCGGATATGGATCGTACCAGGCCGACATATGGGTCATCGGCGCATCGCGGAACTGATCGTAGAAACCCTCGGCGTAGATGCCCATCTGTTTCCAGTAGGCGTCGAAGTCGCCGTGACGCCACTGGTCGAAGACATAGTCCTCGTACTCCGGCGCGGCGCTGAGGGGGCTCTCGCCCTTCGTCCATGGCATGCGCGCGAACCAGGCGCGCAGATCGACCGATTTCAGCGCCTTCAGGCGGATGGGATCGCGCGTGACCTCCGGGCTCTCGAGGGCGGCGCCGTAGGCCCAGGTGACCTGTTTCAATTCGAAGGCGCCGCCCTGGCGGATGCCGCCCTGATATGCGTTGGAGAAGCCGCCGCTATCCAGAAACATGGCCGCGACGCCGGGGGCGTTGGCGCTGCCGAGCGCGCCCTGGGTGTGGGCCGCGTATGAGAGGCCCATGGTCCCGATCTTGCCGTCGCACCACGGCTGGCGAACGATCCAGGCGCAGGTGTCGAAGCCATCGGCCCCGTCGCTCAGATACTTCACGAACTTGCCTTCGGAGGCGTAGCGGCCGCGGCAGTCCTGATAGATGACGATATAGCCGCGGCGAACGAAGAAGGCGGCGACCTCCGCGCGGCTCTTGGGAACGGGATCGGCGAGGCTCAGCTCGGAGCGACTGACGACGGTCTTGCCGTAGGGCGTACGCTCCAGAATGACCGGGAAACGTCCATTGACCGGCATACCGCCGCGGGCGGGGCGGTAGATGTCGGTCGCCAGCCTCACCCCGTCGCGCATGCGCACCATCACGTCGGAGGTCAGGGCGACGTCAAAAGTCGGCTCCTCGGCCGCGGCCGGCGAAGCGGCGCAGAGACCGGCGGCGGCCATCCAGCGCGCCAACGCGCGGCGGGTGAGACTTTGCGGCACGGACCCTCCTGCCCCGCCGTTCTAGGAGGCCGGGCGCACGAGGCAAGCCCTTGCTTCGGCGGCTGAGGCGGGTGTTCTAGGCGCCGGAGATGGGTTGGGAGGGATGATCATGCGGCGTGACCTGATCGCGGCCCTATGCGCAATCGGCCTTGGGTTTTCGGGTCGGACGGTCGCCCAGACGGCGCCCGCGGTCCACCAGGCCGATTTCGCCATCAAGGATTTCGCCTTCGGTTCGGGCGAGCGTCTGCCGGAACTGCGGATCCACTATCGAACTCTGGGGGTGCCCAGGCGCGACGCGGCGGGACGGATCGTCAATGCGGTGCTGATCCTGCACGGCACCGGCGGTTCAGGCGCTCAATTCCTGCGGCCTCAGTTCTCCGGCGAGTTGTTCGGACCAGGCCAACTGCTCGACGCCGCCAAATACTTCATCATCCTGCCCGACGACATCGGCCACGGAAACTCGTCCAAGCCGAGCGACGGCCTGCACGCCCACTTTCCCCGCTACGACTACGGCGACATGGTTCGCGCGGAGCACGCCCTGGTCACCGAGGGCCTCGGCGTCGCCCAGCTGCGCCTGATCATGGGAACGTCCATGGGCTGCATGCACGCCTTCATGTGGGGCGAGGCCTGGCCCGAGTCGGCGCGCGCCATGATGCCGCTGGCCTGCCTGCCGGTGGCCATCGCCGGTCGCAACCGGATGTGGCGGCGCATGGTCATCGAGGCCATCGAGGCCGATCCGGCCTGGAACGGCGGCGACTACGCATCCGAACCGGCCCAGGGATTGCGGGCCGCGCAGGACCTCCTGGCCATCGCCGGCAGTGCGCCGCGCCAGATGCAGAAGGCCATGCCGACACCGGCCGACGTCGACCATTACATGGCCGGCCCCCTGGCGCACGCCACGGCCGAGCTCGACGCCAACGACCTGATCTATCAGGTGGACTCCTCGCGCGACTACGATCCGGAGCCTGGCCTGGAGAAGATCGCCGCGCCGGTCATGTGGGTGAACTCGGCCGACGACTTCATCAATCCGCCGGAGCTGGGCATCGCCGAACGCGAAGCCCCTCGCCTCGCCCATGGCCGCTTCGTCCTGCTGCCGGTGTCGGACCTGACCCATGGCCATGGCACCCACACCTGGGCGGTCGCCTGGAAGACCTATCTGGCGGAGCTTCTCAGCGAGAGCGGCGGCTAGACCACAGCCTGCGCCTCGCCGCCGATCGGACCCTCATTGCGCGGCGTCCCGCCCTCGGGCGCTTCACCCCCGCCCAACCGGCGGTTCAGTCGGTCGAGATAGATGTAGACCACCGGCGTGGTGAACAGCGTCAGCACCTGGGAGACCAGTAGGCCGCCGACGATGGCGAAGCCCAGCGGCTGGCGAAACTCAGACCCCGTGCCGTTCATCAGGATCATCGGCACGCCGCCCAAAGCCGCGCAGGCGGTCGTCATCAGGATCGGGCGCAGCCTCTGGTGCGACGCCTCGCGCGCCGCCTCCTCGGCGGTCATGCCGTGGTCGCGCTCGAGTTTCAGGGCCACGTCGACGATCATGATGCCGTTCTTCTTCACGATGCCGATCAGCAGGATGATGGCGATGATGCCGATCACGTTGAGGTCCTGGCCGGCGGCCTTGAGGGCCAGAAGTGCGCCGAGGCCCGCCGAGGGCAAGGTCGAGAGGATGGTCAGGGGGTGGATGAAGCTCTCGTAGAGCACGCCCAGGATCACATAGACCGCGATGAGGGCCGCGGCGATGAGGACCGGCTCGCTGGAGAGGGACTGCTGGAAGGCCTGGGCCGTGCCCTGGAACGAACCGGTGATCGTCGGGGGCGCGCCCAATTTATCGCGCGCGGCCTCGACGGCCTCGGTCGCCTGGCTGAGCGCCACGCCCGGGGCCAGATTGAACGACAGGGTGGCGGCCGGATACTCGCCCTGGTGATTGACGGTCAGGCTGCTCGTCCCCGTGGGGTCGACCTTCACGAACTGTGACAGCGGCACGGTCTTGTTGGTCAACGGCGAGAGCAGATAGACCGAGTTGAACATGTCGGGCGTCGCCTGGAGGCTCGGCGGCCCCTCCACCACCACGTGATAGCTGTTCTGCTGAGTGAAGTACTGCGTGACTTCGCTCTGACCGATCAGGTCATAGACCGCCGTGTCGACCTCGGTGGGCGTGAAGCCGAACCGCGCGGCCGCGTCGCGGTCGATGTTGAGGTTGACCGAACCGCCCTGCGACTGTTGGTCGGAGCTGACATCGCGCAACTGGGGCAGCTGCTGCATCTGGGCGAGCAGCCGAGGCGCCCAGACATCGAGCTCCTGCAGATCCGGATCCGACAGCGTGTACTGATACTGCGCCTGCCCGGACCGCCCGCCGACATTGATGTCCTGCGCCGCCTGCAGAAAGGTCTGAACGCCCACCAGCTGGGCCAGCTTGGGCCGCAGCCGGGTGATGATCTGGTCGGCGGTGGCCTTGCGGCCGGAGTCCTTGGGCTTGAGGGCGATGGCCAGGTTGGCCTGGTTGGCGCCGCCCGAGCCCACGAAGACGCCGAAGTCGGCGACGCCGGTATCGGCGCTGATGACCTTGGCGACCTGTGCGATCTTCTGGGACGTCTTCGCGAAGGAGGCGTCCTGGGAGGTGATCACGACGCCCTGGAGGAAGCCCGTGTCCTGCTGGGGGAAGAAGCCGGTATGGGCTGTGGCATAGAGGAAACCCGCCCCGATGAGGGTGCAGATGAAGACGATCAGTGTGATGAACTTGTACTGCAGCACGCGGTCGAGGGCGCGGGCGTAGGCGGCCTCCATGTTGCGGAAGCCGTGCTCGATGCCCCGCGTGATGCGGTTGGACGGCGGCTTGGGGGTCTTCAGAAACTTGGCGCAGAGCATGGGCGTCAAGGTGAGCGTCAGGACCATCGAGACGAGCACCGCGGCGCTGAGGGTGACGGCGAACTCGCGCATCAGCAGGCCCACGACCCCACCCATGAACATCAGCGGCGTAAACACGGCGATGAGCGAGATTGAGATCGACAGGACCGTGAAGTTGATCTCGCCGGCGCCGGTCAGGGCCGCTTGGAGCGGCGCCTCCCCGTGCTCGAGCCGCTTCCAGATCACCTCGACCATGACGATCGCATCGTCGACCACGAAACCGACGGCGATCGACAGGGCCATCAGGGAGAGGTTGTCGAGGTTGAAATGGAGCGGGAGCATGATCGCTGTCGCCGCCAACAGGGCCAACGGGATGACCGTGCTGGGAATGAGCGTGGCGCGCACGTCGAGCAGGAACAGGTAGATCACGATCACCACCAGGACGATCGTGACCAGCAGGGTGAACTTCACGTCCGCGACCGAGGCGCTGATGGTCTGAGTGCGGTCCATCACCGTGTGGATCTGGATTCCCGGTGGGATATCGGCCTGGAGCCCGGGCAGCGCGCTCTTGATCCGCTGGACGGTCTTGATGACGTTCGCGCCCGGCTCCTGGTAGATGATCAACAGGATGCTGCGCCCGCCGTTAAGCGTGGGATCGGTGTTGGCCTTGCCTGGGAAAACCCAAGCCCCGATCTGGTTGTTCTCGACGCTCTGGATAGCGTCGCCAAGGTCGCGAACGCGCACCGGCGCGCCGCTGTCGTAGCCCACCACCAGGTTGTTCCACGGCTGTGCGGTGAGGATCTGGTCGTTGGCGTAGACCGTCAGTCCCTGCTTTGGACCGGTGATGTTCCCCTTGGGCTGGTTGGTGGTCGAAGCGACTATCGTCTGGCGGATGGCGTCGAACGAGAGGCCTCGCGCGGCCACCTTGCGCGGATCGAGCCGGATGCGCACGGCCGGCTTCTGCTGGCCGCCGATGGTGACGAGGCCGACGCCGTCGATGGTCGAAAGGCGCTGCGAGAGGATGACGTCGGCGTAGTCGTCCACCGCATCCAGCGGCAGGGTGTCCGAGCTCAGCGACAGGATCATGACGGGCGGATTGGCGGGGTTGACCTTGCGGATCGTCGGCTGGGCGGGGAGGTTGCTCGGCAGCTGGGCGCTGGCCGAATTGATGGCCGCCTGCACCTGCTCGAAGATGTCGCTCATATTCTGGGTGAGCTCAAACTGCAGGGTGATGCTGGTCGAGCCGAAGGAGTTCACCGACGTCATCTGGGTGATGCCGGTGATCAGGGCGAACTGCCGCTCGAGCGGGGTGGCGACGTTCGAGGCCATGGTCTCGGGGCTGGCGCCTGGCAGGGAGGTGCTGATCTGCACCGTCGGGAAATCGACGTTGGGCAGGGACGCGACCGGCAGGCTGACGTAGCCGACGATGCCGACCAGCAGGAACGCGATCGCCATCAGCGCGGTGGCGACCGGGCGGCGAATAAAGGGCGCGGAAAAGCTCACGGCTGGGTCTGCGGCCCCGTCGCGCGCACCAGGGAGCCGGCCTTCAGGATCATCTGGCCGTCTTCGACCACCGTCTCGCCGGATTGGAGGCCGGAGCCGATCACCACCGTGTCGCCCTGGGTCCAGGTCACCTTCACCGGCCGCATCGTCACCTTTTTGTTAGCCCCGACGACGAAGACGAAGTCGCCCTTCGGGCCGCGGTTGATGGCCGCGGCTGGAATGGTGACGACGCTGTGGAGTGTCTGCAGGGTCAGCGACACGTTGACGAATTGGCCGGGCCACAGCTTCTCGCCCGGATTGGCGAAGCGGGCCTTAAGCTCCACCGTGCCCGTGGAAGGATCGACCCGGTTGTCGGCGATGGTGAGTTCGCCCTGGCCGAGCGAGGCGGCCGTCTCCTGGCTCAGGGCCTCGACAGCCAGCGGCCGTTTGAAGCCGCCCGACACGGCCACGAGCTGCTGGAACTGCCCCTGCGGGACGGTGAAGGTGACCGCGATCGGCTCGATTTGATTGATGATGACGATGCCCGTGCCGCTGGCTGCGGTCGAGCCGCCGCTCGGTGCCGGCGCGGAGCTTGTGACGGCCGAGGTGCTGGGCTGGCTGCTGGTCGAACCCGAAGCGCTGACCAGGTTGCCCGGATCCACCAGACGCACGCCCGCCCGGCCCGAAACCGGCGCGACGATGCGGGTCCACCCCAGATTGACCTTGGCGGCGGCGACGGCACCCTCGTCAACTTCCACCACGCCTTCGTCCTGATGAACGGTCGCGACCTCATCTTCATAGGTCTGGCGCGCGATCGAATCCTGCGCGTTCAGCGTCTTGTAGCGAGCAAGATCCACGCGCGCGCCGGCCAGGATCGCCTGGTCGCGTTTGAGCGCCCCCTCGGCCTGGGTGAGCGCGGCGGCATAGGGCGCGGGATCGACCTCGGCCAGGACCTGACCGGCCTTCACATAGGTTCCTTCGGTGAAGTTCACCCTCAGGAGCTTGCCGCTCACCTGGGCGTAGATGGTGTCGCTGGTCCAGGCCTGGGCGGCCCCGAGGGCGGTGATAGAGACCGGCAGGTCGGTCGTCGCCGCCACCGCGATGGTCACCGGCACCGCATGCGGCGGCGTGGGCTTCTTGGCCGGCTTCCAGAACAACACGACAAGGACCAGCGCGACGGCCACCACGCCCAACACCAGGAATTGCCAGCGGAATCGGCGGCGCGACGCCATGGATGAAGCCTCGTTCAGTGGCGCGCAGCCTGCCGGAAGCCTCGTGGCGAACCGGCAACGGTGCGCCAGGGATTCCCGGGTAGCGGCCGCGCCTGGGGGTCCTTAGCTATCCAATTGCGCAGGCTTGTGTCAGGCTTGAAATCCAGCGAGTCTTTTGCGAAGCGCCCCTGGGGTGAACGGACTTGGGGCCGCAAACCGGGTTCGTCGCTCGCCGACGGGTCCATCAACCTGGCGGAAAGATCGATGCTGTACGACGTCCGTGCAGGGTCGAAGGGGATGTGGAAATCGCCGCCGCCCAGAATTCGAATAGTGTTCAGGACCGCGCGAAATCGTCGCGCGGCGGGCGCGAAAAGGACATTTGAAGCGCGGACAAGGACCCGCGAGCTTGAATACGGCCTCAGGGCGACGACATGCCAGGTGGCGCCGCCTGCCAGCTGATGGCCTTGAGGGTCGGGCCGGGTATCCGCCCCCGGAGGGGATAGTCGAAGTGTTGGACAGATCTAGATGAGCGCATTGTTTCCGATCATCCATGCCCTGGGCTGGATTGCTGTCGCCCTTTCGCAGCTGGGCGCGCTCTACACCCTGCTGGCGGCGCTCGCGGCGGTCGGGTCGCTCAAGCGCGCCAAGCGCGCGCAGGGGCTCACGCCCGATGTCACCATCATCAAGCCGCTGCGAGGCGTGCACGAGGGACTGGGCGAGACACTCGAGCGCTTCTGCCGGCAGGACTATCCGGGACGTATCCAGATCCTCTTCGGCGTCCATGACGCCGCCGACCCGGCCATCGCCGTCGTGCGCGATCTCCAGAAGGCCTATCCCGGCCTGGACATCGACCTCCTCATCGACGCGCGAATCCACGGCGCCAATCTCAAGGCGTCGAACCTGATCAATATCGCCGCGGCGGCGAAGCACGACATGCTGGTCCTCAGCGATTCAGACATCGTCGTCGATCGCGGTTACATCCGCACCGTGGTCGACGCCCTGGCCGAACCGGGCGTTGGCCTGGTCAGCTGTCTCTATGTGGGCAACGCCCGCGCCGGACTGTGGTCGAGGCTTTCGGCCATGGCGATCAACTATCAGTTCATCCCGGGCGCCATCCTCGGCAAGGCCGTGGGCCTCGCCCAGCCCTGTTTCGGGTCTACGATCGCCATCCGCGCCGATGTTCTCGCCCGGGTGGGCGGCTTCACGGCCTTCGCCGATCATCTGGCCGACGACTATGAAATCGGTCGCGCGGTCCGCGGCCTGGGCCTCAGGATCGCCATGCCGCCGATGATCGTTTCGCATATCTGCGACGAGACCCGCGCGGGTCAGCTCATCGGGCGCGAGCTGCGCTGGGGCCGCACCGTCCGCCAGATCAACCCGGTGGGCTACGCCGGCAGCCTGATCACCTATCCCTTGCCGCTCACCCTGATCGCCGCCGCCTTGCTCGGTCCGTCACCGCTCATCCTGGCCCTCGCCCTCTCCGCGCTGGCGATGCGCATCGCCTTCAAGCTGTGCGTGGACGCCGCCACGGGGGCCAGCGCGGGCCGTTGGTGGCTGGTTCCGGTCAGCGACATCTTGGCATTTGGTCTTTTCATCGCCAGTTTTGGCGTCAACAGCGTGGGATGGCACGGAAACAGATTCCGAGTGACCCGCGAGGGCGCCCTGCTCCAGTTCTGAGGTTAGAATGCGTCGTACTTTATTCCTGCAAGCGCCTTCCTTCGAAGGATTCGATGGCGGGGCCGGATCGCGCTACCAGGCCAAGCGCGAGATCAAGTCGTTCTGGTATCCCACCTGGCTGGCGCAACCGGCGGCCATGGTGGAAGGCAGCCGCTTGATCGACGCGCCGCCGCACCGCCAGTCCCTGGCCGACGTGGCGCCCCTGGCCAAGGACTATGATCTCGTCGTCCTGCACACTTCGACCCCCTCGTTCGCCTCCGACGTCAAGACGGTCGAGGCCCTCAAGGCGGTCAATCCGAACCTCAAGGCCGGCCTGATCGGCGCCAAGGTGGCCGTCGACGCCGAGGGCAGTCTGCGCTCCGCCCCCGCGGTGGACTTCGTCGCGCGCAATGAATTCGACTTCACGATCAAGGACGTCGCCGACGACAAGCCCTTCGCCGACATCGAGGGCCTGAGCTATCGCAACGACTCCGGGGTGATTGTGCACAACACCGACCGGGCGATCCTGGAAAACATGGATTCCCTGCCGTTCGTGACCCCGGTCTACAAGCGCGATCTGCAGATCGACAACTACTTCATCGGCTATCTCAAGCACCCCTACATCTCGATCTACACGGGGCGCGGCTGCAAATCGCGCTGCACCTTCTGCCTGTGGCCCCAGACCGTCGGCGGTCATCGCTACCGGACCCGCAGCGTCGGCCACGTGATCGAGGAGATCGCCTGGGCGAAGAAGGCCTTTCCCGAGGTGAAGGAATTCTTCTTCGACGACGACACCTTCACCGACGACTTGCCGCGCGCCGAGGTCATCGCCAAGGAACTCGGCAAGCTGGGCGTCACCTGGTCTTGCAACGCCAAGGCCAATGTTCCCTACAAGAGCCTGAAAATCCTCAAGGAAGGCGGCCTCCGCCTGCTGCTGGTCGGCTATGAGAGCGGCAATCAGCAGATCCTGCACAACATCAAGAAGGGCATGCGCGTCGAAGTCGCCGAGCAGTTCACCAAGGACTGCCATACCCTCGGCATCGCCATCCACGGCACCTTCATTGTCGGCCTGCCAGGCGAAACCCTGGAGACCATGGAGGAGACCCGGCGCTGGGCGGCCCGGATCAATCCGCACACCATCCAGGTGTCTCTGGCCGCGCCCTATCCCGGCACCTTCCTCTACGATCAGGCGCTGAAGAACGGCTGGCTCGACGCCGCCAACGCCGAACTGGTCGACGAGCACGGCGTGCAGATCGCGCCGCTGCACTATCCGCACCTCAGCCACGCCGAAATCTTCGAGAGCGTCGAGACCTTCTACAAGAGCTTCTACTTCCGGCCCCGGAAGATCGGCGACATCGTCGGCGAGATGGTCCGCAGCCCGGAGATGATGAAGCGACGCCTGCGCGAGGGCGTGGAGTTCTTCGAATTCCTCAAGGAACGCCGGGCCGCCGCAGCCTGAAGACGTTCGCTCCAGGGCGGTGGGCATGAGCGAGCGGCGGCTGGTCGTCACCGCCGACGATTTCGGCGCGGCCGAGGCCGTCAATGAAGCGGTGGAGATCGCCCACCGTGAGGGCGTGCTGTCCGCCGCCAGTCTCATGGTCACCGGCGCCGCGGCCGGCGACGCCGTGCGGCGTGCGCGCGAAATCCCTTCGCTCAGGGTCGGTCTGCACCTGGTGCTGGTCGACGGGCGCCCCTGCCTGCCTGCCGACCGGTTACCTCACCTGACGGGCGCGGACGGGACCTTCCGCGACAACATGGCCGCGAGCGGCGCGACGATGTTTTTCAATCCCTCGGCCAGGGCCGAACTCGCCGCCGAGATCGAAGCCCAGTTCGCCGCCTTCGCCGCCACCGGCCTGCCGCTCGACCACGTCAATGCGCACAAGCATTTCCATCTGCATCCGACCATCGCCGGCCTGATCCTTAAGGTCGGCCCGCGCTTCGGCTTGCGCGCCGTGCGCGCGCCGCTGGAACCCGGGGCGCCCTTGAGACGGACCGACCCGGAGACCCGGGTGGGCGGCGACCCGGCCGCGCTGTTCGCACGGACCCTGCGCGCCCGGTTACGCGCAGCCGGCCTTCTGGCGCCCGATCAGGTGTTCGGCCTGCGCTGGAGTGGGGCCATGACCGAGCCGCGTCTCGCGGGCGTCATTCGCGCGCTGCCACCCGGTCTCAGCGAAATCTATCTGCATCCGGCCACGCGCAACGACTTCGAAGGGGCGGCGCCGGGCTATCGCTACGCCGAGGAGCTGGCGGCCCTGACATCCTCGGCGGTTTCCAGAGCGTTGTCTGAAAGCGGCGCGCGCCTCGGCGGTTTCGCCGATTTCGCGCCATGACCGGCCTCAAGCGCGGCGCCATCGTCGCGGCCATCCTGGGACTCGTCGGGGCCACGGTCGTGGCCGGCTACATCGGCTTCGGCCAGGTTTTCCAGGCCTTGGCCAGGATCGGCTGGCGTGGCCTGGCGGTTCTGGTGGTCTATTCCGCCCTGCCCTACGCCCTCTTGGGAACAGCGTGGTTCTGCCTGGAGAAGCCGTGGCGCGCGCGCCGCTGGCCGATCTTCGCCTGGGCGCGGATGGTGCGCGATGCGAGCGGCGAGCTGTTGCCCTTCTCGCACCTGGGGGGATTGGTGTTCGGCGCGCGCGTCGCGGTCCTGCAGGGACTGGCGCCGGCGTGGGCCTTCGCCACCACCACGGTCGATGTCAGCGCCGAGCTGGTTGCGCAGGTTATCTTCACCCTGGTGGGGCTCGCCCTCCTTTTCGTCCGCCTCGACCCCCGATCGGGGCTGGCCGGGCCGGCCGTGGCGGGTGTCGCCCTAACCGCCGCCGGCGTGGCCGGCTTCATCGTCGTGCAGCGTCGTGGAATGGGGCTGATCACCGGCCTGATCGGCAAGGCGGTTCCAGCCGCCGCGGACGTCGCCGCCGAAGCCGGCGATATGATCGTCGGTCTCCACCGTCGCCCCGCTCGCTTCGCCCTGGCGGTGTTGATTCATCTGGCCGCCTGGATCGCCAGCGCCCTCGGCGCCTGGCTGGCGCTGCGTATCGCCGGCGTCCCGATCGATCCGTTCAATATCCTGGGGTTGGAGGCCTTGGTCATGGCCGTGCGCAGCGCCGTCTTCGTGGCCCCCATGGGAGTCGGCGTTCAGGAGGCCAGCTACGCCTTGCTCGGCCCCCTGTTCGGTCTGGGCCCCGACCTCGCCCTGGCGCTCTCGCTGATCAAGCGCGCCCGCGAGCTGACCGTCGGCCTGCCGGTCCTGGCCATCTGGCAGACCATGGAGGGCCGGCGATTGATCGGGCGCGGGCGCGGCGACGAGGCCGGCCTGCCCCGAATCTAGCGCGGCCGAGGGCGTCGGCGGCGTGGTGTCGGGCGCATCCAGGTCCGGCAATGTCGCGGGCGCGGACGTCGCGCCGCTGATTTCGGCTTCGCGATGCTGGAGATAGGTCGAACGCAGCGTGGCGTAGGGGTCGGCGGCGTTGCTGAGCAGGGTGCGCAGGTCGTCTTGCGAACTGGACCACTGGTCGAGGCCACCGGCGACCGCCGCGGCGATGCTTGCTTGCTGGCGGTAGCGATACTGGGTGAAATGGAGCGGGTCGATGGCCGCGTCCACGAGATTGCCGAACAGATCTCTGATGGTCGAGGGGCCGACCAGGGGAAGGAACAGATAGGGGCCGGACCGTACCCCATAGCGCCCCAAGGTGTCGCCGAAGGAGCTCGGATGATGTGGCAAGCCCGTCTGGCCGGTGATGTCGATCATGCCGCCCAGGCCCGCGGTTGAATTGACCACGAACCTTATGGTCGCGGCCCCCGCGCGCGCGGGCCGAAGCTGCAGCATGTCGTTGATGACCACCACCGGCTCGGTCAGGTTGACCAGGATGTGGTGGATCGCCTTGCCGATCGGTCCAGGGGTAAGCACGCGGTAAACCCGTCCGGCGGGCCCCACCAAATATCGGTCGAGCACCTCCTGGATGGCGAATCCCTTGCGATTGAATCGTTCGAACGGATCGCCGGGGGTGGCGGCCGCTGCTTGACCGATGCTAAGGGCGCCGATCGTGAACGCTAGGCTGGCGGTGAGGCGCCTTGCGCGCACGGCTTGCTCCACAACTCAAAGGATTCAGGCCAGAGGCCAGATTGATCCGCAAACCAATGGAAACAATCGGCCGCTACGAATCGTTGCCTGAACGTCGGATATTGTGCATCGCCCCCGTGAATCAACCGAGTCCGGCGGCCGGCCGCGCCGCCACAGAGCATAGGTTGCCGTCCGGGGGCTTCATTTGACGCAGTTGCAGAGCACGCCTGCGGCCCGCGACTCGCTCATCGAACGCTGGGCGATGGCCTGCTGCGACCACGCCTGGCCGGTGGTCCTCGGGGTTACTGCGCTCGCCCTGCTGGCCGTCGCCTACGTCGCTACTCACTTCTCGCTCAACAGCGACACCGAGGGGCTGCTGTCGACCAAACTGCCCTATCGCGAACGGGCGGCGGCCTTCGACACCCTGTTTTCGCCGGGCGGCGATCAGATCGTTGTCGTCATCGACGGCAAGACTCCCGAACTCGCCGAGTCGGGGGCCGCGGCCCTGGCCGCGCGGCTCAGCCAGAGACCTGACCTTTTCCACGCGGTCGAGCGGCCGGACAGCGGCTTCTTCGCCCGCGAAGGTCTGCTCTATCTGCCCACCGCCCAGGTCCAGCGGCAGATGAGCCAGCTCATCCAGGCACAGCCATTCCTGGGTCCTTTGGCGGAGGACCCGAGCCTGCGCGGGTTGATGACGACGCTGTCCACGACGCTCAAAGGCGTCGCGTCCGGTCAAGCCAAGCTCGCCGACCTCCAGACTCCGATCGCCGCGCTCGCCGCGGCCATGGACAATGTGCGCGCCGGCCGGCCGGCCTATTTCTCCTGGAGCGGGCTCGTGTCCGGCGGAGCGGCGGCGCCGTCCGCTTTGCGTCGCATCGTCCTGGTGACTCCCGTCCTCGATTTCAGCGCCTTGGAATCCGGCGCCGAACCCAGCGACTTCGTGCGCAAAAGCGCTCGCCAGCTGGGATTGGATCCGGGCGGTGGAGTCACCGTCCGTCTCACCGGGCCGATCCCGCTTCAGGACGAACAGTTCGGCTCCATCGCCCATGGCGCCGGTCTGATCGCGGCCATGGCCCTGGGGGCCATCCTTCTGATGCTGTGGATGGCCGTGCGTTCGCCTCGCTTGATGGCCGCAATTCTGGCGACCATGCTCATCGGGCTGGTGGCGGCGATGGCCTTCGGGCTGTTGATCTTCCAACGGTTCAACGTGATCTCGGTCGCCTTCATTCCCCTGTTCGTCGGCTTGGGGATCGACTTCGGCATCCAGTTCTCGGTGCGGTTCCGGTCCGAACACCGACCAGGCGGCGAGATTCGCGCCGCGCTGGCGGCCACGGCTTCGGGCATGGGCCGCTCGCTCGTCCTGGCGGCCGCGGCCATTGCGGTCGGGTTCCTCGCCTTTGCGCCCACAGCCTATCTCGGCGTGTCGCAGCTAGGCGCCATCGCCGGCGCGGGCATGGTCCTGGCCGTAGCCCTCAACCTGACCTTCCTGCCCGCATTGATTTCATTGCTGAGGCCGCCGGCGGGCTCGGTCGGCGCTATGGAGGCGTCCCTCGAACGGCTGGACGGCTTCATCCTGTCGAAGCGTAGATGGGTGCTTGGCATAGCGTTCGCCGCCGCCGCTGCCTCCGCGGCCCTGCTGCCGCTGCTGCATTTCGACTTCAATCCTTTTCACCTCGAGGACACGCGTTCTGAAGCCGTGTCGACGTCCATCGACCTGATGCGCGATCCCGACACGTCGCCCAATTCGGTCGAGGCGATCGCCCCCTCCCTCGCCGGCGCCGACGCCCTGGCTGCGAGGGCGCGCGGCCTGCCGGAGGTTTCCGACGCACGCACCCTTTCGAGCTTCGTGCCGACCGACCAGGCGCCCAAGCTGGCGGCCATCGCCGACGCCTCGGAACTTCTGGGCCTCAGCCTCGATCCGATCATGGTCGATCCCGCGCCGAGCGACGCCGAGGTCGTGGCCAGCCTGAAGCAGACGTCCGCCGACCTCACGGCGGCGCAGGTCGGCCACGCCGGCCCAGCAGCGGTGGCGGCGCGCCGCCTGGCGGACGACCTCACCTGGCTGGCCCAGGCGCCGCCCGAGGCCCGCGCCCGCGCGGATCGCGCCTTGATCCCCGGCCTCAGCACCCTGCTGACGCAGGTCCGCGATGCGCTGCAGGCCCAGCCGATCACGCTGCAGAGCCTACCGCCCAAGCTGGCGCGCGCGTGGCTGGCGCCGGACGGCCGCGCGCGCGTTTCGATCATTCCGCGGGGCGATTCCAACGATAACGCTGTGCTCGAGCGCTTCATCGCCGCCGTGCGCAAGGTCGACCCGAATGTCACCGGAGATCCGGTCGGCATATTGGAGGGCGGGCGAACCATCGCCGGTGCGTTCATCGAAGCCGGCGTCCTGTCGTTTATCGCCATCACCCTGCTGCTGTTCCTGGTCCTTCGCCGCGCGCGCTATGTGGCGATCACCATGGCGCCGATCGTGCTCACCGGGCTGCTGACCCTCGGCAGTTGCGTCGTGCTCGGCCAACCCCTCAACTACGCCAACATCATCGCCCTGCCCCTGCTGTTCGGGATCGGCGTCGCCTTTCACATCTACTTCGTGATGGCCTGGCGGCATGGAAATGCTCACCTGCTGCAGTCGAGCCTGACCCGGGCGATCTTCTTCAGCGCCCTGGCCACGGCGACGGGTTTCGGCAGCCTGTGGGCGTCGCATCATCCGGGCACCGCCAGCATGGGCGAGCTGTTGATGATCTCACTGGTGTGGACGCTGGTGTCGGCCCTGCTCTTCCAGCCGGCCCTGATGGGGGCTCCGCCAGCGTCGGACTGATCCGCGGCTATTGCAGCAGTTTGGCGCTTGCCTGGTCGAGATGGGCCAGGAGGCCCTTGGCGCCCCCCGTGGCGAGCGGCGCGGCGAAATCCGAGCGGCGGGTGGTGAGCTGGCTGATGGCGTCATAGTAGACGTCGACGATCTTCCACTGTCCGCCGGACAGACGCATCCGATAGGTCAGGTTGACCGGTGCTCGGTCGGTGGGAATGAGGTGCGACTGGACAATCTTGTCCGCTCCGCGCGTCTGCACCGTCGGGTCGATCTCGAACCGCTCGCCCGCGAAGCGGTCGAAGTTGTGGGCGTAGCTGGCCGCCGTCAGACGGCCGAACGCCCGGACAAGCGCCTGATGATCGGCATCCGACATCTGCGCCCACCCCGCCCCGACCGCGAACCGCGTCATCAAAGGCAGGTCGAAGGCGTCCTCGACCACGGGCTCCAGCCGACGAAAGCGACCTTTGGGGCCCAGCGCCGGCCCCTGTTTCATGACGCTTGTCAGGGCGGTGTCGAACCCTTCGATCCGCGCGGCGGCGGGATCGCCGGCGACGGCGGAGGTTGCGGCCAGGGCAAAGGCGATGGCGAAGGCGGGTAGTCTCATCGGCTGTTCCTGAAGCACTTGTCAGGCCCCTATGGCCAACTTAAGCCCAAGCGGCAACCGCGGGGGATGCAGGAGCCGAACCCTATGCGTGTGAACGATGCGCAACTGGCCGAGGTCTGGGACCGCGGCTTCACCGTGGTCGAGGGCTTTCTCGACAAGGCGACGCTGGCGGACGCGCGCGAGGCGCTGTGGACCGAATACCCGCGCCCGGATGACTACTTCGCCGATCCCACCGCCCATGCCAAATTCGCGCGCAGCCAGTTCGCCGGCCTGAGGTACTTTCCCTACGACTCCTGGGCGCTCAATCGCGTCGCGGTCTATCCCGATCTGGTGAACACCGCCGAGCGGTTCCTCACGAGCCGCGACATCGAGATCTACAAGGTCGAGCTGTGGGCCAAATACGCCGGCGCCATCGACTACGACCAGATGCACCATCGGGATTACGGCAACCACACCCTGGTCGTGCCGCGGGCGGATGGACGCCATGTGCAGATGACCACCTTCATCCTGTTGTCGGATGTCACCGCTCTGGACGGACCCACCAAGGTCGTGCCGCTGGACATCGGCCGCGACATTCCGATCACGCCGCGCGAATTGCCCATGGGCGCGCTCACCGACCAGGAGGTCAGTGTCGAGGCGCCGGCCGGCAGCCTGTTCATCTATAAGACCGACATCCTGCACCGCGGTTCGAACTTTCTCGCGCCCGGCCGATCGCGATTCGTCATGCTGGTGGATTTCCAACAGCGTGGCTGGCGCTGGAACGGCAAGATGAGCTGGCCCGATCACGCGGGAAGAAACGCAATGACCGACGCCATGATCCGCATGAACCCGCGCGAGCGCGACCTGTTCGGCTGGCCCCCGCCCGATTCCGACTATTGGAACGAGCAGACCCTTCGCGACGTGGCCCTGCGCTATCCGGGCATCGATCTCACACCCTACGAAGCGGCGCGCTGAGGATGGGCGCCGGAAAAGGAGCCGGGATGGACATCATCCTGCACCACTATGACACCTCGCCGTTCTCCGAGAAGGCGCGGCTGCTGTTCGGCCTGCGCGGCCTCGCCTGGCGGTCGGTGATCCAGCCCACCATCATGCCCAAACCCGACTTGACGCCGCTCACCGGGGGCTACCGCCGGGCGCCGGTCATGCAGATCGGGGCCGACATCTATTGCGACAGCCAGGTGATCATGGCCGAGATCGGCCGGCGCACCGGAACCGGCGCCGCCGCCGATGGCCTCGGCTGGGCGGTCAATCTGTGGTCCGATCGCCTGTTCTTCCAGTCCTCGGTGGCGGTGATCTTCGGCGAACTGGGCGACTCCGTTCCGCGCGCCTTCATAGAGGATCGCGAGAAGCTCATGGGACGATCGTTCGACGTCGCCGCCATGAAGGCCGCGGCCGGACCCATGCGCGCACAATGGCGCTCTCAGGCCGGCTGGATCGAGACGGCCCTGTCCGCCGGCGCGCCCTATCTGGCCGGCGATGAGCCGGGCCTGGCCGACATCGCCGCCTATATGAACGTCTGGTTCTTGACCAACTTCGCGCCACACCTGGCCGCGCCCCTTCTGGATGGCTTCGATCACCTGGCGGCCTGGCGCGAGCGGATGAAGGCCATCGGCCATGGCTCGCGCAGCGAGATGTCGACGGCGGACGCCCTCGCGGTGGCTCGTGAGGCGGAACCGGCGGAGAGCGTGGCTCACGATCCCGCTGATTCGCTCGCGGTCGGCGCGCGGGTGAGCGTCAGCGCCGACGACTATGGGCGCGACCCCATCGTTGGACGTCTGGTGGCCGCCAACCGCGAGCGGGTCGTGATCGCCCGCGAGGAACCGGACCTCGGGCGTTTGCACAATCACTTTCCCCGCGTCGGCTACATCGTCATGCCGGCGTGAGACGCGTCATCAACGCTTTGATGGGCTCGCCGGCGAATGTTAGGTGGGCCCAAGGGACGAGACAGGAACAGGCGAAGACATGAGTAGGGTTGGGGTTAAGCTTGCCGCGAGCGCGGCGCTCGCCATTGTCTGGGCTGGCGGAGCGGCCGGCCAACAGCAGGATCTGATTGGCTTTTCGACTCAGGACAGCGCCGCCGAGCGGGCGTTGGAGGCGCGGTTCGACGCCAATCTGTCGGCGGACGCCATCCGTGACCGGATGAAGCTGATGGCCGCCGAGCCCAATCAGGTGGGGTCGCCGCACGACAAGGCCAACGCCGAATATACCCTGGCTCAGTTCAAGGCCTGGGGCTGGGACGCCCACATCGAAACCTTCAGCGTCCTGTACCCGACGCCCAAGGTGGAGCTTCTCCAACTGGTCAGCCCCACCGCCTACACCGCCAACCTCACCGAACCGCCGATCCCGGGCGACGAAACCAGCGCGCGCCAGGCCGGCGGCCTGCCCGCCTGGAACGCCTATGGCGGAGACGGGGACGTCACCGCGCCCCTGGTCTACGTCAACTACGGCATGCCGGCGGACTATGCGGCGCTCCAGCGCATGGGCGTGTCGGTCAAGGGCAAGATTGTGATCGCCCGCTACGGCGCGGGCTGGCGCGGCCTCAAACCCAAGCTCGCCTATGAGCACGGCGCGGTCGGCTGCATCATCTATTCCGACCCGGCCGACGACGGCTATGGCGCCGCCGACGCCTACCCTAAGGGGCCCGCGCGGCCTGAGCATGGGATCCAGCGCGGCTCGGTGCAGGACATGCCTGTGGAAGCCGGCGATCCCCTGACGCCCGGCTATGGCGCCGTCGAGGGCGCGCCGCGGATCGCCTTGGCCGACGCCAAGACCATTCTGCACATCCCGGTGATACCGATCTCCTGGGGCGAGGCCGTCCACTTCCTCGGCCCACTCGGCGGACCGGTCGCGCCCAAGACGTGGCGCGGCGCTTTGCCGATCACCTACCACGTCGGCGGCGACGGCCCCGCAGCCCACCTCGTCATCCAGGCCAACTGGGATCAGAAGCCGCTCTACGACGTCATTGCGGTCATGAAGGGTGCGAGCGAACCCGACCAGTGGATCGTCCGCGGCAATCACCGCGACGGTTGGGTCTTCGGCGCCCAGGATCCCCTGGCTGGCCAGACCGCCATGATGGAAGAGGCCAGGTCGCTGGGCGCCCTCGCCAAGGGCGGCTGGCGACCGGCGCGGACCATCGTCTACGCGAGCTGGGACGGCGAGGAGCCGGGCCTCCTGGGGTCCACGGAGTGGGCGGAAACCCACGCCAAGGAACTTCAAGCCAAGGCCGTGGTCTACATCAACTCCGACACCAACGACCGCGGCTTCCTGGGCGTGGAGGCGAGCTACAGCCTGCGCGGCCTGGTCGATCAGGCGGCGGCGGACGTGCCCGATCCGGAAACCACCGCCAACGTCCGCGATCGGGCCCTGGCGCTGTTGGAGGTCGACGCGACCGACCCCGGCGCGAGTCCCGAGCTCAAGGCCCGCGCGGCGGAAACAGAGCGCACCGGCCAGATTCCCGTGGGCGACCTCGGCTCGGGCTCCGACTACAGTCCGTTCGTCGAACACCTCGGCATCGCCGCGATCAACCTCGGCTTCGGAGGCGAAGGCCAGTCGGGCGGTGTCTATCACTCGGCCTACGACACCTTCGAACACTACGCTCGCTTCGGGGACCCCGGCTTCGTCTATGGCGTCGTCCTGGCCAAAACGGCCGGACGCATGGTCTTGCGGGCGGCGGATGCGGAGGTCGCGCCGCTTCGCTTCGACAATCTGGCCGAAACCGTCGGCGCCGAGGTCGACGAGTTGAAGAAGCTGGTGGCCAGCCGGCGCGAGCACGCGCGCCAGGTCGACCGCTTGCTGGACGCCAAGGCCTATGCGCTGGCGGCCGATCCAACCCTTTCGTCAGGTCCGCCCGACCGGGAAGACATAGCCCCCGAGATCGACCTGACGCCGCTGGAGCAGGCCACGGAACGCCTGCGCGCCACCGCGCGCGCCTATGACGCCGCCGCCGCGCGCCCCGTCAGCCAGGCCCAGGCGGCCAAGGCCAACGCCATCCTGCAAGGCGTCGAGCAGACGCTCACCAGCGACGACGGCCTGCCGGGGCGGCCATGGTACCGCCACCTGCTTTACGCGCCGGGGCTCCTGACCGGCTATGGCTCCAAAACCCTGCCTGGCGTTCGCGAAGCCATCGAGAACCAGCAGTGGGACCTGGCCCGCCAGTATGTTGGCCGCACCGCCGCCGTGCTCGACGCGGCCAACGCCAAGATCGAACAGGCGACCAAGGCTCTATCGGATTAGGCCACGCTCAGGGTTGGTGGAAAATCCGATGGCGACCCCCAAGATATCGTCAGCGACGGGTCGCTTCGCCCCTGACGGCGTATTCGCGTTGCGCGTGACCGACCTTCCCGGCCAGCTGGCGCTGGCGGTCATGGTGGTGGGCGCCGCGACCGCGCTCGGCTGGGTCTCTCGGCTGATCTGGCCCGACCTCCTGCCGGGCGGGCTTCTGTTTCCAGCCGTGCTGCTCGTCAGCCTGATCGGCGGCTGGCGAGCGGGCGTCGCCGCCGGCGTCCTGAGCATCGGGGCGCGGTTTTTCTTCACCCGCCCGAGGCTCGATCCCCTCTTCAGCGGCGATGCGCTCAACCTTGCCAATCTGACGGTGTTCGTTCTGGCGGCGGCGGTGATCATCACACTGGGCGCCTATGTGCGCTTGCTGCTGGATCGCCTGCGCGACAGCCGCGACGCCCTCAATCGCCGCAACCTTCACTACGCCACGCTGTTCGACACGATTCCCGAAGGATTCGCCGTCTGTGAGGCCATCCGGGACAACGACGGGCGCCTCATCGACTACACCGTCGTTGAAATCAACCCGGCTCTTCAGCGCCTCCTGGGCGTAGGCCCGGAAGCGGTCGGCGCGCGTATGACCGATTCGCCCGGCGATTGGTCATTGTGGCTGAAACTCTGCGACCGTGTCCTCTCCACCGGGACGCCGGTCAGTCTCGAGCGACACAACCCCGTCACCCAGCGGTGGCACGAGGTGCGCGTCAGCCGATTGACCGAGACGCGGCTGGCGCAATTCTTCTTCGACATCACCGCCCACAAGATCGAGGAGACGCGGCAGTCGGAATTGCTCGCCGAGATCAATCACCGGGTGAAGAACAATCTCGCCATGGTGGCCAGTCTCCTGCAGCTGCAGGCCCGGGGCGCGCGCGACGATGTCCGCGGAGAGCTCAGCAAGGCCGCCAGCCGGGTCCAGACCATCGCCGACATCCACGTCGCCCTTACGCAGGAAGCGGGCGCCGACGAGGTGGAATTCGGCGCCTATCTGCAGGATCTTTGCGCTGGTTTGCGACGCTCTCTGGCCATCCAGCCGGGCGTCACCCTGACCGTCGAGACCGAAGCCGCGAACCTTTCTGTCGAAGCGGCGGCGCCCCTCGGCATGGTGGTCAATGAGCTGGTGACCAACGCCGCGAAATACGCTCACGCGCCCGACGCCACGGGAACGATCGACGTCCGCTTCGGGCGCGAAGACGAGCATCTGTTGCTGACCGTGCGCGATGACGGTCGAGGGCTGCCCGACCCGAGCCTGAGCCGTGAGGGCGCGCTCGGCATGCGGCTGGTGCGCTCGCTGGTGGCTTCGGTCGGCGGCGAGCTGGCCATCCGAGGGGACGAAGGCGCTTGCTTCGAGATTCGGCTGAAGAATGGCGGCGGAGATCGGGTAGCCTGAACCCGCGCTGTCGGGCTAAAGAACCCCGATGATCCGCCAGCGCCGCACTCGCATTGTCGCAACGCTTGGCCCTGCCAGCCGCTCACCGGAGATGGTTGTCGCGCTGGCGCGAGCGGGCGCTGATGTCTTCCGCCTTAACTTCAGCCATGGCGCGCACGCGGATCACGCCGCCGCCCTGGCCGCGGTGAGGGCGGCGGAGATCGAGATCGGGCGCCCCCTGGCCGCCCTCGCCGACCTGCAGGGGCCGAAGTTCCGCCTGGGCGTCTTCGCCGCCAGCAGCATCGCCATCGGGCCGGGCCAGAAGCTGCGCCTCGATCTCGACCCGGCGCCTGGTGATCGCACGAGGGTCTCGTTTCCGCACCGGGAACTGCTCAAGGCGCTGAGGCCTGGCGCCCTATTGCTGGTCGACGATGGCAAGGTCAGACTGCGCGTGACATCGGCGGAGCCGGAGTCCGCCGTCGTCGAAGTGGTCGCCGGCGAACAGCTCTCCGACCGCAAGGGTGTGGCGGCGCCCGGACTCGCCATTCCCACCCCCGCCCTCACCGCCAAGGATCGCATCGATCTGGATTTCGCCCTGCGGGCGGGCGTGGACTGGATCGCCCTGTCCTTCGTGCAACGCGCCGCCGACATGGCGGAGCTTCGCAAACTCGTCGGTGGCCGCGCGGCGATCCTCGCCAAGATCGAGAAGCCATCGGCGATCGACGATCTCGAGGCCATATTGGACGCCAGCGACGGCCTGATGGTCGCCCGCGGCGACCTCGGCGTCGAACTGGCCCCCGAAGAGGTCCCCGTGGCGCAGAAGACGATTGTGCGCGCCGCGCGTCGCCGCGGAGCGCCGGTCATCATCGCCACCCAGATGCTGGATTCCATGACGGTCAATCCTCAGCCCACGCGGGCCGAGGCCTCGGACGTGGCCAACGGCGTCTATGAGGGCGCGGACGCCCTGATGTTGTCTGGCGAGAGCGCGGCTGGGGCCTGGCCCGTCGAGGCGGTGAGCATGATGGACGCGATTATCCGCCGCGTGGAAGCCGATCCCCTTTGGCCCAGCCTCATGCGCGCCGAACATGGCGAGGACGCCGACGAAGATGTCGACGCGCTCATCGCCGCGGCTACGCGCGCCGCCGAAGCCAGGTCCACCGCCTGCCTCGTGGCCTATTCAACGACGGGCGCCACGGCCCGGCGCCTGGCGCGCGAACGTCCGACTCACCCGATCCTGGCCATCGCGCCCGACGCGGGCGTGGCGAGGCGCCTGGGCCTTGTCTGGGGACTGGAGCCGCGTGTGGCGTCCCAGCCGCGTGGGGTGGCGGCGATGACCGACGAAGCCGCCCACCTGGCCGCCGATCTTGGCCTTGCCCCCAGCGGCGCGCGCGTGCTGATCATCGCCGGACCGCCCATGGGCGCGCCTGGCGCCGCCAATCTTTTGCGCATCACCCACGCGCCGCGCGCCCGAAACAACGCCGATTGAGGCCGATTGCATTCGGCAATTGGCGTTCTGCTCGACGGACAGCTAGCTTAGCGGCGCGCATCCAACTGCGTCGGATCCCGAGGAGCGATGGAACAGCCCGCCGACTTCCGCCTCGACGAGAGCGAACACGGCGTGGTGGCGGCGCTGAATGGCGACTGGACGGCCGTCGACATGGGCGCCGCGAACGATCGCCTGGGAAGCGCGGTCAAGGGCAAGAAGGGCGTCGCCATCGACCTTTCGGGCGTGGGACGCTGCGACACCTCCGGCGCCTGGGCCGTGATCCGCGCCGCTGAACAGGCCCAACAGCCGGCCCGGATCATCGCGCCGCCGGCCGTCTCGCGACTCATCGAGCTGGTTCGGGGCGCCCTGGCGGTCGAGCCGACGCCCCACCCCCGCAAGCGTTCGTTCTATGATCTCTTCGACCGCCTCGGCCGAGGCGTGGTCAACGTTGGCGTCGATGTCTTCGACACCTTGGTCTTCAACGGTCATTTGCTGGTCGCTGTGTGGCGCGCGATCCGGGCGCCGGCCAAGATTCGTTGGGCGTCTGTCTTTTCCCTGTCCGAGCGCGCCGGCCTGGACGCCATGCCGATCGTCGCGGTCACCACCTTCTTCATCGGCGCGGTCGTTGGGCTGTTGGGCGCCAACATGCTTTCCAAATTTGGCGCGCAGGTTTTCGCCGTGGAGCTGGTCGGGTTTTCCATCCTGCGCGAATTCAACATTCTGATCACCGCCCTGTTGTTGGCCGGCCGGTCGGCTTCCTCCTTCGCCGCCGAGATCGGGTCCATGAAGATGAACCAGGAGATCGACGCCATGCAGGTGCTGGGCGTCGATCCCTTCGACTCCCTGGTCTTCCCCCGCTTTCTGGCGATGTTTCTGACCATTCCGCTGCTGACTTTCATCGCCACCCTGGCTGGCCTCGCAGGGGGACTGGTGGTCACCTGGACCGTGCTGGGCGTATTGCCCGTCACCTTCTTCCAGCGCCTGGTCGACAACGTTGGCGCAACGCACTTCTGGGTCGGCATGTCCAAGGCGCCCGTGATGGCGGTGGTGATCGCCGGCATCGGCTGCCGGCAAGGCCTGGAAGTAGGCGGTGACGTCGAGTCCCTCGGCCGGCGGGTCACGGCCGCTGTGGTTCAGGCCATCTTCGCGGCCATCCTCATCGATGCGGTTTTCGCGCTCATCTACATGGAGCTCAACATATGAGCGCCGAGCATGAGCCCGCTGATCTGCTCGACCTCGAGGTCCCGCCGATCGAGGTGCGCGGCCTCATCTCGCGGTTCGGCGACAACGTCATTCACGACGGGTTGAATCTGACCATACCCCGCGGCCAGGTCGTCGGCGTCGTCGGCGGCTCCGGTTCGGGCAAGACGGTTCTGCTCAACACCATCATAGGATTGAAGGCCGCGGACGGCGGCTCGGTGCGCATCTTCGGTCGCGACATTCGCTATGCGCGCCGACGGGTATGGACGGCCATCGAGCGGCGGTGGGGGGTGCTGTTTCAGCAAGGCGCCCTGTGGTCGAATCTAACGGTCAAGGAAAACGTCGCCGCGCCGATGTTCGAGCACACCGACATGCCCAAGAGGGAAGTGGATCAACTGGCCGATCTCAAGATCGCGCTCGCCGGCTTGCCGCCGCGCGCCGGCGCGCTCAAGCCCTCGGAGCTGTCCGGCGGGATGATCAAGCGCGCGGCTTTGGCGCGCGCCCTGGCGCTCGATCCCGAGTTGTTGTTCCTAGACGAACCGACCTCAGGCCTCGACCCGATCAGCGCCGCGGCCTTCGACACTCTGATCCAGGATCTCTCCAACAGCCTGAACCTCACGGTGTTCATGATCACTCACGATCTCGACAGCCTCTATAAGATCACCGACCAGGTGGCCGTGATCGCCGATAAGAAGATCGTCGCCATGGCGCCGGTGGCCGAGCTGGAAAAGTCCGACCATCCCTGGATCAAAGCCTATTTCCACGGCGAGCGGGGCCGGTTGGCCGCCGAAAGCGAAAGAACCGCCTGATGGAGCGCAACGCCAACTACGCCCTTGTGGGCCTGATCTCGGCGATCATCTTCGTCGGTCTCGTGGTCTTTGTCGTCTGGCTGGCCGGCAGCGGCTTCTCCCGCACCTACGACACCTACGACATCATCTTTAAGGGCCCGGTGCGCGGCCTCGCCCAGGGCGCCGAAGTGCATTTCAACGGCATCAAGGTGGGCGACGTCAGCCGCATCTATCTCGATCCCAGAGACTCGACGTTCGTGGTCGCCGAGGCGAAGATCACCACGGACGTGCCGGTGCGCCAGGATAGCATCGGGACCCTGGAGCCCCAGGGCATCACCGGCGTCAACTATGTCCAGATCAGCGCCGGGTCATCCAACAAGCCCTTGCTCAAGCAGGTGACGCCCGAGGGCCAGATCCCGGTGATCCCCACCAAGGTCGACGCCCTGTCGAACCTGCTGGCCGGCGGAGGCGACATCGTCCAGCGCGCGGTGGAATCTCTCGACCGCGTCAATCGCGTGCTCAACGACGGCAACATCAAATCCTTCAGCCAGACCATCACCAATCTCAAGGACGCGACCGGCGAGCTCGCCAAACGCAAGGCGATCATCGGCGACGCCCAGAAAACCCTCCAGGATGCCGACACGGCCGTGCTTCAGGTGCGCGATCTGGCCAAGTCGAGCAACAACCTGGTCAACGGCGACGGCAAGCGGGCGCTGGCCAAGCTGGCCGATGCGGCGACCGAGATCGAGGCCTCAGCCAAGAGCCTCAAGGGGATGGTCGACAATCTGAAGGGACCGACCACCGAGTTCGCCACCACGGGCCTGCCGCAGATGACCAACGCCATCATCAGCCTGCAACGGGCCACCGAACACGTCGACCAGATGATCGGCCAGATCCAGAACAACCCGCGCGGCCTCGTCGCCAAGCCCCCCGCCAAGGAAATCGAGGTGAAGCCATGAGGCGCCGCTCCCTGCTCCTCGCCGCGCCGGCCGTCTTACTGGCCGGCTGCGTCACCCTCCTTCCCAAGGAGCCGCCCGCGCAGCTCTATCGCTTCGGCGGCGATCTGCCACCCGTCCCGCGGCCTGCCGTCAGCTTCGGGGTCGAACCGCTGTCGATCAGTTTCGCCGCGCCTTCGGCTGGCGACCTCATCCTCACGACCACCGGTCATGAGGCCGCCTATATCAGAGGCGCGCGCTGGGTCAGCGGGGCCTCCGTCCTGTTCGAGCAGGCGCTGGCCAACGCCTTCGACGCCGACGCCGGACCAGCCCGGCTGATGGCGCGCGGCGAGATCGCGCGGCCGGACTACTTCCTCAAGCTCGACGTGCGAACCTTCGAAGCCCGCTATCTCCAGGGTCAGGGCGCGCCGCCCACGGTGGTGGTCGAGGTCTATGCGGCGTTGAGCCCCCCCACCGGACGCCAGATCGCCGGCGATCAGATCTTCACCGCCAGCGTCCCAGCCCAGGAAAACCGCGCCGGGGCAATCGCCACCGCCTTCGATCAGGCGACGGGCCAGGTGCTGCAGCAAATGGTCAAGTGGGTGGACGCCAAGGGCGTCGGGTAGCGGGGGTTCACACCCTCGCCAGGGCGTGGGTCTGGGCGCCGCGGGTGAACACCTGATCGCCGCCGATCACCGCCTGCGCCTCAAGATCGTCCATGACGGAGAGCTCGCGGTAGAGCGGCGCGAAGTCGGTGTTCAGGGTCCGGTCCAGCAGATCGCGAAAGCTGTCGATGACGAAATAGGTCTGCTGGAAATCGTCGATGCGATAGCGAGTGCGCATGACTCGCTTCAGGTCGAAGGCGATCCGATTGGGCGATGCGTCGTCGAGCGCGAAGACCGACTCCCCATAACTGGAGACGATGCCGGCGCCGTAGATTCTTAAACCGGCCGGCTCGCGGATCAGCCCAAACTCGACCGTGTACCAATAGAGCCGGGCGAGCTTTTCCAGCGACCCGAAGGTGAGTGAGCGTAATCCGCCCTCGCCATAGGCCTGCATATAGTCGGCGAAGACGGGGTCGCTGAGCAGAGGCACATGGCCGAACACGTCATGAAAGACGTCCGGTTCCTGGAGATAGTCCAGCTGGTCGGGCGTCCGGATGAATCGCCCGGCGACGAAGCGCCGATTGGCCAGGTGCTCGAAAAACACCTGGTCGGGAACCAGCCCCGGCACGGCGACGACGCTCCAGCCGGTCAGCTTGCCGAGGCGCTCGGACAGCTCGTCGAAATCGGGCACGCCCGGCTTCGAGAGGCGCAGGACGTTGAGACCGCGCAGAAAGGCCTCGGTCGCCCGCCCGGGCAGCATGGCAGCCTGACGGGCGAAAAGTCGGTCCCAGGTGGCGTGTTCGAGGGGCGTATAGTCGCCCCACCGCTGCGGAACCGTCCAGTCCGCGGCGGCGCCCGCCGGTACGGCCGAGGCGTGCGCATCACCCATCGGCAAATCATACCTCTATTTCTAGAGATGGCGACCCGGATTCGTCGCGTTCCAGGCGAATCCCGCCGCGGGTGTTTCGATTTCCGCCGCTCCTAGGCTGTCTCCAGCCCTGCGGATCGCTCGGCGGCTGTGAGCGTGTTGCGCAGAAGGCAGGCGACGGTCATCGGCCCCACGCCATTGGGCACGGGCGTGATCCAGCCGGCCACCTCGGCCGCCTCTTTGAACGCCACGTCGCCCACCACCTTGGTCTTGCCCGCCGCCGCCTTGACCGGATCGCGGAAGGGCACGCGGTTGATGCCGACGTCGATCACCGCCGCGCCGGGCTTGATCCAATCGCCGCGCACCAGGCCCGGCCGGCCCACCGCTGCGATCAATATGTCCGCCCGCCGGCAGATGGCCGGCAGGTCGCGGCTCCTCGAATGGGCGATGGTTACGGTGCAGTTCTCGGCCAGCAGGAGTTGGGCCACAGGCCGCCCCACAAGCACCGAGCGACCGACGATAACCGCCTCCAGGCCTTCGAGCTTGCCCACCGTTTCGCGCAGCAGGATCACACAACCCAGCGGCGTGCAGGGCGCGAGACCCGGCAGGCTGCTCGCCAGCCGCCCAGCGTTGATCAGCGTGAGACCGTCGACATCCTTGTCTGGATCGATGACGGCGATCACCGCCGCCTGGTCGAGACCTGCAGGCAGGGGCAGCTGGACGAGGATGCCGTGGATGGTGGGGTCGGCGTTCAGCCGCCGCACCAGGGCCTCCACATCGGCCTGGGAAGCGTCGGCGGCCAGGCGGTGGGTCACCGAATGCATGCCGGCGGCCAGGCTCTGCTCCCCCTTGGAGCGGACATAGATCTGGCTGGCCGGGTCCTCGCCCACCAGCACGACCGCGAGACCGGGCTGCAGGCCGCGTTCGGCCTTGAGCCGCATCACCTCGATGCGCACCTGCTCGCGCAGGGCCTCGGCATAAGCTTTGCCGTCGATGATCTTCGCGCCCGTCACCTCAATCGGTTCCATAGAGCGCGTCGAAGGGATCGATCTTGCCCGAGGCGATATCGCCGACCTTGAGCGCCGGATAGCCCACCTCGCCGTCAGCGCTGGCCCGCCAGGCTTCGATGACCTCGTCACGCAGCTCGTCGGCCGCGGCGGCCAGGCGCCGGGCGACGAAGGCCCGTCCGCGCGCGTCGCCGCCTTCGAAGCCGCCCGACTTTTGCAGCCGATAGAGCGGGACCACCGTGGCGTTGGTCTCAGTCAAATATTCGCGGGTGCGCGCTTCGATCGAGCAATGACAGTCGTGATAGGGCGTCATGTCGGCCCGCACGGCGGCGACATCGACGTAGTCGTGCACGAACTCTCCCTCGAAATAGGCGTGTATCTTGTTTTCGGTGAAGCCCTCCGGATTGGGGCCTGGGCCCCAGCCGTTGAAGTGGACCGAGACGTGCATCGGCTGGCTTCCATCGCCGACATAGTGGGCCAGGGTGCCAAGGTCGCGCAGGATCAGCGCCTCGCGCCGGGCGGCGTCCTGAGCGAACCAGGCGCGGTGGGCGGGATCGCGCACCGTGCGGGCGGCGGCCTTCTCGACGCGCCAATAGGCGAAGTCCTTGGTGAGCTGCTGCCAGCCGTCGACGATCGAATAGGGCAGATAGCCCGCCTTCCAGGATGTGCTTCCGGCGGCGCGCAGGGCGGTCTCATAGGCTTCGCGCGTCGAAGGCAGATCGGCCAGGGCCGGTCCGCCGAGAACCTTGCCGCCGTCGTCCAGGTCGACGAAATGCCCGGGGTCGCGGTCGGAATCGTGCAGATGACCGGCGCCGCGCCAGCGGTCCGGTTCACGCGCCAGTTCGCCAATGGCCTCGGCCGCCTCGCGACTACGCAGAAATGCCGGCACGTCGGCCGGCAGGGTCTCCATGGCCAGGCGGCCGACGATCCTGTGACCCGCCGATCCCCAGGCAAGCGCCAGGTCCGGCGCGACGAAACCCAAGGCCGCGCAGGCGGCTGAAGCGATCAAGAATCGAAGACGCATGAGGCTTTCCGGGGCCCAGAATTGAGGGCACTCATGGGGCAAGGCGCCGGCGTCCGCAAGGCCGCCAGCGGCAAGGAGTCGCACCCAGTGGGCGCCCGCTCACGGATTGTTGACGCGTCGATTGGGAACAAACGCGACACATGAACTCGACTTCACCCCGGCCACCAACTCTTCGCAATAAAGAATTGCACAAGTAATCGAGAGAACGCTCGTTGTTCAAGTATGTTAGATCAGGTATCGATATAGGCAAGATGGCCGCGCAGTTCATCTGTGCAAATATCGGTTGCAGGATGGAAATTCAGCGGCTAGCCTAAATCGAACGGACCCCCGAGGGGTCGTCACGGGGCTATCCCTTTGAAGACCTTCGCGTCCGGCCTCGCCGCGCTTGTCGTTGCTTTGCCTGCCCTCGCCCATGCCGATGGCGCCGATCCGATCGGCGACCTGATCAGCAATGTGGCGGCCAAGATGCAGCCATTCCTATCGACTGTCGGCCTCAAGGCGACGCTCTATCATGGTGGCGGCGCCATGAGCAGCCGCGACTCCCTGGGCTGCAGGGTGGTGCCGATGCGCACCGCCGCTGTCGACGGCGTGAAGGTGCCGCGCCACAGCCTGCTGTTCATCAAGGAGACCGTTGGCCTGCCCATGCCCGACGGCAGCAAGCACGACGGCTATTGGTACGCTTCGGACACCGGCGGCGCGATCCATGAGGGTCGGATCGACCTCTTCACCGGCCAGGGCGCCGGCTCGATGCGGCCGCTGATGCCGCTCAACCTCTCCACCCTCACCGTGGCCATCGCCGGCAAGTTCGACGGCTGCCCGAAGGGCTGATCCCTATCTGGGCATCGCGGCGATATTGCCGCCATCGACCGGGATGACCGCGCCGGTGGTCTTCTTCATCAGAGCCGTGAACACAAACGCCTGAGCCACGTCCTCGGCGGTCACCTCCACTCCCAGCAGGTTACCCGCCATATAGGCCGCCTCGGTCACACCCCGCGCGGCCGCCCGCGCCTCGATCATCGCGGGCGTCAGCAGCCCGGAGCGAATACGGTCGGGATTGAGGGCGTTGACGCGCACGCCATCGGCGCCCAGCTCCAGGGCGTACTGGCGCATCAGAGCCAGCAGCGCGGTCTTTGAAGCGCCATAGGCGCCAAATCCCGGCCCCGGATTGAACGTCTGCTTGGAGGCATTGAACAGGAGCACGCCCCCCAGGCCCTGGGCACGGAATCGCGCCGCCGCGGCCTGGGCCACGTTCTGATGAGCGAAGAAGTTGAGTTCGAAACTGGCCCGTAGGGTCTCGTCGGGCAAGGACGCCATCTCGCCGGTGAGGGCCACGCCGGCGTTGGACACCACGATGTCGACACCGCCGAATCGGGCGCAGGCCGCGTCGAAGGCACGCTCCACATCGTCCGATCGGGTGACGTCGCAGGCGATTGCGAGGGCGCGTGGCGATAGGGCGCGCGCCAGGGCCCGGACGGCGTCGCCATCCAAGTCGAGCAGGGCCAACTCCGCGCCTTCGGCGGCGAAGGCTCTCGCGGTCGCCGCGCCAATCGCGCCAGCGGCGCCGGTGACGAGGACCACCCTCCCCTGCAGTGGCTTGGCGGCGCCTTTGCCAAGCTTCGCCTGCTCCAGCGACCAATATTCCATGTCGAAGGTATCGGCCTCGCCCACCGGCTCGAAGCGCCCCACGCTTTCGGCCGCGAGCAGCGCCTGGGCCCAGGCCTCGGCGATGTCGCCGACGATCGCAGCGCCGCCCGCCGTGCGCCCCAGCGCCGCCAAGCCGAGACCCGGCAGGGCGATCACCCGTGGCAAGGGGTCCAGCATCGTTCTGGCTTGGCCGACGCGTGCCAGATTGCGCTGAAAATAGTCCCGATAGTCGGCCTCATATGCGCGCAGCGCCTCGGCGACATGCGAGCGCCACCCGGCGAGATCGGTCGCGGGCGGCGGCAGGACGAGGGGGTGAGCCTTGGTGCGGATGACGTGGTCGGGCGTCGCCACGCCACGTGTGGCCCAATCGGCCAGACGCTCGTCGCTAGCGACGGCCATGGCCGGTTCGCTGGAACGCAGATCGATAATCCAGCGGGGCGCTTCACCCAGGACGCCCCGCAGCACGGGCAGGACCTTGGCCGCGGGCTGAACCTGAGGAGCCGAGGGCCGCCGCGCGCGCGGACGGCGGGCGATCGCCTCCTCGGCGAGGCTGACCAGGTCGATCATGCGCTCATAGCTCTGGCGCGCGTCGGCGCCGAAACTGAACAGGCCATGCTTGACCAGCGCCAGGCCCTCCAGGCCCTCGCGCCAGGCCAGCGCCGCCTGCTTGGCCAGTTCGAAGCCCGGCATGACGTAGGGCACGCAGGCGACGCGGCCGCCGAAGATCTCGCCGATCAGGCGCTCGGCGTCAGGCTGGTCGGCGATGGCCAGGAACGCCGTGGCATGGGTGTGGTCGATGAACGTCTCGGGGATGAAGGCGTGCAGCAGCGTCTCGACCGACGGATTGGGCGCGGCGGAGTCCATCAGGTTCGCTCGCTGGACGCCCACCATGTCCTCGTCGGAAAGCCGGTCCAGCGATCTCAGCTTCAGCAAAGGCGCCAGCCTCACCGCCGGATGGCCAGGAGGTTCGATGGTCGCCAGGTCCCAGCCGCTGCCCTTGACGCACAGCACCTCGAGCGGCTCGCCGAAGAGGTCGTGCGCCGTTGTCTTCACCGAGGTGTTGCCGCCGCCGTGGAGCACGAGGCTGGGGTCCGCCCCCAGGAGGCGCGCGCTGTAGGTGCGCAGCGCCAGGTCTTTGGAAACACCGGCCGCCCCATAACGGGCGACCGCCTCGGCGGCGGCGGATTCGTCCCACAGGCTTCTCATGCGCGGACGTCGACCTCCGTGCTAGGCTCGGCGAAACAGTTGGGAGAAACGGACATGGCGACGTCTTTAGCGGCCGCGGGCCTCAAGATCACCATCGTCGCGAACGGTCCCTATCAGGTGACTGGCGGCGTCCCGCTGGCGCGTGAGACCATCGGCGTCGACGCGGACGGAAACTCTGTCGAGTGGATCGTCGGTGAAGACCTCGAAGCGCGCCGCCTGTACGCCCTGTGCCGCTGCGGCCATTCCAAGACCAAGCCGTTCTGCGACGGAAGTCACCAGGCCATCGGCTTCGATGGCGCCGAAACGGCCAGCCGCGCGCCCTACGCCGAGCAGGCCGGGGTCATGGAGGGCCCTGCCGTCGCCCTGACCGACGCCGAACCCCTGTGCGCCTTCGCGCGTTTCTGCGATCGCGACGGCAATGTGTGGAACACCGTCTCCGAGGTGACCGGGGGCGCCGCACGGGCGGCTTTTGTCAGCCAGGTCGGACAGTGCCCCTCCGGACGCCTGAGCGCCTATGACGCCGCCACGGGCAAGGCCGAAGAGCCGGCCCTCCCCCCCTCGATCGCGCTGGTGGCCGATCCGGCTCAGGGTGTCGCCGGCCCGCTCTGGGTTCGTGGCGGAATCGAGATCGTGGGCGCGGACGGCGTCGCCTATGAAGTGCGCAACAGGGTCACGCTTTGCCGCTGCGGGGCCTCCAGCAACAAGCCATTCTGCGACGGCAGCCACGCCGCCGACGGGGTCCGCTTTCAGGAATAGGACTCGCTGACGGCCAGCATGGCGAAGGTCGCCAGCCAATGCTCGCCCATGTAGTCGCCGGCGACGTGCGGCAACGCGACCTCCAGATGCCGCCGCGCGGCGTCGGCGGCCAGGGCTCGAGCCGGATCTTCCTCGCTCAGCGCGGCGGCGATTCCTCGCCAGCACCAGGCGCGCGATAGATTGAGGCCATCCAGGTGGGCGATCTTGCCGTCGCTCCGGTCGCTGACGCGCGCGGGCGTGAACAGGGCCGCCGGCGAACCTGCTCCCGCACGCGGCAGAAAAGCCGCGAACCAGGCGCGGAAGGCGTCCGGCGCCAAAACCCGCCGCATCAGCTCCGCCTCGACGAGCGCCGACGACAGAAAATCGTCGCCCGACGGCTCCCACGCCTGGCAGTCCGCGTCGCCGCCGTACCAGGCGTCGGCCTTGGCCGCGATCAGGCCAGCCAGGTCCGCCTCCCCCGCCACGCGCGCGTAGTCGCCGGCCAGCGCCAGGGCGAAGGCGGTGTTGGAGTGGACGCCGGCCCGCACCGGATAATCCGCCTTCGGCAGGAAGGCGCGGAAGCGATCGGCGATGACCGTTGTGAGCGGCTGGAGAACTTCGGCCCGGTTCTCCACCCCCTCGTGCAGTTCCGCGGCGAGCTTCAGGAGCCACGCCCAGCCGTAGGGGCGCTCGAACCCGCGGGCCTCGGGCCGTTCGAAATAGGCGGCTTCCCGCGCGACCTTGTCGGCGGTGAAAGTCACGTCGAAATGGTCGCGGATATCGGCGCTGATCTCCAGGTCCGGATAGAGGCGCAGCACCCGCGCCAGCAGCCAGTGGCTATGCACGCAGCTGTGCCAGTCGAAGCTGCCGAAGAACATCGGATGTTGGCGGCGCGGCGGCGCGATGTCGCCCGGCCCCGTCACCACATGAACAATGGCGTAGGGATATTCCCGGCCGACGTGGCCGAGGGCTATGGCCGCGAGATGGGCGGCGAGTTCCGCGGTCAGACCGATCACCTGAACACCAGCAGATACATGAGGAGGATATTGGCGGCGAGCACCATGAGGGCCGTCGGCGCCTGCGCCCGGATCACCGCGCCACTCGGCAGTTCCAAAAGCGCCGCGGGCACGATGTTGTGCGCCGCCATCGGGGTCATCAGGGTCCCGCAGTAGCCGGCCAGCATGCCCATAGCTCCCATCACGGCGGGGTCGCCGCCAAACCGGCCGACGATCAATGGCGCGCCGACACCCGCCGTCATCACCGGGAAGGCGGCGAAGGCGTTGCCCATGATCATGGTGAAGAGGGTCATGCCAAGGCAATAGGCGGCGACGGCCACGAGCCGGCCGTCCATGGGCAGCCAGGCGTCCAATAGCCGGCCGATCGCCGTCCCGACGCCGGCGAGGGCGAAGACGGCCCCGAGCGCGGCGAGGAGTTGGGGCAGGATGGCCGCCCAGCCCACGGAGTCCATCAGACGCCTCGCCTCCTGCGGGGCGGCCGTTGGCGGGGGGCGAAATAGCGCCAGGGCGAGGACGAGCGCCGCCACGACCCCGATGGCTGTGGCGACCACGGTCACCTGAGCTGGATCCACCAGCGGAACGGCCCCGATCTTGACCCCCTTGAAAAGCAAGGTCCCGGCCAGGGCGCAGACCGGGATGACCAGGATTGGGGCGAACAGTCGCCCGCCCAGGCGTGCGGCGCTGGCTTCCCGTTCCTGAGAAGAGGTGGTCGCGGGGCGGCTCACCCCGAGCCCGCCGATCCCGCCAATCAAGGCCAGGGCGATGACGATGAGTCCGTTGGCGAAATCCCCCAGTCTGCCGCCAGCCAGGAAGCTCAAGGCGAACAGGCCCCAGAAGGCGGCGTTGTTCCACCGCTTGCGATTGGAGCGGTCGAGGGCGCTGAAGACGGCGATGGCCGCGAAGACGACCCCCGCCAGGGCGTAGGCGACGCCGACGCCGATCACCGCGGCGCCCCGTCTCGCGCCAGGGCGGCGTCGAGCCTCAGGAGTCGGATGGCGTGGATGACGAAGGCTGCGATCGCCGTCGGAATGGCCCACAGGGCGACGCGCAACGGCTCCGCCGCCAGATGATTCTGACGCAACACGGCGGTGACGAGCAGGACCGAACCCAACGCAATGAAGATGTCTTCGCCGAAGAAGGCGCCGATGTTGTCGACGGCGGCGGCGTGGGCGCGGATGAGGTCGCGTCGCGCCTGACTGGGCGCGCCCCGCTTGGACTCCTCTTCCGCCTCGGCCATGGGCGCGAGCAGCGGGCGAACCATGTTGGCCTGGCCGCCCAGCGACAACAGGCCGAGCGCGGCGCTGAGCTGGCGGACCGCCAGATAGGCCAGCAACAGTCGGCCGACGGTCACCTGAAGCAGCCCCCCGATGAGCGAGCGGGCGCGGGCTTGCAGGCCGGCGCGCTCCGAAAGCCCGATCACGGGCAGCACCAGGAAGGCGACGCTGACGTAGCGGGCGTCATTGAAGCCCTTGCCCAGCGCCGAGACGACCTGGAACAGGTCCATCCCGCCGCCCAGGCCCGTCACCAGAGCCGCTGCCGTCACAACCAGCACGGGATTGAGGCGCGCCGCCAGGCCCGCGACGACCACGCCTATGCCCCGCAGACACATCATGCGACGATCCCGCCTCCTTCACCCCGCCCGGCGAACCATCGCCGGCGCCACCGCCTGGGGGCAAGCACCATTTCCTACGCGAGCGTGGAGATCCGTCCCTACCGCGAGGCTGATTTCGACGACCTCTACCGAGTCTGCCTGGCGACCGGCGACGGCGGCGGAGACGCGACAGGTCTCTATGCCGACCCAAGGCTCATCGGCCACCTCTACGCCGGACCGTACGGGCGTCTACACCCGGAACACTGCTTCGTGGCCGAAGATGCGCGGGGCGTGGCGGGTTACATATTGGGTGCGCTCGATACGGCGAAATTCGAGGCGCTCCTGGAAGAGGCGTGGTGGCCCCAGCTTCGACGCCTCTACCCCGAGCCGGCGGGAAAGCCGCGCCGCGACTGGCCTCTGGACGACATCCGGGCCTGGCAGATCCATCACCCGTTCAAAACGCCCGAACGGATCGCAGGACCCTATCCTGCCCACCTGCACATCGATCTTCTCCCCCGCCTCCAGGGACGCGGGATCGGGCGCGCGATGATGGATCAATGGCTGGCGCACATCCACGCCGCCGGCTCGCCGGGCGTCCACCTGGGTGTCGGTCCCGCCAACGCGCGCGCCTTGCGCTTCTACCGCGCCTATGGCTGGCGCGAGCTGGAGATCTCAGGGTCGACGGCGTGGATGGTCCGGCCGTTTCCGGCTCAGCTGAGCGGAACCACGCCGCACCAGCCGGGCAGATAGCTGGCCTCATCGGATTTCGCGAGCTTGAGCGCCCTTTGCAGCGCCTGGTCGAAATCCTTCTCGATGGCCTTCCGCTTGATCCGGCTGCGGTAGAAATCGGCCCACAAAAACTCGCTGAACGGAGTCATGTCCTTGGAATAGCCGCCCACGTGGCGAAGATTGCCGGCCAGGCTCCGGTATGGGTCGTCGACCAGCTTGGCGATCGACCCCGGAATATCGTCGAACGCGACGCGGAGACCTTCGTCATTATACGGATGACACAAGGCGCGGTTGTCCAGATAGCGCCAGAACGACAGCTTCGACAGCGCCGACAGATCCGCCTGCACGGTGACCAGCACCTCCGGCACGTTCTCGTCCCACATCGCCCGCGCCAGATGGTGGTTGTCGGTCAGGTAGTGCCGCCCCTTGGGGCCCAGCACCGTCGGGATCATATGGCGGCCGAGAAAGGCGTCACCCTTTTCGGCGTTGAGCTTGCGCCAGCGCTCACGCTTCTGATTCACCTCGTACATTCCGACGGTGATCTGGGTCGGACGCAGGTCGGCGATGGCGACCGGATGCAGGATGGGTTCGTGTGCGTTCATGCCTGCGATCCTAATCAATCGCCGCTCTGAGAGAAAGACGGGGCCTCTAGACGCCTTGGCATATACCCCCCTCTAGTATAAGGACGGTTCGTCGGCCGAGGGGCCATTCATCGCGCTGTCACGGGATATTGTCATGGCTCCGACCCATGTGCGCGAGACAGCCGCCCCCGAGGTCCGCCTGAAAGCCGCCGGCCCCTTCCTGCTGGCCGCGGCGCTCGCCTGCCTGCCGCCGAGCCTCGCCCAGGCGGACGACACGGCGGCGCCACAGGACTTCGCGATTCATGGTCAGGCGACCCTGACCGATCAGGGGAACTTTGCCTTCAGGTCCCCCTATGCCGGCCCGAACAGCCTCCCGGGTATCGCCGAGGGTCGCGAGACCTTTGACGCCACCCTGTTCATCGGCGAGCGGCTCTGGAGCGGGGGTGAGATCTGGGTCAACCCCGAAATCGATCAGGGTTTTGGCCTGCAGAACACCTTGGGCGTCGCCGGCTTTCCGAGCGGGGAGGCCTATAAGGTCGGCCGCGTAAATCCCTATCTGCGCCTGCAGCGCCTGTTCCTGCGCCAGACCTTCGACCTGTCGGGTCCGACCTCGAAGATAGTTCCCGACCTCAACCAACTGGGCGGGACGCAGACCGCGAACCGCGTCGTGGTGACAGTGGGCAGGTTCGCGGTGACGGACGTCTTCGACGCCAACACCTACGCCCACGACCCCAAGAACGACTTCCTCAACTGGACCATGATCGACGCCGGCACCTTCGACTATGCCGCCGACGCCTGGGGCTACACGGTGGGCGCGGCCGCGGAATGGTATCAAGGTCCGTGGGCCTGGCGCGCCGGCGTGTTCGACCTCTCCAACGTGCCCAACAGCGAAAAGCTCGACACCCATTTCGGCCAGTTCCAGTTGGTCGCCGAGGCGGAGCGCCGCTATTCGCTCGCCGGCAAGGGTGGCGCGATCAAGCTGACCGGTTTCCTCAGCCGCGGCCGCATGGGTCTGTTCGCCGACGCCATCGCGCTGGGCCAGGAGACCGGTGAGACGCCCAACGTCGCCCTGGTGCGGCAGTATCGCTCGCGGCCCGGCGTCAGTCTCGACCTTCAGCAGGACCTGGGCGCCGGCTTCGGCCTGTTCGCCCGCGCCGGCTGGGCGGGCGGAAACGTCGAGCCCTATGAGTTCACCGATGTCGACAGGACCGTCTCGGGCGGCGTCTCGACGTCCGGCAAGCGGTGGGGCCGTCCCGACGACGCCCTGGCGATCGGCGCCGTGGTCAACGGCATATCCAAGATCCATCAGGCCTATTTCAGCGATGGCGGGCTCGGCATCCTCATCGGCGACGGCCGACTGCCCCACCCCGGGACGGAGAACATCCTGGAAACCTACTATGACTTAGCCTTGACCCACGTCCTGCGCCTGACGCTCGACTATCAGTTCGTGGACAACCCGGCCTACAACACCGACCGCGGACCGGCGTCGATCCTGGCCGCCCGGCTGCACGCACAGTTCTGAGCCTTACTTGCCGAGCATCAACCACGCGAACGCGCCCGCGCCGGCGAGGGCGCAGTAGAGCGCGAAGGGATCGAAGCCCTTCACCTCGTGGCTCTTGAACCAGCGCATCAACGCCCAGACGCTGATGAGGGCGGTGACGCCGGCGACCGCGCCGGCGATCAGGGCCGTGGAGCTGAAGTCGCTGTGGTGTTTGAGGAGCTTGGGCGCCTCCAGCACCACCGCGCCCAGGATGATCGGGGTGGCGGTGAGGAACGAGAAACGGGCGGCGTCCTCGTGATTGAGGCCGCAGATATAGCCGCCGGCCATGGTCGCGCCCGAGCGTGACATGCCGGGAATGAGCGCCAGGCATTGCCAAAAACCGATGGTCGCCGCCTGCAGAAAGCTCAGCTGGTCCAGGCGCCGCCCGCTGGCGCGCTGCAGGCGCTCGGCGACAAACAGCATGACGCCGTTGACCACCAGGAAGGCGGCGGCGAGCATCGGTGCGCCGAACCCGGCCTTCAGCGTCTTCTCGAACACGAAGCCGATGATCACCGCGGGAATGGTGGCGACCACGACTCGCCAGAACAGCCGGCGGTCGGCCTCGCCGGCCGGATCGCGGAAGCGCAGGATCGATCCGGCGAAGTTCAACCAGTCGCGCCAGAAGTAACCCAGCAGGGCGATGGCGGTGCCAAGGTGCATCACGGCCAGGAACGGCAGGAATCCCTCGGCGTTCTCGTCGACCTTCCAGCCCAGCAGGGCCGGCAGGATCACCGCATGGCCGAGGCTGGAGATGGGGAAGAGTTCGGTGATCCCCTGGACGACAGCCAGGATGATGGCCTGCAGTCCCGTCATTCGTATCCCTCCGGCGATTCGCGCACGTGCAGGCTTAGCGGCATTCGCCCCCTGCTGTCTCGGGAGCGTCCGTCGGCGCCGCGGGCCGCGTCAAATCTCGATCTGCCGGGCGATTTCCACGACATTGTCCGGCGGCAGGTTGAACCGATCCACCACCTTCACCGCGTTGCGATAGAGGAAGGCGAACAGCGGCAGGCGCCAGCGAGACAGGCGCGACCCATGCGGCCGGCGGACCACCTGGTCGCGGGTGCCGAAGAAGACCGCCGTGTTGAGGTCGAACTGGTCCGGCAACCCCTTGGTCTCGCGCAGCACCCGCTGGAGGTCGGGAATCTCCGTGAAGCCGAAATTGACGTCGGCGTGCACGATCCCGGCGCCAATTGGGTCGAGCTTGCATCGGTCGTTACGCGAGACCCGCGGCATGGCCTCGAAGCGCACGGTGAGGGCGATCACATGCTCATGCAGGGCGCCCATGTGGCGGATGTGGTCGATCATCAAGGTGGGGATCGATTGGCGGGCGCGGGTGAGGAAGACGGCGGTGCCCGGCACCCTTGGCACCTCGCCGTCTTTCAGGCGCTGCAGGATGAGGCCCGGCGCGCGGCTATGCGACGCCAGGCTTTCGCGCACGGCGTCCAGTCCGTCGCGCCAGGTGGACATCACGAAGAAGATGGCCACGCCAAGGGTGAGGGGCAGCCAGCCGCCCTCGGTGATCTTGAAGAGGTTGGCTCCAAAGAAGGCGACATCGACGATCAGGAACGCGCCGCAAACGACGGCTGACAGGGCGGTCGGCCAACGCCAGACCTGGCGCATCGCCGAGAACAACAGGCAGGTGGTGAGCATCATGGTCGTCGAGACGGCCGTGCCATAGGCCCCCGCCAGGCGATCGGAGCTGCCGAAGGCGACGGTCACGCCGATGGTGGCGACCATCATCAGCCAGTTGACCACCGGCACATAGATCTGGCCGTAGGTCTCGTCCGACGTCTGCCGGATATGGGTCGCCGGCAGCCAACCGAGCTGCATGGCCTGTCGGGTCATGGAGAACGAACCGGTGATGATCGCCTGGCTGGCGATGATCGTGGCGATGGTCGAGAGCGCCACCAGCGGATAGACCGCCCAGGCCGGCGCCAGCTGGAAGAACGGATTGCCGGTGATGTGACCCTTCTGGATCAGCAGCCCGGTCTGGCCGGCGTAGCTGAGCAGCAGGGCCGGCAGCACGATCCCATACCACGACAGGCGAATGGGCCGGCGGCCGATGTGCCCCATGTCGGCGTACATCGCCTCCCCGCCGGTGATGGCCAGGAACACGCCGCCCAGGACGAAGGGCGCCGCCGCCCCTGCGTGAGCGAGGAAGTTGACGGCGTAATACGGATTGATCGCCATCAGCACGGCCGGGGTGCGGACGATGCCGGAAAGGCCCAGCACGGCGATGACGATGAACCAGATCAGCATCACCGGACCGAACGCCTTGCCGATGCTGGCCGTGCCAAGGCGCTGGGCGACGAACAGCGCCAGGAGGATGGCGCAGGCGAGCGGCATGATGAATGGCTTGAGCGCCGACGTCGCCACATTGACCCCTTCGAGCGCGCTCAGCACCGAGATCGACGGCGTGATGACTCCATCGCCGTAGAGGAGGGTCGCGCCCAGCAGGCCGGCGGCGGTCAGCCAGCGGGTTTTGCCCTTCAGGGCGTCGGCGCCGACCAGCGACATCAAGGCCAGGATACCGCCTTCGCCGTGATTGTCGGCCCGCATCACCAACAGGCAGTATTTGACCGACACCGTGATGATGAGAGTCCAGACGATCAGCGACAGGATTCCCAGCGCGGTGGCGACCGTGAACTGGCCGCCCATGGCGACGACCACGGTCTGCAGGGTGTAGAGCGGGCTGGTGCCGAGATCGCCGTAGACGATGCCGAGCGCCGCCAGCCCGGCGCCCGCCAGGCCGATCTGCTTCGCCGGCGGTTGCGCATCCGCCATCGGCAAGCTCAGGCCGGATTGTCGAGGCTGAACCGGTCGTCGTCGTCGTGGTAGGCGAACACCTCGGCGTAACGCCCCCAGGAGACGATGGCGTCCATGGTCTCCTCGGCCCTGGGCTCGGACATGAAATCCTCCAGCTCGTCGCGGAAGCGGCTGGCCGGCGCCTGATGCGAGGCGCGATCGTCGAGCACCCGGCGGATGTGCGCGGCCAGCGGCACGAAGGACAGCAGTTGACGGGCGAAGATCTGCTTGCGCTCGTCGACGTCGGCGGCGTCATAGCGCCGGGCCGCGGGGGTGAGGCGGATCGTACGGCCGTCGATCTCGGCCAGCCGCATCAGCTGCAGGGTTTCGGCGATGGGCAGCAGTTCGTCGGCTTCGAGCTGGAGTTCGCGGGCCAGGTCGGCGAGATCGGCCGAGCCATTGTTCGGCGCCGCCGCCAGGCCCTCGATCATGCCGGCCAGCTCATTGGTCGACACATGCGGCAAGGCCATGCCGAGGCCCGTGCCAGGGAAGGCGCCGTCACGCGCCGCCGGGCCGGTCGGGCGCGCCGTCATGCGCGCATAGATGTCGTCGACCAAGGCCCGGAACGCCGGGTCCAGGCGCTTGCGCGGCTGCGGCAGGTCGACCTTGATCTCGGCGATCACCCGGCCTGGATTGGAGGAGAACACCAGGATGCGGTCGCACATCAGGACAGCTTCCTCGATGTTGTGCGTGACCAGCAGGATCGAGCGGATCGGCATGCGGCCTTCCGACCACAGGTCCAGCAGGTCGGTCCGCAGGGTTTCGGCGGTCAGCACGTCGAGGGCCGAGAACGGTTCATCCATGAGCAGGATCGACGGCTGGACGACCAGCGCCCGCGCCAGACCGACGCGCTGCCGCATGCCGCCGGAAAGCTCCTTCGGATAGGCGTTCTCGAACCCGTCGAGGCCGATGAGGTCGATCGCCGCCAGCGACCGCTTACGCCGCTCGTCCGCGTGCACGCCCTTGGCTTCGAGACCGAGCTCGACGTTCTTCTGCACCGTCAGCCAGGGAAACAGGGCGAAGGTCTGAAAGACCATCGCCACTCCATGGGCGGTCTCGTCGCCCGGCAGGTCGCTGACGCCGATGCGGCCAGCGGTGGGCGTGATCAGGCCGGCGATCGAGCGCAGCAGCGTCGACTTGCCCGAACCGGAACGGCCGAGCAGGCCCACGATCTCGTTCGACCGCAACGTCAGGTTGACGTCGTCCAGCACCAGGAGACCCGGGCCAGAGCCGTTGCCATAGACGTGCTTCAGCCCCTCCACCTCGACGAGCGCCGTCGCGGCCGGGCTTTCCAGGGTGAGGCTCATGGGATCGATCTCCCTTTCAATTCAGGCGCAGGTTGCTGGCGGCGTAGGCGTAGAGCGGCCGCCACAGCGTGCGGTTCAACACGATCACGAACACGCTCATGACGGTCATGCCCAGCGCCACGCGGGCGAAATCGCCGGCCGCCGTGGCGTTGTTGATATAGGCGCCGAGCCCCGCGGCCTGAAGCTTGGTATGGCCCCAGTTGATAACCTCGACGACGACGCTGGCGTTCCACGACCCGCCGGACGCGGTCAGGACGCCGGTGACGTAGTAGGGGAAGATCCCGGGCAGGATGAAGTCGCGCCAACGCTGCCACGAGCGCAGGTGGAAGATCCCGGCCACTTCCCTGAGGTCGTTCGGCAGGGCCGAGGCGCCGGCGATGACGTTGAAGACGATGTACCACTGGGTGCCCAGGATGATCAGCGGCGAGAGCCACAGGTTCGGATCCAGCCGGAAGCCGACGATCGCCATGACCGCGAACGGATAGAGCAGATTGACCGGGAAGGCGGCCAGGAACTGCGCCAGCGGCTGGATGCGCTGCGACCAGGCCGGGCGCATGCCGATCCACACGCCGATGGGCACCCAGATCAGGCTGGCGACCGCGATCAACACCAGCACGCGCGCCAGGGTAATGAATCCGAGGCCGACGACGGTGAGCGCGTCGCGCAGGCTGATGTTGGCGGCGAGGTAACGCACAATCGCCAGCACGGCCCAGGCCACGCCGACCGCGACGACGACGACCCAGACGCGATCCAGCCAGCGCGCCGTCACCGGTCCGCCCAGCTTGGGCGGGCGAAGGCGCGGCAGCCTAGGAATCGGCGCCGCGCGGGCCAGTCTGCCGAAGGGCCGGCCGAGACGCCGCAGCAGCCGCGTGCGGCGCATCAGATCGTAGAACCACGACTTCGGCTCCTCCTCCGACGCGGTCTGCTCGAAGCGGAACTTGTCGGCCCAGGCGACCACCGGCCGGAACAGCAGCTGGTCGTAGAGGACGATGACGACGGCCATGGCGCCCACGGCCCAGGCCACCGCGACCAAGTCTTGGCGTTCGGTCGCCAGGGCCAGCCACGAGCCGATGCCGGGGATGGTCACGGTGTTGTTGCCGACCTGCATGGCTTCCGACGCCACCACGAAGAACCAGCCGCCGGACATCGACATCATGGTGTTCCACACCAGCGCCGGCGTCGCGAACGGCAGCTCCAGGCGGCGGAACTTCTGCCACGGACTCAGGCCGAACTGCTGGCTGACCTCGATCAGGTCCTCCGGCAGGGTGCGCAGGGACTGATAGAAGCTGAAGGCCATGTTCCAGGCCTGGGCCGTGAACACCATGAAGATCGAGGCGAATTCCTCACCCAGCTCATTGCCCGGGAACAGGCCCATGAAGAAGGTCAGGGTGAAGGTCATGAAGCCGAGCACCGGGATGGACTGAAGGATGTCCAGGGCCGGGATGATGATCAGCTCGGCCTTGCGGCTCTTGGCGGCCAGGGTGGCGATAACGAAGGTGAAGAGCAGCGAGGCGAGGATCGCCGCGAACATGCGTAGCGTCGAGCGCAGGGCGTACTCCGGCAGCCGCGCGGGATCGAGGGTGACGCCGGCGTTGGGCAGGTGAGAGATCGGCAGGTTCATCTGCCGCGCGCCATGCAGCACGAGCACCGCCAGCCCGCCCAGGAGCAGAAAGGCGACGAGGTCGAATCGATTGGGCGTGAGTCGGCGCCGCGCGAATCGCGCGAGCAGGCCGGGATTCATCCGGTCGGAGGAGAGGAAGACCATAAGCTCGCCTCGTGATCGCCGCGTCGGCCGTCACGAGGACCCGAAAATCAGATCCCGTTCGACAACCTCGGCGGCCCGATATTTGGACCAGTACTGTCGCTAGGCATTGGGGTTTGGGTTTCCGGGGACGCGATCCCGCCATGGAGACCGCGGGGCGGGAATGGTCCCGAAAGACGCCCCCTGTCAACCCCGCGGCGGGGGCGATTCGCCGGTCTGTCGGTGAGGCTCCACGACGTGCGAAATCAGGCCGACCTGGTGAATGAGCAGGGCTATCTCGAGGACGATGACGAACACCAGTCGAAGCTCGCCCGTCGCCGAGGTCACGAGCTCCGGCAGATGGCGGAGGCGGCCGACGATCTCGGCCACCAGCCCGATGATCAGTACTACATTGTAGGGTCGCCCGATTCGGCTCTGCAGCCAGGCGTCGAGGTCTTGCGCCCAGCGACTTATCTGCAAAATCATCGCCCGCCTCCGCTTAGAGCCCCACGGCCCTGTTTTCGTTATTCCAGATTGGCGTTAAAAGACCTAAACAGTCGGGGCTACGAACCACCTCACAAGGGAAACAACATGAAGCTTCCAGGCATTGCCGTTGCGGCGCTCGCCATCACCGCGCTCGTCGGGGGAACGGCGGTCGCCCAGGTGACCATGCAGCCCGTCCCCAATCCTCCGGGGCATGAGCGCGCGATGGGCACTCACCATCACCACCATTGGCACCACCACCATTGGCATCATCACCGCCATCACCATCACTGGCGTCGCCACGGTGGCCGTCACCACCACATGAAGGCGGCCGCGCCGATGGCGGCCCCGGCTCCGGCTCCGGCCCCGGCGGCCCCGCAGTAGAATTTAAGTCGGCGAGCCGGCCTCGCGCCGGGTCGACCTTCTGAGCCATGTTGCAAGCGCCCGCGCCTTTATGGCGCGCGGCGCTTGTTGCTTTGTTGGGACAGCCGAAGCCTAGGGTCGGAGCGTCTTGCCGACCGGGGCCAACGCCAGGCCCGCCAGCTTGAAATGCTGCAGGGCGAAGGGAATGCCGATCAGGGTGATGGCTTGGGTCACTCCGATCACCAGATGCGCCAGGGCGATGTACCAGCCCGCGAAGACGAACCAGATCACGTTCAGAATAAAGCCCATGCCGCCCGTGCCGAGGTCGCCGCGGCCGTTGACCAGATCCCTCGGCACGGCGTGACGCCCGAACGGGGCGAAGGCGAAGAGGCCGATACGGAACACGGCCGGGACCCACGGCAAGCCGACGATGGTGACGGCCAGGACCACACCCCCGACCATCCAGGCCAGACCGGCGGCGAAACCGCCCAGGATGAACCACAGGATATTGAGGATCAGGTTCAGCACGCGCTCACCACCTCAGCAGTCTAGGACCCAGTAGAGCGCCGACCAGGGCGCTGGCGGCGATGCCGAGACTATACCAGACCGCCACGAAGGGCGCGGCGCTCTCCTGGCAGTAGAGGCCGTAGACCGCCGCCGCCAGCCCGCCGGCGAGCAGGCCCGACGTGGCCCCGGCCAGGGCCAGACGCGTCGGCGCCAGTCGGCGAAGGATGAGAACGACAGCCAGATAGATCGGCGCCGCCAGGGCGAGGATGCGCCAGGGGCACATCCGCCAGGTGCTGCCCAGCCATAGCGCCGCCTGCCGTCCCGCGCCCGCGTTCATGGCGGCGTGCGTGGCCATCATCCAGATGAGCGCGAAGGCCGCGATCCCGATCGCCGCGCCGGCCCAGCCCGGCCGTGCACCCGGCCGGGCCAGGCGGATGAGCAACAGGAAACCAGCCAGCGCCGCGGCCAGGCTGTAGCCGGCCTTCATCCAGAACCACGGCGCCCGGATGGCGTCGGCTAAGGGCTGGAAGCCGAGGCAAACCGCCAGCAGGGCTCCAGCGATGAGTACGCCGGCGAGCGCCGCCGGCGTCAGGCGGAGCGCCGGGGCCGTCGGGCGCACCGGCGCGGCGTCGGTCGCGGCCAGGGCGGCGATCAGTTCAGAGGTCTTCATCGTCGACCTCCTTCATGAGGCGCTGCATGCTCCGGTGAACGCTGACCTTGGCCGCGGTGACGCTCATGCCCGCACGGCCGGCCGCCTCCTCCATCGAATAGCCTTCGAGCTTGACGTCGCGCATCAGCGCCCGCTGGCGGGTCGGCAGCCGACTGAGCAGGGTCGCCACGTCACGCCGCACCGCCCCCTCTTCGGGATTCTCCGTGGCGAGCAGCTCGCCGGCGTCGTCCAGCGCGACGTTGATGCGCCCGCCCGTGCGGCGGAAATGGTCGATCAGCTTGTAGCGGGCGATGGCGTAGGCCCAGGGCGTGAAGTCGAACCTCGGGTCATAGGTCGCCCGCTTAACGTGAATGGCCAGCAACGCCTCTTGCACCAGATCCTCGACATCCTCGGCGCGACCGCTCAGGCGCCTGGCGAAGAAGCCGCGCAGGCGGCCGGCAAGCAGAGTCAGCAGCCGCGCCTGCGCATGGCCGTCCCCCGCCTGGGCGGCGACCATCAGCGCCTTGAGCTGCGCCTCCAATGGAGCGTTGTTCGTCAATATGGTGCGGATCGTTACAACGGTTCGGCTGGGCGCGTAACCAAATCCAACGGTGTGGCGAACTCGTAGGGTGAGCGCGCCCGTCGCGCCGAAGTCAGGATCCCCCCCCATGTTCGCCAAGACCACCACTCGCGCTCCGATCATTACAGCCATGCTGAGCACGCTCGTGGCCGGCTGTCTCGCCGCCGCGCCGGCCGCCACCGCGCCCCTCCCCGCGCCGGCCTTCGATCCGCCGGCGCATGGGATCCAGACCGCCACCCTCTCCGGCGGCTGCTTCTGGGGCGTCCAGGGCGTGTTCGAGCACGTCAAGGGCGTGAAGAAGGTGTGGGCGGGCTATGACGGCGGCAAGCGCGCGACGGCCCAGTATGAGCTGGTCAGCACCGGGACCACCGGCCACGCCGAGTCCGTTCAGATCGAATACGATCCCGCCCAGATCTCCTACGGACAGATCCTGCGCATCTTCTTCAGCGTCGCCACCGACCCGACCCAGGTGAACCGTCAGTTCCCCGATGAGGGCACGCAGTACCGCTCGGAGATCTTTTTCCACGACGCGGCCCAGAAGGCGGTGGCGGAGCGCTACATCGCCCAGCTCGGCAAAGCCCGCGCCTTCTCAAGTCCTATCGCCACGCGGGTCGATCCGGACAGCGGGTTCTTCAAGGCCGAGGGCTATCACCAGGACTACCTCGTCCATCATCCGGACCAGCCCTACATCGCCATCTACGACATGCCGAAGGTCAGCCGGCTCAAGGCCGAGTTCCCCACCCTCTGGCGGCAAGCGCCGAATTTGGCGCTCTGAACCCCTCTCCTCCCTCCCCTTTGATGGGGAGGGTGGATCGCGCGAAGCGCGAGACGGGTGGGGTGGCCGCTCCACCCCCTCCGTCTTGCTTCGCAAGCCACCTCCCCCATCGAGGGGGAGGAGGGCTCCGCCCTGGCGGAGTGAGCGGGGCTGTGCTCAAGTGGCGGCCGCAACGGGGTGCGAGGGGCTAGGTGAGCGCAGTCGATCGTCCGGCGGGTATCGCCCTCTTCCGACCCCTGATCCCGGCCAGCGTCCGCCTCAGAGAACTGAGCGTCGTCCCGCTCGTCATGGGCGTGCTGCTGGGCGTGATCTTCGGCGCCTCCTCGCTCTATCTGGTCCTGAAGGTCGGGTTGACGGTCAGCGCCTCCATCCCAGTGGCGGTGATCTCCCTGACCCTGTTCCGGCTCCTGGGCAAAGTCGGCCTGCGCTCGGCCACCATCCTCGAACACAACATCGTCCAGACGGCCGGCTCGGCGGGCGAGTCCATCGCCTTCGGAGTCGGCGTCACCATGCCGGCGATCATGATCCTCGGCTTCGATCTCGAGATCGGGCGGGTGATGCTGGTGGCGATCCTGGGCGGACTGCTCGGCATTCTGATGATGATCCCCCTGCGCCGGGCGCTGATCGTCCAGGAGCATGGGGTGCTGAAGTATCCCGAGGGCACGGCCTGCGCCGAGGTGCTCAAGGCCGGCGCCACGTCCGAGGAGCGGGCGCTGGGCCGGCTGGAGGGAGAGACCGCCGGCGAACTCGCGGGCGCGCGCTCCGGCGCGGCGGCGATCTTCACCGGCTTCGGCGTCGGTGTCGTCTACAAGCTCGGCATGGAGGCCTTCCGCCTGTGGAAGGACGTTCCGGAAAAGGTGTTCGGCGCGCCGCTGGCCGCCGGCTCGATCTCGGCCGAGATTTCGCCGGAGCTGCTCGGCGTCGGCTACATCATCGGACCCAGGATCTCCGCCACCATGGCCGCGGGCGGGGTGCTGGCCTATCTGGTGCTGATCCCGGCGATCCACTTCTTCGGTTCGGCGACCGCCCTGCCGATCGCGCCCGGAACCATGCCGATCGCCCAGATGGGGCCGGACGACATCCGCGGCGCCTATGTGCTCTATATCGGCGCCGGCGCGGTCGCCACCGGCGGCATCATCAGCCTCGTCCGCTCCCTGCCGATGATCTGGCGCGGCGCCGCCGGCGGCCTCGCCGCGTGGCGCACGGGGCGGGCGGACACATCCCCTCGCGCCGAAACCCCGCGGACCGACCAGGACCTGTCGCCGAAGTTCGTGGCCCTCGGCCTCCTCGGCCTGGTGGCGGCGATCCTGATCTTTCACAGCCTGCGCATGAACATCGTCGGCGCCGTGATGATCGTCGTCTTCGGCTTCCTGTTCGTGACCGTCTCCTCACGCCTGACCGGCCAGATCGGCTCCTCGTCCAACCCCATCTCCGGCATGACGGTGGCGACGCTGTTGCTGACCTGCCTGATCTTCCTCGCCCTTGGCTGGACCGGACCGACCTACTACGTCACCGCGCTCTCGGTCGGCGGCATCGTCTGCGTCGCGGCCGCCAACGGCGGGACGACCTCGCAGGATCTGAAGACCGGCTTCCTGATCGGCTCGACGCCGCGCGCGCAGCAGATCGCCATCCTCTGCGGCGCCCTGGCCTCGGCCCTGGCCCTGGGGCCGATCCTGCTGGCGCTCAACGACGCCTCGACGGTCTATGTGCCGGTGGTCTCCGCCGCCGCCCCGCTCCCCGCCGGCGGCAAGGACGCTGTGCTGGTCGCCCCGACCTGGCGGGTCCCCGCCAGCGCCCTGGCCGCCCTGCCCAGCGAGCGGATCAAGGGGCCGCAGGCGCCGTCGGACACGGCGGCCTATCGTGTCTGGCAGAAGATCGACACCGTCGGCGGCGCCCCCGGGCGCTACCTCGTCGATGCGGCCGGCGCGCCGCGCTACCTCGTCGATCCCGGCGTCAACGGCACCCATCGCGTGCGGCCGGACGGGACCACCGTCACCAAGTTCGCCGCCCCCAAGGCGACGCTGATGAGCTACATCATCAAGGGCATCCTCAGTCAGCAGCTGCCTTGGGCCCTGGTCCTGATGGGCGCGATGATCGCGGTGGTGCTGGAGATGTGCGGCATCCAATCGCTGGCCTTCGCCGTCGGCGTCTACCTGCCGCTGTCGTCATCGACCCCGATTCTGATCGGCGGTCTGGTGCGGCTGTTCGTCGACCGACACCTCAAATCAAGGCTGGCCCACCGCAAGCTCAGCGAGGCCGAACTGATCGCCGAGACCGACAAGAGCCCGGGGGTGCTGGTGGCTTCGGGTTACATCGCCGGCGGCGCCATCGCCGGCATCGGTATCGCCTTCATGGCGGGCGCCCTGACCGGCTTCAACCAGGCGGTCGGCGACTTCATGACGGCGCACAATCCCTTCTACAATGGCCCGTGGGCGGACGCCCTGGCCCTGATCCCCTTCGTCGGCCTGGTGGCGGGGCTGTACCTCAGCGGGCGGATGGCGCGGACCAGCCCGGAGTAAGCTGGCCCGGATTCGTTCACGGGATATGCCAGCCGTAGCTCCAGCTCGGCTGGGTCATGGTGATGGCCTCCGGGTCCACAGCCGCGCCCTGTCGCAACAGAATGTCACCCAGAGACCTCGTGTCCTGGATGAGTTGGAAGCCCCACGGCGTGAATGTCGTCTCGTTGAAAACATGTTCCGACAGCAGTGGGTTGGTCAGGGCTTGCGAGAAGGCGTCGACCCCCACCATGCGCGACATCAGGCCGGGCAGCGGCGACTTGGGCACCCGGTCCTCGGCGAACAGACCGGGATAGAACTCGACATCGTCCGGCGTCGGGTAGAGCTCGGCGAGAACGGCCGCGATCCTGGGGTCGCTGGTGATGTCGGAAAAGCTTCCAGCCGCATTCAGGCCAAATCGAACGCGATAGGCATTGTAGGTCGCCAGATGATTGAAGCGCGCCTGCAACACCGCCAGGGTCTCGATCGGCAACAGGGCGGCGCTGGTGTTCAAGGCGCCGAGAGCGGCGGCGGGCTGCCCAGCGGCGGCCTCAAAGGCGGCCGTCAATCCGGCCGCGACCAACGGCCGGTTGTCCAATGGGAAATTCCCAAGGGGTATGGAGCCCCCCGGCCAATCGATCGCATCGGGCATCAGCGAATGCCACCGATACAGAAGACTGAACTCCGCCGTGATCCAGTTCGGTCGGTTCCAGTTGGCGGTCCACGCCACCGAAGGATCGGCGGTCAGATTGAACGGTACGGGACTGATGTGGTTGATATATTGCTCCACCACGATCTTGATGAACATCGGGATCATGATGTTGCGCGCGGTCTGAAACACCCTCTCGTCGTCCCAGGCCGGGTTCTGCCGTTCCAATTCACCCGCGACGCGATTGTGCTCCCGCAAAAGCAGGGTGTTCATCATGGCGGTGAAAGGCGTGGCGTTGGCGCGATCGCCGCCGACGGCGAACAGGCTGGCCAGGCAGGCCGGCGACGGCAGCGGCGCGCCGGGCGGTCCCAGCAGCGGCGGGTCTAGGCCGGCGAACGCGGGCAGAATCGCGCTTCCGTCCGGGTCGTAGAGGTAGGGCGGGTATTCCTCGCCGGCGATCATCTGGCTCAGGAGTCGCCCTCGGCGCCCGGGAATGTCGGCGTTTTCCCGCAGGATCAGCGTCTGGGCCTCGGTGCGGCCATAGAGCGGGCAAAGATCGATCTCGTGGTTCGATGTCGTCCGATCGCGATGGTGCTCATCGGTGCGAATGAAACCATCGGTCAGATATTGCGCGAAGGCGGGAAACAGGCAGGTCGACTTTGGGGACAGGACCTGGCCGCCGTCGGGGCGGGTGAAGAGCTTCTGGACATCCGTCGGGGACGGCTGGACGCCCGGCGCGGCGGCCGGCAGATGCCGGGCTTGATAGGTCTTATCCGTCAGGCTCTTCCATGATGTGTAGTCCGACGCGGTGCTCCAGGCGTGGGGGCGATTGGGGGTGAAGGACTCCACCATATTGATCGCCGCGTGCGAGGCGACACTGTCGGCCCAGCCCGAGGCGTCGATCGCCCCGCCGGCAAGGCTGAAGATACCGTCCAGGAATGAGTTGGCCACGGGGGTCTCCAAGGGCGCCGCGGTCAGCGGCGGCGGCGGGTTTGGGGTTGGAAAGCCGGAGGGTTCCGTACGCGGGACGCCGTTCAGTTCGTGCCGGACACGGGAAATGGTTTCGTAGACCGTCCGGCGCACCCGGTTGATCCCGCCCAGCGGCCGGTGCGCGTCCAGGCCGTGCCAGGGCGTGAAGGACAGGTTTTCGCTAAAGGCGATGCGGTCCGGCGCGTCGAAACTCTGCCGCGGGATGACGATCCGCGCGACCGGGACGAAGGGCGAGTCGGCCTCCCGCCAGGTGATGGTCGGATCCTCGATCGGCATCGCCGGCGGCTTGGTTTGAACTTGCACGCAGAAATCGAAGATCGCATCGGCTTCGCTCAGCGACAGGGCGAGATTGTCATGCAGGAAATTGGCGCCTGAGCGGTCGTTGAACGGAAACGCCGGCCCCGCCGGCCGGACCGAGAATTTGCACGGCATGCCGCCAAACAGATACGGCGTCATGGTCCAATATTGGATGTTCAGAACGTTGGAGACGATCCTGCCGGTGATCCCCCGCGCCACCAGAAGTTCGTGCAGGCGAAATTTGAACGGGTTCCAGCCCGGGAAGAAAAACCGCAGCGGATTGTCCGTGGCCAGCTGAAAGTCGACATAGTCGGCCGCGTTGCGCACGAAGAACGCGGGGTTGTTTATCATGATGAAGTCTTGCGTGGTCGATCGGCTGCCCTCGACCCCCATCAGCTTGATGGCCATCCCGCGGCCGTCGCCCACCGCGTCATTCTGGGGCGTCTCAGAACCGTTCGAGAATCGAATCCAGGCCTGATAGGTCCGCGCCTGGTCGAACAGCCCGGCACGCAGGGATGGCGGCAAGCTGTCCAGCACATGGAACTCGGCCTCGACACATCCGTGGGCCTTGGGGTGGGCGTCGCGCCTGGCGGGCGCGTTCACGGCGGCGGCGCGGACGCGCGCCTCGATCGCCTGCACAATCGCCTCTATGGCGCGGCCCTCGCCTGGCGGCACGGTCTCCCACGGCGAGGCGCCGGGCGGAGCGTCAGGAATCAGGTCGGCGACCTGGCTCACGGCCTGTTCCATCCTCCCTGGGCGTCGACGCCGAAAGCAAGTTTAGTGTATTCGGCGCCCTGTGATTCAGTCGGCGTCGCGGCGCATTGACGGACACTCACATGTCGACTGGGTTCATCCGAATGAAGCATGACCGCAACGGCCCGTTTTATTCAAGTCATTTGACCGGTGGGACATGAGCGACGCGCCGCGTCTGGCCCAGCTGATCGACGAGGCTCACAGGGTCGTGGTCTTCACAGGCGCGGGCATGTCCACCGAATCCGGCGTGCCGGATTTCCGCAGCCCGGGCGGCGTCTGGAGCCGGATGAAGCCGATCTATTTCCAGGAGTTCGTCACCAGCGAAGAGCGCCGGCGGGAGGCGTGGACGCGGGCGTTCAGCGGCGCCGCGGGCTGGGTGGGGGCGAAGCCCAACCCCGGGCATTACGCCGTCGCCCGGCTGGCAGCTTCCGGCAAGGCGACCCTGGTCATCACCCAGAACGTCGACAATCTGCATCAGGATTCCGGCGTGCCGGGGACGCGCATCGTCGAGCTGCACGGCAACGCCAGCTACGCCAAGTGCCTGGACTGCGGCCTGCGCCACGAGCTCGAGGACCTCAAGGCGCCGTTCCTTGAGCGGGGCGAGATCCCCCTATGCCGCGCCTGCGGCGGCCTGGTGAAGACCGCGACCATCTCCTTCGGCCAGCCGATGCCGGCGGCGGAGATGGCGCGCGCCGAGGCCGCCTGCCGCGCTTGCGACCTCTTCCTCGTGCTGGGCTCCTCGCTGGTGGTCTACCCCGCCGCGAGCCTGCCGCTGCTGGCCAAGCGCCACGGCGCGCGCCTGGCCATCGTCAACCGCGAGCCGACCGACCAGGATGGCGACGCCGACCTTGTGCTGCACGAGGAGATCGGCGCGGTGATGGAGGTGGTGGCGCCGGCGAGGAGCTAGGGCATAGAGGGCTAAATCCTCCTCCCCCTTGATGGGGGAGGTGGCCTCGCGAAGCGAGGTCGAAGGGGGCGGAGCGGCCACCCCACCCGTCCCGACCTGCGGTCGGTCCACCCTCCCCATTTAGGGGAGGGAGATTTGGACCAGCCCTTCAGTCAGGAGGAGGCGAGCGCCTGCCGGCGGCGCGAGGCGCGTACAGCGGCGCCCAGGGCGCCAAAGCCCACCAGCATCAACGCCCAGCTCGCCGGCTCCGGCACGCTCGAAGGGGGAAGGCCCGCCTGGGCATAGGCAAGGACGTCGATGCCATTTCCGCCGTCGTCGGTAACGTCTCCGTTCGTGCTGAGATCCGAATAGACGGTGTCTCCCGAGGTGTTGTCTTCACTGAGGTAGAAGCTGACCTGGTACGTATCGCCAACGGTCGTACCGATCGTCTGACTTAGGGCGTCGTAGGCCTGCACGGCGCCGTCAGACCAACAGTTGTCGCCACCATTTCCGCATCCAGCCGCGACACCTCCGCCATAGGACGCGCCGTACACATTGGCGTACGTCCACCCAACCGGCGTGAGTGCGTTGCCGCTATTGGTGTAGACGCCGCCGCTGAGGTTGCCGTTGGTCAGCAGGTTGCCGCTCGCGGTCGTCAGGTCGACAACCGAAACGTCGGAGAAGGCGAGAAAGGCGGGATCGTCGCGAAAGGCGAAGGTGATCGCGGTGTCGGCGACGGCGCCCGTGAAATCGACTGAATATTGAGTAGCTGTCGCGGTAATCGGCTGGCCGTTCAGGTCCAGGATGGCGCCGGTCGGCGGCCCTTCGTTCGACGGCCCGGCTGTCGCGCCGGCGGCCAAGGCCGCGGCGGCGCAAAAGACGACACTGGCGATCAGTTTCGAGTTCATTAGCCACAGCCCCTGCTTTGCCACTGTCGCCGGTCCGGCCGACAGCGCGTTCAAACGATGAGCAGTACTGGAACGCAGCCCGGGCCAAATTATTGGCCAATCGCCGCCGGTGCGCAAGCGCAAACTGTCAAAATCTGGGTCGAATTGTGGCGCCGCTTGGCGCTCAGCCGGCGGTGCTCAGCGCCTCCCTCCCCCTTGATGGGGAGGGTGGACCGACCGAAGGTCGGGACAGGTGGGGTGGCGGCTCCACCCCCTCCGACCCTGCTCCGCCAAGGCTTCGCAGGGCCACCTCCCCCATCAAAGGGGGGGAGGATTGGCGCCGGGGGCGGGCTGAAGTTACTGATATCTCAGGGGCATGAATCCAGGGTTGGCTGAGTGAAGATCTTCGCATGGGCGGCGGCCGCCCTGGCCGTCACGGCGTCGGCGGCGACCGCGGCGTCTCTCGAGGTCTACGGCAAGCTGCCGCTGATCGAGCGGGTCGCGATCTCGCCCGACGGCGCCAAACTCGCCTTCGCTGTCACCGATGGCGAGAGCCGCCTGATCGTCATCAAGGACGTCAAGACCGGTGCCGTGGTGGGCGGATTGCGCGCCGGCAACAACAAGGTCCGCGATATCCAGTGGGCCGGTCCCGGCCACCTGATCGTCACCATGAGCGTCACGGGGTTCATGGCCTTCGCCGAGACGTCCCGCGCGGAATGGTATCTCGCCGAGGACTATGATCTCGCCACGAGGAAGCAGCGCGGCCTGTTGGACGGCGTCAGAACCACGTCGGAGGAATATCACGACACCGCCAATGTGATCTACGGCGCGCCGCAGATCCGCATGATCGGCGGTCATCCGTTCGCCTTCGTTCAGGGGGTGGTGTTCACCGAGAACGTCGGGCGCGACGGCCTTTTCAAGATCGATATCGATCACGGAGATACCGCGACGATCGCCGATCCGGGGACGCCGCACAGCGACGATTTCCTGGTCGACCCCCAGGGCGCGCCGCTGGCGGAGACGGAATACGACGCCCGCAGCAGCCGCTGGGACCTGAAGGTCTGGAAAGACGGCTGGCGAACGGTCGACACCCGGACCGCACCGATCGAGCACCCCGTGTTGGCCGGCCTCGGCCGAGACGGGCGCTCGGTCACCGTGCGCTTCGGCGGCGACAAGGAGGACACGTTCCGCGACCTCACGGTGAGCGACGGCGCCTGGAGCGCTCCCCGGCCCGCGCCGGACGGCCTGATCGAGGACCCCGTCACCGGCCTGCCGATCGGCCAGGTGTCCCTCGACGGCGACATCACCAAGCATACGTTCTTCAATCCCGCCGACCAGTCGGCCTGGGACGCCATCCAGGCCACCTATCCCGACGCTGTCGTGCGGCTGGCCTCGCTCTCCGCCGACCATCGCAAGTTCGTGGTGCGGGTCGACTCCCTCACCAAGGGGCCGGGGTACGCCTTCGTCGACGTGGACGCCGGCACGAGCGACTGGCTGGCCGGCGAATACGAGGGCCTGAAGCCGGAGGACGTCAACAAGCAGCTGAAGATCAGGTTCGCCGCGGCCGACGGCCTGGCGCTGACCGGCTACCTCACCCTGCCCAATGGCAAGCCGGCCAAGGCCCTGCCGCTGATCGTCTTCCCCCACGGCGGTCCGGCGGCGCGCGACGAACCCGGCTTCGACTGGTGGGCCCAGGCCATGGCCGCGCGCGGCTATGCGGTGCTGCAGGTCAACTATCGCGGCTCCGACGGCTTCGGCTGGGACTTCATGGCAAAGGGCTTCGGCGAGTGGGGTCGCAAGATGCAGACCGACCTCTCGGACGGCGTGCGCGCGCTGGCCGCCAACGGCATGATCGATCCGCACCGGGTGTGCATCGTCGGCGCCAGCTATGGCGGCTATGCGGCGCTGGCGGGAGCCACCCTGGACACCGGCGTCTATCGCTGCGCCGTCTCGGTGGCCGGCCCGTCCGACCTCAAGCGGATGGTCGCCGACGACAAGAGCGACGCCGGCGACCAGGGCGTGGGGATCCAGCGCTATTGGTATCGCTACATGGGCCCGAAGGATCAGCTGACCGCCATCTCTCCGGCCGACCAGGCGGGCAAGGCGACCATCCCGATCCTGCTGATCCACGGCAAGGACGACACCAGGGTGCCCTACGTCCAGAGCCAGATCATGGCCGACAGCCTGAAGAAGGCCGGCAAGCCGGTCGAGTTCGTCACCCTCGACAAGGAAGACCACTGGCTGTCCCGCGGCGAAACCCGGCTGCAGATGCTGAAGGCGGTGGTCGACTTCCTGGAGCGGAACAACCCGCCGGGGTAGGGGCGGAGAGTTCCAAATCCTCCTCCCCCTTGATGGGGGAGGTGGCCCTGCGGAGCCTTGGCGAAGCAGGGTCGGAGGGGGTGGTGCGGCCACCCCACCCGTCTCGCGCTCCGCGCGATCCACCCTCCCCATCAAGGGGAGGGAGGTAAGGAGCGCGCTCCGCGTCAATCCTTCGTATGCAACCGCATCAGCCCTTCCTGCGCGGTGGACGCGATCAGGCGGCCGTCGGCGTTGAAGATCTGGCCCAGATTGAAGCCGCGCGAGCCGGAGGCCGAGGGGCTTTTCTGGGCGTAGAGGTGCCAGTCGTTGAAGTTGGACGGGCGGTGGAACCAGATGGCGTGGTCGAGGCTGGCGGTCTGCAGATTGGGCGTGCGCCAGTTGACCGCGTGCGGCCGCATGGCGGTGGAGAGCAGCGACATATCCGACGCATAGGCCAGCGCCGCCTGTTGGATGGCGATATCGTCTGGCAGGGGCGTCACCGCGCGCATCCACACATTCTGTTCCGGCGCGGCCGGGGTTGGATCCACACTCCAGCGATCGCCGCCGACCCAGCGCATGTCGATGGGATGATGGCGGAACTCCTCCGGCGCGGCGGGAATCTCCGCCGCCGGCGGCACGCTGGGCATGGGATCCTGATGCTCGAAGCCGGGCATCTCGACCTCGAAGGAGGCGGCGAGATTGAAGATCTGGGCCCCGTGCTGGATGGCCGTCACCCGGCGGGTGGTGAAGGATTTGCCGTCGCGCGAGCGGTCGACGTCATAGAGGATCGGCACGGCCGGATCGCCCGGCCGGATGAAATAGCAATGCAGCGAATGGCACACCCGCGCCTCGACCGTGTGATAGGCGGCCATCAGGGCCTGGCCGATCACCAGGCCGCCAAAGATGCGCGGCCCCCAATCCGCCGGCGCGACGCCACGGAAGAGGTTCACCTCGATGCGCTCGAGGGCCAGGGTTTCGATCAGGTTCGCGGCCTCGGCCATGCCCACCCCTTCATTTTCAGAGCGCGGGGCTTAGCCCGGTCATTCCGAGGGAGCAAGGCGGCGCCGTAACCCCACCTCTCCCACGCCCCCTACCCTCACCGTCATCGCCGGGCGGCAGTCCCGGCGACCCATGAACGCCGAATGAGGGAGCAAGGCGGCGCGCTAACCCCGCCTCTCCCATACCCCCTACCCCCACCGTCATCGCCGGGCGGCAGTCCCGGCGACCCATGAACGCCGAATTGAGAGTGGCCATGCCCGGCATGGCCACGCCTGGACGCTTCGACCGCAGCTGAAACGCGCCGCCCTGGCTGCACCGGGCGCGACCACCCGCCGGTCCGTGTGCATGGGTCGCCGGGACTATCGCCCGGCTATGACGTTCTTTGTATTTGGGTTTTGGGAGACGGATGGAAGCGCGATCGGACTTTGTGCGCCTCATTCCAGGGCGTAGACGCCTTGGCGGGAGGCCGGGGTTTCCGCCGGCGGCCGGTCGGGTTCGCGCAGGACGGTATGGGGGCTCGGCTGGTTGAAGGGCGAGCAGCGCGGCCGGATGGGCGCATAGCCCGCTTCCCATCCCTCGCCGTCCCAGCGGCTCCAGTCGGGGTTGAGGCCCAGATCCTTGCACAGGCACTCGACGGTCTCGCGCAGAGGCATTTCGTCATAATCTATGTAGGCGTCATCTTCCGTCAGGCGTTCATCGAGGGCCTCGAAGAGGTCTTCGTAAACCTCGCCGTCATCGATCTCGGCGTCAGCCACGGCGGCGACGCACTTCCACACCTTCAGCTCGCGGGCGCGGGCGGCGTCATATTCAGCGGCCTCGGCGCGCTTGGCGGCCTTAGCGCGCTCTTCCTCGCGGACCCGGACGACGCCGGCCTTGAGGTCACTCAGCTCCTGGCAGGTCCTGGCCTCCAGGGCGAGGGTCAGGCGGATGCCGCGCGAGAGCGGCGCGAAGGCGGCGGCCGGGTCCTTGCCGGAAGCGGCCTCGTCAGCCTCGGCGCGGAGCTTCAGCCCCCGAGCCAGCTCCATGCCGATCTCGCTCAACTCCTGGAGCAGGCGCAGCCGCCGCTCGGCGCTCGCAATCGACGGATCGGGCACATCTTCGGTCGGCGCGGACTCGTCGGGAGCGGGGTTGGACATGGGCGTAATGATTGCATAACGCAATCCATTTGTCAACTGACGCACTGATGTTTTGCCTATAGATACCACATCACCGCTTCGTCATGCCGTCAATTCGCAATGTTCCGGGAGCGTCGCGAGCCGGGGCGCGCCGCAGGGCGGCGGGACCAGCGGATGCCGCGACGTTACACACTCCAGCAGCCGAATACGCCGCGTGTCTTGACGGCGAGGGCGGCCGAGCGGGTCGCGTGTGCGCCAGGAGGGGAACTTAACTTCGCTCCAAGAACGTGACATCGAGCCGGGCTACCGGAACGGAGTGCAGCCGCTGACGGAGGGGTTGCTTCGAAAGGGTGGCCTCAATCCACCTTCCAATGAAGCATTCCAGCGTCCGCCGCCTCCTGCTCCCATGAGGGCCGCCAACCCGGCTCCGACGCCACCCACTCCCCCTTCCCCGACGAACCGTCGCGGATGAGCGAAGTGCTTGCACTGACAGGTGCATTTATCCGGCGGAATGCATGTCAGGTCGGCCCCGACATCGGGCCGCATTCAAACTGGAAATGAGCCGGGACAAGTTCCTGTACCCAAATACCGCGCATACCTCCGATTGATCACGCCGCCGCTCTGAACCGCTCAAAACGGAGAGCCAGGCGGTCACGATCTGGGCGATCCCTGTCGCGTTTCGGCTCCCGCAGCCTGGCACCGTGCAGTGTCTTCATCGCCTCCAGTATCGGCCCATCGTTCAGAGACATCAGGCGTTCCGAGACGTGGACCCGATAGTCGGGATCGATGCCGATCAGATGAGCGTCGAACGCGGCGTGGTGGGTCTTCGAAAGGGGAAGTCCATTCTGGACCACGGGTTGGCCGAGCAATTCGTCGGCATCGGCCATTATATGCGCGGCGTCGAGCAGCATCGGTTCAGGCAGCCCCGACAGGGCGCACCGCCCCTCGTAGGCCATGATTACCGCCTCGCGGAATGAGGCCTGATGCAACCTCTGCTTGGCGGCTCGGAGCGTATAGCGGCGCTCGATCGAGCTGGACGGTGCCTCCGGCGATGATTGGTCCGGCAGGCCGAAACTGATCTGAGCGCGCAATCCCGCTTGATCGACAGTGGCGACGAAGACCGGCGTCACAATCTGGTAGAGACCCGGCTTGACCCCCAGAAAATAGATCAGGGGTATTTGGCGCTCGCAGGCCACCCTGAGATTGCGATTGTCCGCAGCCTCGGGGTTCTCGCCCATGAACGAATAGTCGACGACCTCGTCGCCCTGATAAATTTGGCGGTGCGCTTCCCGCTGGTCATCGTACCAGACCCGATTTCCGCGTTTGGGAAACACGGTCTTGATTGAAAGGAGATAGCTCATCTTGCTGGGTTTGAAGATGCCGCGCCGCGGATTGTAGAGCGGGATGCGAACCCCATCGAAAACAAAGCCATGATCGAGCTCCTGCGCGCACACCAAGCCCGCCGTTTGCGCTAGTTCCGTGACGCGTTGGAACGCCGCCATACGCATCAGAGTATCGCGCTCGTCCGCGACGGCGAGACGCCACCAGCTATCCTGCGCGTCGAGCGCATGGAATTTGGCTGGCGCTTCGGAGAAGCCTTGAGGCACTGAAGTTCTCCGCCTCCACGATGAGTCGATGAAGGTCTCGGCCCGCGGCAAAGCCTATACCATGCAGCCGGGGCGAACGATCCCGAAGCGGCGGCGCAAAACAGCTGCCAGCCGCGCGCACCCAATACCCCACCGCCCCAATATGTTTTGAAACCCGCCGCAGTTTTTCTGGCCTTCCGCTCCCTCCCTCGCCGCGCGAGGAATGCGGCGCCGGCCCTGGGCCGGGCTTGAACCTCCACGGAGCGCCGCCATGCCGAAACTTGGATCCCTCACCGTCAGTCGCCAGGGCTTTGGGGCCATGGGCCTGTCGCACGCCTATGGCGCGGCCGACGAGGCGGAGTCGATCCGCACGCTGCATCGCGCCATCGATCTGGGCGTCACCTTCTTCGACACGGCCACGGGCTATGGCGCCGGCCATAACGAGGCCCTGCTCGGCCGGGCGATCGCGGATCGGCGCGAGGGGCTGGTCATCGCCTCGAAGTTCACCCACCGCCAGGCGGGGGCGGAGGGCGACGCGGCGCCGGTCAAGGCCCGCGACGCCGTCGAGGCCAGCCTGAAGCGGCTGGGGGTGGACCACATCGACCTCTATTATCTGCACCGGGTCGATCCGCGGATTCCGATCGAGGAGTCGGTGGGGGCGCTGGGCCGGCTTAAGGATGAGGGCAAGATCGGCGGCGTCGGGGTCTCCGAGGCCACGGCCGACGGCCTTCGCCGCGCGCACGCGGCCTATCCGCTGACCGCCCTGCAGAGCGAATATTCGCTGTGGACGCGCGATGTGGAGGTGGAGATTCTGGCGACGGTGCGGGAGCTCAACATCGGCTTCGTGGCCTACAGCCCGCTCGGCCGGGGCTTCCTGGCCGGGGCCGAGGTGACCGATCCCAACGATCGCCGTCATCTGCATCCGCGCTTCGAGGCCGAGGCGGTGGCCGCCAACAGCAAGCGACGCAAGACCATCGAGCGCGTGGCCGGGCGGCTGGGGGTCAGCACGGCGCAGGTGAGCCTCGCCTGGGTGCTGGCCAAGGACGTGGTTCCGATCCCCGGCACGCGCCACACCCGCCACCTGGAGGCCAACTGGGCGGCGAACGACCTGGCGCTGAGCGCGGCGGATGTGGCCGAGCTGGAGGCCGCGTTCCCGCGCGGCTTGACGGTCGGCGCGCGCTACCCGGCGGACGCGCTGAAGCTGGTCCCGCCGGAGCCGGCGTTGGCGGGGTAGAGCTCGCCGCACCACCCCCTCCGACCCTGCTTCGCCAAGGCTTCGCAGGGCCACCTCCCCCATCCAGGGGGAGGAGGATTACCGAAACCGGGTCCAGAAAAACTGAGTCGTTTATCTCCTATGGGAAAAGTAGGAATTTGTGGCAAGACTCAGCGGACCCGATGGACACCGAACGCACCACCCCACGCATCGTCGAATGGCCCACGCTGGTGGTCGCTGTCGCGATCCATGGCGGCTGGCTGGCGGCGACCTGGTGGCATGGCGCCCTGCCGTGGGCCGTGCGCATCGCTGTGGGCGGCTGGCTGATCGCCTGGCACGGATCGCTGCAGCACGAGGTCATTCACGGCCACCCGACGCCCTGGCGGCGGGTCAACACCGCGATCGGATCCGTCCCGCTGGCGCTATGGCTGCCGTTCGAGCGCTATCGCCGCACCCACCTCATCCACCACGCCACGGAGCGGGTCACCGAGCCGGGGGCCGATCCTGAGTCGCGCTATCTGGCGGCGCCGCGCGCAGGCGCGCTCGGCCTCGAGCACAGGGTCGGGGTTCTGCAGGCCAGCCTGGCGGGCCGCCTGCTGTTGGGACCTTTTGTGGAAGTCTGGCGTTTCACCCAGTCAGAGAGTCTCGCGGCGCGCAGCGGCGACACCGGGCAGATCGGCGCATGGCTGCGTCATCTGCTGGGCGCCGCGCTCGTCGTCGCCTGGCTGAAACTGGCGTGCGGCATGACCCTGATCGATTATCTGCTGACCTTCATCTATCCGGGCGCGGCGCTGACTCTGATCCGCTCGTTCGCCGAGCATCGGGCGCACGAGGCGCCCGGCCACCGCGTCGCTGTCGTCGAGCGTGCGCCGCTGATGGGGCTGTTGTTCCTCAACAACAACCTGCACGCCGTGCATCACGATCATCCGGCGGCGCCCTGGTTCAGCCTGCCCGGCCTCTATCGCCGTAACCGCGCTGAGGTTCTGCAGGCCAATGGCAGCCTCGTCTACGCCGGCTATGGCGAGGTGTTCGCCAGGTTCCTGTTCACGCCGCACGACGATCTCATTCATCCCTTGACCACCCAGAGACAGTATCGCTCATGAACATGCCCCTCCCCTTCGCCGATCAAGCCGTGGCGACTCAGCCCGTGGCGCTCGGCGTCGAGACCCGGCTCGCGGCCCTGCCGATGTACGATCTGCCGGAGTTGAACGAGGCCAATGACGAGTTGTGGGCGGCGATCGGCCTGCGTCTGCGCGCCGAGGGCGTCGCCGGCGTCCCGAGGCGTCTGAGCCGGGGGCTGCCGCTGCACGCGTTGTGGACCGATCCCGACTTGCTGCTCGCCCAGGCCTGCGCCTATCCGCTAATGACGGGCCTCACCGACCTTGTGAAGGTGGTGGCGACACCCCGATACCGCGCTTTCGGATGCCAAGGCCCCTTTCATCGCAGCGCCGTGGTGGTGCGCGCCACGGACCGCGCCCGGGCTCTGGCCGACCTGGCCGGCCGGCGCCTGGCGTTGAACGATGCAACCTCCGGCACGGGCATGAACCTGCTCCGCGCCCTGGTCGCGCCCCTGGCCCATGGGCGTCCATTTTTCAGCCGGGTCCGGGTCACCGGCTCGCATCTGGCCAGCGCCGAGGCGGTGGCGAGCGACACCGCCGACCTGGCGTCCGTCGACTGCGTGAGCCTCGCCCACCTGCAGCGCCTGCGCCCGTGCCTCGCCGCCCGCCTGCGCGTGCTGACCTGGTCGGCGGAAAGCCCGGGCCTGCCGCTGATCACCTCGCGCGACACCGACGAGGCGACGCTGGCGGCCCTCAGGCGCGCCCTGGCGGACGTCGCGCGCGATCCGCGACTGACGGCGGTCCGCCACGAACTGCTGCTCGAGGGGTTCAGCGACCTGCCAAAGACGCACTACGTCTCGGCCCTCTACTGGAAACGCTTCGCCGCCGACCTCAACTACCCCGACCTGCGGTGAACCCTGCCTCCCTCCCCTCGATGGGGAGGGTGGATCGCGCGAAGCGCGAGACGGGTGGGGTGGAGTTGCGGCCCGGGGGGCCCCCCCCCCCCCCCCCCCCCCATCGAGGGGGAGGAGGGTTGGACGTTCCTCACCTCACCGAAGAAGCTTGAGGCTGACCGCGTCGGCCATCGCCTGGTAGCCGGCGTCGTTGGGGTGGAGGTGGTCGGGAGAGGCGTAGCTGGCCAACAGCCGGCTTGGATGGGCCGGGTCGCGCAGCACGCGATCGAAGTCGACGACGCCATCGAAAGCCCCGCCGGTGCGGATCCAGCGATTGACGGCCTCGCGCATCTCATTCTTCGCATCCGTGCAATAGCCCGGCATGGCGACGCCTTCGCAGGGCGTCAGGGTGGCGCCGATCACCTTGACCCCGCGCGCGTGGGCCAGGGCGATCAATCGGCCATATCCGGCGATCACGTCGGCGGCCGAAGGCGCGCCCTTGGCGTCGGCAAGCACGAACCCCTGGCGACTGGCGCCTGGAAAGCCGATGTCGTTGACGCCCTCCAGCACGATCACATGAGTCAGACCCGGCAGGGTGAGCACATCGCGTTCAAACCGCGCCAGGCCGCTGACCCCGAGGCTCGGAAACGGCCCGTCGGCGAGCAGGCGGTTGCCGGCGATCCCCTCATTGACCACGGCGATGGAAGAGCCGCCGCTGGCAAGCCGCCGGGCGAGATCGCTGGGCCAGCTACGGTCGGCGTCGACCGTCGAGGCGTCCCCGTCGGTGAGGGAGTCGCCGATGGCCGCCACGAGGCGCTGGCCCGGGCGCGCGTCGGTCAGCACCTGAGTGACCAGGATGGAGGACGCGGAGAGCGCCTGGGTCTCCACATGCGCGGCCTGCGTGAGGTCCCCTGGCGGGGTGACGACAGCGTGCTTCAAAGCCAGGGCGTGCAAGGTCGGCGTCGCGACCCGGCCGGGGAAATAGAGACTGATGGCGATCTCGCCCCCGGGCGGCGTCGGCAGGTCGACCGGGTCGCTGACGACCGAGGCGCCGGCGGGGATCGTCACCCCCAGGCGCCCTCCGAACCTCAGCGATCGAACAGACGCTGGATCGACGCTGGCCGCGTCGATCGCCAGCGCCGCCGTGGCCGCGCCGACGGTCAGCGGCGTGGAGCCGTATTGGTTGGACAGGCGCATGCGAAGCCTCTCGCCGCCCACGGACAGCCGCACGCGTTCCCGGACGGTCTGTCCGTCCAGCTTCATCAGAGGCTCGTCCGGATCCGGATCGGCGGCCTCGGGACTGGCGGCCCAGGTCGCCACCCAGGCCCGCGACGGCGCGGCCAGGCTGGGCGAGCTGAACGCGAGGGCGGCAAGCGCGGCGGCGATCATCGGCAACTTCATCAAACGCGAGTCCTACTGTTGGGGCCGCTTTCCATCCGTGGACGCCCCCATCCGCGCAAGGGGAAATGCTGCATTGAGGTGGTGGGGTGTGGCCATGCGGCGCCTTCACCTCCCCCGGCGGGAGAGGTCGAGACGCGCCCCGGGCGCGTCCGGGTGAGGGGTTAGAGAACCCTCAGGTTGAACTCTCCATATTCCGCACATCTCCGCGCCCGTGGCCACCAGCCAAATCGACCACGAAGCACACGAAGACCACGAAGGGGTTCTTATTTCGGCTGCGCGGAGTCTTCGTGCGCTTCGTGTGCTTCGTGGTGAATTGAGACAGTTGGGACATTCACCGTCTCATCAAAAAAGCCTGGGTCCCCGCGTTCGCGGGGATGGGCGGAGAGATGTGCCTAGTCCGCCGCCTTCCCTAACCCCTCACCCGGACGCGCCTTTCGGCGCGTCTCGACCTCTCCCTCAAGGGAGAGGTGTTTTCGCCGGGGCGACGGTCAGGACGGCGAGGGTGAGGGTGCGGATGCCGGTGGGGATGGCGGCGTTGTGGTCGGGGGCGAAGAAGGGGGAGTGGTTGGTGGGAACCGGCTCGCCCCGGGCCTTGTCGTCGGCCAGGACCGCCGGGTCGTAGCCGCCCACGGACATGTAGAGCGACGGCACGCCGGCGATGATGAACTCGGAATAGTCCTCGCTGGCCGAGATGCCGGGGGCCGAGGCGGGCATGAACACGGCCTTGTCGCCGCCGCCCGACGCGGCCAGCGTGGCGTCGACCTTCACGGCCAGATCGTGGTCGTTGACGACGGCGGCCGCCGCCCCCTCGGAGGTGATCGCCGGCGGCGGGGCGTCGGCCATGGCGGCGGCGGCGTTGGCGGTGCGGGTGACGCCGTCGAGCAGCAGCTTGCGCACCTCGGGGGTGAAGGAGCGCAGGGTGAGCTTCACCTCGGCATGGTCAGGGATGATGTTGCCCACCGTGCCGGCCTGGAAGGCGCCGACGGTGATGACGCCGAAGGTCCCGGCGTCCTTCTGGCGGCTGACCACGGTCTGGACGTCGGTGACGAAGTGGGCCGCCTCGACGATCGGGTCGATGGAGGCGCTGGGCATGGAGCCGTGGGCGCCGCGGCCCTTGAAGACGATGTCGATGGCGTCGGCGTTGGAGTTGTAGCCGCCGTCTTTCACGATCACGACGCCCGTGGGCAGGTTGGAGACATGGGCGGCGAAGCCGAAGTCGGGCTTGGGAAAGCGGGTGAACAGGCCGTCCTTGAGCATGCCCGAGGCGCCGCCGACGGTCTCCTCGGCCGGCTGGGCGACGAACATCACCGTGCCGCTCCATTGCGCCTTGAGGGCGATCAGGGCCTCGGCCGTCCCCACCCACCAGGCCATGTGGTTGTCGTGGCCGCAGCTGTGGGCGACGAAGGTGGTCCGCCCGTCCTCACCGGTGAACTGCACGCGGCTGGCGTAGGGAAGGCCGGTCTTCTCCTCCATCGGCAGGGCGTCGAGCTCGGTGCGCACCATGACCACCGGGCCGGGGCCATTCTTCAGGATCGCTACCACGCCGGTGCCGCCGACGTGTTCGGTGACCTCGAGGCCGAGGCTGCGCATCTTGGCGGCCAGCAAGGCGGCGGTGCGCACCTCGTGGTGACCGAGCTCAGGGTGGCTGTGGATGTCCTTGTAGAGGGCGTCGAGCTCGGGCCAGTTCTTGGCCGTCTGGGCGTCGATGGCCTTGGTCGCGGCGGCGGGATCCAGCGGCGCGGCCCCAGAGGCGGTGGCGACGCCGCCGGCGACGAGCGCGGCCAGCGCAACGATGGCGAATTTCATGAGCCCCTCCGTGGGTGATCTGCTTGCGGACCGTAATGCCTGAGGTCTGTTAAGCGCACCGTCGCCGTTTTTACAGTCCTCCTTCCCCTTGATGGGGAAGGAGGCGCGAAGCGCCGGATGGGGTGGAGCAGCGTCCCGACCCCACCCGTCTCGCGCTTTGCGCGATCCACCCTCCCCATGAAGGGGAGGGAGGGATTACGGCGCGGGCGCATTTGTCTTAGTGAACGCCACAACTGTGAGGAGCGCTGCTTGAGATGAACGCCGTCAGGATCGCCGGGGTGTCGCTGGGCTTGGCTTTGCTCGCCGCCTGTTCTCCGGCGGCGAAGAGCGTGGGGGCGGTGGGGACGCCGCTGGAGCGCGCCTTCCAGGCCGCCTATGGCGCGCCGGCGCCCTATACGACCCTCGACGACAGCGGCGACCATGTCACCTACAGCCCGCAGGCGATCGAGGAGGTCGCCCCGGGTGTCGTGGCCCTGATCGCCAAGGGGGAGATCGAGGGCGGCTGCCGCGCCTGCGGCGGGGCCCTCAGCATCTTCTATCTGAAGCACGACGCGTCGGGGTTCGTCCGCCAGGGGTCGTGGCCCGACATCGGCGGCAAGGGCGAATTCGGCAAGGCCCTGCCGTGGACGATCCGCACCGATATCGACGACGGTCCGACCCTGGTGACGACCCGGCAGCAGATGGATCCGAGCTGTTCGGCCACGCTGCAGGAGCTGATCACCCTGAGGCCGAAGGCGCCGGTGAAGATCGCCACCGTGGTCACCGCCACCGCCCTGGCGTCGGAGACGGACGGCGGGGTGGGTCCGCATGTGGAAGGAAAGATCGCGCCGCTCGAACGCGGCCAGCGATTCGTCGTCGAGCTGTCGGGCACGGACCCGGCCCGTCAGGTCTACACGCGGCAGGGCGACGTGTTCACGACCATGGACGGCGGCGCGACGGGCTGCTGAGGGCGCTGCGGGTTGCGCTCAATTCGCCTCACCCGCCCCCACCCCTACCGTCACGGCCGGGCGTCAGTCCCGGCCATGACGAACTTTGTTTGGGGTTGAGAGAGAGGGGGTTTGAGCGCGATCAGACGTGGTTGGCCGCGACAGCGGGCGGCGGGGCGTAAGGCCCGTAGACGCTTTGGTGGGCGGGGTGGGCCAGGGCGACCCACACCACGAACACGAGGGCGCCGACGGAGAGGCCCAGGGTGGCCAGGGAGGTGAGGGGGTGCGTCACAGGCTTCGTCTCTCGAACTTCGTTCCCGGATATGGGCGGAGACAATCGGGGCGGTAGGGGCTGGAAACGGAACTAACCGTTGCGTTGATGGAACAATGTGCCGACGAGCGGCGGTTACAGGCCCAGCAGGCCTGCCCAGCGCATGACGTGGAACATTCCGCCGAGGGCCAGGACCGCCGCCACCGTGGCCGTGCGGCCCAGGGTTCGCCGCGCCAGACGCCGGCGCACCGCCAGGCGTTCGCGCCAGCCCGAATGGGCAAATCCATGTCCGGCGGATGGGTGCATCGTGAGGGTCGTCATCGCCGTTCCTCCGGCTCTGCTGTGTCGCGGGCAGAGATAATGCTGGAACGACGAGGGGATTAGACGGCATGATTGGGACATGACGTTCTGACTCGGGAACAATGGCATGCGCGATCTCAACGACCTCAACCTCTATGCGGCGGTTGTGGCCAACGGCGGCTTCTCGGCGGCGGCGCGGGCGCTGAACACGCCCAAGTCGCGGATCAGCCGGCGGGTGGCGGCCCTGGAGCAGCAGCTGGGCGTTCGGCTGGTGGAGCGCACGACGCGGCGGTTCAAGGTCACCGAGATCGGCCAGGACGTCTATCGCCACGCCCGCGCGGCGATGTGCGAGGCCGAGGCGATCGACGAGGCGGTCTCGCGGGTGAAGGCCGAGCCGCAGGGCCTGGTGCGGATCAGCTGCCCGCTCGGCGTCGACCGGGTGCTGGGCGCGGTGCTGCCGGGGTTTCTGGAGCGGAACCCCAAGCTGCGCGTGCAGGTGGTCGTCACCAATCGGCGGGTCGACATCGTCGAGGAGGGCGTCGATGTGGCCATCCGCGTGCGCGACAAGCTGGACAGCGACGCCGACCTGCAGGTGCGCATCCTGGGCCGGACGGTGGCCGAACTGGTGGCGAGCGCCGACTATGTGACGGCCAACGGGGTTCCGGAGACGCCGGCGGACCTCGCCCGGTTCGCCACGCTCAGCAACACCGAGCGGCCGGGGCCGGATCGCTGGTCGTTCGACGGCGCCACCGGCGAGCGGGTCGAGGTGGCCCACGAGCCCCGGCTATCGGCCAACAGCTGGGCGATGATCCGCCAGGCGGCGATCGGCGGCATGGGGATCGCGCTGCTGCCGGAGTATCTCAGCCGCGAGCCGCTGGAGCGCGGCCAGCTGGTCCACATACTGCCGGACTGGGCGGCGTCGCAGGGGATCCTGCACCTGGTGTTCACCTCGCGGCGCGGCCTGCTGCCGGGCGTGCGCGCCGTGATCGACTTCGCCGCCGAGGCCCTGCACCCCCGCTCCCCGAGCTGGGCGTCGATGGCGTGAGCGGCGTCTTTCCTCTCTCCCCTTGATGGTGAGGGTCGAGACGGCGAAGCCGTCCGGGGTGGGGTGACCGCTCCACCCCCTCCGACCCCGCTGCGCGGGGCCACCTCCCCCATCAAGGGGGAGGAGGTTTAGAACATCCTCACCCCGCCCAGCCCAGGGTCCGTTCCACGGCCTTCTTCCATTGGGCGTATTCGCGGGCGCGAAGGGTGGGGTCCATGGCGGGAGCCCAGGCGCCGTCTTCGCGCCAGTGGCTGCGCAGGGTGTCGAGGTCGGGCCAGAAGCCGACGGCGAGGCCGGCGGCGTAGGCGGCGCCGAGGCAGGTGGTCTCCGGGATGGCCGGCCGGGAGACCGGCGCGCCCAGCACATCGGCCTGGAACTGCATCAGCAGGTGGTTGGCGGTCATGCCGCCATCGACCTTCAGGCGGGTGAGCGGGCGGCCGGAATCGGCGGTCATGGCGTCGGCCACCTCGCGGGTCTGCCAGGCCACCGCCTCCAGGGCCGCGCGGGCGATGTGGCCGGCGGTGACATAGGCTGTGAGGCCGGCGATGACGCCGCGCGCATCGCTGCGCCAGTGGGGCGCGAACAGGCCGGAGAACGCCGGCACGAAATAGCAGCCGCCGTTGTCCGGCACGCTCCTCGCCAGCGCTTCGATCTCCGACGCCGACCGGATGACTCCGAGGTTGTCGCGCAGCCACTGCACCAGCGCGCCGGTGACGGCGATGGAGCCCTCGAGGGCGTAGGCGGCCGGCGCCTGGCCGATGCGATAGCCGACGGTGGTCAGGAGGCCGTTGTTGGAGATCACGGGTGCCTCGCCGGTGTTCACCAGCAGGAAATTGCCGGTGCCATAGGTGCACTTCCCCTCCCCTGGCGAAAAGCAGGTCTGGCCGAACAGGGCGGCCTGCTGATCGCCGAGGGCCGAGGCGACGCGCACGCCTTCGAGGACGCCGCGAGCCTCGCCGAAGACCTCCGACGATGAGGCGATGCGCGGCAGCATGGCGCGGGGCACGTCCATGGCGCCCAGGAGTTCGTCGTCCCAGTCGAGGGTCGCGAGATTCATCAGCATGGTGCGGCTGGCGTTGGTGACGTCGGTGACGTGCTCGCCGGTGAGCTTCCAGATCAGCCAGCAATCCATGGTGCCGAAGAGGAGCTCGCCTCGGTTGGCGGCCGCGCGCGCGCCGTCGGTGTGGTCGAGCAGCCAGCGCAGCTTGGGCCCGGAGAAATAGGTGGCCAGAGGCAGGCCGCAGGCGGCGCGGAAGCGGTCCTGGCCGTGGGTCCCGGCCAGCTCGGCGACGAGCTCGGCGGTGCGCGTATCCTGCCAGACGATGGCGGGGGCGATCGGCCGGCCCGTGGCCTTCTCCCAGACGAGGGTCGTCTCGCGCTGGTTGGTGATGCCGACGGCGGCGAGATCGACCGGGCCGACACCGAGCTTGGCCATGGCGGCGGAGACGACGCCGCTGACATTAGCCCAGATCTCCAGGGCGTCGTGCTCGACCCAGCCGGGCTGCGGATAGTGCTGCTTGTGCTCGACCTGGGCGCTGGCGGCCACGGCGCCGGCGGCGTCGAAGATCATGCACCGCGAGGACGTCGTCCCCTGGTCGATGGCGGCGATGTAGCGCCTGGTCATGGTCTCCCCCGCCCGGGCCCCCTGATCCTCATCATCGACGCGTCTTTGCCGCAACCATTTCTTGGACACGGATGCACACGGATGCGCGCCGAAGGCGCGCTATCGGATATTATCAACGACGCTGCGCGTCAGTCCGTATCTATCCGTGTGGCGCGAAGCGCCATCCGTGTCCATCCGTGTCCATCCGTGTGAAATAGCCAAAAGCCTGAGCCGCGTCCGGCTCTATCCGCCACAATCATCCGACACGGCGCGCGTGCGTCAGGTGATTGAGCACGATGCCGCTGGTGGTGGCCAGATTGAGCGAGTCGAAATCGCCGGCCATGGGGATAGAGATCGTGCGGGCGTGCTGAAGGAGCGCCGGCGCGAGGCCGTGGCCTTCGGCGCCAAGGAGGACGGCGGCGCGAGCCGGCGGCGAGAGGTCGGCCAGGGGAGTCGCGCCGGCGGGGCTGAGCGCCAGGGCTTCGAAGCCGTGCCGGGCCAGGAGGGCCAGTGGGTCCTCGCCGGGTGGGAACCGCGCGAACGGTATGGCGAGGGCCGCGCCGACGGAGACGCGGATGGCCTTGCGGTAGAGCGGGTCGCAGCAGGCGGGATCGAGCAGCACCGCCGCCGCGCCAAAGGCGGCCGCGTTGCGGAAGACGCCGCCGACGTTGTCGTGGTTGGACACCCCGAACAGGCAGACCACGCGCGCGGGGCCTTCGATTTCGGCGAGGAGCTGGTCGGTGCTGACTTCCGGCGCGCGTTCGGCGAAGGCGAGAATCCCACGGTGGATCGGAAAGCCCACGACCGCGTCCATGACGCTCTGGCCGGCGGCGTAGACGGCCACATCGTCCGCGAAGGCCGAGAGGATCGGGGCCAGGCCCTCCACGCGCTTGGCGGCGACGAGCACCGCGCGCGTCCGGTGGCGGCGCTGGCGCGCCAGGACCCGCAGCACCACCTCGCCCTCGGCGATGAAGCCGCCATGACGCCCGGCGACATCCCGATCGCGCACCGCCCTGAACGGCGCCACGCGCGGGTCGTTTGGATCGTCGATAAGGGTGATACGGCTCAGGGTGTGTGCTCCAGGGGGCGTTATTTGACACGGATGAACACGGATGGCGCTTCGCGCCGTACGGATGGACACTTACTGACGCGAAGCGTCGCCAATATTATCCGAGGGCGCGCCTTTGGCGCGCATCCGAGTTCATCCGTGTCCGAGACAACGGTCTAGACGACGCGATCCCGGCGGGCCGCGAGCCAGGCGCGGCCGGCGTCGGTGAGGGCGACGCTGGCTGCGGGACGGCGGGCGATGAAGCGGGCGTCGAGGGCCTCCTCCCAGACCGCCAGGCGGGGGCACGAGGTCCGCCACGCCTCCATGACCTCGCCATAGGGCTTCGCCCCCGGGGCCAGCCAGGCGAGGAAATCGACCATCAGATCTTCGACCGGCTCGGACATAGCGGCAAAATCTGCGCGCGCGGGGGCGTCGTGGCAAGCACCGACGCCGCCGGACTCATTTTCACACGGATGAACACGGATGGCGCTACGCGCCGTGCGGATGGGCACGGACCGACGCGAAGCGTCCATGACAATATCCGAGCGCGCCTTCGGCGCGCATCCGTGTGCATCCGTGTGCATCCCTGTGCAAGATAACGCATTGTCATTTGAGTCCGAAAACCGCCAGACTTAGAGAGGGGGCGCGCGTAGGGTGACGTCATGTTGCTGGACCCGATCATTTGCCGACAGGCCATACTGGCGCGCGACGCCCGCTTTGACGGGCGGTTTTTCACCGGCGTCTTGACGACCGGAATCTATTGCCGGCCGGTGTGCCCGGCGCGGCCGCCGAAGGCGCAGAACTGTCGCTACTATCCCACGGCGGCGGCGGCCCAGGCGGACGGATTCCGTCCATGCCTGCGCTGCCGGCCGGAGACGGCGCCGGGCCATGGCGCCTGGCGCGGCGCCTCCAATACCGTGACCCGGGCGGTGAGCCTGATCGACGCGGGCGCTCTGGACGACGGCGACGTCGACGCCCTGGCCGGACGCTTGGGCGTCGGCGAGCGGCATCTGCGCCGCCTGTTCCTCAAGCACCTGGGCGCGGCGCCGATCAGCGTCGCCCAGACGCGGCGGGTGCACATCGCCAAACAGCTGATCCATGAGACCCAGCTGCCGATGGCCGAGATCGCGCTCGCCGCCGGCTTCGGCAGCGTCCGGCGGTTCAACGAGACCATGCTGGCCCTGTTCGGCCGGCCGCCGACCGAGCTGCGTCGCGCGGCGGGCAAGGCCGCGAGCGCGCACGCCGGCATCACTCTCTCGCTCGGCTATCGGCCGCCCTATGACTGGGACGCCCTGCTGGGATTTCTGGCGCTGCGGGCGATCCCGGGCGTCGAGCGGATCGAGGGCGGCGTCTATCATCGGACCATCGAGATGGGCGGGGCCGTGGGCAGCCTGTCAGTGGCGCATGAGCCGGAGCGCAACCGGGTGCGGGCGACGATCCGCTTTCCGGACCTGGCCGCCCTGCCCCGGATCATCGCCCGCGTGCGGCGGATCTTCGATCTCGACGCCGATCCGGAAACGATCGGCGAGGCGCTGGCGAACGACGCGCGCCTGGCGCCGCTGGTGGCCGCGCGGCCGGGCCTGCGCGTCCCCGGGGCTTGGGACGGGTTCGAACTGGCGGTGCGGGCGATCCTCGGCCAACAAATCACCGTCACGGCGGCGACCAAGCTGGCCGGGGCGATCGCCGAGCGCTGGGGCGCGCCCTTCGAGGGCGACGGCCTGACCCGCGTGTTCCCACGGCCGGACGTCTTGGCCGGGGCGGTGATCGGCGGCATGCCGGGGACGCGGGCGGGCGCCATCGCCAAGCTGGCGGCGGCGGCCGCGGCCGACCCGAACCTGATCGAGCGGGCGGAAGATCTGGACGCCTCTATCCACCGCCTCGTCGCCCTGCCAGGGGTCGGCGAATGGACGGCGCAGTACATCGCCATGCGGGCGCTGCGCGAGCCTGACGCTTTTCCCGCGGCGGACATCGGCCTGATGCGGGCCATGGATGACGGCGGCGGCCGGCCAAGCCCGCAAGCCCTCCTGGCCCGCAGCCAATCCTGGCGGCCCTGGCGCGCCTATGCGGCGCTGCACCTGTGGTCCGCCCCCATCCTCAAGGAGACTTCCCATGCAGTTGCAGCTTGATCGTTTCGCCTCGCCGATCGGCGAGATCCGCCTGGTGTTCGATGAGGCGGGGACGCTGCGCGCCCTCGATTTCGAGGACTACGAAGAGCGCAACCTGAAGCTGCTCAGCCGGCAGTACGGCGATATTCCGATCACGGAGGGCAAGGCGCCGGCCTCGATCACCGGGCCGCTGAAGGCCTATTTCGACGGCGACCTCGGGGCGCTGGAGCGGATCAAGGTCGCCACCAACGGCACCGCCTTCCAGGAGGCGGCCTGGGCGGCGCTGCGAGCAATCCCGGTCGGCGCCACGCGCTCCTATTCCCAGCAGGCGGCGGCGATCGGCCGGCCCAAGGCCGTGCGCGCGGTGGGCCTGGCCAACGGCTCCAACCCGGTCGGCATCGTCAACCCGTGCCACCGGGTGATCGGCGCCAGCGGCGACCTCACCGGCTACGGCGGCGGCATAGAGCGCAAACGCTGGCTGCTGCAGCACGAAGGGGCGCTGTAAAACCTACACCTCCCTCTTCTCTACCGTCATGGCCGGGACTGACGCCCGGCCATGACGTTCTTTGTTTGGCGACGATTGAGCGCTGGCGCGACCCCCGCTAAAATCCTATCTCAGCAGGCGGCTTTAAGCGGTGCGCGCGCGCCTTCGGAGGAAATGGCTCATGAGCTTGAAAATCAACGACATCGCCCCGGATTTCACCCAGGACACTACCGAAGGTCCGATCCATTTCCATGACTGGATCGACGGCCACTGGGTGGTGCTGTTCTCGCATCCCAAGGATTTCACGCCGGTGTGCACCACCGAGCTGGGGACCGTCGCGCGGCTGAAGCCGGAGTTCGACAGGCGCGGCGTCAAGGTGATCGGCCTGTCGGTGGATCCGGCCGACAACCACAAGCGCTGGAGCCAGGACATCGCCGAGACGCAGGGCGCGGCGCCGAACTTCCCGATGATCGCCGACGCCGACCTCAAGGTCTCCAAGCTCTATGGCATGCTGCCGGCCGACACCGCGGGCACGAGCGAGGGGCGGACGCCGGCCAACAACGCCACGGTGCGCAATGTGTTCGTCATCGGGCCCGACAAGCAGATCAAGCTGATCCTGGTCTATCCGATGGCGGTCGGCCGCAACTTCCAGGAGATCCTGCGCGCCATCGACGCCCTGCAGCTGACCGCCAAGCACAAGGTGGCGACGCCGGCGGACTGGAAGAGCGGCGAGGACGTGATCATCGTCACCGCCGTCTCCGACGAGGACGCCAAGGCGACCTTCGGCGACTTCAAGACCCACAAGCCCTACCTGCGCACCACCAAACAGCCGGGTTGAGGGGGGCGGGGCCTGCCCGCGTTCTCCTTTTCTCCACCGTCATCCCCGGGCGTCAGTCCCGGGGACCCATTTAGTTTGGGGTGGGCGCGCCGGGTTGGACATCGTCCAGGAACGATGCGGTCGGCGCGAAGAAAAGCGTTCCGGTGACCGCGCGGCTAAAGTCGAGCAGGCGGTCGTAGTTGCCGGGAGGGTTTCCCACGAACATGTTCTCGAGCATCTGCTCGATGCGCTTTGGAGAGCGGGCGTAGCCGATGAAATAGGTGCCGAACTCGCCCTTGGCCGCGTCACCGAAGGGCATGTTGTCGCGCAGGATCTCCAGATCTTCGCCGTCTTCGGTGATCGAGGTCAGGACGTTGTGCGCGAAGGGTTGTTTGGCCGAGTCTTCCTGTTCGATGTCGGACAGTTTCGCTCGGCCGATGATCCCCTCCTGTCTTTCAACCGGGAGCGCGTTCCACGTCCCCAGGTCGTGAAGGTATTTCTGGACGATGACATAGCTGCCGCCGGCGAAGGCGGCGTCCTCCTCGCCGATGAGGGTGGCGTCGATCGCCGCTTGGCCGACGGGGTTTTCCGTCCCGTCGACGAAGCCAAGCAGGTCGCGGGCGTCGAAGTAGCGAAAGCCGTGCGTCTCGTCGGCGGCGGAGACGGCGCCGCCCAGGCGCGCCATGATGTGGGTCGCCAGCTCGAAGCACAGATCCGTTCGCGCGGCCCGGATGTGGAAGAGCAGGTCGCCCGGCGTCGCCACCGCGTGGTGGGTCCCGCGAATTTCGCGGAACGGATGCAGGTCTCGCGGCTTGGGGACGCCGAAGAGGCGGTCCCAGGCGCCCGACCCGATGCCCATGACGCATGAGAGTTCGCCATCCTGGGCGCGGAAGCCCACACCGCGAACGAGCGAGGAAAGGTCGGCGAAGAACGATCGCACCGCGGTGTCATGTTCCGCCCCGGCGTCCAGGGTGACGACGAGAAAAATGGCCGCCCGTGTGAGCCGGGCGTCGACCGCCTGGGGTGTCGGGGTTGTCATGCCTAGCTCCCTGGCCGTCCCTCGGCAGTCGCTGACATATAGCGCGAACCTAATCGGGCGTAGACCGTCATCGTCGGCCAGGTGACGTTGGTCACCGCCCCCTCGTCAGGGATTCCGGCCTCGGGACCGACGGCGCGTCAGGCGCCACGCCCGGCCATATCGGGATCTGCGCATGACCGGACGACGGCCGCCAGACGGTCGGCTCCGCGCCAAGGGCGCTGCACTGAAAGACCGGCGCGAGAAGCATGAGCCCCGCCAGCGCCAGGGCGCGCGACAGGTTCATGGGGCGGCTCGTCGAGCTTCGGCCAGCGCCGCTTCGAAGTCCTGCTTCGATCGGGCGACGATGGCGGGAAGGGCCTCCCGGTCGATGAAGGCGCGCCGGTTCCCCGCCTCCACGCGGGCTTCACGCTGCATGACGTCGGCGATTTCGGGATGGCTGGTCAGGACGATGTCGGCCCTCATCCTCGAAAGCTTGGCGAAGGTGTTTTCATAGTCCTCCACAATGGTTGGGTAGGCGCGATTGCCCACCAGCCTGTTGCCAGCGACGGTGATGCTGCAGAGGAAGAGCACCCGCAGGCGGTGGGCGCCATCGCTGACGGTGGTGGTCCAGCTGGTGCATCCGGGCGTGTGCCCCGGGGTCAGATGGGCGGTCAGGACCCTGTCGCCCACGGCGACGCTCTCTCCATCCTGGATGACCCGGTCGACCTTGATCGGCGGAAAAGCGAAAGGGACGTAGTCGGTGTCGCCCCGGGGGAGGCCGCGCTCCAGAGCCACGCGATCGCCGGCGCTGGCGGCGAACCTGGCCCCTGTATCCGCCTTGATCCGCGCCAGGGCCCCGACGTGATCGTCGTGCGCATGGTCGCTGAGGATCCATTTCACCGATGTCAGCGGCACGCCGACGGATTGGATATTGTGCTCGATGAGGGGCGCATTCTCCCTCAGCGTTCCGTCGATCAGGATCGCGCCTGCCGGCGAGGTGATCAGATAGGCCGACAGCCCCTTGGAGCCGACGTAGAAGAGGTGCGGCGCGATGCGGAAGGGCTTGACCGGCGCCGTCCATGACGGCGGCTGCGCCGCCTGGGCGGACGCGCCGGCGCCTAATCCGAGGAGGGCGAGGGCCAGCCCGGCCCAAGTCTTAGCCATCGTTTTTCCTCATACCGCTTTGAACGCAGATGAGCCTGATCTTCGGGAGTCCGGACGTCGCGACAAACGATCAAAATTGGCGACCGTCATAAATCAAACTAATGTCTTGGCATGGAGAGATCTCGGCTTCCACTCAACGCGCTCCGCGCCTTCGAAGCGGCCGCGCGGCACCTCAACGTCACCCGCGCCGCGCTCGAGCTTTGCGTCACCCAAGCCGCCGTCAGCCATCACATCAAGCTTCTGGAAGAGCAGCTTGGCGCGCCCCTCTTCCGCCGGCTGCCGCGCGGTCTGGCTCTGACCGACGAAGGCGCCGCACTCGTGCCGATGCTGAATGACACCTTCGATCGCATGGGCGCGACGCTGGACCGGTTCGCCAGCGGGCGCCTGCGCGAGATCGTCAATGTGGGCGTGGTCGGGACCTTCGCCACCGGATGGCTCTTGCCGCGCCTGCCGGAGTTCGAGGCGCTGCATCCGGACGTCGACCTCCGGATCATGACCAACAACAACCGGGTGGATCTGGCCGGAGAAGGCCTCGACCTGGCGATCAAATATGGCGACGGGGCCTGGCACGGAACCGACGCCATTCCCGTGCTGGAAGCGCCGCTCTCGCCGCTATCCGCGCCCGGGCTGGCGCGGCGACTGTCATCGCCCGGCGATCTGGCGCGCGAGGTGCTGCTGCGATCCTATCGTCCCGACGAGTGGAGGCTGTGGTTCGATGCGGCCGGCGTCGCCACACCCCCGATGCGCGGACCGGTCTTCGACGCTTCGCCCACCCTGGCGTCGGCGGCCGCGGCCGGCGCGGGCGTCGCCCTGTTGCCCGTGCGGCTCTTCGAACAGGATCTGGCAAGCGGCCGGCTGGTTCAACCCTTCGATCTATCTATCGACGCCGGACGCTATTGGCTCACCAGGCTGAAGTCGCGCGCGGAAACGGCGGCGATGGCAGCCGTCCGGAATTGGCTTCAGCAGGCCGACTGAGGGAGATCACTGCGCCGGTTCGCTTACGGTCAGCACGAGGTCCTCGCGAGCCGGGGCGCGTTGAGGTAGCCGCCGCGGCTGGCGATTTCAAATACCTGGAGTAGTTTGGCCCCGGAGGTTCTCGCGAGCCGCAGTCTGCCTAGGGGGTGCTGGCGTGAGCGCAAGGGAGCCGATCGCCGATCGCCTCGGCGGCGCCAGCCGGCTGGCGATCCTGGTTGGATTTGCCCTTCTTGTCCTGACCGCGGTCGGCGCAATCTTCGTCGCCGTCTCCGACGGTCAGGCTGAGCATGCTCTGCTGCACGCCCTGCAGGTGCGCCAGGCGGAGGCGCGCCTGTTCAGCACCGTTCAGGACGCGGAAACCGGCCAGCGTGGCTATCTGCTGACCGGCAAGCTCGACTATCTGGCGCCATTCAACCAGGCCGAAGCGCGGATCCCGGACCTGACGTCCGATCTTCGCAGCATGATCCGCCACGACCCGCTACAGACCCGCCGCCTTGACGTCCTCTCCGGCGACATCGGTGAGAAGATGCGCGAACTCGAACGCACGATCTCGTTTCGCAGGCACGGCGACGACGCCGGCGCTTTGGCGATCGTCGAAAGCGACGCCGGACGCGATGTGATGGATCGCATCCGCGCGGAAAGCGCGGCGTTCGACCAAGCCGAACTCAGGACCCTGTCGGAACGTCAGACGTCCGACCAATTCCTGCGGACGCTGTTGCTGGCCCTGATCGTGCTGTCGGCCATCGCGATCGCCGCCTTGGCCTTTTTCGTCGGACGCGAATCGTACCGCATCAATCGCGAGCTGGCCGGCCGAAATCGCGATCTGGAACGCGAGATCACCGAACGCGGCCGGGCCGAGGCCCAGCTGCGCCAGGCCCAGAAGATGGAAGCCGTGGGCCAACTCACCGGCGGTGTGGCGCACGACTTCAACAATATGCTCGCCATCATCGTCGGCAACCTCGACATGGCGTTGCGGCGCTTCCCGGACGGCCACGCGCGCCTGGCCTCGATGATCGAGAATGCGCTCCTGGGCGCGCAGCGGGCGTCCGCCCTCACCAAGCGATTGCTGGCCTTCTCACGGCTGCAGCCGCTGGATCCGCGGCCGGTGGACGTCAACAAATGCGTCGCGGATATGTCCGAAATGCTCCGCCGCTCGCTGGGCGAGATGGTGGCGATCGAAACGGTGCTGGCGGGCGGTCTCTGGCCGGCTCACGTCGACCCGCCGCAACTGGAAAGCGCCATCCTCAATCTTGCGGTCAATGCGCGCGACGCCATGCCGGGCGGCGGCCGCTTGACGATCGAGACCTCGAACGCCTGGCTCGACCGTCACTACGCCGACGAAAACATCGAGGTCGAACCGGGCCAGTACGTGCTGGTGGCCATCACCGATACAGGCGGCGGCATGTCGCAGGACATCCTCGACAAGGCCTACGATCCTTTCTTCACCACCAAGGGGCAAGGAGAAGGAACGGGCCTGGGCCTGAGCCAGGTGCATGGTTTTCTCAAGCAGTCACGGGGCCATATCAAGCTCTATAGCGAACTAGGGGTCGGCACGACGGCCAAGCTGTACCTGCCCCGCGCGAATCGGGCGGCGGCGCCGGAAGCGCCTCAACCACCGCCACTCGACGCCAGTCAGAATGAGGCGTTCACCTTGCTGGTCGTCGAAGATGATCCGGGCGTCCGCGGTTTCGTGGTCAGCGCGGTCCGCGACCTGGGCTTTGGCGTGATCGAGGCCGACAGCGCCGCTGTCGCCCTGGAACGGCTCGGCGAACATGCGCAGATCTGCCTGCTGCTGACCGATGTCGTCATGCCCGGCGGCAGCGGCCGCCAACTGGCTGAGGCGGCGCGGGCGCTCCGACCGGACCTGAAGATCATCTACATGACCGGCTACACGCGAAACGCCATCGTCCACAACGGGTCTCTCGATCCCGGCGTGCGGCTTCTGCCCAAGCCCTTCACCGTCGCTGAGCTGCAGCGCGAAATCGCGGATGCCTTAGCCGACGGAGCGGCGCGCTGAGTTAAGTCATTTCGATAAGGAAAAGGCCGCCAAATCCCTGAGCTAGCGGGTTGTTCTCTTGGGCGCCCTGACGAGCCGCCGGGTTGCTCCCCCGCCCCGGGGGCCGAACCCTTTAGCCTGGCGCGCGTTTGGTTCTTAAGGCGGCTAGCCGGCGGCGCGCGCCCCCAAAAGGCGCCGCGAATGCAGCTCCAGGGATCCCGACATGAGAGCTAGCCCGACGTTTCAAGAAGAGGTTGCCGACCGCTTCGGTGTGTTGCCCAACTTTTTCTGCTCCGCCGAGATCGCGCCGGGCCTGATCGAGCGGCTGTGGGATTTCGCCAAGTCGGCCTATCTCGACAACCCTCTGCCCTCACTCTTCAAGGAGCGATTGTTCGTTCACCTCTCCCGCTTCTGCGTGGCGCGCTACTGCATCGTCCGCCATGTCGGTTTCCTGGTCGGCCAAGGACGCCCCTCGGGCGACGCGTCGGCGGCCCCCGAGACGGTCGATGAAGTTCTTGCGCTGCTGCGGCGGCCTGTTCCGACGTCCGGAGATCTGGATGTCGCGCTGGCGCGCATGTCCGCCCGCGCCGCCAATGAGCCCATCCCCGACCCCGGGACGGACGCCGAGCACGATCTCTTCGACGCTTTGACCGTGCTGTTCCTGACGCCGTTCGCCCCGAGCCCTGTCCACGCGGCGGTGCGCACGGCGGTCGGTGAGGTCAAATTTGAATTTCTTCTCGCTTTCATGGCCTTCGTTCGCACGGCGCACTATTGGGCGGAAACTCACAACGACCTGACACATGAAGCTGACATGCTCGAGCTCATGGAGCGGCATCCCGAACTGGGGACGTTGCTGCTCGATCCCGCGGAGGCCGAGCAGACTCGCGGCGCCACCGAACGGGCGCGGGCGCTTTCCACGCTGCGGAAGCGGGAGGAGCAACTCCAGGCCGTTGTAGGCGCCCTCAAGCACGATCTTCAGGTGCAGGAGGCCGAGGCCGCCGAGCTCCGCCGCTATCGTCGTCTTGTCGACGCAGTGACGGACTATGCGATCTACATGCTCGATCTCGATGGCCGGATCACCAGTTGGAATCAGGGTGCGCATCGGCTCAAGGGGTATGAGGAGTCCGAGATCCTGGGCGAGCACTTTTCCAGATTCTACATCGACGAAGACCGTGCGGCGCACTTGCCGACGTTCGCGCTCGCCGCCGCCGCCAGGGACGGCAGGTTCGAGGGCGAGGGATGGCGGGTGCGAAAGGATGGCAGCCGGTTCTGGGCCAATGCCATCATCGACCCGATCCACGATCCGGCGGGCGAGCTCATGGGATACGCCAAGATTACACGCGACCTCACCGAGCGGCGCGAGGCGCAGCTGTCTCTCGAAAAGACGCGTGAGATTCTGTTTCAATCGCAGAAGATGGAGGCCGTCGGACAGCTCACGGGCGGCATCGCCCATGATTTCAACAATCTGCTGGCCGCCATCATCGGCAGCCTGGAGATCGCCCGCCGGCGAACAACCGATACATCGGTCGTTCGTATGATTGACAACGCCATGACGGGCGCCGAGCGGGGCGCGGCGCTAACCCAACGCATGCTGATTTTCGCGCGGCGGCATGACCTCAACGTTCAGCCGGTCGATATCGTGGCGCTCGTTCACGGCATGGCTCAATTGCTCGACCGATCTCTCGGACCTTCGGTGAGGATCGAAACCCGCTTCCCGGTTGGCATACCCTGGGTGAACACGGACGCAAACCAGCTCGAGACGGCCTTGCTTAATCTCGCGGTCAACGCCCGGGACGCCATGGCGCAAGGTGGGGCGATTGTGGTCGCCGCCCGCTCGGAAACGGTCGCACAATCAGACGTTCAATTGCAGCCCGGCGAGTATGTCTGCCTGTCGATGACCGACACCGGCGCAGGGATGGATGAAGGCGTCCTCACACGGGCGATCGAACCCTTTTTCACCACCAAGGACGTGGGCAAGGGCACGGGCCTCGGACTGGCCATGGCGCATGGCCTTGCCGAACAGTCAGGCGGGCGGCTTGCGCTCACGAGTGAGAAAGGGCGAGGCACGACGGTCGAGCTTTGGTTGCCGGTGGCGGAAAAGTCTGAAAACGCGATCCGGGTCGAGCCGTCTGCTCCCGCGCCAACGATAGAGCCCCGACCGCTCGTCATCCTGGTGGTCGACGATGACGTGCTGGTGCTCACCAACACCGCATTGTTGCTGGAAGATCTCGGCCACGAGGTGTTTGAGGCGGGCTCCGCGCGCGAGGCGCTCGCCATCCTTCGACGCGAGAGTGGCGTCCAGCTCATGATTACCGACCAAGGGATGCCGGACATGACCGGACTGCAGTTGATCGAGGAGGTGAAAGCTGACTGGGCGGACCTGCCGCTGATCCTGGCGACCGGCTATGCCGAACTGCCGCCGGGCGCCGATCCGAAACTCATCACCCTGGCCAAGCCGTTCCGAGGCGTCGATCTTGCGCAGGCCGTCGAGGCGGCCATGGCGGCCCCCGACGCGCGTCGTGTGGTGAAGTTTCGCGCGGGCGCCTGATCGCGCGGCGGGGCGCGCCAAGACAAAGAAAAACCCGCCAAGTCATCGACCTGGCGGGTTGTTTTCTTGGGTGCGGGGACAGGATTTGAACCTGTGACCTTCAGGTTATGAGCCTGACGAGCTACCGGGCTGCTCCACCCCGCGTCAAAGGCGCTCGAAGCAATTTCGTGATGAAGGGTCGGTTGGAACGGAACATCCTCTTGGCAGACCTGGCCGCGACCTACTCTCCCGCGCCTTAAGACGAAGTACCATTGGCCCTGGAGGACTTAACGACCGAGTTCGGGATGGGATCGGGTGGGGAACCTCCGGCATAGCTACCAGGTCAGCAAAGAGGATGTTTCGATGACATCATTGTCGGCGCACAATTGAACCGTGCACACATAAGTTTTGATAAGAACGATCAAGCCTATCGAGCGATTAGTACCAGTAAGCTACACGCCTCACGGCGCTTCCACACCTGGCCTATCAACGTGATGGTCTATCACGGCTCTCGGCGAAGCCTTGTTTCGAGGTGGGTTTCCCGCTTAGATGCTTTCAGCGGTTATCCCGTCCATACTTAGCTACCCTGCTGCGCGGCTGGCGCCACGACAGGTCCACCAGAGGTATGTCCATCCCGGTCCTCTCGTACTAGGG
>Ga0302311_10000041_pt1 | contig 149465 bp, 125 predicted proteins | sample III_Palsa_N1_3_FD_200449 | JGI IMG/M metagenome (GOLD analysis project Ga0302311, IMG submission 200449) | Peat permafrost microbial communities from Stordalen Mire near Abisko, Sweden - III_Palsa_N1_3 | ecosystem: Environmental > Terrestrial > Soil > Palsa > Peat permafrost | place: Sweden...
GCCGGGCACCAGGCGCGGCACGTTCTTGCAGATGATCGGCTCGCGGAACACGGTGCCGCCCAGGATGTTGCGGATCGTGCCGTTCGGCGACTTCCACATCTTCTTGAGCTTGAATTCCTCGACGCGCTGCTCGTCGGGCGTGATGGTCGCGCACTTGACGCCGACGCCGTACTGCTTGATCGCGTTCGCGGAATCGATGGTCACCTGGTCGTCGGTGGCGTCGCGGTGCTCCATACCCAGATCGTAGTACTTGAGATCGATGTCGAGGTAGGGAACGACCAGCTTGTCCTTGATGAACTTCCAGATGATCCGGGTCATCTCGTCGCCGTCGAGTTCGACGACCGGGTTCTTCACCTTGATCTTGCTCATCAGAAAGCGTCTCCGAAGGGCCCGCCCGCAGCGACGATGCGCGGGTCCGGGCGAGGCAATTGTGGCGGCACGCGGCGCAAGGCACCCCTGGATATCAAGGGCCCGGCCGCGGCGCGGGGGCGGAGGACCATAGCATCTGGGTCAAGCCCGACAAGAGGGCTCATGTCGCAGGAGCCGTTACATCCACTTGGTTTCGACCGCGAGGCGCGGCGGCTGGGCTTCGCCCAGCGCCGGCAGGATCTCGGCCACGCTGGTCACCGTGCGATAGAGCTGGCGGCATTCGGGCTGGGCGAAACCGGTGTCGATGATGGTGTCGAGCAGCTCGGCCAGCGGCGCCCAATAGCCGAACAGGTCGGCCAGCACCAGCGGCTTGTCGTGCAGACCCAGTTGGCGCCAGGTGATGATCTCGAACATCTCGTCGAGCGTGCCATAGCCGCCGGGCAGCACGACGAAAGCGTCGGCCTGTTCCGCCATCAGCTGCTTGCGTTCATGCATGGTGTCGACGACCAGCAACTCGCTGACGCCGGGGTGGGCGACCTCGCGGTCGTGCAGGTGCCGCGGAATGATGCCGACGACGCTGCCGCCCGCCGCCAGCACGCCGTCGGCGACCCGGCCCATCAGCCCGACCCGGCCGCCGCCATAGATCAGCTTCAGCCCGGCCTCGCCCATCAGGCGTCCCAATTCCGTCGCCGCATCCAGAAACTTCGGATCGACCCTGTTGGACGATCCGCAATAGACGCAGACGCTCTTGATCGACGCCATAACCAACCCAACCCTTCTCGAACTTCGAATATAACCCGCCGGACGACGGGGCCCATGCCACCCATACCGGCCGACATGGTAAACGCGTATATCTGGCGTTTCCAAGACACTATCGCTAGGGTGCCGCCCAAGGCATTCGCCGTTTCCCGCTCACTATCCTCCGAGGGGCCATGCGTTTTTCCCATCTTTTCCTCGCGGCCGGCGTCGCTGCCCTGGCGCTTCCCAGCTTGGCCAAGGCCGATGCCTACGGCTTCCTCGACGAGGCCCGGATCGGCGTCTACGAGCATGATGCCAGCGTGTTCGGCCACCAGAAGGAAACCGGTGCCGACGTCGGCCTCGAGTTCCTGTTCGACTCGCCGCAGTTCCTGACCATCATCGGCTCGCCCCGGCCGATCATCGGTGGGCTGGCCAATACCTCGGGCCAGACCGACCAGGCCTATACCGGCCTGACCTGGACCTGGGACTTCATCCATAACGTGCTGCACCAGGGCGATGCCTTCTATGTCGAAGGCACGCTCGGCGGCGGCTGGAACGACGGCAAGATCAACGTCAACGGCGCCACGCCCGAGGGCGAGAAGCGCAAGTCGCTGGGATCGAACATCCTGTTCCGCGAGGATGTCGATATCGGCTACCACATCACCTCGGTCTATTCGGTGGCCCTATCCTACAACCACATCTCCAATGCCGACCTGGGCGAGCGCAACGAAGGCATCAACGATATCGGCGTTCGGTTCGGCATCAAGTTCTGACCCGTCGCCCTCCACTCGGGGGGTAACCGGAACATCTGGAACGCGGTTCAATGCCGACGGGGGCGCCCTCGTCGGCATTGCGCTTTCGACGGGGCAAGTATGATCGGTCTTCTTTCCGCCTTGGTGGATTTCTGCCGCCGCCATGCCTGGCGTGTGCTGCTGGCGGCCCTGGTGCTGAGCCTGCTGGGCGGCTGGTTCGCCTATGGTCACCTGGGCGTCAATACCGACACCAGCAAGCTGCTGTCGCCGGATCTCGCCTGGCAGAAGCAGGGGGCCGCGTTCGATGCCGCGTTCCCGTCCAGCACCAGCCTGACCACGATCGTGCTCGACGGGACGTCGTCCGACGCGGTCGAGGATGCGACGGCGGCGCTCGCCAAGGCGTTGGCCGAGCAGACCGATGTCATCAAGAGCGTTCGCCGCCCCGACAGCGGGCCGTTCTTCGACCGCTACGGCCTGATGTTTCTCGACAAGGACGAGTTGGCGGCGCTGTCCGACCAGATCGCCGAGGCCCAGCCGCTGATGGGCCCGCTCGACGCCGATCCCAGTTTGCGCGGGTTGTTCGGCGTGCTGGGCCAGGCTTTGACCGGCCTGGAGGAAGGCGAGGAGTCGGGCGACAAGCTGGCCGGGCCCATGGGCGTGTTCGCCCATACCATCGACAGCGTCACCGCCGGCAAGCCCGAAGCGGTCAGCTGGGGCCTGCTGATGACCGGCAAGCCGCCGCGTCCCGAGGAATTGCGGCATTTCATTCTGGTCCAGGCCAAGCTCGATTTCGACGCGCTGGAGCCGGGGGCCGCCGCTAGTGCCGCGATCCGCCGGACGGCGGCCGATCTGGGGCTGGCTGCCAAGGGCGTCCGCGTCCGGCTGACCGGCGAAGTGCCGCTCGAGGACGAGGAATTCGCCTCGGTCAGCGAGGGCGCCGGCACCGCCACCGCGATCACCCTGGTCGCGGTCATCGGCATCCTGCTCTGGGCGCTGCGCGCGCCGCGGCTGATTTTGGCGATCCTGATCACGCTGATCGTCGGCCTGGTGCTGACCGCCGCCTTCGCCGCCGCCGCGGTCGGCACGCTCAACATGATCTCGATCGCCTTTGCCGTGCTGTTCATCGGCATCGGCGTCGATTTCGGCATCCAGTTTTCCATGCGCTATCGGGCCGAACTGCACGCGGTCACCGGCGGGGCCAAGCCCGTCGACCGGGCCGCCGCCAATCAGGACGCGCTGAAGCGCGCGGCCAAGGGCATCAGCGGCCCGCTGGGCCTGGCGGCGCTCGCGACCGCCGTCGGGTTCTATTCCTTCCTGCCGACCGACTATAAGGGCGTGTCGGAACTGGGCCTGATCGCCGGCACGAGCATGTTCGTGGCGTTGATCGCCAATCTGACCGTGCTGCCCGCGCTGCTGACCCTGCTGCCGGCGCGCGGCAAGCCCGAGGCTGCCGGCTTCGCCTGGGGCGCGGCGGTCGACGGCTGGCTCCGGCGCCATGCCAAAGCCGTGCTGGCCCTGGCCCTGCTGCTCGGCATTGCCGGCGCGGTGAGCGTGCCGTTCGTGCGCTTCGACGCCGATCCGCTCGATCTCAAGGACCCGAGCCGGGAATCGGTCACGACCGTCAAGGAATTGACTGCCGATCCGCTCGCCTCGCCCTATAGCATCGAGATCCTGACGCCGAACCTGACGGCGGCCCAGACGCTCGCCGACAAGCTGTCGGCCCTGCCGGAGGTGCGCCAGGCGCTGACGCTCGCGAGCTTCGTGCCTGACGATCAGCAGGCGAAGCTCGATATTCTCGAGCAAACGAAATTTCTGCTCGGGCCGATCATCGACCATGCCACATCGCTGCCGGCGCCGTCGGACGATGAGGAACGGGCGGCACTCAGGAACTATGCCGAACATCTGCGCAGCTTCCTCGCCGGCCCCCATGGCGCCGCGCTCGGCACTGCGGCGCCGCTGCTGCAGGCCTCGATCGGCAAGTTCCTGGCCGGCCCGAACGGCGGCGATGTGACGGTGCTGCGCCAGGCGCTGCTGGGTGGCTTCGAAGGCCGGGTCGATATGCTGCGCGCCGCGATGACGGCCGAGAAACTGTCGCCGGAAAGCATGCCGCCGGAAATCCGCGACGATTGGATCGCGACCGATGGCCGTGCCCGCGTCTCGGTCTTCCCCAAGGGCGACATGAAGGACGCGCGTCAGTTGGCGGCGTTCGTCGCGGCCGTGCGGACGCTGGCGCCCGAGGCCACCGGTGCCCCGGTCTCGATCCTGGAATCGGGCAAGACCGTCAGCACGGCTTTCGCCACCGCCTCGCTGCTGGCGCTGGTCGCGATCACGCTGCTGCTGGCGATCGTGCTGCGCCGGGTGCGCGACGTGGTGCTGGTCGTGGTGCCTCTGGCGCTCGCCGGATTCTACGCGCTCGGCACCTGCGTCGCGATCGGGTTGGCGTTCAATTATGCCAACGTCATCGCCGTGCCGCTGCTGATGGGCATCGGTGTCGCGTTCGACATCTATTTCGTCATGGTCTGGCGCGGCGGCACCGGGCCGGTCGCCCTACTGCAGACCTCGACGGCGCGCGCCGTCGTGTTCAGTGCCGCCACGACCGGCACCGCCTTCGGCAGCCTGGCACTGTCGCACCATGCCGGCACGGCCAGCATGGGCCTGCTGCTGATGATGTCGCTGATCTATGTGCTGCTGTGCACGCTGATCGTCCAGCCCGCGCTGATGAGCGTGCTGGGCCGGGGCAAGGGGCGGGGCTAAGCGTCCCGCCAGCCGCTATTGTGCGTCGGCGCCGCCGGCGACCTGGGCCGCGGACTTCTTTTCCAGCGCGGTCAGCAGGGCCTGATAGCCGCCCTGCTGCAGCACGGCTGCGAATTCCGAGCGGCGTGTGGCCAGTTCGCTGATCGTGCCGGTCAGGAACACGTCGACGATCTGCGGGCCGTTGTCGCCATCGCGCATCAGGTAATTCAGCGTGACGGCCGGGTCCTTGGGGCGGGTCAGTTCGGTCGTGACCAGCAGGCCGCCGTTGGCCACCGGCTTCTCGCCGTTGTTCACGAAATCCTCGCCGCTATAGCCGTCGAAGCGGCGGGCGTAGGTCGCGATGATCAGCTTGCCGAAGGCGTCGATGATGTGATTGCGCTGGTCGTCGGTCCACTCGTTCCAGGGCGAGCCGACGATGATGCGGGTCATCAGCGGAATGTTGAACGCCTTGTCGATCGCCGGCGTCAGCTGCTTGGCGCGACCCTCGTAGCCCAGCTTGGCGGCCTGTTTCATGACGCCGAGCAGGGCCATGTCGAACGTATCGACCACCGCGCTGGCCGGCCCATGGGGCCCCGGTTCCGGCGCGCCCGGGACGGGCACCGCCTGCGGCGTCGGCAACGCCTGAGCGGAGCCGGCGACCTGGGGAGCGATCAGGAACAAAGCGAGGGCGGCACTTGCTGCCCTCAATTTCAGAGATGCCATCTGAGCCAATGTGAAACGGGACGGTCGGAACGAAAAACAGCCAACCGGCTGCCTCCGTTCCGAGCAATCGCGGTTGATCAGGCGCTCGCCGGGATCACGGCGTCGGTACGCCCCAGGGCGGCAAGCGCGGTTGCGGTGATGTGTCGGGCGTTCAAACCCGCGTCGTCATATTGCTTGACCGGATTGTCATGGTCGAGGAATCGATCGGGCAGCACCATCGGGCGAATCTTGAGACCCGAGTCGAGCAGTCCGGCGACCGCCAGGTGATGCACGACATGACTGCCGAAGCCGCCGATCGAGCCCTCCTCGATCGTGATCAGCACCTCGTGCTCGCGCGCCAGGCGGTTGATCAACTCGATATCGAGCGGCTTGGCGAAACGGGCATCGACCACGGTGGTCGACAGGCCGAAGCTCTGCAACTCGTTCGCGGCCTTCATCGCTTCGGCGAGGCGCGTGCCGAGGCTGAGGATGGCGACGGTCGAACCTTCGCGCATGACCCGGCCCTTGCCGATCGGCAGTGGGACGCCGATCTCGGGCATCTCGACGCCGACGCCGTCGCCGCGCGGATAGCGCAGCGCCGACGGGCCGTCGTTGTGGGCGACCTGGGTCGCCACCATATGGACCAGGTCCGCCTCGTCCGCGGCGGCCATGATCACGAATTCGGGTAGGCAGCCCAGATAGGCCAGGTCGAACGCGCCGGCATGGGTGGCACCGTCGGCGCCGACCAGGCCCGCGCGATCGAGCGCGAAGCGCACCGGCAGCTTCTGGATCGCCACGTCATGCACGACCTGGTCGTAGCCGCGTTGCAGGAACGTGGAATAGATCGCGCAGAACGGCTTCATGCCCTCGGTCGCGAGACCGGCGGCGAAAGTCACCGCATGCTGCTCGGCGATGCCCACGTCGAACGTGCGGGTCGGGAATTCCTTGGCGAACAGATTGACGCCGGTACCCGACGGCATGGCCGCGGTGATGGCGACGATCTTGTCGTCCTTGCGAGCTTCCTTGATCAGGCTTTCGCCGAACACGTTCTGATAGCTGGGCGCATTCGATTTGGGCTTGGTCTGCTTGCCGTCGACCACGTCGAATTTCGCGACCGCGTGATACTTGTCGCCGGCGGCCTCGGCCGGGGCGTAGCCATGGCCCTTGCGGGTCACGACATGGATCAGCACCGGGCCGATATCCTTGGCGTCGCGGACGTTCTTCAGCACCGGCAGCAGATGGTCGAGGTTATGACCATCGATCGGGCCGACGTAGTAGAAGCCCAGTTCCTCGAACAGCGTGCCGCCGCCGGTGACCATGCCGCGGGCATATTCCTCGGCGCGCAGCGCCGCGTCCTTCAGGCTGCGCGGCAGGCGCTCGGCCAGGTCGATGGCACCATGGCGCAGGCTGATGAAGCTCTTCGACGACAGCAGACGCGACAGATGGGCCGACAGCGCGCCGACCGGCGGCGCGATCGACATGTCATTGTCGTTGAGGATGACGACCAGGCGCGTCTTGTCCATGGCGCCGGCGTTGTTCATCGCCTCGTACGCCATGCCGGCGCTCATCGAGCCGTCGCCGATCACGGCCACGACATTGTTGGTGCCGCCCTGCAGATCGCGGGCGACCGCCATGCCGAGGCCGGCCGAGATCGAGGTCGAGGAATGGGCGGCCCCGAACGGGTCGTAGACGCTCTCACTGCGCTTGGTGAAGCCGGACAGGCCGCCCGGCTGGCGCAGCGTGCGGATCTGGTCGCGCCGGCCGGTCAGGATCTTATGGGGATAGGCCTGATGGCCCACGTCCCAGATCAACCGGTCGTCCGGCGTGTTGAAGATGTAGTGCAGGGCCACCGTCAGTTCGACCACGCCCAGGCCGGAACCCAGATGGCCGCCGGTGACCGACACGGCTTCGATCATTTCCTGGCGCAGTTCATCGGCCAGCTGCCGCAGATCCGATTCCGGCAGCCCGCGCAAGTCGGCCGGGATATTGACCCGGTCGAGAAGGGGTTTGGCTTGACCGATCACGTTCGCTCCTTAAACTCAGTTCCGATCGTCAGGCCGGGTTACCGGTCTGGAATCGGAGATTCGCCAAACTTACCCCTGTGGGGCCGGTGGCGGCAAGAATGTCGACAGACAACGAAAATTCAGCAGACAAACAGGCTTCATCACGGGGGGTAAAGTCAAGTCGGACTCCATATCGCGGGTCTGCTGCGACTTGGGCGCGGCTTTGCCGCATCGCGTCAATCATGCTAGCTTGCCTGCTGCCGAACCCGGTCCGTCACGTTCGCGTGATCCGTCCGGGGCAACGAGATTATCGGGGCCTGGTTGAATGAAAGTGATTTTGGCGAAGCCGCGCGGCTTCTGCGCCGGCGTGGAGCGGGCGATCGAGATCGTCGAGCGCGCACTCGAGAAATACGGCGCGCCGGTCTATGTCCGTCACGAAATCGTGCACAACAAATATGTCGTCGACAGCCTGCGCGCCAAGGGCGCCAAGTTCGTCGAAGAGCTGGACGAGATTCCGCCCGGCGGCATCACCGTGTTCAGCGCCCATGGCGTGTCGCAGAAGGTCGAGGACGCGGCGGCACTCCGCTCGCTGCCGGTCATCGACGCGACCTGCCCGCTGGTGTCCAAGGTCCATGCCGAGGCGCAGCGTTACGCCGACGGCGGTCGCGACGTGATCCTGATCGGCCATGACGGTCATCCGGAAGTCGAGGGCACCATGGGTCGGGTCACCGGCAAGGTGCATCTGGTCGCGACGCCGCAGGATGTGGCCGGGCTCGTCGTGTCCGATCCACGCCGCTTGTCCTATGTCACGCAGACCACGCTCAGCGTCGACGATACCAAGAGCGTGATCGACGCGCTGACCGAGCGGTTCCCGGAGATCATCGGACCCAGCACCAAGGATATCTGCTACGCGACGCAGAACCGCCAGCGCGCGGTGCGCGAACTGGCCAATCTGGTCGACGTCATCCTGGTGGTCGGCGCGCACAACAGCTCAAACTCCAACCGGCTGCGCGAGCTGGCCGGCGAGATGGGCATCCGCGGCTATCTGATCGCCGACGCCGCGTCGCTCGATCCGGCCTGGCTGACGGGCGTCAATGCGGTCGGCGTCACCGCCGGCGCTTCGGCCCCCGAAGTGCTGGTCACGGAAGTGGTCGAGCGCCTGAAGGAGCTGGGGGCGACCGAGGTCGAGTTGCTGGCCGGCGTCGAAGAGAACGTGCGCTTCAAGATGCCGCCGGAACTGGCCGACATGGCTGCCGCGTCGTAAGCGCCGCGATCGGTCGAAACGAACACGGGCGCTGCCGGCTGGCAGCGCTCGTTTTTTCGAGCAAGATTGGTCGGACCCCCGAACAATTTCGGGAAACAGCCCGGACGGGATCGTTCCTATGACAGCGAGCTCGAGCGACGCGAAGGTCCGGTTGGTCGATTTCGCGGAAACGCGCGTTGCCGTGCTCGAACATCGCGGCGATCCGACCGCGATCGGCGACTCGATTCGTCGATTCATCGCCTGGCGCAAGACAATGGCTCTGCCGCCCCGGACCAGCGCCACTTTCAACATTCTCTATGACGACCCGATCACGGCGGTGCCCGAGGCGTTTCGGCTCGACCTCTGTGCGGCGACCGAGCGGGAGGTCGCGCCGAACGATGCCGGTGTCGGTGTGAAGCTGATTCCGGGCGGCCGTTGCGCGGTGCTGCGCCACGTCGGCTCCGACGATCTGCTGGGCGCTGCGCTGCGCTATCTCCGTGCCGACTGGCTGCCGCGATCGGGCGAGGCGTCGCGCGATTTCCCACTCTATTTGCAGCGGGTGACGTTCTTTCCGGATGTGCCGGAAGGCGAAGCGGTCACGGATATCTTCCTGCCCCTTGCGGAGTCGGCACCCTAGTGTCGGGTGGGTCTTTCGTTCGTTGTTTGTGAGCGGCCGCACATGCCGGTCGAGAGCTCATGAACTATCGTCATCCCCGGCGGCGTGGCGCTCGGCCGGCGCGCTGCCTTGACGTGAAAGCAGGGGGGAGCGACTCATGGATATCAAGCTGAATTTCATCAACAATTCCAACGACGCCAACAATTCCCAGATCGTCATCTTCCAGAAGAACGCGACGACGGACTTCGATGAGCTGGCGGTCGCGTGGCAGGTCATCCGCAACTGCGGCCAGGGCGACAATCATCCGTTCGTCTTCCCGATGGCGACGGCGGTCGGCGCCGGCGATGCGGACGGCAATTATTCGCCGCAAAAACCCGCCGAGAACGGCCAGCTCTTCTCGATGGTTCTCGCGCCGTCGGGCCATCAGCTGACGCTGGTGGGACCGGCCACCGATCCCGCCGAACTGCAGATCCTGAACGGGCTCGATCAGGGCGCCATCTCCGCCGGCATCTACAAGTCAGGTAAGCTGCTGGCGCAGAAGGCCGGGGTCGCGCCGGGGCAAAAGGCGGTGTTCCAGTTCAAGCCGACGCTCTGGATCGGCGCGGTGTCGCAGGTCGAGGAGGGCGAGGTCATGAACTCGGCCATCCTGAGCAGCGTCAATACCGAGCTGTCGCTATTGGGGATGGCCGGCGCCGATATCGTCATGACCGGCGGCGGCCCCGGCGCGAGCGCGACGCCGTTCGAATTCAATTTCCAGAATGTGATCATGGCCTGAACGGGGGCGTCTTAACGCTCCGACGCGAAGCCGGTCGGCCCGCCCAGGCGGGCCGCCGCGCGGAGCGTCGCCTGCGCCTTGGCGGCAGCCCGCCCCAGCCGGATGAGCGCCGGAACCTGGCTTGGGTGGCGCAGGACCGAATACAGTACCGCTGCGAGATCGGTTGCGCCGTCGGGCCTGATCCCGACCAGGGCCGCGGGCGGCAAGGTCGCATCGGCGCCATCCGCGACGACGCGGACGATCAGCAGCGGCAGGCCCCCTGCGGTCCGGGCCAGGACATGGCTTTCCATATCGACCGCGCCGGCGCCGGTGCGGGCAAACAGCGCCGCCTTGGCCGCGACCGTGGCGACGGCCTCGTCGGTTCCGACCATGGCTGTCGTGACCGGGCCCAGGGCGGCGAGCAGGGTCCGGATGCGCGCGTGCCAAGCGCCATCGACCTGAATCGAACGGCCGTCCGGCGTCAGCAGATGCGTCGGCAGCAACAGCGTGCCCGGCGCCAAGGCGGGATCGAGACCGCCGGCCAGGCCGAAGCTCAGCAGGTGGGTCGCACCGCCGGCGATCAGGCTGTCGGCCGCGCGGTGCGCGCCATCGAGCCGGGCGCCGCTCAGCGCGATCGTGTGGCCGGCGCCGGAAAGACAACGGGCCTCCGATTGGAGGCCCGCCAGAATGCCGAGATGCGGGGTCACCCGGCTCACATGCCGTGCATGACGAGCTTGGAATTGCCGGTCTTGAGGTTGCGGAACCGGGCCAGCGCCATCAGCGGAAAATAGGCGCGATAGCCGTGGTAGCGCAGGTAGAACACGCGGGGGAATCCGACCGCCGTATAGGTGTCCTCGTGCCACAGGCCGTTTTCCGGCCGGGTCCGCATCAGGTAATCGATGCCGCGCTGGACCGAGGGATGATCGACCGCGCCGGCCGCCATCAGGCCGAGGACAGCCCAGGCGGTCTGGGACGCGGTCGAGCCGTTGCCCTCGCCGTGATGCCCGTCGTAATAGCTGATGCCGTCCTCGCCCCAGCCGCCGTCGGGATGCTGCTGCGAGATGAGCCAGTCGACCGACTTCCGGATGCCCGGAGAGGCTAGGTCTTCGCCGGCGGCATTGAGCGCGCACAGCACCGACCAGGTCCCGTAGATGTAATTGGTGCCCCAGCGGCCGTACCAGGCGCCGTCGGCCTCCTGTTCGCGCCACAGATAGGCGATCGCCTTGTCCATCACCGGCGTGCCGCGCTTGTAGCCCAGCTGCGCCAGCATCGACACGCAGCGCGCGCTGACGTCGGCGGTCGGCGGGTCGAGCAGGGCGCCATGGTCGGCGAACGGGATGTAGTTCAGGTAATAATGCTCGTTGTCGGCGTCGAAAGCGCCCCAGCCGCCGTTCTTGCTCTGCATGCCGATGACCCATTCGACCGCGCGCTCGATATTCTCGCGGTGCTTCGGATCGCCGGCGCGATCGATCGCCATGACCACGGCCGCCGTATCGTCGACGTCGGGGTAGTGCGCGTTGGCATATTGGAACGCCCAGCCGCCCGGCCGCACGCCGGGGGCGGATTCATCATAGTCGCCGACGACATCCAGGATCTGCTTGGAGGCGAGCCAGTCGGACGCGGCTGCGGCGGCCTGCTTGCCGGCAGCGGCGGCCTTGCCGTCGTTGCGCACGTCGCCGACTTCCAGCATGGCATGGCCGGCCAGACCGGTGTCCCAGACCGGCGAGACGCAGGGCTGCACCATCGAATCGCCGTCTGCGTCGGGAATGATCAGCTTCTTGAGTGCGATCTTCGCCGTCACTAGGCGCGGATCGTCCTTGGCGAAGCCCAAAACTTCCATCGCCATGACCGCATTGGCCATCGCCGGGAAGATGGCGCCCAGGCCGTCCTCGCCGTTCAGGCGCTCTTCGGTGAATTGCATGGCGCGCTCGATCGCCTTCTGCCGGCCCTTCTTGGGGAAGGACGGCTCGGCGAAGCGCACGACATGGTCGACCCAGCGGAACGCGGTCGCCCAGAAATTCCGGGTCGGCGAATGCAGGTAGCGCGTCTCTTCGAACGGCGGCGTCTGGAACAGCTCGGCGACATCGATCCGGTTCGGGTTTATCGCCTGCGGCTTCAGCGTCATCAGGATCAGCAGCGGCGCGATCACCGTGCGCGACCAATAGCTGACCTTGTTCAAGTGGAAGGGAAACCACTTGGGCAGGCTCATGATCTCGACCGGCATCACCGGCACGGCGCGCCACGGCACCTGGCCGAACAGCGCCAGCGCGATGCGGGTGAAGACGTTGCAGCGGGCGGCCCCGCCGGCGCCGAGGATGGTCCGGCGCGCGCGGGCCATGTGCGGCGCGTCGATGTCGTCGCCGGCCAGCTTGAGGGCGTAATAGGCCTTCACCGTGGCGCTGATGTCGAACGGGCCGGCATGGAACAGCGGCCAGCCGCCGTCGGCGCCTTGGGTCTTGCGGATATAGCGCGCGATGGATTCCTGCAGATCCGGATCGATCTCGTTCAGGTAATGCATCAGCAGAATATATTCGGCGGGAATCGTGACGTCCGCCTCGAGCGCGAAGACCCAATGCCCGTCGCCGTTCTGACGCGAGACGAGCGCTTCGGTCGCGCTTTCGATGGCCGCATCCAAGGCGGCGATCGAAGGCTCGGCCAACGGGGCGGCTCGGAGCGTGTCTGCGGTATCGTTCATGTCGGCGTGGATATCTCTAGCAATACACTTCGCAACTGCAGCGAAGCTTGGTCAAAAATAGCGCTAAGCTCAAGAGCCAACGCGCGATGGCTGTAACGCGTCCCCTCAACTGATACGCCTATTGAATTAATTCAAGCGCTTCTCAGCAATGCGGCCGCCGTTACACCTGAACGGATGGCGCCTTCGATGGTTGCCGGCAATCCGGTATCGGTCCAGTCCCCCGCCAGCGCCAGGTTGCGCCAGAAGGTACGCGCTTCCGGGCGCCGTTTCACCTGTTCCGGCGTCTCGGCAAAGGTCGCGCGCTTCTCCTTGACGATGCGCCAGGCCGGCAGGGGCCGGTCGCCCAGACCCAAGCCTGCGGCAACGTCCCGCCAGATCCGCGGTGCCAGCACTTCGGCCTCTTCATCGACCACATGGCTGGCGGCGCTGATCGTGACCGAGGCGAGCGTGCCGCGCCGGAAGATCCATTCGGCCGTCCCACCGATCACGCCCAGAATCTGGACGCCGACGACCGAGTCGCGTTCATCGAGCCGGAAATGCGCGTTCACGATCGGCCGGTATTCGCTGGGCGCCATCAGATGCGGCACCAGCGTGGTCGCGATCGCGGGCGGCACGGCCAAGACTAGGTTATCGCCCTGGTCCAAGCCCACGACCTCGCCGCCCAGATCGAGCGAGACGGCCCGATTGCCGTGAAAGCCGATCTTGCGCACCCGGGTCGACAGGCGCAGCGTGCCGCCGCGCGGGGCGAGCCAGGCCAGGGCCGGATCGACGAAGCTTTCCGACAGGCCGTCGCGGGCGACCAGGGGCCGCGAGAAGTCGGCGCCGCGCCCGAACGTCTCTTCCAGCACCGGCCACAGCAGATGGGCGGCCGCGGTCTTGGCTTCGGTATTCAGCGCGGCGACCGCGAGCGGTTCCCAAAAACGGCGATAGAGCCGGGTATCCTTGCCGACCAGATCGGCGACCGTGGCGTCGGGCCCGCAGGTGCGAAAGCGCAAGGCGCCCAGATAATCCAGCGCGCGGCTGCCCGGCACGCGCCGACCGGGCACCAGCACCCACCAGGGCAGCTTGCCGCGATTGGGGGCAAGCGACCAGCGCTCGCCGGTCGAAAGATCGACGAAGGGATAGCGCTGGTCGGTCGGGCCTTCGAGCGTATCCGCGGCACCGATCAGCGTCAGATACGACAGCGCGGCGTCGTTGCCGCTCATCAGCAGATGATTGCCATTGTCGATGCGGCAGCCGAGCGGCTCGTCGAAATAGGAGCGGCAGCGGCCGCCGGCCTGGGGCCCCGCCTCGTAGATCACGACGCGGTGGCCGGCCTGGGTCAGGCGAAGCGCGGCGCTCAAGCCGGCGAGGCCGGCGCCGACGACATGGGTGATCGGTTGCATGGCGCGCTAGAAGAACCCGCGGGTCAGCGCGATCCAGAGCTTGACCAGCTTCGGCACCTTGACCGTCGCGCGCGGCGGCGCCCAGCCGCGCCGGATCAGGCGCTGCAGCATGGCGCCATAGACGCCGCTCATCATCCGGGCCGGACGCATGGCGCTCTTGGCGCATTGGGCCATGGCGGCGTCGGCCAGTTGGAACCGGCGATGGGCCTCGGCCGCCAGCTCGGTGCAGACCGCGTCGATCGCCGGATGGGCGATCACCGTCATCGGGTCGCGCGCGGCGATGCCGTGCCGCTCCAGCGCCTCGCGGGGGAGGTAGAGCCGGCCGCGTTCGGCATCCTCGTCGATGTCGCGCAGAATGTTGGTCAGTTGCAGCGCGCGGCCCAGATGTTCCGCGACCTCGTCCGCCTTCGGCACCCAGACGCCGAACACGCGGACCGACAGCCGCCCGACGGCACTGGCGACCCGATCGCAATAGAGGTCGAGCTCGGCCGCATCCGGCGCCACGATGTCGCGCTCGGCATCCATCGCCATGCCGTCGATCACGGCGTGGAAGTCCGCCTTCTGCAGCGCGAACTGCTGGACCGGACCCGCCAGCGCGCGCGCGACCAGCAGCGTCGCCGGCCGGCCGGCATAGATCGCCTCGATCTCGGCGCGCCAGGTCGCGAGCCCGCGCTGCTTTTCCTCCTGCGAGGCCGGTTCGTCGGCGATGTCATCGACCTCGCGGCAGAAGGCATAGATCGCGTACATCGCGTTGCGCCGTTCCTCCGGCAGCAAACGCATGGCGGCGTAGAACGAGCTCTTGGCCTGGCCGACCTGACGGGTGACCTCGGCGAGATCGGCCGAAGCCTCATTGGTCTGCATCGGGGTGCTCATGCTCATGAATGCTGGGCCGCGGGGCGGGGTGCCGGCCGAAACCGCCGGCGCAGGAGGCCGGAGACGAGCGCGCTCAGCGTCAGGCCGGCCATAACCGGCTTCGACAGCGCCACGCGGGTCGCGATCGGATCTTCCTGCTTGAGGCGCCTGGTCAGGCGAACGGCAAGCGTGCGGATGACCTGGCATTCGAGTGCGATGCGCGGATCGTCGACCTGGGTCACCAAATCGGCGCAGTGCGCCAGCAACCCGTCGAGCGGCGCGATGGTCCGGTCGAGCACGCGGCGCAGCGCCGGCGTCAGCGCCGGACGCGACAGGTCGCCGATCGTGGCGCCCTCCTGATCCATCAGCCCGGTCGGCAGATAGACCCGGTCGAGCGCCCGGTAATCGTCGGCGCAGTCCTGCAGATGGTTGATGACCTGCAGTGCGTTGCACAGCGCGTCGGCGCCGGGCCGGCAGGCCGCCCCCTCGCCATGCAGGTCGAGCAATTGGCGCCCGACCGGGGCAGCCGACAGGAAGCAATAGCCCAGCAGGTCGTCCCAATCGCGATAGCGCGTCTTGTTGGCGTCCTGGGTGAAGGCCTGCAACAGATCCAGGCTGTGCTGCGGCGTGACGCCGGTCTCGGCCAAGCTGGCGCGCATCCGCACGCAGGCCAGCGACTCGGACGCCTCGGTCGTGTGGTCGCCCAGGCCTTGGATGATCTCGCCCATGCGGGCCAGGCGCGCGACCTTGTCGTCGGCGGCCAAGTCCGGATTGTCGGCGATATCGTCGCCGGCGCGGGCGAAATTATAGAAGGTATGGACATGGCGCCGCAGGTCCGGGCGGATCAGCCAGGAGCCGACCGGGAAATTCTCGTCCGCCGCCGTCTTGCCCGAGGGGGTTTCGAGGGTGCCGGGGGCGGGCGCGCTCTGCAGGGGTTCGCTCATCGGCGCACTCAATGCCTGATAGGGCGCGTCAGGGCAAGTCCGTCAGCCGGCAAGATAGCCGTTCGCGCGGAACCACTCGATCGCGTCGCGGATGCCGTCCTCGGCCGGCCGGGGCGCATAACCCAGCTCGCGCCGCGCCTTGGCGATGGTGAAGAACATCTTCTTGCGCGCCAGCGTCAGGCCGTCGCGCGTCACGAACGGCTCCTTGCCGGTCAGGCGGGCGTAGAGCTCGGCGCCATAGGCCAGCGGCATCAGCAGGTCGATCGGCAGGCTGACGGTCGGCGGCTTGCGGCCTGACATGCCGGCGATCATGGCCAGCAGCGCGCGCAGCGTCAGATTCTCGCCGCCCAGGATATAGCGCTCGCCGATCGTGCCCTTGGCGAATGCCAGCAGATGGCCGTCCGCGACATCGTCGACATGGGCGAAGTTCAGGCCGGTATCGACGAAGGCCGGCATGCGGCCCGACGCGGCCTCGACGATGGTGCGGCCGGTCGGCGTCGGCTTGATGTCGCGCGGGCCGACGGGTGTCGAGGGATTGACGATCACGGCCGGCAGCTGCCGCTCGCGCACCAGACGCTGGACCGCTTCTTCGCTCAAGTATTTCGAACGCTTGTAGGGTCCGACCATCTTGTCGAGCGAGACGGGGGTCGCCTCGTCCGCATCGCTGCCGTCGGGCAGCAGGCCCAGCGTCGCCACGCTGGAAGTATGAACGATGCGGCTGACGCCGGCCGCCAGAGCCGCTTCCATCAAGGCTACCGTGCCATCGACGTTGGTGCGGTACATCTTGTCCGGCTCGGGTACCCACAGGCGATAGTCGGCCGCGACATGGAACAGCGCCTCGCAGCCCTTCATGGCGGGAACGAGCGAGGCATGATCGTCGAGACTGCCGATGACTGGCGCCGCGTCGATGCCGTCGAGATTGCGCCGGTCGCTACCGGCGCGAACCATAACGCGGACCTCGTGGCCGGCGGCGAGGAGCTTGCGGGCGACGGCGGAACCGACGAAGCCGGTGGCGCCGGTGACGAGGCAGATCATGCGTGACGTCCCGATTCTGTCGACCCTCCAGGGGCTGACGGTCTCTTAGCGCGACCGCAGGTCGAGCGGTAGGGGGCCGTGGGCGACGGAGGCCTGCTCAAGCGGCGTAGAAGCCGGGGTTTGCCTGCTCCCATTGCCAAACGCCACCGTGATGCCAGACGGCCTGGTGGGCGGCGGTGAGGACGAGCTGCATCGTGCCCCTGCCGGTGCCGTTGTTGTAGTTTTCGAAATGGTGCCACGTGTAATTGGCCGGTGTTGCCAATAATCCGGCCGCGACGTTGGCTGCCGCATAGTCGGCCAGCCTGCCGCCAGTATAGGCGATCGTTACCTGCCGAGTCATATATTGCTCGAAGCAGGCATAGCTGTTCGCCATGTCATAGGGCACCTGACGCAGGATGCCGCCGATCATCGCGTTGACGAGGTTGGGATAGTTCTGGCAGCCCTCCCGCATGACCTTGATGCTCATGCGCGGTTTGTCGATGACATTTTCCAAGCTCATACCGGATCGGCTGAGCTTTGATTCCGCTCGATCATACGTCCCGCGCGTCATCATCGGCAGCGTGTCGGACTTGCTGTTGCTGGACAGCAGGGACGGCTGGATCACACCACCAGCCTTGGCGGCCGCCAGCTTGCCCTGAAGAAAATTCAATGCCCCGTTCGGGCGCCGAGGAGCTGGCGGGCGATGCGGCGGCGGCTCGGACCGTGCCGTCCCGTCGCGGCTCGCGCAAGCCGAACAGCATGGCTCGTTCTTTGCCTGGGCCGTACCGCCGGCAGGTTTGATCGGCGGCGGCGCATGGGGCGGGGCTCCGTGCGACCGGTTTGGAGGCGGTGAAACATGACCGGCTGATGCGGCCGGAGCCTTTGGCAGGGCGGTCGAGGGCGCGAAGCGTGTGGGCGGTGGGGAAGGCCGCTGTCGAGACATTTGCCTGCGCACAAAAATTGATAGGCGCCAACTCTGTCACGAAGCAGGAGTCGATTCAACAATGGGTTGAGGTTGGCCGGCGGGCGCTTCCTGATATTGAAAGGCGATATGCATATCCTCTAGCGCTTGCGCTGGGCGACAAGAGGAAGGATCAGGCTTCCGCCGTCGCCATCGGGAAGGTCATCACCAGCGTGGTGCCGACGCCCGGCTCGCTGTCGATCAGCAGCCGGCCGCCCTGATGCTCGATCAGGGCCTTGGCCAGCGGCAGGCCCAGGCCGGTGCCGTTGAAGCGGCGGCCGAGCGAAGCGTCGATCTGGTGGAACGGCCGGAGCGCGGTCGCGATCTCGTCCCGGGTCATGCCGATGCCGCTGTCGATGATGGTGACCGTGGCCTGGCCGGCCGTGCTGGTCAGCTCGACCCGGACCGTGCCGCCAGCCCGGTTGAACCGGATCGCATTCGACAGCGTGTTGAACAGAATGCGCTTCGCCAGACGAGGGTCGGCAACGATGTCGGCGCGTATTGCGGCATGATTTTCGACGGTCACGGCGGCGCGCACCATCTCGTCCTTCAACTCGCGCAGGCAGCCTTCGATCAGTTGGTGCAGATCGATCGGTTCCGGTTCGGAGTTCATATCGCCGGCTTCGAGCTTCGACAGTTCCAGTATGGAGTTGATGACGTCGAGCAGGCGTCGGCCGCTGTCGTTGATGTCGGCGGCATAGTCGAGATAGGGCCGCTGGCCGATCGGCCCGTTCTTCTCGTCGCGGATCAGTTCGGAAAAGCCGATGATGGCGTGCAGCGGCGTGCGCAGCTCGTGGCTCATATTGGCCAGAAAGGTGACCTTGGATCGGTTGGACGCCTCGGCCTCGTCGCGCGCACGGGCCAGCGCCACAGTCAGCCCGGTCAGCTCGCGCTTCTTGCGCTCCAGCGCCTTGATCAATTTCTGGCTATGCAGAATGATCGGGCAAGCGATCAGGGGGCCGATCATGCTGGCGAGCAGCGGCACCCGGTAGGGCAGGTCGCCGCCGACGATCATCCAGGCGATCCAGGCCGAGCCGATCGCCAGAACCGCGGCACCGCCGGTCAGCACCGAGACCGCTGCCGTCATGCTCAGATTGGCCAGCCAGCGATCCAGCCTGATCAGCAGGCGCCGAGGCCTGGGTTTGACGCGGCCGGCGACCGCCGCATCCTGCGTGGCAATGTGCTGCATCTGGCTCCGATTATCCCAGTAGCGCGGACCGGAATATGAGCGTCACCGGGAACCGGCGAGGCTGGACCGTGCTGGATCCAATCTCGCCGGTATCGATGAATATCCGGTGTAGATTCGGTCCGTTTGGTCAGCCGGGGCCGGCGCGTCCGATCCGGATCGAACCGGAGCCCGCCTTGCTGCTCGACAGGATGCCCGCGACCTTGGCCACGTCGATATCGCCGGAACCGACGGTCGACAGGGCGGCGTCCTGGACGTTCGCCTTGATGCGAAGATCGCCCGACCCGGCGACCGAGGCCGACAAGGTGCCGATCTGGCCCTGGTCGACCGAGACATTGCCGCTGCCGCGCACGTCGATCTTCAAGCTGGGGATGGCGGCGTTCGCGATCTTGACGTCGCCGCTGCCGGCGATCTGGATCTCGGTCGGTCCCGATGCTTGGCCGATCCTGGCGTCGCTCGAGCCGGCGATGTTCAGATTGAGCTCAGTCACGGTTTCGGCCGTGACGTCGCCGGAGCCGGCCAGACTGGCATGCAGGCTGCCGCCGACCGCGCCGATGACATAGTCGGTCGAGCCGCCGTTCTTGATATCGATCGCCATGCCGGCCGGGAGCTTGATCGCGACCGTGATCTTGCGCGTGATGTCGGTGATCTTCAGGCAGACGATATGGTGCGGGCGCGTCACCGACGCGGTGGCGCCGCCGGCAAACACGAAATCCTTCAGATCGTCGGCGTCGCTCGACGTGGCCTCGACCATGACCTTGCCGGCGAGGCCGGCCTGGGGCTGGATGTCGACCTCGTCGACGCAGGCGACATCGATGGCGAGCGACGTGCCGTCGAGGGTCTGGCTGACGGTTTCGGCCCGGGCGGGGCCGAGGGCGAGGAAGCTCAGGGCCGCCGCGACGGCGAGGAGGGGGCTATGGGACATGGGTCCGCTCTTTTCCAGAAGTTGGTCCGATGCGGTCGCGGCGCAGCGCCATCATACCGCGGTCGGATCGCCCGCGTCACGGCTCGCGAGGGGCTTCCCGCGCAATCTCCGCCACGGTCCCATGCGTGCCATGCGCGGCTAATTTCACTCTCGGGGTTGAGACCGGGCTCAATCAGGACTAAATCAGTCTACATTGAGGAAAGGTCGTCCATGATCATCCTGAGCAAACTCGCCGACTACGGCGTCATCGTCGCCACGCATCTGGCCTCGGTCGCGCCGACCCAGGTCAATGCGATGCATCTGGCCGCCGATACCCGTCTGCCGCAGACGACCGTCGCCAAGGTGCTGAAGCTGCTGGCCAAGGCCGGCATCGTCTCGGCCGTGCGCGGCGCCGCCGGCGGCTATCGCCTGGCGCGTCAGGCCGGCGCCATCTCGGTCGCCGAGATCGTGGCCGCGATCGACGGCGATTTCGCGATGACCCAATGCACCTCCAAGATCGGTCCGTGCGACCGGCTGCATTATTGTCCGACCCGGCCGCATTGGCATCGGATCAATCAGGCGGTCGGCGACGCGCTGGGCGGCATCACGCTCGGCGAGATGATCCTGCCCAGCTATCCGATCCCCGCCTTCGCCCCGCCGTTCAACATCGAGACGACCGCACCATGAGCGCAGCCCTCGACACCGTCCGTGCCGTTGCCGACAACAGCCAGTACAAGTACGGCTTTTTCACCGACATCGAGAGCGAGACCGCGCCGATCGGCCTCAACGAGGACACGGTCCGCTTCATCTCCGCCAAGAAGGGCGAGCCCGAGTGGCTGCTCGAATGGCGCCTGGCCGCGTTCCGCGCCTGGCTGACCATGACGCCGCCGGACTGGGCCAAGCTGAAGATCGACCCGATCGACTATCAGGCCTCGACCTATTATTCGGCGCCCAAGACCAAGCCGACGCTCTCGTCGCTGGACGAGGTCGATCCGGAGCTGCTGAAGACCTATGCCAAGCTTGGCATTCCGCTGAAAGAGCAGGAAATGCTGGCCGGCGTGCGCAACATCGCGGTCGACGCGGTGTTCGACAGCGTCTCGGTCGCTACCACGTTCAAGGGCAAGCTGGCCGAAGAGGGCATCATCTTCTGCTCGATGGGCGAGGCGATCAAAGAGCATCCGGAGCTGGTGCGCCAGTACCTGGGCTCGGTCGTGCCGACCACCGACAATTATTTCGCGGCGCTGAACGCGGCGGTCTATAGCGACGGCTCGTTCGTCTATATCCCCAAGGGCGTGCGCTGCCCAATGGAGCTGTCGACCTATTTCCGCATCAACGCGGCCAATTCCGGCCAGTTCGAGCGCACGCTGATCGTCGCCGACGAGGGCTCCTACGTCAGCTATCTCGAAGGCTGTACCGCGCCGCAGCGCGACGAGAACCAGCTGCATGCCGCCGTGGTCGAGCTGGTCACGATGAAGGACGCCCAGATCAAATACTCGACCGTCCAGAACTGGTATCCGGGCGATGCCGAGGGCAAGGGCGGCATCTATAATTTCGTGACCAAGCGCGGCGATTGCCGCGGCGCCAATTCCAAGATCTCCTGGACCCAGGTCGAGACCGGGTCGGCGATCACCTGGAAGTACCCGAGCTGCATCCTGACCGGCGACAATTCGGTGGGCGAGTTCTACTCGGTCGCGATCGTCAACAACCGGCAGCAGGCCGATACCGGGTCGAAGATGATCCATATCGGCCGGAACACGAAGTCGACGATCATCTCCAAGGGCATCTCGGCCGGCAAGGGCCAGGGCACCTACCGCGGGCAGGTCAAGGTGCTGCCCAAGGCCGATGGCGCGCGCAACTTCACCCAGTGCGACAGCCTGCTGATCGGCGACCAGTGCGGTGCCCATACGGTGCCCTACATCGACGTCTATAACCGCACGGCCCGGGTCGAGCACGAGGCGACGACGTCGAAGGTCAGCGAAGACCAGATGTTCTACTGCCGCCAGCGCGGCCTCTCGGCGGAAGACGCTTTGTCTTTGATCGTCAATGGTTTCGCCAAGGAAGTTCTGAAAGAGCTTCCGATGGAATTCGCCGTCGAGGCACAGAAGCTGCTGGCGATCAGCCTGGAAGGCAGCGTCGGCTGAGGCCGGCGCCCCCATTTGAAGACCTGAGGAACGACATGCTCGAGATCAAGAATCTGCACGCCCGCGTCGGCGACAAGGAAATCCTCAAAGGCATTTCGCTGACGGTGAATCCGGGCGAGGTCCACGCGATCATGGGCCCGAACGGTTCTGGCAAATCGACGCTCGCCGCCGTGCTGTCCGGCCGCGACGGCTATGAGGTGACCGAGGGCTCGGTGACGTATCTGGGCCAGGACCTGCTGGAGCTGGACGCCGACGTCCGGGCGCGCGAGGGCGTGTTCCTGGCGTTCCAGTATCCGGTCGAGATCCCGGGCGTGAACAACATGTATTTCCTGCGCGCGGCGGTGAACTCGGTGCGCAAGCATCGGGGCCTGCCCGAGCTCGACGCCGGCCAGTTCCTGAAGACCGTGCGCCAGACGCTGAAGCTGTTGGACCTGCGCGAGGATCTGCTCAACCGCGCGGTCAATGTCGGATTCTCCGGCGGCGAGAAGAAGCGCAACGAGATCTTCCAGCTGGCGCTGCTGAATCCGAAGCTGGCGATCCTGGACGAGACCGACTCCGGCCTCGACATCGACGCGCTGCGCCAGGTGTCGGACGGCGTCAACAAGCTGCGCTCGCCCGAGCGCGCCTTCGTGCTGATCACCCATTACCAGCGCCTGCTGGATTACATCATACCCGATCATGTCCATGTGCTGAGCCAGGGCAAGATCGTCATGTCCGGCGACAAGAGCCTGGCGAAGGAGCTCGAAAAGAGCGGCTACGCCATGCTGGGCGACGCGGCTTGATCATGTCGATCGCCCCGTTCCTCGACACTCTTTCGGTCCCGCGCGACCCGGCCGAACCCGCTTGGCTCGGTGCGTCGCGCGACGCCGCCCGCGCCCGTTTTGCCGAGACCGGCTTCCCGACCCGCCGGCACGAGGCCTGGCGCTTCACCGAACTCAAAAGTCTGACCGCCACGGTGTTTGCGCCGGCACCGGCACTGCCGGGCGATGCTACGATCATGGGCGAGCGGCTGTGCCGCCTGCTGACCCCTGCCCATCGCCTGGTGTTCGTGAACGGCCGGTTCGATGCCGACCATAGCCATATCGGCGTGTTGCCGGCCGGCGTGTTCCTGGGGTCTTTCGCCCAATGGGCCGCCCAGCAGGACCAGGCCGCCGAGTTGTTCCCGCGTGCGTCCGGCGCGCCCGATGCGTTCCGCGCGCTCAATCAGAGCCTGTTCACCGACGGGCTCGCGCTGATCGTGCCGGCCGGCGTGACGCTCGACCTGCCGGTCCATGTGCTCTATTGGGGCGAGGCGGCCGATCCCGCGTCAGCCCAGCTCAAGGGCGTGATCCGCGTCGGCGCCGGCGCCACGGCTCATGTGATCGAGACCTTCACCGGCGCGGGCCGGACCTGGACCAACGCCGCCATGAGCGTCGAGGTCGCCGACACCGCCCATCTGGGCCATTACCGGCTGCAGGACGAGGCGCCCGCCGCGTTCCATACCGGCACGCTCGACGTCACCATCGGCGCGGACGCGGTCTATGACGGCTTCACCCTGTCGCTGGGCGCCTCGATGGCGCGCCAGGACATCAACACCCGGCTGATCGGCGACCGCGCGTTCTGCGGCGTGTCCGGAGTCTATCTGCTGGCCGATCGCCAGGAATCGACGATGGCGACGGTGATCGAGCATATCGCCCGCGACGGCCGGACCAAGGAAGTGTTCAAGGGCTGTCTGGCCGACCGCTCGCACGGCGTGTTCCAGGGCCAGATCAAGGTCGCCCAGACGGCGCAGAAGACCGATGCCTATCAGCTGAACAAGACCATCCTCTTGGGCGAGCGCGCCGTGATGGACGCGAAGCCGGAGCTGGAAATTTTTGCCGACGACGTCAAATGCAGCCATGGCGCCACCGTGGGCGACCTGGACGAGACGGCGGAATTCTACCTGCGCTCGCGCGGGATCGCGCCCGAACCGGCCCGTGCCATGCTGATCGAGGCCTTCGTGATCGATGCGGTCGATCTGGTCGGGCACGAGCAGGCGCGCGACTATCTGACCGACGCGATCAGCCGCTGGCTGGCCGCGCGTCATCCGGAAAAATAGGGGCATTGCCATGAGCAAGGATAGCGATCTGCACCGCCAGCCGGTGTCCCACGCGCCGCTGTCGCGCCCGGCGTTCGATCCGCGCGTGGTCAAGCGGGACTTCCCGATCTTCCGCAACAATCCGGATGTCGTGTTCCTGGATTCGGCCGCCAGCGCGCAGAAGCCGCAGGTCGTGATCGACGCGGTGTCGAGCTTCTACGAGCGCGATTACGCCAATGTCCATCGCGGCGTCTATGGCCTGTCCCAGCGCGCGACCGACAAGTACGAGGCCGCGCGCGAGACCGTGCGCCGCTTCCTCAATGCCAAGACCGCCAAGGAAATCGTCTTCGTGCGCGGCGCGACCGAGGCGATCAACCTCGTCGCCCAGACCTGGGGCGTTTCGGCTCTCAAAGCCGGCGACGAGGTCTTGATCACCGAGTTGGAGCATCACTCCAACATCGTGCCGTGGCAGATGCTGCGCGACCGGATCGGCATCAAGCTGGTGGTGGCGCCGATGGATGTCACCGGCGGGCTCGACATGGCCGCGTTCGAGGAGCGGCTGTCGAGCCGCACCAAGCTGGTCGCGGTCACCCATGTCGCGAACGCGCTGGGCTCGGTCCTGCCGGTCGAGGCGATCGTCGAGCGGGCGCACAAGGTTGGCGCCAAGGTGCTGATCGACGGCTGCCAGGCGGCCCCGCGCATGCCGGTCGACGTCCAGGCGATCGGCTGCGATTTCTACGTCTTCTCCGGCCACAAGACCTATGGCCCGACCGGCATCGGCGTGCTGTGGGGCCGGTTCGAACTGCTCGACGCGATGCCGCCCTGGCAGGGCGGCGGCGACATGATCCTGTCGGTCACGTTCGAGCATACCGACTATAACGAAGTGCCGCACAAGTTCGAGGCCGGCACGCCCGACATCACCGGCACCCATGGGTTGGCGGTGGCGCTGGATTACATGGAGCAGCTCGGGCGCGACCGCATCCTGGAGCATGAGGAACGGCTGACGCAATATGCCGAGGAAGCCCTCGCGCGTATCCCCGGCGTGACCCTGCTGGGCGCCGGCCAGCGCCGGCTCGCGGTGCTGTCGTTCGAGGTCGACGGTATCCACCCGCACGATCTGGCGACCATCCTGGACAAGCATCATGTCGCGGTCCGCGCCGGCCATCATTGCGCCCAGCCGCTGATGGATCGGCTGTGCGTGCCGGCGACCACGCGCGCCTCGTTCGGCGTCTATAACGACGAGAGCGACGTCGATGCGCTGGTCGGGGCGATCAAGGCGGCGAAGGAGTTGTTCGGGCGATGATGGACCTGCGCGATCTGTACCAGGACATCATCCTGGACCATGGCCAGAAGCCGCGGAATTTCCGCGAGATCGACCATCCGACCCATAGCGCCAAGGGCCATAACCCGCTGTGCGGCGACCGGATCAACCTCTATCTGACGGTCGAGGGCGACAGGATCACCGACGTGGCGTTCCAGGGCCGCGGCTGCGCCATCTCGACTGCGTCCTCGTCGCTGATGACCGAGGTGCTGAAGGGCAAGACGCTGGACCAGGCCAATCAGATGTTCCGCGCCTTCCACGCCAAGATCACCGGCGGGGAAGAGGTCGAGATCGCCGACGTGCTGGAAGATGATTTCGAGCGGCTGACCCCGCTCGAAGGCGTGGCGGCCTATCCGGCCCGGGTCAAATGCGCGACCCTCGCCTGGCACGCGCTCGAAGCGGCGCTCAAGGCCGGCGGCACCGTCGCCGAGCCGGTCAAGACGGAATAGCCATGACCGCCCAGGACGACGGCAAGACCCTGTTCGACTTCATGCCCGGCCGCCCGGCCGCGGCGGACGTCGATCCGCTCGAAAAGATGCAGATCCAGGGCGAGGACAAGGCGCTCGAAGCCCAGGTGCTGGAAGCCTTGAAGACGGTGCGCGACCCGGAACTGCCGGTCAATCTGGTCGATCTGGGCCTGATCTACGACCTGGTCGTGGGCACCGACGGCAAGGTCTATGTCGAGATGACGCTGACCGCGCCCAACTGCCCGGTCGCGGGCTCGCTCCCCGGCGACGTCGCCAGGGCGATCCGCACGGTCGCAGGCGTGACCGACGTGCAGGTCAACCTGGTCTGGACCCCGCCCTGGCATCAGGATCTGATGAGCGAAGAGGCGCGGCTGGAGTTGGGACTGCTGTAATTTTGCCGGTGCTGGCGGCAATCGTCAGGCCGCGTCCGTCAATGGCTTGGCCCGTTCGATCCGCTCCCGTTCGCGCGGCGAATGCATCGCTTTCCACAAGTCGCTTCCACGTTGCGCATTGAGCCAGAAATCGGGGCTATTGCCGAAGACGCGGGCCAGAATGAGTGCCGTCGGAGCGGTTACTGCCCGACGCTCATTGCAGAGTTCGTTGACGTGCTTACGCGGAACCCCCATGGCTTCGGCCAAGGCGCCCTGCGTGAGCCCCATCGGCTCGATGAATTCCTGAGTCAGGATTTCGCCGACGCTTGCCGGCTTGCGCTTCGTCGATAGCACAATCTACCTTCAATATCTGGCGGTATGATTCGCGATCGAACGTCATCGACGAAGAATGTGCGAAGCCACTCGTTCCGAAAATTGACGATCATTCCGCCCCCGAGTTTCTGAGTCTGTGTACCACTCAATGGGTCTAGACCGGAAGATCCCGCCCTTGCGGCGCGATAGTGTCCTCATACTGCCAGCGTCAGCATCGCCGCCTCGGCCAGCAAAACCATCAGCAGCATGACCGCGAGCGGCCACGCCCGCTTGTAGATCGCGGCGTCGGCGCCGGTGCCGCCGATCAGCGCCGCCGCCATGGCGACGCGGACCGGCGAGAGCAGGCTGAAATTGCTGCCGGCGACGTTCTGCAAGGCGGCCGGCCAGCCGCCGAGACCGTCGCCCAGCGCCGCCTGTACCGCCATCATCATGCCGTTCGAGGCGGCATTGCTGCCGGTGAGGAAACCGCCGACCGCGCCGAACAGCGGGCCCATCAGCGGGGCGCTGGACCCGAGCGCGGCGCGTAGGCTCGTGCCGACCAGATGGGCGGCGCCGGCGGCGGACAGCACCTGGGCCATGGCGACGAAACCGATCGTCACCAGCGCCGGTCGCCAGCCGCCGGCCGCGGTCTCCCGCAGCCGGTCGGGCAGTTCGCCCAGCCTGCCGGTCAGGGCCATGACGCCGAGCCCGACCAGCACCAGCCAGAAGCTGGGGTTGTAGAGCACTGGAAAGCTCGGCTGATCGGTGAACGGCGTCAGCACCAGGCTGCCGCGCAGCGCCGCGGTCAGCGGCGGGATGCTGCGGGTCGCGATCAGCAGGGCGGCCAGGACGACGAAGGGCAGGGCGCTCGTGCCGGCCCGACGCAGCGCTGCCCGGTCGGGCTTGCGGCTCAGCAGGAAATGCACCACGAACAGCGCGCCCGGCGCCACGACGCCGCCCAGCTCGGTTGCGACATGGCGGTTGGCAAACCAGAGCATCCAGCCGAGCAGCGCCGTCCACAGGCAATCCTCGAGCTTCTGCACCAGCGGCACCCGGCCGGTCACGCGGCCGACGAAGACCCAGTAGAGCGCGAGATAGCCCGCCAGCAGCGGCAGGGTCAGCAGCGCGCTGGCGATGCCCAGTTCGGTTTCGGGCTCGCCGGCCAGATGGGCGCCGATGACCGTGCCGACCGCGAGGCCGCCCCAGGGCACCAGCATCTGGGAATAGAGTGCCAGCACCGCCGCACCCGGACTTTTCAGCCCCATGCGCATCAGCGCCGCCATGGCGACGATGGCGCCGACGCCGAATCCGGTCGCGGATTCGGCGAAGGGTCCCAGCAGAAAGCACACGGCCCAGATCCGGCCGCGCGTCACCGGTTCGATGGGCCCGTCCGCTTGAAACAGATGCGCCTCGTGCCGGCGCAGCACCCGGTAGAAGAACAGCCCGGCGAGGATGACCGCGACCGCCTGCCAGGCGAGCCAGGTGCCCTTGGTGCTCTCAGTCGCGGCCCAGCTGGCGAAATCGCCGGTCGGGCCGCGCAGAATAGAGGCGGCGGCGAGGGCCGCGACCCAGCCGATGCCGCCGGCGGCGAGCGTCGAGACGCGCCGGCTGGCGATCAGCAGAATGACCAGAAGCAGAGGCGCGAGCGCCGCCGAGAGCATTATGATGCCGCTTTCTTGAAGGGGGGCGGGGTTCCGCCTCCGCCGCATTCATGCGATGGAGGCGGCGGCAGGATGGTCGGATCGGCCCGCCGCCACAATCGGGGATGCTTCGTCATCGGCCGAAACATCGCAAATACCGGGAGATGCCATGCTGACGATCTGGGGCCGGGCGACGTCGTCCAACGTTCAGAAGGTGTTGTGGACCTGCGACGAGCTGGCCGTGCCGTTCGAACGGCGCGATGCCGGCCGCGAGTTCGGTCAGGTCGATCAGGATTGGTATGCGCAGCTGAATCCCAATCGGCTGGTGCCGACCATCCGCGACGGCGAGCTGATCCTGTGGGAATCCAACACGATCATGCGCTACCTGGCGAACCGCTATGGCGGCGAGGCGCTCTATCCGACCGAGCCCGGCGCGCGCGCCCTGGTCGAGCGCTGGATGGATTGGCAGCTCTCGACGCTGGCGCCGGCGATCGGCCCGGTGTTCTGGGCGTTGATCCGGCCGTCGCCCAGCGGGCCCGATGCCCAGCAGCTGGCGGCGCTGATCGACCGGCTGGGCCAGACCTGGGCGCTGCTCGACCGGCAGCTCGGCAAGCAGTCCTATGTCGCGGGCGACGGCTTGAGCCTGGCCGACATCGTCCTGGGCAACTCGATCCGGCGCTGGTACGCGTTCGATTTCGACCGGCCGGAGCTGCCCAACCTCGCGGCTTGGCACAAGCGGCTGGCGGCACGGCCGGGGTTTCAAAGCCACATGATGGGACCGATGGTCTAGCGCGACGGCTGCTTGGTGGCCTTGGCGCGGACTTGCGCCGCCAGCAGGCGATCGTGCTCGGCCCCCGTCATCGGAGGGGCCGGACGACCGGGCGGTTTCGGCTGTGCGGCGACCCATTGCTTCAAATCGGCAAGCCGCGCGGGATCGACGCCGGCACCGACGCTCCCGCTGGGTGGGATGAGGCCCGCGAGGATCGGCGCGGCGGCATCGCGGGGCGTCAGGGGGCCCTCCAAGCCGAACTGGGCGCACAGGGTCGCGATGATGCTGGTGTGGTCGAATGGATAATACGGCTGGTTTCTGGACGGCTGGAGCGGCCGGTAGATCGTGTTGGGCGCAATGCGCGGATTGACGAACAGCGTCGGAACCCGGACACCCAGCCGCGTATAGTCGAAGTTTTCCGGCGGGACCTGGAATGGCGAGACCGCGGTGGCCGCAAAGGGCGCGCGGTTCGGCCCGACGTGATCGTACAGGCCGCCGTGCTCGTCATAGGTGACGATCAGCAAGGTCTTGGCGAAGACCTCGGGGTATGCCGCAAGGGAATCATAGATATCCAGCAGCAGCGCCTCGCCGTTCCTGACGTCGATCGGCTGTCCGGCACCGATGTCCGGATAGGCCGCGCCGCCGGGATGGTTGCTGTTGGGCTGCAGCCCGGTGGAGGCGTAATTGTCGTAATAGCGCGGCTCGATGAAGGCATAGGCCGGCAGCGCATCGTTCGCCACGTCGGTGGCGAAGCCGGTGCCGCGCGGCGGGTCGTAGTCGCTGCCGTCGTAATTGGCCAGGCAGGGCGACTGTCGCTGGAAGGCATCGTTGACATAGACGTTCAGGATCGACATCGGCGCGTCGTGAAAATAGACCTTCCAATTGGCCGGGTCGGCGACGCCGGCGCCGTCGAGCAGCTCGAAGACGCTGGTATCGGGGACCGAGCCCGCGACCGCATCCATGCTGAACGACGCATGGACGATATAATCGACGTCGTTGAGCCGGGCCTTGTCGCCGTCCAGGCTGGGCGTAGCGCAGTGGCAGAACATCCGGTTGGGGAAGGTCTGGACCGGGCCGGAGGCGAACCATTGGTCGCAGACGGCGAAGTTTTCGGCCAGATGATTGGTCACCGGCATCTGGTCGGGCGTGAAATAGAACATGATGTCGCCGGGATGGTGCCGCGACAGCGGATCGATCGAATGGTAGTTCTGCGCGAATCCCGACATGTCCGCGGTCGGGCTGTCGTGGTAGCCGAACAGCTGCAGGGTCATGTCGTCGAACCCTTCGTGCGGGTCGGGATACGGCGTGATGTAGGGACTGCGCCCGGACGGCGGGTCGTTGGTCACCGGCACATTGATGGTTTCGCCGAAATCGTTTTTGTAGCTGTTGCTGGCGCTCAACGGCAGCCCGTCGAAAGTCTCAGACGGCGGATAGAGCCGGCCCAGCACATTGTCGAACGAGCGGTTTTCGAACATCACGACGACGATATGCTCGATGCCGTCGAGCGGCGCGCCGGCCACGGGGGTTCGTTTTCCGGACGCTCGGGTTGCCGTCTCGACCATGGTGCTGCTCCTCGGGGCGATTTCGCTCGATCGAATTCAAGCCTCTTTCTGTTGCAACTGTACATTGCGATTTTCGAAACCGGCCGAAAATACCGCCCCTCGGCTATGTTGCACAAAACCGGTCACTGTCATGACATCGACTCTTCCGTAAGATAGGGTCGACGTCGCAGGACCCGCGCATACGGCGCGGGGACCTCGACGGATTGGAGACCGCCCGTGCCGACCAGAACCGCCGCCGCCCGCGCCCCGAAGATCGAAGCGACCTCCGAGCGTCGTTTCATCAATCGCGAACTGTCGTGGCTGGCGTTCAACGAGCGGGTGCTGGAGGAGGCCGACAACCGCAGCCATCCGCTGTTCGAGCGGCTGCGGTTTCTGTCGATCTCGGCCAACAATCTGGATGAATTCTACATGGTCCGCGTCGCGGGCCTGCGCGGCCAGGTCAATGCCGGCATCGAGACGCCGAGCCAGGACGGCCTGCTGCCGGTCCAGCAGCTGGACGCGGTCCATAAGCGGGTCAATCTGCTGATGCAGTCGCAGCAGGCCTGCTACGCCGGGCTGGCCAAGGAGCTGCGTGAGGCCGGCATCGCCGTGGTCGGCGCCGACGACATCACCGAGACCGAGCGGACCTGGCTGCACGACCGCTTCATGGCCGACGTGTTCCCGCTGCTGACGCCGCTCGCGGTCGATCCGGCCCATCCGTTCCCGTTCATCCCGAACTTAGGGTTTGGCCTGGCGCTGCTGCTGCAGCGACGGGCCGACAAGAAGCGCATGCAGGCGCTGTTGCTGATCCCGGCCTCGGTCCCGCGCTTCCTCAGGCTGCCCGGCGACGGCGTGCGCATGATCCCGATCGAAACCACGATCGGTCTGTTCCTGGACCGGCTGTTCCCAGGCTTCACCGTCTCGGGCCAGGGCGCGTTCCGCATCCTGCGCGACAGCGATATCGAGGTCGAGGAAGAGGCCGAGGATCTGGTCCGCCTGTTCGAGACCGCGCTGAAGCGCCGGCGCCGCGGCCATGTCATCCATCTGGGCGTCGAGGCGGCGATGCCGATGGATCTGGCGCAGTTCCTGATGGACCGGATCGACGCCAAGCCGGACGACGTGTTCAAGATGGAAGGGTTGCTGGGCCTGGTCGATCTGAAGCAACTGATCATCGACGAGCGGCCGGATCTGAAATTTGCGCCCTATAACGCGCGTTTTCCGGAACGGATCCGCGATTTCGGCGGCGATTGCTTCGCCGCGATCACCGCCAAGGACATCATCGTCCATCATCCCTACGAGAGCTTCGACGTCGTCGTGCAGTTCGTCCGCCAGGCGGCGCGTGATCCGGCCGTGGTCGCGATCAAGCAGACGCTCTACCGCACCAGCGACGACAGCCCGATCGTGCGCGCGCTGATCGAGGCGGCCGAGGCCGGCAAGTCGGTGACGGCCCTGGTCGAATTAAAGGCCCGGTTCGACGAAGAGGCGAACATCCGCTGGGCGCGCGACATGGAGCGCGCCGGCGTCCAGGTCGTCTATGGCTTCGTCGAGCTGAAGACCCATGCCAAGGTCTCGATGGTGGTCCGGCGCGAGGGCGGCAGCCTGCGCACCTACTGCCATTTCGGCACCGGCAACTACCATCCCTATACCGCCAAGGTTTATACCGACCTGTCGTTCTTCACCTGCGATCCGGCGCTGGCGCGCGATGCCGGGCGGCTGTTCAACTACATCACCGGCTATGCCACGCCGGAGAAGCTGGAGAAGGTCGCGATCGCGCCGATCAACCTGCGCCAGCGCCTGCTCGGCTGCATCGAGGCCGAGATCGCCCATGCCAAGGCTGGGCGGGCGGGCACGATCTGGCTGAAGGCGAACCAGCTGGTCGATTCGACCATGATCGACGCGCTCTACCGCGCGTCGAACGCCGGCGTGCAGGTCGATCTGGTCGTGCGCGGCATCTGCTGCCTGCGTCCGGGCGTGCCGGGGCTGAGCGAGAATATCCGGGTCAAGAGCCTGATCGGCCGCTTCCTGGAGCACAGCCGGATCTACGCGTTCGGCAATGGCGAGAAGCTGCCCTCGGCCAAAGCCCTGGTGTTCATCAGCTCGGCCGACTGCATGCAGCGCAATTTCGACCGCCGGGTCGAGACGCTGGTGCCGATTGAAAACCCGACCGTGCATCAGCAGGTGCTGAACGAGATCATGCTGGAAAACCTCAAGGACGAGGCGCAAAGCTGGACCTTGGGCGCCGATGCCGTCTATACCCGCATTCCGCCCAAGGCGGATGCGGTGAACGCGCAGAACTATTTCATGACCAATCCCAGCCTGTCCGGCCGCGGTTCGGCCTTGCGCAAGCCGGCCGGCGCGCCCCGTTTGGTACTCGATAACGTATGAGTTCTGGCATGGAAGTTCTGACGCAGCCCTTCGCCGCCGTGGCGCTTCTGGACGAACGGCGGCGCACCATGGTCGGCGTCATCGATATCGGCTCCAATTCGCTGCGCCTGGTCATCTATGACCGGGTCAGCCGGTCGCCGATGGTGCTGTTCAACGAGAAAGTCATGTGCGCGCTCGGCCGCGGCCTGAACAGCTCCGGCCGGCTCAATCCCGACGGCGTCGTGCTGGCGCGCGACAATATCGAGCGCTTCGTGGCGCTGGCCCGTGCGCTGGGCGTGGCGCGGCTCGACATCCTGGCGACGGCGGCGGTGCGCGACGCGTCCGACGGCGCCAGCTTCGTGGCCGAGATCGAGCAGAAGAACCGGATCAAGATCCAGGTGATCGACGGGTTCGAAGAGGGGCGCCTGTCGGCGGCCGGCGTGCGCGCCGGCATTCCCGATGCCGACGGCATCACCGGCGACCTGGGCGGCGGCTCGGTCGAGCTGGCCATGACCGGCGCGGTGGTCTCGCCCCTGGTCGCCAGCCTGCCGATCGGCGCGCTGCGCCTGACCGAGGTCGGCGGCGACGATGCCAAGGCGCGCCAGATCGTCGACCAGGCGGTCGCCAGCCTCGACTGGCTGGGGCAGGGGCGCGGCCGCAAGTTCTATGCGGTCGGCGGCACTTGGCGGGCATTGGCCCGCATCCATATGGAACAGACCGGCTATCCGCTGCACATCATCCAGAATTACTCGATCGGGCGGCAGGAGGCGGAGAGCTTCACCGACCTGATCGGCCGCCAGTCGCGCCGCTCGCTCGACAAGGTCGCCGGCATCTCGCGCAAGCGTCTGGAGACGGTGCCGCTCGCCGCCTATGTGCTGCACCGCCTGATCAAGGCGATCCAGCCGGAGCGGGTCGTGTTCAGCGCCTATGGGTTGCGCGAGGGCCACCTGTTCGAGCAACTGCCGCCGGCCGAACAACGTCTGGATCCGCTGCTGGCCGCGGCCGAGACCATGGCACGGACCAACCCGCGCTTCGCCACCGGCGGCGACGAACTGGTGCGCTGGACCGATCCGCTGTTTCCGAACGAAACCGCCGCGCAGAAGCGCTTGCGCCGCGCGGCGGCCCTGCTGTCGGACATCGGCTGGAGCGAGCATCCGGACTATCGCGACGAACAGACTTTCATGCGCTGTCTGCGCATGCCGTTCGCCGGGCTCGACCATGCCGCGCGCGCCTTCCTGGCCGTGGCGCTGCACGCCCGCTACGGCGGCAACGCCGACGCGAATATTCTCTCGCGCATCAGCGGGTTGATCGACGAGGCGACCTTCGCCCGCGCCCGCTCGGTCGGATTGGGCCTCCGGCTCGCCTATACGCTGTCGGGCGGCGCGCCCGGCCTGGTTGGCCATGCCACGCTGGAGGTCGACGAGACCACGCTGGCCCTGACCGTGCCGGAACATACCGCGATCTATACCGGCGAGGCGGTCCAGCGCCGGCTGGACGCGCTCGGCCGCGCGGTCGGCAAGCGCACCGTCGTGCGCACCGACGATGCGGAGATGCCGCCGCCGGCCCGCAGGCGCGCCCGGGGCTAGGGCGGCGGCGAAGCCTGCCTTCGGCAGGATTCTGTAAGAACGGATGGCCGGTTCTGCCGCCGGCAAAGCGCGCCCGGCCGCTGATAGGCCGGCCCCTTCGCACAAGTAATTGGAAAAATATCCCGATACGCGCGTGAAGCTACGCCTGTAACCATCCAAGTCTTCTTCGACATCGTTCAGCAACCGACGTGCCGCACCCTCATGATGGTGGCGCTTCTGGAGGCATGCGGCCGGATATCGATCCGAGAAATCCGCTTCTTCTCAGAATTGGACTGGTCTGTGCAATGTCATTCTTTCAGGAATATCTTCATGTCCTATAGCTTCCTCCTTGTCTCTTGGGGTACTTCGGGCAATTTAAATCCCCTGCTGACCGCCGGGCGGCAGTTGCGCCGAAACGGGCATAGCATTCGCGTGATGGCCGACCCGGCGATGCGCGACGAGATTGCTGCGGCGGATTTCGAGTTCGTGACATGGCGTCGCGCCCCGATCGGAAGCGCGGCCGATCCGACAGACTTCTCGGATATTCAAGATTGGATCCGCTTGGCGATTTTCGATCCCGCGGCCGATTACGCGGCCGACATTCGGGATGAAATCAACCGGGCTCCGACCGATGCCGTTCTTTGTATCGATCTGCTTTTCGGCGTCGTGATCGGGGCAGAGTCCGCCGGGGTGCCCTGTGCAATGCTTTCGCCGCATGTCAGCATCCGTCCGATACCGGGCGTGCCACCGGCCGCCAGCGGCTTATCGCAGCCGAGAACGACCGAAGAAAGGGCTGAAGTCGATGCGATAAATGCCAGGCAAACTGAAATGTTCAATTTCTTCCTGCCGACTTTGAACAAAGTTCGTTTTTCTTTCGGTCTTTCGGCCTTGTCGAGTGCTATGGACTTGTTCGATCGGGCCGACCGATTGTTGCTTGCCATCAGTAAATCTTTCGATTTCGAGGCAGATTTTCTGCCTGACAATCTCCGATATGTCGGGCCGTTGCTCGACGTGCCGGCTTGGTCGAAGCCGTGGCATGCCCCCTGGCCGTCCCAATCGGATCGCCCTCGCGTGCTGGTCTCCTGCAGCACGGGAGCGCAGGGACAACGCGATTTGATGCAACGGGCCATCGACGCCCTGGGAACCCTGGAGATCGATGCCGTCGCGACCACGGGTCCGAATTTAAACATTGCCGATCTCGATCCGCCGTCAAACGTGCACCTGCTCCAAAGCGCGCCCCACGATGCCGTGATGAAGGATGTCTCGCTGGTGATTTCGCAAGGCGGTCATGGAACGGTCAGCCGCGCGCTGATGAATGGCCTGCCGCAGTTGATTTTGGCCGGCGGGCGAGACCAGCCCGACAACGCCGCGCGCGTTGCAGCAAAGGGCGCCGGCCTGAAATTATCCTCGACAGCGTCCCGGGAAGAAATAGCGGCTGCGGTGGAAAAGCTGATCAAGGAGCCGCATTTCGGCGCGGCTGCTCGCCGAGTGGGCAGGGCCATCAAGGCCGATATCGACGCCTCCAATCTCGTCCGCGAGATGGAAGCGATTGTCGGTGTCTCCGGCAATGTCGCCGCTGTGCGTTAGCCGGTGGATTGGGGGCATGCCGCCCCCAGCGCCGATATCAACGACTGCCCGGCCGGAGTTCTCTGACAGTGATTGTTGACCGTGCGTATTAGTCCCAATTCTTTCGCATTCACGCTGCTGATTGGTTTGATGTCCTCGCTGCCGACGTTCGGCATCGACATGATCCTGCCGAGCCTGACGGCCATGGGGGCGGCACTCGACGCGCCGCCCTCGAATGTGGGTCTGGCGATGAGCGTGTACTTGTTGAGCCTCGGCGCGGCATTGCTCGTGTATGGGCCGAGTTCGGATCGCTTTGGACGCAAGCCGATTGCGGTGTTCGGCTGTGTGCTTTTGATCGTGGCGAGTGTCGGGTGCGCTTTTGCGCAGACGTTGCCGCAGCTGCTGTTCTTTCGTGCCCTTCAGGGGGCCGGGGCTTCGGGCCCGGGGATGGCCGCCGTCACGATCGTGCGCGACCTCTTCGACGGCGCGGCGGCGCGCTCAAGGATGTCGTCCGTGGTTTTTGCCGTAAACGTCGTCCCGATGTTTGCGCCCACGGTCGGCGCAGCGCTGCTCGTCCTGGGCGGATGGCGGATCATCTACCTCGTCCCCGTCGGAGCCGGCGCCATTCTGCTTGTGGCCCTGTGCGGTTTCACGGAAAGCGCCAAGATAAGTCCAGACAACCGGCTCCGGCCGGCGAAGATCGCGCGCGACTATTTACGGGTGCTGGGTCATCCCGTCTGCTTGGGAAACATCCTCTGCAATGCCGCGGCCGCAGGAGCGGTTTTCGCCTATATCACAGGCTCTTCCCTGTTTTTCATCAACATCCTCGGTCTCAGCCCGGCTCAATACGGTTTGATTTTTGGGGCAAGCTCCCTGGCTGTCATGGCCGGGACAGTCGTCAACAAGCGTCTGGATGGCTGGGGCTTTTCACCAGCCCGCATGATCGTCACGGGTCTTGGCTTGGCGACGTTCGCTGCGGTTCTTCTGCTGATCATGTCCCTCACGGGAGGCAGGTCGATCCTGCTGGTGGTGTTCGTCATGGTCGGGGTCGCGCTTTCGTTCGGGCTGATCTCGCCCAACGCGATGACTGGTGCCATGGAGCCCGTGCCTGAAACCGCAGGGTCCGCGAGTGCCGTGCTGGTGTTCGTGCAGATGGTTGCCGCGGGGGCGTCCAGCGAACTCGTCGCCTGGTTCTTCGACGGACAGTCGGCACTGTCGATGGCGGTCGTCATGGTTTCCTTCTGCACATTGGCGATCGTCTCGTTTTTATTGGTGGTCTTTTCCACGGCTCGGCTTTTCCCAGTACCGAATTCTCAATAGCAATCCAGGATCTGATCATGCTTCCCAACCCTCCATCGACGCCCATTTTCATGACTCGCGACGGGGTGCCTTTGGCGCATTACGAAGCCGGGCCCAGTGCGCCCGAAGGTTCGCCGCTGGTCTTGATCAATGGATGGACCGGCGACCATGGGATCTTCACGCCGCAGATGGCTCACTTCGCCCAAAGCCGACGCGTGGTCGCCGTCAATCTACGCGGCCACGGGGCGAGCGCTGCGCCGGAGCAGGATTATACCCTGCCGCGATTCGCCGACGATATCGCCTGGCAGTGCGGGCAACTCGGATTGGAAAAGCCCGTGATCATCGGGCACAGCCTGGGCGGCGCAATCGGGTTGGAGCTTTGCGGACGCTATCCCGATCTGGCCTCGGGCCTGGTGATGATAGATTCGATCGTCATGTCACCGCCGGCTTTGCGGGAGAGCGTGGAACTCCGGCAGCTTCTGGCGGGGATCGGCGGCCCGGAATACTTGGCCGTGTCGAGGGCCAACGCTTGGGACATCGGCTGCGACTATGACGTTCCAGCACGCCGGGCCGCGATCTACGAAAAATACATTCTGCCGCCATGCGAACGGACGCCGCAGCATGTGGCTTACTCGGTGATCAGGAATTTCGCGCTGAACTACGATCCGGTCCCCGCGGCAGAAGCCTGCAAAATTCCGATGGCCTATATTTCGGCCGACGTGCCCATGGTGAACATGGCGCGCGATCTCGCCCGACTTCGGGAATTTTGCCCGCAGCTCGTGATCGCTCAGACGCTTCTTGCCGGCCATTTCAATACGATCGAAGTGGCCGATCAAGTCAATGCGATGCTCGACCGGTTCCTGGCGGTGGGTCTCGACAGCAAGGCTGGTCCCGGCCCCCGGGAATGATTGGGTTAGCCGGCTATTCCGGGGTCGGCTCTTCCGCCGCGCTCAGATCGACGACCCTGATGCGCTTGCCCTGGGCGGTCAGCGCCAGCTTGCCATGTTTCAGGGCCAGCGCGTCCTTACCGAACAGGTCGTAGCGCCAGCCGGTCATGACCGGGACTTCGGCGTTGTCGTCGGCCGCGATCATTTCCAGCTGCTCGCCGTTGGCGACCAGCTTCTGCGCCACGTCGTTTTCCTCGCAGCGCAGCTTCAGCAGCACGCGCAGCAGATCGACCAGCGGCCCGAGACCCGGCGGCAGGTCGTTGCGCGCGGGCAGTTCCGGCGCCGAGCTTTCGGGCGAGGCCAGGCCGCGCTCGACGCAGGCGATCATGTCGGAACCCAGCTTGCCTTCGGCGACGGAGCGGCCCAACCCGCGGATGCGGGCCAGATCGTCGATCGTGGTCGGCGCGTGGGCCGCGATCTCCAGCAGGGATTCATCGCGCAGGATACGGCCGCGCGGGATGTCGCGGCTCTGCGCCGCCAGCTCGCGCCAGGCGGCCAGCTCCTTCAGGATCGACAGGAATTTCTTGTTGCCGCCGCGCGTCTTCAGCCGCTTCCAGGCGTCGGACGGATCGACCCGGTAGGTGCCGGGCTCGGTCAACAGCGCCATCTCGTCGGCCAGCCATTCCATGCGGCCGGATTTCTCGATCTTGGCCTGCAGCTTTTCATAGACCGTGCGCAGATAGGTCACGTCGGCCAGCGCATAGATCAACTGGCGCTCGGTCAGCGGCCGATGCGCCCAGTCGGTGAAGCGCGAGGATTTGTCGATCTTGGCGCCGGCGAGCTTGGTCGCCAGCGTCTCGTAGCTGACCGCGTCGCCATAGCCGCAGACCATGCCGGCGACCTGGCTGTCGAACAAAGGCTTTGGCACGGTGCCGGTCAGATTGACGAAGATCTCGATGTCCTGGCGCGCGGCGTGGAACACCTTCAGCACCGCCTCGTTGGCGAGCAGGTCCAGGAGAGGCTTCAGATCCAGGCCCGGGGCCAGCGCGTCGATCGCAGCCGCCTCGTCGGGGCCGGCGACCTGGACCAGGCACAATTGCGGCCAATAGGTCTTGTCGCGCAGGAATTCGGTATCGACCGTAATGAAGTCGGCGGTGGCGAGCCTGGCGCAAAACGCTTCCAGCTCGCCCGGCGTGGTGATCAGGTTCATATAACTGCTATACACGGGACGGCGGCCGGCGGGAAGCCGCACGGCGACCGGGTTTCTTATGAGCCGCCGGAATTTTGCGGCTTCGGCGAAGCGGTCACCGTATAGAATTAATCTTCGGATTGTGTAAACTATTTTGCTCATGCCTATTGGGATAAAAATTAAAATGATTAATTTTTCGCTTAGTGAGCCAGGGCATGGAGAATTCAAAGAGGCGGCGGGATTTTGTGGGGGTGAAATTGCGATCGTGCGGTTGAGTGATATGCGGGACGCGAGCTTGCAAACGTCTGCAAATGCCATTATATATCTTGCTTGGAGATGCGGATTGAGCCTTGTGCGAAATCCGCGCTCATTCCGGGGCCCACGCTGTGAAGCGTGGGCTTCCGTGTTTTAGGCCATGTTTTTCGTATATCTTGACGAGTTCGGCCATATTGGCCCGTTCGTTTCTCGGACAAATTTGACCTACAATGAAAGTCCGATTTTCGGCCTTGCTGGCATCATATTGCCCGAACAGTCTGTGCGCGTTTTCGCTACGAAGATATTGCAACTCAAAGAATTTATGTTTGATTCGGAAATCGCAAGATCGGGGAAAATTTCCCAAATCTGGGAAAAGAAAGGGAGAGATATATTCCGTCCTCGCGCCGTTTCTAAGTATCAATCACTGCGTAGTTGTGGATTTAGGCTGTTGAATTACTTAAGGGATTGCGACGGAAGTATTTTTTATTACGGACGTGAAAAAGTAATTGGGAAATTGGATGGAAATTCAAACGGGCTTCATACAACGGTATTGTCGCATGCTATTAGGAGAATTGACAATTTTTGTGTGACGCAAAATCAAAACTTTGCGCTGGTAATCGATGAGCACTCCGCGAAAAAAGAATTGCTCGAATGCGCTGCAAAGACGATGTACGGGACAAACCCGGCGCGCAAACTAGTTAGCCCGCCTTTTGAGGTTGAGAGCTATCTCAATTAAAATATGCAAGCAGCGGACTGGGTGGCCTCTATCGTTGGGCATTTGTGGCCGCACGAAATATTGAAAGAGCAATATGGAGATCACGTGGATTTTCACCGATATTTCTGGGATAGACTCCACTATCTCGCAAAATTTAGTACTGTAGAGCGCAGGAAGCTTCCTCGATCATGGGACTTTTAACGCGAATTCTAGAATCCTTAGCTAGGTGCGCTACAAGATTTTTTCTGTAATTTAGAAAAATCTCGCCGCGCTTGAACCCAGTTTCATTCGGCGGCTTCGCTCTGCAGCTGGGCATAGTTCTGGATGCCCATCTTATCGATCATGCTCTTCTGCTCTTCGATGAAATCGACATGCTCTTCCTCTTCCTCCAGGATTTCGCTCAGCAGGTCGCGGGTCACGAAGTCGCGCACGCTCTCGCAATGGACGATCGCATCCTTCAGCATCGGGATCGCGCGCTCCTCGACCTTGAGGTCGCAGGACAGAATCTCTTCGATGCTCTCGCCGATCAGCAGCTTGTCGAGATCCTGCAGATTGGGCAGGCCGTCCAGGAACAGGATGCGCTCGATCAGGCGATCGGCATGCTTCATCTCCTCGATGGATTCTTTATATTCGTACTTGCCGAGCTTGTTGATGCCCCAGTTCTGCAGCATGCGCGCATGCAGGAAATACTGGTTGATCGCGGTCAGCTCGTTGCGCAGAATCGCGTTCAGATGCTGTAAGACGATGGGATCGCCGCGCATGGCCGCTCCTTTCCGGAGGTTGGAATCGACCTTCAGGCTAGAGCCGGCAGCAGGGCGGCGTCAATGACGCCCCTCAGGCGGTGAGGGCCTCGGGGTCGGCCGTGTTCGCGGCTTCGGCCAGCATCTCACGCACCATCGGCACGCATTTGCCGCACACGGGCTTCACGCCCAGGGCGCAATAGACCGCCGCCACGGAGCTGCCCGCGGCGGGGCAGACGGCACGGACCTGGCGGTCGGTAAAGGCATTGCACAGGCAGACATACATGGGCGGCGAGGCCTCGAGGGATGCAGCGGTGAGCGTCGGACACCCTTGTAGTCGATAATGATAATGCGTCGCAATACCCAAAATGCGGGGCAGCTGTCACGCCAGCGTGCGCCACAGGTCGGCGGCGGTGACGAACAGCAGGCCGAACAACATCGCGGTCAGATAGATCGACAGCACGACCAACACCTTCAGCGCCGACAGCCACAGCGCATTGCCATAGGCGCGGCGATGGGCGAGCGCGCCATGGCCGAGAATGATCAGGCCGGGGACGATCGAGGCCCAGGCATTGTCGGTGCGTGCCCACAGCGGCATCATCAGGATGCACAGCAGAAAGATGAAGCTCTGCAGATGCAGCGCGAAGGCCAGATGGTCCATGTAGAGCAGCGGCCGGCGCCCGCGGAACAGCGCGAACAGGCCGGCCGACAGCGGCACGAGCGCGAACAGGATGCGCGGCAGCCAGATGTCGGCCGCGTCGTTCAGGCGCTGGGGATTGAGCATGATCAGTTCGACGAGGGCGGCGAGCTTGGGAATGCCGGTCTCGTCGGCATAGGCATGCAGCCGCCCGGCCGTCTGCGGCGGCACCACGATCTGGGATACCGGCGGTACGAACATGTTCGGTGAGAACCGGTAGCTCGACGTTCCGTCTGCGTGCGGCGCCAGGTGGGAGGCCTGGATTTCGGCGTCGGCTATAGGTGTTACCGAGATCTGCAGCAGGGCGAGGCCGCTGGTCCAAAGGGCGACATAGAACAGGAAGCTGGCCGCCAGATAGAGCCGGAAGGGCGAGACCCACTGCATCCGCCGGCCCTGAGCCCAGTCGAGCGTCAATTGTCCCGGCCGCAGGACCAGCGTCCGGAAGCTGCGCGCGGACTTCAGGTCGAAGGCCAGCAGATGCTCGACGCAGTCGCGCAACAGCTCGCGTAGCTCGCGGCTATGGTCGCGGCTGTCCTGGCCGCAGCGCGCGCAGAACCGGTCGGCGCGGGGCTGGCCGCAATTGCGGCAATGGAACGGGGCGGGCGAGGCGGGTGCGGGCATGGCCTCCCCAGATACCAGAGGTCGGGCCTCGCAGCCAGCGCATGCCTGGCCGCCCCCTGCTTGACAAACACGGGACGGCAGGGTGCTCTACGCCGCTTCGAGGAACCGGCGCTGCCGTCGGCGTTCCCATGCCCATTTTAGCAGCCGCTTTAGGCGGCTGCCCGTGATCAGAAGGCCCCGACCATGCACGCCTACCGGACCCATACCTGCGGTGAGTTGAAGCTGAGCGACGCCGGGAAGACCGTGCGGCTCAGCGGTTGGGTCCACCGCACGCGCGACCATGGCCAGCTGCTGTTCGTCGATCTGCGCGACAATTACGGCATCACCCAGGTCGTGGTCGACAGCGCCAGCGCCATGTTCGCCCAGATGGTCGAGCTGAAGCTGGAAAGCGTCGTCACCGTCACCGGCACCGTGTTGGCGCGCTCGCCCGAGACGGTCAATGCGGCGCTGGCGACCGGTGCGGTCGAAATCCAGGTCGCCGAGTTCCTGCTGCAGACCGAGGCCGATCCGCTGCCGTTCCCGGTCAATACCGACGTCGAATATCCGGAGGAGACGCGGCTCAAGTACCGCTTCCTCGACCTGCGCCGCGAGGCGATGCACGCGAATATCCTGCTGCGCTCGCGGGTCATCTCGTCGATCCGCCGCCGCATGATCGAGCAGGGCTTCACCGAGTTCCAGACGCCGATCCTGACCTCGTCGTCGCCCGAGGGTGCCCGCGATTTCCTGGTGCCGAGCCGGGTGCACCCGGGTCAGTTCTACGCCCTGCCGCAGGCGCCACAGCAGTTCAAGCAGCTGCTGATGGTTGCCGGCTTCGACCGTTATTTCCAGATCGCACCCTGCTTCCGCGACGAGGATGCACGCGCCGACCGCTCGCCGGGCGAGTTCTACCAGCTCGATTTCGAGATGTCGTTCGTCACCCAGGAAGACGTGTTCGCCGCGATTGAGCCGGTGCTGGGCGGCGTGTTCCAGGAATTCTCGGGCGGGAAGACCGTGACGGAATGGCCGTTCCCGCGCATCGCCTATGCGGAATCCCTGCTGAAATACGGCTCCGACAAGCCGGATCTCCGGAACCCGCTGGTCATCACCGACGTCGCCGACGTGTTCCGCGGCTCCGACTTCGCCGTGTTCGCCGGGGCGATCGAAAAGGGTCATGTCGTGCGCGGCATCCGCGCGCCGATGGCGGCCGACCGTCCGCGCAGCTTTTTCGACAAGCTCAATGCCTGGGCCCAGGAGCAGGGCGCCAAGGGCCTGGGCTACGTCACCTTTGCCGAGGGCGGTGCCAAGGGCCCGATCGCGAAGTTCCTCGATGAGCCGCGCCTGGCCAAGCTCAAGGAGATCACCGGCGCCGCCGACGGCGATTCTGTGTTCTTCGTGTCCGACGCCAAGGGCCCGGCGACGAAGCTGTCCGGGGCCGCGCGCATGAAGATCGGCCAGGAGCTGGGCATCTGCGAGACCGGCATCTTCAAGTTCTGCTGGGTCGTCGATTTCCCGATGTACGAGCTGAACGAGGACACCAACCAGATCGAATTCAGCCACAACCCGTTCTCGATGCCGCAGGGCGGTCTCGAAGCGCTGTTGACCCAGGATCCGCTGACGATCAACGCCTACCAGTACGACATCGTCTGCAACGGCATCGAGCTGTCGTCGGGTGCCATCCGCAACCATCGCCCGGACATCATGTACAAGGCGTTCGAGATCGCGGGCTATCCGGCGTCCGAGGTCGAGGCGCGCTTCGGCGGCATGCTGAACGCGTTCAAGTTCGGCGCGCCGCCCCATGGCGGTTCGGCGCCCGGCATCGACCGCATCGTCATGCTGCTGGCCGACACGCCGAACATTCGCGAGATCATGGCGTTCCCGCTCAATCAGCAGGCCCAGGATCTGCTGATGCAGGCGCCGTCGCCGGTGCCGGCGGCGCGGCTGAAGGAACTGCATATCCAGCTCAACCTGCCGCCCGCCAAGGGCGGCAAGCCGGCCTAAAGCCCCTAAGGATCGGTTTGCGGGCCCAGGGCGTTCGCTCAAGGCGTCCATCCGCCGCAAGCGGCCGCGCGGTTTCGGCGATTGCGCCGGGACCGTCGCTGCTGCCAGTGTAGTCGGATGAAAAAGCGGGAAAGCATCGAGACAGCATGAGCAACAGCACGATGCGCCGGGTCGCCCTGGCATCGACAGCCCTGGCGCTGTGCGCCGGCGTCGCGGCGGCCGCCCCCCCGGCGGCGCGTCCGGCGGCGATCGAGGTGCAGCCGCACAAGGCGATGTACGAGATGACGCTGGAAAGCGCCAAGCCGAACAGCGGCGTGGTCGGCGCGACCGGCTCGCTCGCCTATAAATGGGGCGAAAGCTGCGACGGCTGGACCATCGAGCAGCGCTATCAGCTGACCATGCAGTACGAGCAGGACCAGCCGGTCACGATCGATTCCAATTTCGTCACCTGGGAAAGCAAGGACGGCAAGACCTATCGCTTCAACGAGCGGCGCACGCGCAACGGTCAGCCGGACGAGGACATCAAGGGCGACGCCGGCTTCAAGGGCGCCAAGGGCGCCGGCGGCGCCGTGTTCTCGCGTCCCAAGGACCAGAATTTCGACCTGCCGGCCGGCGGGCTGTTCCCGACCGCGCACACGCTGCTGCTGATCCGCAAGGCCGAGGATGGCGAGCATTACCTGGCCGCCGAGGTGTTCGACGGCTCCTCGGTCGATGGTTCGGTCGATATCAGCGCCGTGCTCGGCCCCAAGCTCGATCCCAAGGCCCATCCGGCCAGCGAGACCGTGAAGTCGCCGCTGATCGACCGCCCGTCCTGGAACGTGCGCATGGCGTTCTTCCCGGATTCGAGCAAGGACGAAAGCCCGGATTACGAGCTGGGCATGCGCCTGATGGACAATGGCATCGCCAGCGAGATGACGATCGATTACGGCGACTATGTCATCAAGGCGAAGCTCAAGGAAATCCAGGCGCTGCCGAAGCCGAATTGCTGAGTTAGGCTTAGGCGAGCTGCCCGGAGCCGTTCTCGGATTGAGGCGATGCCATGTTCGACCATATCTCCATCGGCGTGCGCCATCTGCCGACCGCGCGCCGCTTCTACGATGCGGCCTTGCCCGCGCTGGGCTATCCGATGCGCCACGGTGACGAGACCGAGTTCAGCTATGGCGGTGCGGATTGTATCTTCATCCTCGCCGCGACCGAGCATCCGGTGCCGGCCCATCCGGAATCCGTGCTGCATTTCTGTTTCAAGGCGCCGACCCGGGCCGCGGTCGACGCGTTCCATGCGGCCGCCCTGGCCAATGGCGGCCAGGACAACGGCGCGCCGGGCCTGCGCCCGGCCTATGGCGAGAACTATTACGCCGCCTTCGCGATCGATCCGGACGGCTATCGGATCGAGGCCTATTGCAGTCAGCCGGCGTGATCCGTGGAGATCGTCCGGGCATGGCTCGACCGGCCGGGTCTCGGGCATCTGTCGCTCGCGATCGGCCCGGCGGCGGTCAGGGCGAGCGGTCTGGTGCTGGCCCAACTCGAACGGGCACCGATCCGCGTCGGGTATGAGGTCACGGCTCGATGCCGGCTGGCGCTTTCTGCACGCGCGCCTGACCGTCGATCGGGACCGGGCGCAGACGATCCGCGCGGCCTATATCCGCCTGCCCGAACGGTGGTCGAACCCGCGGCGCAGGACTATACGAAGCTCGGGCCCAACCGGTTCCGCGATCGCGGCCTGGCAAGCGGGTTCACGGCGGAGCTGACGGTGGATGACCACGAGCTGGTGGTCGATTATCCGCCGGTCTGGCGGCGCGGTCGGGCGCGGCCGTGAGATTGACGTGATCAATGATTAGGAATCGCCACGATTAGCCATGCTGCTGGCGGCTAAGCGTTCAACAAACTAAGCGGATGTCTGCCAGATATTTTTGTACGAAATCGGAGAAGCTGTTCGCAACGAAGCGGTCCGGCGCTCCGCCAATCAGCGCTATCTTACCCCAATTCTCATCATAAGTGCAGGAGATGGCCCAGGCCCAGCACCAATCGCAGTAGTCAGCGAAGAACAGGTATCTTCTCGCTTGTTCAGCAATAGTAACGCTTCGAATCTCATGGGGATATTCTTCCGGTACGTTCTTGATGCGGCCGAAATGCCACCAAACGGTGTGCTCCGCGTCCCAGAAATCCTCCGCAGGGCAGGCCGTTAGGATGTATTCTTTGAAATCGATCGGCAGCAAAACGCCGTACTGATCTTGCAACGTCTCAATCATAGGCGGCGTTGTGATTCCGGCAGCGAAATTGGAGCTGGTCTTCGTCCACCATCTCCGCAAATCCAGATGTGCCGCCATTGATCGCCTCCTTGACGATTTCGACAGAGAGTGGGGCTTACCTCAATAGTGAAAAGACTGACGTCCGCCTTCCCGTTTTTCCGATATCGAACGTACGCTAGAACGGCGATCGGGCCCCCTTGTCACAATTCAAGCGGATAGCGCGGAGCACCGGGCAATCATCGTCGGTCCTGGGCCGCCTAAGCGCCCGTTTGGATCCCATTCCCGGTCCCGCTATTCTCCAAGCCATGATGTCCCATCGGGAGGATCGCTTCGTGCAGGTCACGCCATTCAAAATCGCCGTCAGCGACGCCCAGCTCGAAGATCTGGCGCGCCGGTTGCGCGATGCCCGCTGGCCCAATGCGACCCTGGGCGCCGATTGGGACGACGGCACCGAGCCTGGTTTTCTCAGGCGGCTCACGGACTATTGGCGGACCCAGTTCGATTGGCGCGCCCAGGAAGCGCGGCTGAACGAACTCCCGCAATTCATTGCCGAGGTCGGGGGCACCGACATCCATTTCGTCCATCGGCGCGGGGCGGGGCCGGATGCTTTCCCGCTGATCCTGACCCATGGCTGGCCGGGCTCCTTCGCCGAGATGGAGCAGATCATTCCGCTGCTGACCGACCCCGGCGCCCATGGCGCGGATCCGGCCGACGCGTTCGACCTCGTCGTGCCGTCGCTGCCGGGCTACGGCTTCTCGGCACGGCCGTCCCGGCCGGGCGTCGGCCCCCACCATGTGGCCGGCCTCTGGGCCGAGCTCATGGCGGGCCTGGGTTACCATAGGTTCGGCGCCCAGGGCGGCGATTGGGGCGCCAGTGTTTCGACCTGGCTCGCGTTCCGGTTTCCCGACCAGGTGGCGGGACTGCATCTGAATTTCATTCCAGGCAGCTTCCTGCCGCCACTCGGGGAAGGGCAGCCGCCGCTTTCACCCGAAGAGCTGGTCTTTCGGGCGCGGGCCGCGGCCTGGGCCGACGCCGAAGGCGCCTATGCGCATATCCAGGGCACGAAGCCGCAGACGCTGGCCTTTGCGCTGGCGGATTCACCGGTCGGGCTGGCGTCCTGGATCGCCGAGAAATTTCGGGCCTGGAGCGACTGTGGCGGCGATGTCGAGCGAGCCTTCACGCTGGACCAGTTGCTGACCGACATCTCGATCTACTGGTTCACCAACACGATCGGCTCCTCGATGCGGCTCTATAAGGAAAGCCGACGCCGTCCGGTCCATTTCGCGGCAGGCGAACGGGTGCTGCCGCCCTTGGGGCTGGCGCTCTTCCCGCAGGAACTGCCGATGCCGCCGCGATCCTGGGTCGAGCGGGTGTTCGATGTCACCCGCTGGACGCCGATGCCGCGGGGCGGACATTTCGCCGCCATGGAGGCGCCGGTATTGCTGGCCCAGGAAATCCGCGCGTTCTTTCGACCGCTCCGGCGACCCTAAACCGTCCGCAACCGGGCAACGCCATACATTTGCCTACCGTCTCGAATAGCCCGAGACCGGACTTGGCTGCGGCCTACCGCATTCCGTTCAGTATGCCCAGCACCATCGCCTCCATTTCCGCGGTGAGGGGGTACATGTGCTTGTACTGCAGGATCTGTATGCAGGTGAGAAGCAGCCGTTCGTTGAAGGGGGGCAAGACGAGCGGCGGGATCTGCGCGGTCTCCAGCGGCTCAATGTCGCCACGCTGAAATTCGAACGCCATGCTGATGCGCGGATGGGGCGCGCGCCCGGAGCTATGCGAGCCCCAATGCAACACGGCCTGGTTCCAGCATAGGATACTGCCCGCCTTGGCCGGCAGGGCGCGGATGTCGGCATTGGCGTAGCGGGGTTGATTCTCTTCCGGCGTGTTGTAGGTCTGCTCCCGGTCGGCCGGCACCAGATACATGCAGCTGTTGAGCGTCGTGGCGTCGGTCAGCGGCAGCCAGACGGTCAGCGCCTTGGGCGTGCCGTCGGGATTGAGCGCCATGCGGCCGCGGTCGCGATGCGGCGCCCAACCTGCCTCGTTCGATTTCGGATCAATGTGCCACGCCCAGAAGGCCGGCAGAAGCCGGTATTCCGGCCCGAGATTGTGGCCGAGCAACTGATGCAACTGGGCGAAGGCGAGCCAGAACTGGTCGTACATGAAGGCGAAGCAGGTCGAGAGGCCATGGCTGCGCAGATGGGTGACCGTCGCCGCCATATCTTCCCAGGGCACCCCCCATTCCGGCGGGTCGAGTTGGAAATAGCCTTCTTCGACCAGTGCTGCGGCGGTGCCGGCCAAAACCTCGGGCGCGAAACCGAGCGGTGCGAACCGCTCCATGATCGCATCGTCGCAGACGGTCAGGGCCGGCACCAGCGCCCGCCATGTCTCGACCTTATCGATCGGCCCCGTCGCCAATTCAGCCATGTACCCGCATCTTCCGTTCGCCACGATCTCCGCCGAAGCCTAGCATTTGCGGCGCGACGGTGGGTAGAGTCCTCCTCAACGTCCGCTTCCGAATCCCGTCACCTCCCTAAACCGTCCGCAGCCGCCCCACGAACGCCCCGACCGACCCCCGCAGCGTTTCCGCCTCGCGGCTGAGCGCGGCGGCGGCGGTCAGGACTTGGCCGGCGGCAGTCTGGGTCTGTTCGGCGCCGTCGCTGACCCGGTCGATCGTACCGGACACGTCGCGGGTACCGCGGGCGGCCTGCGACGTGTTGCGGCTGATCTCGCGCGTGCTGGCCTGCTGCTGCTCGGCCACGGCGGCGATCGAGGTTGCGACCTCGTGCACTTCCGTGATCGTGCCGCCGATGCGCTCGATCGCGTCGATGGCGTCCTGGGCCACGCCGCGGATCCTGACGACCTGGGCGGAAATATCCTCGGTCGCCCGCGCGGTCTGGCTGGCCAGCGATTTCACTTCGTTCGCCACGACGGCGAAGCCCTTGCCGGCGTCGCCCGCGCGTGCGGCCTCGATCGTGGCGTTCAAGGCCAGCAGGTTGGTCTGGCTGGCGATGTCGTTGATCAGCTTGACCACGTCGCCGATCTTCAGCGCCGCTTCGGCCAGGCCGCGCACGGTTTCGTCGGTGCGTCTGGCCTCCTGCACGGCGCCGGCGATGATGCCGGCGGCATGGCTGGTCTGGCGGGCGATCTCCTGGACAGAGGCGCTCAATTCCTCGGCCGCGGCCGCGATGGTCTCGACATTGTCCGACGCCTGCTGCGAGGCGGCGGCGACCGTGCTGGCCTGGCGGCTGGTGTCGCCGGCGGTGCCGGTCATGGCCTCGGCGGTGGCGCTCAGCTGGCTGGCGGCCGCGGCGAAATGATCGAGAGCGCCGCCGACCGAACTGTCGAAACTGTGGATCTCGGCCTCGACCGTCTGACGGCGCAACTCCTTGGCGGCGCCCTCGCGACCGATCTCGTCGCTCAGGCGCAGCGCCGCGCGGGCATGGTCCTGGAACACCGATAGGGTCGCGGCCAACCGGCCGATCTCGTCCAGGCGTCCGGTGTCGGGCACGGTGATGTCGAGATCGCCGTCGGCCAGGCGCTGGGTCAGCGCGGTTAGATGGCGCAGCGGCCGCGTCACCATGCCGACGGTGATCGCGGCCGCGACGGCGAACGCGACCAGCAGGCCGGCGGTGCCGCCGATGATGATCCAATATTGCGCGCTCACGGCTTCGGCTTCGGCTCGATCGCGCGCGGTTTTCAGATCCAAGCGCAGATCGGCGATCAACTGGTCGACCGCGACGATCGCCTCGCGCCGCTTCTTGGCCGCTTCCTGGCTGGAGAGCGTGAAGGCCTCGGCCGCCTTGCCGGCCAGCGCCAGCCCGAACACCTTGTGACTGATCGTCAGGCGTTCGGTCGCCGCCCGGCGGAAATCCGCGACCAGCTTGGCCTGGTCCGACGGCGGCTTCAGCCCGTCGAGCCGGTCCAGCAGGTCCTGGGTCCTGGCCGAGGCGTCGTCATAGAGCTTGATGTTGTTCTTCGCCATCGCCGGGTCGGTCGATAGTATGACGTTCTTTTCGCTGACCGCGGCGCCGTTGAACACGCTTTCCGCTTCGAGCGCCAGTTCGAGCTGGACCGCCTTGCGGTCGGTCAATTGCTCCAGCTGGCCGGCCAGGCTGCTCATGGCATTGCTGGCGAAAGTCACGATGCCGAACGTCACCAGGATGACGAGGGCCGCGGGCAGGGCCAGTTTGCGAGAGAGCGACAAGTTTTGCAAAGCCCGCATCGCCCTCTCTCCCATTAGGTCGCCTTGGCGATCGAATCCCGGTCGGCTCCTGGCTTTCCGGCAGGCGGAATACTCCTCCAATACCGCTTAATTGCAGCTTAAATATGGATCTACCGGTAGCGGAGCATGGCATCCAAAGTCAGGCCGAGGCCGACCGAGCCGAATTTATCGCCCTCGACGACCCGGCTCTGGGGCAGCTCATCCAGGATCGCGCGCCGGACGTTCGGCAGCAGGGTCGAGCCGCCGGTCAGGAATACCGCGTCGATCCGGTCGGCGCCGCGGCCGGCATCGGCGAGGCAGCGCCGGATCATGCCGGCGATGTTTCGGTTGAGCTCCGCCGTGGCCTGCTCGAACTCGGTCCGGACGAAGCGCGCGACCAGGCCGGCTTCGATCCAGCCGAGCGGCTGATCCTGCGTCTCGCTGCCGCTCAGGCCGATCTTCGCGCGCTCGACCAGCATGGCCAAGCGATGGCCCAGATGGTCTTCCAGCACATGGGACAGGCGGGCGATCAGGTCGGGCCTGGCCGACTCGCGCTGGACTTGCCGGATCTCGGCCATGACCTTGGGCGTATAGAGAAAATTGATCTTGGCCCAGGTCGACAAGTCGGTGAAATAGCCGTTCGGCGCCAGCAACCCGCGCTTCTTCATCGGCGATTGATAGCCCAGATGCGGCATGGCGCTTTTCAGCGACAGCAGCCGATCGAAATCGGTCCCGCCGATGCGAATGCCGTCGTTCGCCAGGATATCGCCGGCGCGATCGGCGGCATGGCGCCGGTCGGGGCCGAGCCGGACGATCGAGAAATCCGAGGTGCCGCCGCCGATGTCGGCGATCAAGGCGACTTCCTCGGCCTGGACCTGCTGCTCGTAATCCAGCGCGGCCGCGATCGGCTCGAACTGGAACGAGACATGGCGGAAGCCGATGGCGCGCGCGATGTCGGCCAGCGCGTCCTCGGCGCGGCGGTCGGCCGCCGCGTCGCCATCGACGAAATGCACCGGCCGGCCATGGACGACCGAGTCGAGCTCATGGCCCGCCTGCTGTTCGCCGCGCGCCTTGATCTCGCCCAGCAGGCGCTTCAGCACGTCGCGAAAGCCGATGCGATGCTTGTCGAGCAGGGTGTCCTGGTCGATCAGGTCGGTGCCGAGCACCGATTTCAGTGAGCGCATCAGGCGGCCGTCGGTGCCCTTGGCATAGGCCTCGATCGCGGCGCGACCGAATGCCGGGCGGGCCGCGGCGAAATCGAAGAAGATCGCGCTCGGCAGCGTGGTCTCGTCGCCTTCGAGTGCGACCAGCCGCGCGGCATTGCCGGAGGCGATGCCGAGCGTGGTGTTCGACGTACCGAAATCGAGGCCGCAATAGCGCATGACGCGAGAACTCCGACGGCACGCGGCCGGCGATTGCCAACCGGGAAACGGTCGGCAATCGCGTGAAGGGCCGGGGTTTTTAGCGGAACTCGCTGGCGACCGCCAGCGCCTATTCGGCCGGCCAGAGCCAGGCGGCGCCGCGCACGCCGCTCGAATCGCCATGAACCGGGGGGACCAGCCGGGTCGCGACCACGTCCGAGAAGACGTAGCGGCCCCAGCGCGCCGGCACCGCGTCGTACAGCAGCGCCAGGTTCGACAGCCCGCCGCCCAGCACGATGACGTCGGGATCGATCAGGTTCATGACATGGGCCAGGCCGCGCGCCAGCCGGTCGATATAGCGATCGAGCGTCGCCTGGGCCGGGCCGTCGCCGCCCGCGGCCCGGGACGCGATCTCCTGGGCGGTCCAGGTTTCGCCGGTGATTGCCAGGTGATCGTCGGCCATGCCGGGGCCGGAAACGAACCGCTCGATGCAGCCGTGCCGCCCGCAGAAGCACAGCGGGCCCGGTCGCTCCGCATCGAGCGGCCAGGGCAGGGGATTGTGCCCCCATTCCCCGCCGATGCCGTGCCGGCCGTTCAGCAGCTTGCCGTCGATCACCACGCCGCCGCCGACGCCGGTGCCCAGGATGACGCCGAACACCGTGGGCGCGCCGGCGGCGGCGCCATCCGCGGCCTCGGACAGGGCGAAGCAGTTCGCATCATTGGCAATGCGGACCTCGCGGTCCAGCGCCGCCGCGATCAGCTTGTCGAGCGGCAGGCCGTTCAGGCAGGTCGAGTTGGCATTGCGCAGCAGCCCGGTGACCGGAGACAGCGAGCCGGGCGTGCCGACCCCGACCGTGCCGCGGCCGCCCAGCCTCGCCTCGACCTCCAGAACCAGGTCGCGAATCGCCGAGATGGTGGCGTCGGCATCGTTGGCCGGGGTCGCGATGCGGTGCCGCAGCAGGACCGATCCGCGGGAATCGAGCGCGATCGCCTCGATCTTGGTGCCGCCCAGGTCGATACCGATGCGGAATGACGGTTTCATCTCAAAGAAATCCTCGATCGAAAAGCCAGGCGATTCCTGGAATTAACTCCCGGCTGGGCCGGAACGGTCCAAAACCATTACGAAATCTTAAGGACGCTTGGCTAAGCGTTGGACGTGGCCGCGGTCCTGGTTAATGATGGGCTCTCACGAACAGGTTGTACCGCCAGGGCCAACCGGTTTCGCACTCAAGGAATTTCCGATGAGCAAGACGATCCTGATCGTCGAAGACAACGACCTCAATATGAAGCTGTTTCACGATCTGCTGGAGGCCCATGGCTATAACACCCTGCAGACCAAGGACGGCATCGAGGCGTTGAAGCTCGCGCGTCTCCATCGTCCCGATCTGATTTTGATGGATATCCAGCTGCCGGAAATTTCGGGCTTGGAAGTCACCAAGTGGATCAAGGAAGATGACGACCTGAAATCGATACCGATCATCGCCGTCACGGCATTCGCGATGAAGGGCGACGAGGAAAAAATGCGGGAGGGTGGCTGCGAGGCTTACCTGGCCAAACCGATATCCGTGGCGTTCTTCATCAAGACCTTGAAGCAGTTCCTTAATTAGAGAGCGGTTTATGTCCGCGAGAGTTCTCGTCGTCGATGATATCGAGGTTAACGTCAGATTGCTCGAAGCGAAGCTTCTGAGCGAGTATTATGACGTGCTGACCGCATCGAGCGGACCGCAGGCGCTCGAAATCGCCAAGCGCGAGTCGCCCGATATCGTCCTGCTCGATGTCATGATGCCCGGCATGGATGGGCTCGAGGTGTGCAAGCGCCTCAAGAGCGATCCCGCGACCCGGCATATCCCCGTCGTCATGGTCACCGCGCTCAGCGATGTCGCCGATCGCCTGAAGGGGCTCGAGGTCGGCGCCGACGATTTCCTGACCAAGCCGGTCAACGATGTCGCGCTGTTCGCCCGGGTCCGGTCGCTGATTCGCCTGAAACGCACGCTCGATGAGTGGCTGCTGCGCGAAGAGATCAATGGCCGTCTGGCGGCGTTGCCCGGCGATATCGCCACGCCCGAGGTCGAGGCCGTGGCGCCGGGCAATATCCTGGTGCTGGAAGACAACGCGCTCGCGGGCAACAAGCTGCTCCAAATTCTGAAGCCCTTGGCGATCGAGTTGACCCTGGTCAAGACCAATGCCGAGGCGTACCAGCTCTCGAACCAGGGTGCCTACGACGTCATCATCATTTCGATGGCGCTCGAGCGCGAAGATCCGCTGCGGCTGGTCTCGCAGCTGCGCGCGGTCGAGCAGACGCGGCAATTGCCGATCCTGCTGATTCTGGACGACGGCGATTATCCGCGCCTGGCCAAGGGCCTGGACCTGGGCGCCAACGACTACATCATCCGCCCGGTCGACCGGAACGAGCTGATCGCGCGCACGCGCATCCAGATCAAGCGCAAGCGGCTGCAGGATCAACTGCTCGACAATTACAAGCGCGGCCTGACGCTGGCGCTGACCGACGGGCTGACCGGGCTGTATAACCGCCGCTACCTGACCGCCCATATCGATACGCTGTTCGGCCGGACCGGCGGCCCGATGAAGGATGTCGCGATCCTGATGTTCGATATCGATCGCTTCAAGCAGGTCAACGACACCTTCGGCCATTCGGTCGGCGACGAGGTGCTGGTCGAAGTGGCGCGGCGCACGCTGGGCAATGTCCGCGGCTTTGATCTGGTCGCGCGCTACGGCGGCGAGGAATTCGTCGTGGTCATGCCGGAAAGCGCGCTCAATGCCGCGGGCTCGGTCGCCGATCGTCTGCGCCGCGCGATCGGCGAGCGGGTCGTCGAAGTCTCGATCGGTCCGCGCAATCTGCCGGTTACGGTCTCGATCGGCGTCGCGGTCTCCGGGCCGGATGCGATGACTCCGGCGCAATTGCTGCGCAATGCCGACGAGGCGCTGTACGCCGCCAAGCATGCCGGGCGCAATCGCGTCATGATCTGGGAGCGCGAGGGCACCAGCGCCTTCATCCCCGACGGGATCGTCCCCTAAAGCCTCGATGGCATGAGTCAAGACCGTGCTCGATTCGATCCGGCCAGTTTTCTGGATGGGGATCCGTCGCGCCGCCCGTCCTATTGGCGGCTGATCAGCGAGTGTCGGGCGTTGTTGACCTACCGCCCCCCCGTCACCCGGGCCGGCAGATCTGCCCGACGGCGGCGGCATGCCGGTGCTGGTCGTTCCGGCCTTCCTGACCGGCGATCGCCGCATGCTCGATCTTCGACAATTTCTGGATCGCTGCGGTTTCCGTACCTTTGGCTGGGAGCTTGGTGTCAATTGGGGACCGACGCCGCGGCTGCTCGATGGCCTGGCGCGACGCTTCGACAGGCTGCAGCGGGAGGAGGGGCCGCTGGCGCTGATCGGCGTCAGCCTGGGCGGCCTGCTTGCGCGCAACCTGGCCTATGAGCGCCCGGATTGCGTCCGCCACGTCGTGACCATCGTCAGCCCGTTCCGTCTGCCGACCGCGACCACGCTCGGTCCGCTGGCTACAGCCCGGCGATCCAGCCCGAACGCCTGCTGTCACCATTGCCGGTGCCCTCGACCATGATCCTAACGCGCGACGACGGCATCGTCGCCTGGGACAGCTGCCGGGCCGACGAGCCTGACGGCGAGATCGTCGAGCTCAGCGGCGCTCACATTACCCTGGGCAGCGATCCGCGCGCGCGCCAGGCGATTGTCCGGCGCTTGGCGACGGCTTAACCCCACGCAAAAACACGCCGCCGCTGGGGAGCGGGGCGGTTCTGTTCGGTCCGGAAAACGGGATCATCGGATCGGTCTGGCCGATCGCCTGCGCGAAAGCAGATGGCCTCCAAAATCGAGGCCGGCGCTCCATCGTCCGGCCGACCCGCCGCCCCATCGGGCATCCGGATCGGCTGCGACGGAGAGTGCCCTACTTGATCTTGGATTCGTTGAAGACGACGTGCTTGCGCACGACCGGATCGTACTTGTTCAGCTTCATCTTCTCCGTCTTCGCACGGGGATTCTTCTTCGTGACATAAAAGTAGCCCGTGTCAGCGGAGCTGACGAGCTTGATCAGGACTGTTGCAGACTTTGCCATTTCCGGTCTTCCGAACGGGGTTCATCGAAACGCCGCAAACTATCGACATCCGCCGCCAAGTCAAGCGCGGCCAACGCTATTGCAGGGGTGCGGCATCGGAATGCCCCGCAGATTGCTGTGCCAGCGCCACACCGGGCGATGAGAGCGCCGCGGCATAAAGCGAGGGATCGCGAAGCAAACGCCGGGCCAGCCTCATGTCGAGCGGGTTGTCCTCGGTCTCGACCGGGCAGTCCTGGCGCAGCTTGATCCAGGCGTCGTCGCTAAGGCTGGCACGCGGCTGCGCCTCGATGCCCTGCGGATGCAGCGCGTGCTCGATGATCGCCGGGAGTCGCGCCGCCGGCTCTTCGGCGGTTTCGGACGCGCCGGCCCGGCTGGTGCAGAATACCGGAACCACACCATGCTCGTGCAGCACATAGTGATCGGGGGTATAGAGCCTGGCCCAGGTCAGGGTCATCTCGCCCTGGTTGGTCAGGGTCAGCACGCGCTGGACCGTGCCCTTGCCATAGGAGCTGCTGCCGATCAGGACGGCGCGGCTATGGTCCTGCAGCGCCGCGGCCACGATCTCGGCCGAGGAGGCCGAACCGCCATTGACCAGGACGACCAGAGGCAGGCCGCGGGTCTGGTCGCCGCCATGGGCGTCGAACTCCTGCGTCGCGGCCGGATTGCGCCCCCGGGTCGACACGACCTCGCCATCCTCGATGAACAGCCCGGCGACCGCGGTCGCCTGGTCGAGCAGGCCGCCCGGATCGCCGCGCAGGTCGAGCACGCTGCCGCGCCATTGCCGGCCGAGTTCCTTGCGGGTCTGGGCGATCGCCTCGCCCAGGGCCTGGGCCGTGCCGCTGTTGAAGCTGGAGACATGGAAGACGGCGATGCCGTCCTCCCGCTCCACCGTCACGGTCGGGTTGACGATCAGGGCGCGCTTCAGGTTCGCCGTGATCAATGCCGCGCGTCCCGGCCGCTTGACCGTGACCAGAACCCGGGTGCCCGCTTCGCCGCGCAGATGATCGATCACCTGGCGCTCGCTCCAGCCGGCGACGTCGGAATTGTCGATCATGGTCAGGCGATCGTCGATGCGGATCTCCTTGGCCGACGGCGTGCCGGGCGTGACGGTCGAGACGCGCGGTGCGCCGTCGGAATAGTCGAGCGTAATGCCGATGCCGCCGAAGCCGTCGCGCGATGCCCGCTGGTCGCGTGCCGCTTCGGCCCCGGCGTAGCGGGTGAACCGATCGAGCTTCGGCAGCATGCCGTCGAAGATCTTCTGATAGAGCGCCTCGTCCGACGCGCCGGCCAGATCCGGCGCATGCCGGCGCACATCGGTCAGCGCGGCCGAGACGATCGCGGCCCAGCCGTCGGCATCGTCCGGGTCGGGTGCCGGCAGATGCTCGATCGCCACATCCTTGTCGAAGAACACGATGGTATGGCCGATCTCGGCCGTGGCGAATGTCTGGTCGGGCTGATCCAGCTTGGCGAGGCCGGCCAGCGCCAGCGTCTCGCTCGAGACCGGCTGCAGATAGAATTCATGGATCTGGCCGAACACATCGGCGAACAAGGTGCCAGCGGGGTCATGGACGAACCGGTCGCTATGGATTGTGTGATTGTCCAGCGTCGAGGCGCAGGCGCTCATCAGCAACAGAAGCAGGAAGGCACCGCCCAGGCTCCGGCGTCCCACCCGCATGCAGCCGCTCCACTCACTCGCCAAGGCGCTTGTCTCCAGGGACGTCCACGCCATCAGGTCACGGACCCCTCGAACCTTACGCGGACCGAGGTGAACAAAGCGTGCCCTCGCGCGCGGGTCTTTTCAAGTCGTCAGAGTGCGGGGGCGGTCAGCGTCGGCGCGGGGGCGCCGTGCCGGGCTTCTTGCGGCCGGGTTTGTCGAACTTGCGCTTGGCGCCGGGCGGCGGCGTGCGCAGCAGCTTCTGACCCTTGCGCGAGACGCGATCCTCGTCGCCGCCGTCGATCAGCTGGAAGGTCAAGCCGCCGGCGACCGGGTCGGCCTGGGCGATCCGGACCTCGACCGCGTCGCCCAGCCGATAGACCCGGCCGTTGCGCTGGCCGACCAGCCGATGGGCCGCCTCGTCGTGATGATAATAGTCGGCCGGCAGGGTCGAGATCGGGATCAGCCCGTCGGCGCCGCTTTCGGCCAGGGTGACGAACAAGCCGAAGCGGGTGACGCCATTGACCCGGCCGGGCAGGATATTGCCGACCTGGTCGGCCATGTAGGCGACCAGGTAGCGGTCGACCGCCATGCGCTCCGCCATCGCCGCCCGGCGCTCCAGGCGCGACAGCTCGATGCCCAGCTCGGCGAACGCCTCGGGTTCGACCGGCTCCAGCCCGCCTTCGCCCAGATGCAGGCCCGTGACCATGGCGCGATGCACCAGCAAATCGGCATAGCGCCGGATCGGCGAGGTGAAATGGGCGTAGCGCTGCAGCGACAGGCCGAAATGGCCGATATTGTCCGGCGCGTACATCGCCTGGGCCTGGCTGCGCAGCACCAGCTCGTTGATCATCGCGGCCTCCGGCCGGCCTTCGGCGGCCGACAGGATGCGGTTGAAATGCATCGGCTTGACGACCTGGCCCTTGCTGAGCTTCAGGGCGTGGATGTCGAGGCCTTCGAGAAACTCGCTGAGCGCCGTCAGTTTTTCCGGATCGGGCGCGTCATGCACCCGGTACATGCAGGGCCGGTGCGCCTTTTCCAGCGTTTCGGCCGCGGCGACATTGGCCGCGATCATGAATTCCTCGATCAGCTTGTGGCTGTCGAGCCGCTCGCGCCGGTCGATGCGCTCGACCGTGCCGTCGCTGCCCAGCACCACGCGGCGCTCCGGCAGGTCCAGTTCCAACGTGCCACGCTTGTGCCGGGCTTTGTCGAGGGCAGCATAGGCGCCATAGAGCGGTTTGATGACCGGATCCGTCAGCTGTCCGGTCGTGTCGTCGGGCCGGCCGTCCATCGCCGCCTGGACCTGCTCGTAGGTCAGGCGCGCGGCCGAACGCATCAGGCCGCGCACGGCCTGGTGCCTGATCTTCTGGCCGTCGGCATCGATCCACAGATGGATCGCCATGCAGGCACGCTCGACATTGGGCTTCAGGGAGCACAGCTCGTTCGATAGAGCCTCGGGCAGCATCGGCACGACCCGGTCGGGGAAATAGACCGAATTGCCGCGTTCCTTGGCCGAGCGGTCGAGCGGACTGCCCGGGCGGACGTACCAGGACACATCGGCGATCGCGACCAGCAGGTGCCAGCCGCCTTCGTTGGCCGGATCGGTGTCGGGTGCGGCCCAGACCGCGTCGTCGAAATCGCGTGCGTCGGCGCCGTCGATCGTGATCAACGGAAAATCGCGCAGGTCGGTCCGGCTGCCGAGCGCGACCGGCTGGGCCGCCTCGGCCTCGCGCAGCGCCGAGTCGGGGAATCCGACCGGAATGCCCTGCTGATGAATCGCGATCAGGCTGATCGCCTTGGGATCGCCCATCACGCCCAGCCGCTCGATCACCTGGGCATGGGGCAGGCCCAGGCGGGGGACGGGCAGGGGCTCGGCCAGCACGATATCGCCATCGACGGCATTCAGCCCCTCGTTGGCGCGGACCCGGTAGGTGTTCTTGTTGCGCCGGTCGGTCGGCATGATGCGGGCCGAGCCATCACCGTCGGTCTTGTAAACGCCCAGCACGCGCTCGCCCTGCGGCTCGATCTTGCGGACGATGGCGGCCTGATAGCTGCCGTCGTTCTGCCGGCGGAAGCGGGCGATGGCCCGCTCGCCGACGGCGGGATTCGCGTCGCCGCCCTGGCGGCCGGCGGCCAGGCGGATGGTCGGAACGTGAATGCTGGGATCGCCGCCGAGCAGGCGCACGACCGGCTCGCCTTCGGCGTCGATCTCCGTCACCTCGATGACCGCGATCTCCGGCAGGGCGCCGACCGGAGCCAGGCGACGGTGATGGGTCCGCTCGACCGGGCCGGAGCGTTCGATTTCCTTCAACAGGCCCTTCAAGGCGACGCGGTCGGCGCTGCCGACCTTGAACGCCTTGGCGATCTCGCGCTTGCCGACCGGGATCGGGCTGGCCGCGATGAAGTCCATGACCTGCTGCCGGGTCGGCAGGCTGCCGGGACCCTTGCGCGGCACCCTGACCTTCGGAAGTTTGACGCTCGGTGGCGACGGCTTCTTCATCAGGCGTTCGCCACTTTCTTGGCGGCGGGGGCCTTCTTCACGGCGGCTTTCTTGGCCGGGGATTTCTTCTTGGCGGCGACGGCCTTCTTTGGCGCCGCCCCGTCATCGGTCTTCACGACCTTCGGCTTGGCCGCGGCCTTCTTTGGCGCGGGTTTGGCGGACGACTTGCTCTTGCCGGTCTTGGGCTTCGCCTTCTGCAGGGCCAGCAACTCCAGCGCCTTGTCGAGCGGGAAGGTCTCCGGATCCGCGTCGCGCGGCAGGGAGGCATAGACGCCGTCATGGGCGACGTAGGGACCATAGCGGCCCTTGAACACCTGGACCGGCGCCTGGTCGGCCGGATGCTCGCCCAGCGTCTTCAACGGCGTCGGCGCGCCGCGGCTGCCCTTGCTCGGCTCCGCCAGCAGGCTGACCGAGCGGTTGATGCCGATGGTCAGCACGTCGTCGTCGGCGGTGATCGACTTGAAGGTCTTGCCCAGCTTGATATAGGGCCCGAACTTCCCGATGCCGGCGATGATCATCTCGCCGGTCTCCGGGTGCGTGCCGATGTCGCGCGGCAGCGACAGCAGGCCTAGCGCGATGTCGAGACCGACCTCGGCCGGCTTGATTCCCTTGGGCAGCGACACGCGCTTGGGCTTCTCGCCCTCGGCCACGGCCTCGCCCAGCTGGATATAGCTGCCGTAGGGTCCCTTGCGCACGCTGACCGGCAGGCTGGTGACCGGATCGTCGCCCAGCACGCGCGGCCCCATGTCGGCCGGCGCACCCGCTTCGCCGTCGCCCTGGCCCTCGACCGCGAGCGGCCGGGTGAAGCGGCATTCCGGATAGTTCGAGCAGCCGATGAAGGCGCCGAACTTGCCGAGCTTCAAGGACAGGCGCCCGGCGCCGCAGTTCGGGCAGACGCGCGGATCGCGGCCGGAGCCGTCTTCCGGGAAGAAATGCGGACCCAGCTCGGTATCGAGCGCGTCCAGTACCTGGGTAATGGTCAGGTCCTTCGTCCCGGCGATCGCCAGGCTGAAATGATCCCAGAACTGGCGCAGCACTTCCTTCCACTCGGCCCGGCCGCCCGAGATCTCGTCGAGCATGTTTTCCAGGTCGGCGGTGAAGGAATATTGGACGTAGCGCTCGAAGAAATTCTCCAGGAACGCCGTGACCAGGCGGCCACGGTCCTGCGGCGTGAAGCGCTTCTTCTCCAGCGTGACATATTCGCGGTCCTGCAGGACCTGGATGATCGAGGAATAGGTCGACGGCCGGCCGATGCCGAGTTCTTCCAGCTTCTTGACCAGGCTCGCCTCGGTATAGCGCGGCGGCGGCTCGGTGAAATGCTGGTCGGGCCGGACGTCGAGCCGGTTGAGCGCTTCGCGCTCGTTCAGTGGCGGCAGGCGGCGGTTCTCGTCGTCGTCGGCATCGTCGTCGCGGCCTTCCTGATACAGCTTCAGGAAACCGTCGAAGCGCACGACCGAGCCGGTCGCCCGGAAGGTGACCCGGCCGGAGGCGCCGTTGATGTCGGCCGTGACCTGATCCATCACCGCCGATTCCATCTGGCAGGCAACGGTACGCTTCCAGATCAGCTCATAGAGCCGCAGCTGATCGGAATCGAGCACGGCTGCGACCTGGGACGGATGGCGGAACATGTCGGTCGGCCGGATCGCCTCATGCGCCTCCTGGGCGTTCTTGGCGATGGCCTTATAGAGCCGCGGGTTCTCCGGCACATATTGCGGGCCGTAGTCGCGATCGATCAGCCGGCGGGCGGCGGTGACCGCCTCGGCCGACAGACCGACGCCGTCGGTTCGCATATAGGTGATCAGGCCGACGGTCTCGCCGCCCAGATCGATGCCTTCGTACAGGCGCTGGGCCAACTGCATGGTGCGGCTGGTGGTGAAGCCCAGCTTGCGCGAGGCTTCCTGCTGCAGGGTCGAGGTCGTGAACGGCGGCTGCGGATGCCGGCGGACCTGGCGATGCTCGAGCTTGGCGACGGCATAGCCGGGCTCGGCCGTGACCGCGCCGACCGCGTTCTGGGCGAGCGCCTCGGTACTGAGGTCGAACTTGTCGAGCTTATGGCCGTCGAGATGGGTCAGGCGCGCCGAGAAGGTGGCGCCCGGACCGGTCTTGAACGTGCTTTCGACCGACCAGTATTCACGAGGGCGGAACACCTCGATCTCGGCTTCGCGCTCGCAGATCAGGCGCAAGGCCACCGACTGGACGCGGCCGGCAGACCGGCTGCCGGGCAGCTTGCGCCACAGCACGGGCGAGAGCGTGAATCCAACCAGGTAATCCAGCGCGCGGCGCGCCATATAGGCGTCTACCAGCTCGTCGTTCAGCTCGCGGGCGTTCTTGAACGCTTCGAGCACGGCGGTCTTGGTCACCTCGTTGAACACGACGCGCTTGACCGGGATGCCCTTGATCGCCTTGCGCTCTTCCAGCACCTTGGCCAGATGCCAGGAGATCGCCTCGCCCTCGCGATCCGGATCGGTCGCGAGGAACAGCGCCTTGGCGCCCTTCAGCGCCTGGACGATGTCCTTGACGCGCTTTTCGGCGCGCTCCTCGACCTCCCACGACATGGCGAAGTCTTCATCGGGGCGGACCGAGCCATCCTTGGCGGGCAGATCGCGGACATGCCCGTAGCTGGCGAGCACGATATAGTCGTCGCCAAGGTATTTGTTGATGGTCTTCGCCTTGGCGGGCGACTCGACGACGACGACGTTCATGAGACGGCCGGTGACCCTTCTTTACAGCACCTCGGCACCCGAGATGATTCGTTCAGCGCAGCGAGACGAGACCGCCGGGATGGCGGTCCAAGCGCCCTGCCAATTCCAATTCCAGCAGAACTGTCGCGATGATCGACGGGGACAAGTGGCACTGGCGGAGAAGTTCGTCAACCGGAACCGGTGTCGGACCCAACAGGCCTGTGATCGCGCTCTCAGCCTCGTTGAGCTCCAATTGGGGCGTTTCGGCCTGTGGGCGCGGGCCGTGACGCCGGCGCGGCGGCTCTACCTGGGTACGTCCGCCCAGGCCGATCAAGGCCGACAGCACATCGTCGGCGCCCTCGACCAGGGTGGCGCCGTTGCGGATCAGATCGTTGGTGCCGCGGCAGCGCGGGTCGAGCGGCGAGCCCGGCACGGCGAACACCTCGCGGCCCTGCTCGGCGGCGAATCGCGCGGTGATGAGCGAGCCGGAGCGCAGCGCCGCCTCGATCACGACGACGCCGACCGACATGCCCGAGATCAGCCGGTTGCGCCGGGGAAAATGTCGCGCCTGGGGCACGGTGCCGACCGGGCTCTCGGCCAGGACCGCGCCCTGCTCGACGATTTCATCATAGAGCCCGCGGTTTTCCTCCGGATAGACCACATCGACGCCGCCGCCGACCACGGCGACGGTGCCCTGGGCCAAGGCGCCGCCATGGGCCGCCGCATCGATGCCGCGCGCCAGACCGGAGGTAACGATGAAACCGGCATGGGCCAGGTCGTAGGCCATCTCGCGCGCGAAGCGCTGGCCGCTGGCCGACGCGTTGCGCGCGCCGACCAGCGCGATGCTGCGGCGCGTCAACAATTCGGGCCGGCCCCGCACGGTGATCAGTGGCGGCGCATCGTCGAGCGGCGCCAGATTGGGCGGATAGTCCGGCTCGCCCCAGGCGATCAGATGGGCGCCCAGTTGATGGATTGCGGCCAGCTCGCGCTCGGCCTGGTCGCGCGACCAGACCGTGAAATTTTTGCGTCCGCCGCGCCGCGCCAGCTCGGGCAGGGCGGCGAGCGCGGCGGCGGCCGAGCCATGGCGCTGCAGCAACTGATGAAACGTGACCGGCCCGACATTCTCCGACCGGATCAGCCGGAGCCAGTCGAGCCGTTCCTGGGGATTGAGCGTATCGGGGGAAGGCATGGAACAAAGCATGACCACGCCCAGCGCCTGCCGTCAACCGGCGGTTCTGGCGACCGGGTCCGCGGTCTCTAGCAGCAGGGCGTAGCGCTGGACCAGCCAGATGGCGCGTTCGAACAGGCTGGTGAGCGCATAGACCGATTGCTGGCTTTCGGCCTGGATCGCCCGGCGCCGCAGCCCGTCGACCAGATCGCTGCGATCGGAGCTCAGTTGCTTCAGCAGCGCGATATCGTCCGGGGCCCGGCCCGATGCCGCGTCGTCGACGCACATCAGCACGGCGCCGAGGCCGATCGTCAAAGCCTCGGCCAAACTGCCGGGCGACATCGGTCCGGCGGCGAGCAGAAGCTGATCGACCGTCTCGTGCAGCGCGCGCAGCGCCTCGTTCCGGGCCTGCAGATTGGCAAGGTTATCCAGATCCTGCTGCTCGAGCGCCGCGTTGCCGGCGCCGAGCGCGCCCAGGAAACGGGCGATCTCCTCGGTCAGGCGGGCGGCATGCGCGCCGGTCGGCTCGGCACCCGGCTCCAGGCGGGCCGCCAGCAGCGTCGCGACGCGGGCCTGCTCCTTGTCGGCCAGGATCAGGGCGGCGTCGGCATCGCCCAGCGCGTCGTCATAGATATAGTGCGGCCGGCCCAGCCCCTCGGCCGCCAGCGGCGGCGCCGCCCAGGCGAGCAGCCGGCGCACCCAGGGACCCAGCGCCGCGTAGGCCAGCAGGGAGCCCAGCTGGCAGGCGAGATAGACCAGGGCCAGCTGCCGTCCCGAATCGGCCGACAGCCGGCGTACCAGGGTCTGCAGCAGCGGTACGCTGGTCAGGTCCTCCAGCACCAGCAGCGGCAGCACGACGGCGACGCCCAGCAGCTTGGTCAGGGCCTGGAACAGCACGAGCTGCCGCTGGCTGCCGCGCCGGCCGGCGCCCATCAGCATGACGCTGCCGCCGGAGCCGAGCCCGGCACCTAGCACGAGCAGCGCCGCGGTCTCGAACGGCAGCAGGCCGGCCTGGCTCGCGGCGGCGGCCAGGATGGTGGTGGTCGAGGAGGATTGCGTCACCAGGGTCAGGGCGCAGCCGAGCGCGAAGGCGATCCAGGCGGACGAGCTGGCCCCGGCGAGCGTCGCGGTCGCCAGGCTGCTGCCGCGCAGGCCGGCCGTGCCGGTCCGCATCAGCTCCAACCCCATGAACAAAATCGCGATCGCCAGCAGTGCTTCCAGCAGGTGGCGCCGGGCAGCGGGGCCGTTGCGATCGAAATAGAGCCAGAGCCCGGTCACGCCCGCCAGCAGCAGCGAGGCCAGCCGCAGGTCGATCGAGGCGGCCAGCACCAGCACCGTGGTGCCGAGATTGGCCCAGAGCAGCATGGGCATGGCGGTCGCCAGCGTCACCAGATCGGCGGTGACCAGGCTGACCAGGATCAGGGTGATGCCGTTGGAGCTTTGCAGCAGGGCGCCGGCCGCGCTGCCGACCAGGGCCAGCATGCCGGGCCGCCGGCCCAGGCGGGCGATGGCCAGACGCAGCGGGCGTCCGCCGATCTGCAGCATATGGCTGGACAGGCGTTGCAGGCCGGTGAAGAACAGGCCCAAGCCGCCTAAGAAACTCGCGAGGCCGTTGAGATCCAACACAGATATCCGCCGAGGCCGCCGGCACGACCGTAAAGTTGCACGTTGTCCTACACTTATAGGTATGTTTTGTTGCGGATTTGCGACGGCGTCAGGCGCGCTTCAGACTGATCCGGCTTTCGTTGCCGCTGGCCAGCCGGCGGATATTCTCATGGTGCCGGATGAACACCAGCACGGCCAGGAACAAGGCCAGGATCGCGCGCGGTTCGTCGGCCAGGAACCAGGCGGCGACCGGGCTGATCCCGATCGCGACCAAGGCGGCGAGCGAGGAATATTTCAGCGTGAAGGCGATCAGCAGCCAGGCCAGGCAGGCGATCACGCCGACGGGCCAGGCGATGGCGAGCAGCACGCCCAGCGTGGTGGCGACGCCCTTGCCGCCCTTGAAGCGCAGCCAGACCGGGAACAGGTGGCCCAGCACCGAGGCGCCGGCGGCGATGATCGCGGCGTCGGGACCGGCGAAAGCAGCGGCGAGCCCGACCGCGACCGCGCCCTTGCCGCCGTCCAGGATCACCGTGGCCGCCGCCAGGCCCTTGCGGCCGGTGCGCAGCACGTTGGTCGCGCCGATATTGCCGGAGCCGATCTTGCGGAGGTCGCCGGCGCCGAACAGGCGGGTCAGCACCAGGCCGAACGGGATCGAGCCCAGCAGATAGGCCAGGCAGAACGTGACGGCCAGCGTCGTCGCATCGATGGTCATCGCTCGGCGCCATAGACGTTGCGGCCGGCGACGAAGGTCTTCAGCACGCAGCCCTGCACCGGCATGCCATCGAACGGTGTGTTGCGGGCCTTGGATTTGAACTGCTCGGCCCGGATGCGGTAGGGCCGGTCCAGATCGATCAGCACCAGGTCGGCGGCGGCACCCAGCGCCAGACGGCCGATCGGCAGGCGCAGGATGTCGGCCGGCGCCTGGGTCAGCGCGCGCAGCACGCGGGCCAGCGGCACGTCGCCCTTGTGATGCAGCGTCAGCGCCAGCGGCAGCAGGGTTTCCAGCCCGATGATGCCGGCGGCCGCGGACGTGAAGGGCAGGCGCTTGGAATCCTGGTCGTGCGGGCGATGGTCGGACGCGATCGCGTCGATCGTGCCGTCGCGCAGGCCCTCGACGACGGCGCGCCGATCCGCCTCGGGCCGCAGCGGTGGCGACAGTTTGGTGAAGGTCCGGTATTCCTCGATCGCCGTCTCGTTCAGCATGAAATAGGCCGGCGCGGTATCGCAGGTCACCGGCAATCCCCGGGCCTTGGCGCGACGGATCGCCTCGATCGCGGCGCCGGTCGAGACATGGGCGACGTGGTAGCGCGCGCCGGTGATCTCGACCAGATGCAGGTCGCGCTCGATCATGATCAACTCGGCGACCGGTGTGATGCCGGGCAGGCCGAGGCGTGTCGCGATCTCGCCCTCGGTCACGGCGCCGCCGGCGGCGAGCTTGGGCTCTTCCGGATGCTGCACGATCAACTGGTCGAAAGTGCGGGCATAGCTCAGCGCCCGGCGCATCACCAGGGCGTCGGCGATGGCGCGGGTGCCGTCGGTGAAGCCCACGGCGCCGGCCTGGGCCAGCAGACCCATCTCGGTCAGTTCCTTGCCGGCGAGGCCGCGGGTGGCGGCGCCATAGGCATAGATATTGACCAGGCCCAGCTTGCGGGCGCGGCGCGACACGAACTCGACGGTCGAGACCTCGTCCAGCACCGGCTCGGTTCCGGGCAGCGCCACCAGCGAGGTGATGCCGCCGGCGACGGCGGCGCGGCTCGTGGTCTCGATATCTTCCAGATATTCGTGGCCCGGTTCCGACAGATGCACGCGCATGTCGATCAGGCCGGGCGCCAGGCAATGGCCCTCGCAGTCGACGATGACCGCACCGGCCGGTGCCGCGGCGGCCGCATCGGCGCCGATCGCGCGGATCGCGCCATCGACGGCCAGCAGGTCACCGGTCTGGTCCAGATGGGTCCAGGGGTCCAGCAGGCGGGCGTTCTTGAACAGGGTGGAGGGCATCAGGCGTCATTCCGCTTGGCATCGGTGCGCATCAGAAGATCGAGGCAGGCCATGCGCACGGCCACACCCATCTCGACCTGACCCAGGATCAGGCTGCGATCGATATCGTCGGCGACGGCGCTGTCGATCTCGACGCCGCGGTTGATCGGGCCTGGATGCATGATCAGCGCGTCCGGCTTGGCCTTGGCCAGCTTGGCCTGATCCAGCCCGTAGAAATGGAAATATTCGCGCAGCGACGGCAGGAAGTTGCCGTTCATCCGCTCCATCTGCAGGCGCAGCATCATGATGATGTCGACGTCGGCCAGCCCGCGCGCCATGTCGTGGAACACTTCGACGCCCAGCCGCTCGATCTGGGCCGGCAGCAGGGTGCGCGGCGCCACGACGCGGACGCGGGCGCCCATGATGTTCAGGAGCGCGATGTTGGAGCGCGCGACCCGGCTGTGCAGGATGTCGCCGCAGATCGCAACGGTCAGGCCTTTGAGGCTGCCCTTGCGCCGCCGGATGGTCAGCGCGTCGAGCAGCGCCTGGGTCGGGTGCTCGTGGGCGCCGTCGCCGGCGTTGATCACGGCGCAGTTCATCTTGTCGGCCAGCAGATGGACCGCGCCGCTTTCGTGGTGGCGCACGACGAGCGCGTCCAGATGCATGGCGTTCAAGGTCATCGCCGTGTCGATCAGCGTCTCGCCCTTCTTGATCGACGTGCCGTCGACCGACATGTTGATCACGTCGGCGCCGAGCCGCTTGCCGGCCAGCTCGAAGCTGGTCCGGGTGCGCGTCGAGTTCTCGAAGAACAGATTGATGATCGTCCGCCCTCTGAGAACCGTGCGCTTCTTGTCGTCGGCGCGGTTCTGTTCGACATAGCCTTCGGCCAGATCGAGGATGGCATTGATGTCGTCGGCCTTGAGGCCGTCGATACCGAGCAGATGTCGGTGCGGGAAGAGCGGGGAAGGGGACTTATCCATAAGGGAAAATGTATAATCCCCTGCCCGCAGGGTGACAACTAGGCTGCTGTGCGCAGCACCATGGACGTCGGCCCCCTGCCGTCTCGTTCTGTCAGAGCGCCGCCAGAGCCTCTGCGCGGGTGGCCCGCGTCGTAATGATCTGGCCGAAGCCGCTGATCTCGAACACTTCCAGCACGGCCGGCTGCAGGCCGCATAGCGCGAAGCCGGTGCCGGCGGTCTTTGCGGCTTTCGCCGCCTTCAGCAAAATCCGCAAGCCCGCGCTGCTGACGAATCGGATCGCCGTCATGTCGAGCACGACGCCGCCCTTGCCCAGCAATTCCAGCAGTTGACGATCGAAGATCGGTGCCGTTTCCGTATCGAGCCGTCCCTCGATCGCGACGAAATTGATGCCGGCCCGGCCGGTTTCGGTAACTTCCATGATTTTCTCCGTGCAGGGGCGGGCTCAGTCTGCGCCGCCCAGAATGAGGTCGATCCGGTTGTGCGGACCGGCCCGCTCGTAGCGGATTTCCCGAGCCAGGGTCCGGACGAGATGGATGCCGAGGCCGCCGATGTCGCGTTGATCGAGCTCGGCGGCGGTATCGGGGGCCATCAGCGAAAGCGGGTCGAACGGCGGTCCGTCGTCTTCGAACCACAGATGCAGCAGCGGCTCGCGCCAGAGGATCTTGAGGGCGACATAGGTCGCCGGCGGCAGGCCGGATGTGCCGTGGATGGCGACATTCGTCACCAGCTCCTCGCAGACCAGCGCGAGCTGGTAGGCCAGGCGCGGCGGCAGGGCCGCCGCTTCCGCGTAGGTTTCCAGCCGATCGAGCAATCCGGTCACGGCCCCGTCGTCGGTCGCGATCCGCAATTCGAACGCGCTATCCTTCATCGGGGCTCTCCCGCATCGATCCCCTCCGACACAAATCAAAAAAGTAATCGTACACTATATAGATAAAATTTGTAGGTATATTTGACATTAATCAATGCAAATTATTGATAATTGTTTGATTTTTTCAAATATATGTGCCATATGCACTGCGACTTACACATTTAATATAAGAGACATGGATCATGTCGCTCGGCGCTTCCAAAAAAATAGATGCTTTGGCCTTGCGGCGAGAGCGCAGCATCATGTTTGCGGGCTTGTCCGACATGGTGGTCATTGTGGCGGCGCTGGTGGCGGCGCTGTGGGGCAACTCGTTGATGATGGCGGCGGAGGCGTTGCGCGGGCAACTGCTGGTCGCGATGGAGATGCTCCTGCTGATTCTGCTCCGACGGATCCACCGGGGGCGGACCCATGGCTTCGACTATGGCGCCGGCAAGCTCGAACAATTCGGCAATCTCGCCATCGGCACGGCCATGGGGCTGGGTGGCCTGTGGGTCGGCGCTGCCGCGGCCTATCGCTGGTGGAATCCACCCCAGCAGGTGGCGTTGGGACTGGGCTTCGCCGTGCTGGTCGGCGTGGTGAATGTGGCGCAGAACGGCGTCGCCTTCGCCGGCCTGTGGCGCGCCAGCCGCGACGGCACCTCGCTGATCATGATCGGCCAAGTGCGGACGCGGCTGGCAAAGGTCATTTCGTCCGGCATCGTGTGCGTGGCGCTTTTCGTCAATGCCGCCTTGGGCGGCAGCTTCTGGGGCCTGCTGGCGGAGGTGCTGGGTTCGGGCTTCGTGGCCCTGGTGATGCTGCAGCTGGCCGTCGAAATGTGGCGCCAGGCCTTGCCGTCCCTGCTCGACCATACGCTGGACGAGGCGCGGCAGCGGTCGATCAACCGCGTGCTGGTGCAGCACTTCGAGGGCTATGACGAGCTTCTGGCGGTGCGCTCCCGCCTGTCCGGCAATACGGCGCTGGTCGAAGTCGTGCTGGGATTCCAGCCGCAGCGCCTGATGGGCGATATCCAGGTCGTGGTCGATCATGTGTCGAAGGATGTCGGGGATCTCATCCCCGGTGCGTTCGTCTCGATCATTCCGGTCGCCTCTCAAACATAGCGGGGCCCTAGTCGAACTTGAGGGCGAGCGCGGTGATGTCGTCGGCCTGCGGCGCCCCATCCGCGAAGGCCGTGACGGCGGCGAAGACCTCGTCCACCGTCGCGCGCGGGCCGTGCGGGGATTGCGCATGGGCGCTCAGCACCTGGATCAACCGGTCCCGCCCGAAAAAGGCGCCGGTGGTATCTTCCGCTTCGATGACGCCGTCGGACAGCAGCAGCAGCGCCTCGCCGGAGTGAAGTTCGAACGGATAGCTCAGGTAGGTCACCCCCTCCATGGCGCCCAAGGGCAGTTGGGGCTTGTGGCTCAGCAGCGGTTCGACGCGCCCGGCCTCGTCGTAGCGCAGCGGCGTCTCGTGGCCGGCGATCGCGAGCCGGCCGATGCCGGTGCGCATGTCCAGGATGCCGACCGCGGCGGTCACGAAGATCGCCTCGGGATTGTTGCGGGCGAGATCGCTGTTGGCCAGGTCCAGGATGTCGGACGGATCGGGAATGCGGACCTCGGACGCGAGATGATAGGCGGATGCGCGGAACAGGCCCAGCGTGCGCGCCATGGTCAGCGCCGCCGGGGCGCCTTTGCCCGCCACGTCGGCGACGGCGAACAGCAGCGTCGTGTCGTTGATCCGGATGGCATCGTAGAAGTCGCCGCCGACCTGGCGCGCCGGGACCATTGCGGCATGGAGCGTCGTTCGATGACCGGCGATCTGGGCGAAATCGGACGGGACGAGGGCGAGTTGCGCCAGCCGGGCGCTCTCCAGCTCGGTCTCGAGCAGATGCAGGCGTTGGGCTGCCAGATCGCGCAGCCGCTTCTTTTCGAGCACCGCCGACAGGCGGGCGCGCAGCAAGGGCAGCTCGAAGGTCTTCGGCAGGTAATCCTCGGCGCCCAGTTCGATGCAGCGGACCACCGCCGCCATGCTGGTATGGGCCGAGATGATGATGACGGGCGGATCGCGGCGGCCCAGCGCCTGCTGGTGTTCGAGTACCCCGATGCCGCCGAGCGCCGGCATTTCGATGTCGAGCAGCACGACGTCGAACCGCGTCGCCTCGATCGCGGCCAGCGCCTGGATGCCGTCCATCGCGACGGTGATGTTCTCGTAACCGAGTTCGGCCAGACGGCGCTTCAGAATCGTGCGATTGACCGAGCTGTCATCGACGACCAGGATCGCCACGTTCGATTTTGGGGCATCGGCGGAAGATCGAGCATTGTCCGGCCTCGAACTGGCAGCGAAGCCGTTCATGCGAATGTCCTTGATCCCGAATGCCGATATGCAAAGAGATCGTACAATATTTTGTCGTCCCGAACCGTCAACGTCAAAACATCGGGCTCGACCGGCGCGAGACGGAATGCATGAACGTTTGGACGCGCGGCATCTTCCCTTGCTCGTATCGTATTTTCTTTCGGTCAGAAATCTACCGCAGGTTTCGGCGCGATCGCGCGGCCGGATTGCAGGGCGGCACGGGCATGGCGCGGCGTCATGCCGTAGATGCGCTTGAACAAGCGGGTGAAAACGGCCGGCTGCATGTCGAATCCGCAAGACCAGGCGAGCCGGCCGATGCTGGCCTCGTCGGTAGCGCGCAGCGCATCGACGAAACGACGCAAGCGAAGATCGCGGATATAGCCGGCCACCGTCAGGCTGCGGCCGGCAAATAATTTGTACAGGCTGGCGCGCGACACGCCCACGGTGCGGGCAAGCGTATTGGGGGTCAGTCCGGGACAGTGGCTTTGCGCCTCGATATGGGCGAGCGCGCGTTCGAACGGATCGGACGGCTGCTCCTCCTTCGGTAGGCCGAGCGTGAGTTCGCGGCGCAGAATATGGAGCAGAAGGTCGGCCGCGGATTCCAGCGCGATGTCGAAATCGCTCGGGCTCACCGCTCGATAGAGTTCATACAACAGCCGCATCTGGGCACCGGCGAACGCTGCCAGCGGCGCCTGGGTCAGCCGGCGCAACGTGAAGTCGGGTCCCGAAACGCCGGTTCCCAGCGCCTCGACCAGGCGGGCGCGCGGCAGGAAGATCGACGCCATGTGCGGCCGGTGCGCGCGGGCGACGACCTCGACCGTGCTCTGGACCATGCCCAGATCGCCGGCTTCGAGCTCGAGGGTACCGGTCAGCGTCGTCTCGCTATAGCGCCCGGTCAGCACATAGTCGAAGACCAGCCCGTCGATGCCGTCCGCGGCGGCATCCGCGACCGTGCGCTTGGCCTCGGTCGAGGAGTTCGACGTCAGCTTGTGGAATGAGGCATTGGCGCCGATGAACCAAGCCGCGACGGCGTCGATCGGCTGGCCTTCGGACTCTCCGATCGTCCGCACGTAAGTGCGTCTGAACAGGTTGGCGTCGGCCAGATAGTCCGGCACCGCCGCGGCGGCGCCTCGGCTGGCACGTTCGTCGAAGGTGAAGCGCGCGGTCCGCGGCATTGGCTCCGGACGCCCCGACGCTGCAGCGCCGGAATCGTACCGCTCGTCCGGGGCTTCCATCTTGCTTCGCCGCATCGATCGTTCCAACCCGTTGCCGAAGAGAAAAGGCGGAGGATCGACGGGGCAATGGGCGCGCCGCGTCGATGCCCGCCATTTGGGCTTCGACAGGATGATCGGCGGAATATGATTTATGGGCAAGCGGACGCGGTGTGACGATCCGCGCTTCGGCGCGAACCGGCTAGGTCGTCAGGTCCAAAACCCGATGGGCAATCTGGGCGCTGGTCTGCAGCGACTGGGCGTTCGCCGCGTAGGTATTGGCGTCGCTCGCCAACTGCACGCTCTGCTGCACCGCGTTCGCGTTCGGCCGGGCGACCAGCCCCTGCGCATCCGCCGAGGGCGAATCCGGCTGATAGGAAATGTCGTAATTGCCGGAGCGCGAGACCGACGGCGCGGCGCTGGAACCTGAACTGGAATCCGAACCGCTGTCGATCGACGAGGTGGATTGCAGCGCCTGGAACACCTGGCTCGCCGCATTGGACGGCTGGGTGCCGGTCACGGGCGGGGCCGCCACGGTCGACGAGCCGAACGGCGCGGTCGGCTGCGAGGTGTCGATCTGCGTGGCGATGCTATCCGTGACCGCCGCGATCTGCACGTCGGCGGCGGAAATAGCGGAATTCGCGTAGCCGTTGGCAGAGACGGAATCGACCATGACCCCAGGGTCCAATATATAATACCGGTTGCATAGATTGGACGGATGCGGTCCCAGGTCAAGCGGTAAAGCGTTAACGCCGCCCGGCTATTCCTGCAGCAGCGGGATCTTGAACACCTGCTGGCCGATATGGCCGATCTCGTGGGACAGCACCGGATCGCACCAGATGCGGAAACCGGCGGCGCGGGCGCGGTCGCAGAAGATATAATCCTCGCCGATGATGTCCCCGGTCTGCTCGTTCGCCTCGAAGCGGAAATAGGGGCGCGGCAGCTTGTCGAACACGTGCATCTTGATCAGCAGGCAGCCGGTCGGCACGCGCGCCATCTCGACCAGGCCCGGCGGCGCCAGGCTGACGTCGCCCGCCAGCACGTTGCCCAACGTCGGATAGGGCGGCACGCGCTTGGTATAGGTCGCGGCGACGATGTCCTGCCGGTGCATCAGCAGGCGCCACAGCGTGTTTTCCGGGAACATCATGTCGCTGTCGAGGAACAGCAGGTAATGCGCGCCGAATTCCTGGGCCAGCTGCACGCCGTTGTTGCGCGCGATGGCGACGATCGACGACTTGTTGTTGATGACATTGACCAGCATGCCGTGGGTCGTGGTGCACATGCGGGCCAGGCACATGGCGAAATCGGCATGGACCATGTCGCCCGACGGGACCGAGATCGCGATGCGGATTTGGGGATCGGTCATGGGTTCGGTCCGGCTCACGAGGCGGGGGGAAGGGCGGCGGTCATGTAGGCAAGCCGGTCGAGCACGCCCTGCAGAATATAGGCGGCCGCGGCCTTGTCGACGATTTCGGACCGGCGCTTGCGCGACAGGTCGGCCTCGATCATGCCGCGCGTCACCGCTGCCGTCGATAGGCGCTCGTCCCAAAACAGGATGTCCGGATCGTCGATCGCCATCAGATTGCGCGCGAAGGCGCGGGTCGCCTGGCAGCGCGGTCCCTCGCTGCCGTCCATGTTGAACGGCAGGCCCAGCACCAGCGCGCCGATCCGGTGCTCGCGCCGGAGCGCCGCCAGCACCGCCGCATCGTCCTTGAGCTTGCCGCGCACCAGCGTCTTCAGCGGCGAGGCCACCATCAGCAACGTGTCGCTGAGCGCCAGGCCGATCGTCTTGGTGCCGAGATCGAGCCCGAGCAGCCGCTCGCCCGGAGCGAGGCAGGCCTTGAGTTCCGTAGGGTTGCGGATCGGCATGATGGGGTGCTAGCTTCGCGGTTTCCGTCGAGATCGGGCGATTTCCTGGGGCTGAATTCGGTTTTTTCGAGACCGCGTTTCCCAGGCGAGGACCTTCCGGCGGAGACGTTCCGGAAGCTCCCGAGGTTTATCCCATGTCGTTGGACAAGGCCACCGTGGCGCGCATCGCCACCTTGGCACGCATCAAGGTTCCCGAGGCCGATCTCGAAGCGCTCGGCCAAGAGCTCAACCAGATCCTGCATTGGGTCGAGCAATTGGACGAGGTCGACACCACCGGTGTCGAGCCGATGACCAGCGTCGCCGCCATGACATTGCCGCTGCGCCCGGACCGGGTGACCGACGGCGATCGGGCCGACGATATTCTGAAGAACGCGCCGAACGCGATGCACGGTTTCTTCACCGTGCCGAAGGTGGTCGAGTAAATGAGTGACTTCACCGATCTGACATTGGCGACCGCCCGGGCCGGGCTGGACGCCAGGAAATTTTCCGCGGTCGAGCTGACCCAGGCCCATGTCGACGCGATCGAGGCCAATCGTGGCCTCAACGCCTTCATCACCGAGACGCCCGACAAGGCATTGGCGATGGCCAAGGCGAGCGACGAGCGGCTGGCGCGCGGCGAGGGCGGCGTGCTCGAAGGCTTGCCGATCGCGATCAAGGACCTGTTCTGCACCAAGGACGTGCTGACCACCGCCGGCTCGCACATCCTCGACGGCTTCAAGCCGCCCTACGAGTCGACCATTACGCAGAAGCTGTGGGATGCCGGCGCCAATTGCCTGGGCAAGCTCAATCTCGACGAGTTCGCCATGGGTTCGTCGAACATGACTAGCCATTACGGCCCGGTGATCAATCCCTGGAGTGCGCCCGGCGGTAATCGGCAGCTGGTACCCGGCGGCTCGTCCGGCGGTTCGGCCGCGTCGGTCGCCGCCCGGCTGGCGCTCGCCGCGACCGGCACCGACACCGGCGGCTCGATCCGCCAGCCCGCCAGCTTCTGCGGCATCGTCGGCTTGAAGCCGACCTATGGCCGCTGCTCGCGCTGGGGCGTGGTCGCCTTCGCCTCGTCGCTGGATCAGGCGGGTCCGATGACCCGCACGGTCGAGGATGCGGCGATCATGCTGGGTGTCATGGCCGGGCACGATCCGAAGGATTCGACCTCCGCGCCGATGGCGGTGCCCGACTTCAAGGCGGCACTGACCGGGGATATCCGCGGTCTGCGCGTCGGCATTCCCAAGGAATACCGCGTCGACGGCATGCCGGCCGAGATCGAGGCGCTGTGGCAGCAGGGCATCGACTGGCTGAAGGACGCAGGCGCCACGGCGGTCGAGATCAGCCTGCCGATGACCAAGCATGCATTGCCGACCTATTACATCATCGCGCCGGCCGAAGCCTCGGCCAACCTGTCGCGCTATGACGGCGTGCGTTTCGGCCTGCGCGTGCCGGGCGCCTCGCTCGACGAGATGTACGAGAACACCCGCGCCGCGGGCTTCGGCGCCGAGGTCAAGCGCCGCGTGCTGATCGGCGCCTATGTGCTGTCGGCGGGATATTACGACGCTTATTACCTGAAGGCCCAGCGCCTGCGTACGCTGATCGCGCGCGATTTCGAGCAGGCGTTCCAGCAGTGCGACGTGATCCTGACGCCGACCGCGCCGTCCGCCGCCTTTGCGATCGGCGAAAAGATGGACGATCCGCTGGCCATGTATCTGAACGACGTCTTCACCGTGCCGGTCAACCTGGCCGGATTGCCCGGCATCTCGGTGCCGGCCGGCCTGTCGGCCGAGGGGCTGCCGCTCGGCCTGCAGATCATCGGCCGCGCGTTCGACGAGGAGACCATGATCCGGGCCGCCGGCGTGCTGGAGACGGCCGCCGCCTTCACCGCCACGCCCCATTCTTCGACGCAGGGGAGGGCCTGAGCCATGTTTACCTCTGATGTCGTCCTGCGCGAGGAAACCCTGATCGACGGCCGGACCGGCAAGTGGGAGATCATCATCGGGCTGGAAGTCCATGCCCAGGTGACGACACTCTCCAAGCTGTTCTCGGGCGCCGCGACCCAGTTCGGCGCCGAGCCCAATACCCAGGTCTCGCCGGTCGATGCCGGCTTCCCGGGCATGCTGCCGGTGATCAACGCGCTTGCGGTCGAAAAGGCGATCAAGACCGGCCTCGGCCTTAATGCCGTGATCAACCCGGTCTCGGTGTTCGACCGGAAGAATTATTTCTACGCCGATCTGCCGACCGGCTATCAGATCTCGCAGTTCCAGCAGCCGATCGTCGGCAAGGGCAAGCTGGTGCTGGACATGCCCGACGGCTCGACCCGCGAGGTCGGCGTCACCCGGCTGCATCTGGAGCAGGATGCCGGCAAGAGCCTGCATGACCAGCATCCGTCGATGACCTTCGTCGATCTCAACCGCGCCGGCGTGGCGCTGATGGAGATCGTGTCGGAGCCGGACATGCGTACGTCGGAGGAGGCGGGCGCTTACCTCAAGAAGCTGCGCTCGATCCTGCGCTATCTCGGCACCTGCGACGGCAACATGGAAGAAGGCTCCATGCGCTGCGACTGCAACGTCTCGGTCCGCCGTCCGGGCGAGCCGCTCGGCACGCGCAATGAGATCAAGAACGTCAACTCGATCCGCTTCGTCATGCAGGCGATCGAATATGAGGCGCGGCGCCAGGTCGAGGTGCTGGAGGACGGCGGCGCCATCAAGCAGGAAACCCGCCTGTTCGACAGCGGCCGGGGCATCACCCGCGCCATGCGCTCGAAGGAAGAGGCGCACGATTATCGCTACTTCCCGGACCCGGATCTGCTGCCGCTGGTGCTCGATCCGGTGCTGATCGAGCGGATCAGGGCGTCGATGCCGGAACTGCCCGATGCCAAGAAGGCGCGCTTCATCGCCGATTTCAAGCTCAGCCCGTATGATGCGGGCGTGCTGGTCGCCGAACAGTCGACCGCGCATTATTTCGAAATCGTGGCCCAGGGGCGCGACGCCAAGCTGGCGTCGAATTGGGTGACGGGCGATCTGTTCGGCGCGCTCAACAAGCTCGGGCTCGGCATCGAGGCCTCGCCGATCTCGGCCGAGGCGCTGGGCGGGCTGATCGACCTGATCGCCGACGACACGATCTCGGGCAAGATCGCCAAGGACGTGTTCCTGGCCATGCTGGAGACCGGCAAGAGCGCCGGCGACATCGTCGAGTCGCAGGGGTTGCGTCAGGTCACGGATACCGGCGCCATCGAAAAATCGATCGATGACATTCTTGCGGCGCACCCGGACAAGGTATCTGAATACCGATCCGGCAAGGATAAATTGTTCGGATTCTTCGTCGGACAGGTGATGAAGGCAACCGGCGGCAAGGCGAATCCCGCGATGTTGAACGACTTGCTGCGCAAGAAGCTCGCGCTCTAGAAAATTGCTGCAACTGCGAAGTAAAGCGAGGGGTCGAATTAAATGTTCGACCCCTTACTTACGGCTGGTTAACTTCCATATATCATCATAATGTCACGAACCGCTTCGGCCCAAGGAGGGTCCACGCCGTGATTGCGCAGATGAGTTCGGAACGCGCCGTACCGCACACCGCACCGGTGATGCCCAGAGATAAAAAATGGCCGCGCGGCCTGCGTCTGGCCGTGGCCCTCGTGTCGGCGACCGCCAGTTGGGTTGCCGTCGTCGGCGCCGTCTATCTGGTCGTTCAGCTGTTCTGAACCCTGGACCAACCCGGCTTATCATCGAACCGTCACGAAAAATCGCCCGGGCCCGGCGCACGTCCGCCCTGCGCAGGCCACGGGACGACAGTCCGTTGACACGGTGCTCCGGCGTCTTTAAAAAAGCTTGCACAAACGCCGTGTGAAAAAACCTGCTCTTCGGTGGAGGGGTGGCCGAGTGGCTGAAGGCGGCGGTTTGCTAAACCGTTATAGGGGGTTAACCCTTATCGTGAGTTCGAATCTCATCCCCTCCGCCAACTTCTCTTTTACTATATAAATCAACGGCTTGCCTCGACGCGATCGGCATCATGTGTAGATGCTGCGCGGAGGTGCGGGGCGGAAATCCGTCATTCGACCCGTTACGGAATCCGTCGCCTGGCGCTTAAGGGCCGCTATCCTCACGTCAGGCTATCGGTGAGTCCTGTAGCCCGAGGTCTCGATGGAAAAGCGCGTTCGGCGTCGCCAAGACAAAACCGTTCTCGCGTTCCTCGATCGCCAAAACGAGATAAACTCGGCGGAGAAGATAAGCCGCTTTTAATGGCGCCGGCCCTCCTGGATCGCTCCCAGCGGCCAATGATCATTGTCGATATCGACATGACGTTAAAACAAGACCTCGCCAACTTGCTGTCGTTCATGAGTGCGTTGGGCATCGCGTTGTTCGAATGGGCGAACCCGATCCTCGTCGATGCGATGCTTCTGCATGCTCGCGGCGGTTCCGAATACGCCGGCCGCGCCAATAATCTGTTCTTCGGAAAATTGCTTCCACTTCATTCGTTCGTCCCCTTGTCGGGTCGGACTCCAGCTCCATCTGGAGGAAATTACGGGGGGCGAGGCCAGTACTGCACGCGGAGAAGGAAATTAATTAATAAAACAACCCATGCTTGACGTCTGATGCGATTCGGCCGAAGATTATACCCGCGATAGTAGAATATGTCGGGTCGTCGCGATGCATCGGAGCGCGCAAGCCATGGGTGTGATCTCTCGGGCCTGCAGGCGATATGCCTTGCTGGCCATGCTGGTGCCGGCCTTGACCGTCACGCCGGTTGCCGAAGCCGATGCCGCCGACAGCGGGGCGCCGCCGCTGTCATGCACACGTACGGTTGAGGCCGATATCGTCGCCCTGGATCAGCCGATCTTTCTCAACCGGCTCGGCGCCAGCATGCTGGGCGGCATGATCTTCGCCCTGCGGCGCGACGTGGTTTCGACCAATGGCGTCGGCTTGACGGCGGGCAACGTGGCGCTGGCGCCCGATCGGCGCCCGCGCCCGATCGTCCTGCGCATCCGCGTCGGCGACTGCCTGCATATCCTGTTCGAAAACCTGCTGTCGCCCTTGCCGCTCGGGCCCAACGGGCAGAAGATTCCGTGCAGTGCCAGTCAGCAGAACAGCGCGCTGCTGCCGGAACAGACCTGCACCCGCGCGGCCAGCGTGCATATCTATGGCATGGACGAGCAATCCGTCGGCGGCAAGCTGCAGGACGGCTCCTTCGTCGGCGCCAACCTGCCGAGCCTCGCGGCACCCTCGGAAAAAACCGACTATACGGTTCGGGGCGGGGCCGAGGGGGTGTTCCTGCTCTATAGCGCGGCCAACACCGTCCAGACCAACAATTCAAGCGGGGCCGGCGTCGGCTACGACGGTCAGATGTCGGCCGGCATGTTCGGCAGCCTGGTCGTGGAGCCGCGCGGTGCCGAATGGTACCGCAGCCAGGTGACCAAGCTCGATCTGGACGCGGCGACGCTCAACGCCAACGCGCTGCCGGCGGGGGCTCAGCTGAATTGCGGCGTGACGCCGTGTCAATTGACCCAGCCCAATCGGCCGGCCGTCGCCGTGATCAAGGCGGCCGACGGGGCGCTGCGCACGGCGGACGGGCATCCGGTGCTGAACTATGCGGCTGTGCGGCGCGCGGCGGATGGTAGCTGTGTGCCGGTGCTGCGGATGATGGATGTCGGCTACCGCTTCGACGGCACGCGCTGTCTGCCGGTCGACGGCAGCAAGCTGCAGACCTATTACGGCGACCTGACCGCGGCGATCACCGGGCCGAACGCCGGGGCTTTCCCGACCGACGATCTGGCGCCGCCGTTCAATCCGAACGCGGTCGAGCCGAACCGGCACGAACCCTACCGGGAGTTCATCGAGCACTACCACGACATGTTCATCGTCAATAACGAACAAGCGTTTCCCGATCTGTACGATAAATATGCCGTGCTATCGCGCGGTGGCGAGGCGTTCGCGATCAATTACGGGTCGGACGGTATCGGCAGCGAGATCCTGGCCAATCGCCGCGGCACCGGTCCGGAGGGCGGCTGCGTCGATTGCCGGTTCGAGGAATTCTTCCTCAGCGCCTGGGCGGTCGGCGATCCGGCGGAACTGGTCGGCAAGCCGGATGGGATCGTCGGTCCGACGCCCGCGGCGCGGCCGGTGCCCTATGCGCCCAAGACCGTGCTGCGCAGCGACGATGCGGTGAAATATCCCGACGATCCGTCGAACGTCTATCACAGCTATATCGGCGACCGGGTCGTGTTCCGCATCGTGCATGCCGGGCAGCTGGTGACCCATCTCCATCACCTGCACGCCCATCAATGGCTGCATTCGCCCAACAATGACGAAAGCACCTATCTCGACAGCCAGCTGATCAGCCCGGGTTCGACCTATACCCAGGAGATCGACTACGACGGCAGCGGCAACCGCAACCGCACGGTCGGCGACGCGATCTTCCACTGCCATTTCTACCCGCATTTCGCGGCCGGCATGTGGGGCATGTGGCGCAGCCACGACGTGTTCGAGCCCGGCACCGACCTGACCAAGGATCCGACCAAGGATTTCGCCCGGGCTCTGCCCGACGGCGAATTGCTGAAGGGCACGCCGATCCCGGCGATCGTGCCGCTGCCGACCATCGCCATGGCGCCGATGCCGGCACGCACCAAGATCTGTCCGGTCGATCGGTCGTGGAACGGCAATCAGGTGCTGGGCGCCGATGGCGCTTGCCCGCCGGCCGATCCGGCGAGCCTGAGCGGCGAGGCGTCCTTTATCGCGGCAGCGGATTTCCAGGCCGGGCTCAATCCCGGCTTTCCGTTCTTCCTGCCCGGCATCGCCGGCCAGCGCGCGCCGCATCCGCCGCTGAGCTATCCGCCGGATTCGGCGGCAACGTCAGGCCAGACCGCGACGCTCGACGGCGGCCTCGCGCGCCATGTGGCGCTCGCGGGCCAGGTCGCGAACGACCATTCCAACGATTGGGACTTCAGCAAGGACCTGGGGCGTCTCACGGCGCTGCAGCTGCCGGAAGACGGCACCGCACTCGAGAAGCTGGCGATGCGCGTCTACAATATCTGCCTGCATGACAGCGCCTTGCCCGATGGTCAGCCGGCAAAATATCTGATGAACGGCGGCCCGAGCGTGCCGGGCGCGCCCTATGCCAACCCGTCCTGGGGCAGCAAGGGCAATGTCGCCTGCGCCGACCTCGCCACCCCGCCGGCGCCCGCGAACGATCCCGGCAAGCCCAGCCGGGTCTACAAGGCGGCCGACATCCAGACCGACGTGGTGTTCAACAAGCTCGGCTGGCACTACCCGCAGGAGCGGTTCGAGACGCTGTGGCAGGATGTCGCCCCGACGATCGACCATAAGCGCGCGCCCGAACCGCTGTTTTTCCGGGCCAATTCCGGCGAGACGATCGAGTTCTGGCAGACCAACCTGGTGCCGGCCTATTACGAGCTGGACGATTTTCAGGTGCGCACGCCGACCGATGTCATTGGCCAGCATATCCATCTGGTGAAGTTCGACGTCACCTCGTCGGACGGGGCGGCCAACGGCTACAATTATGAGGCGGGCTCGCTCAGCTCCGACGTGGTGCGCGAGGAAATCGACGCGATCCGCGCCGAGAACAAATGCCAGGCAGGCGATGCGATCTCGTTCCGCTGCCCGCAGGCGAAGGCCCCGCCGGCCGAACTGGGCCAGGCGCCGGCCGGCCAGAACTGGGTCGGCGCCCAGACCACGGTCGAACGCTGGTGGGCCGATCCGGTCCTGGACAACAAGGGCGTCGATCGCACGCTGCGCACCGTGTTCAGCCACGATCATTTCGGTCCTTCGACCCATCAGCAGATCGGCCTCTATGCCGGCCTGCTGGTCGAGCCGGCCGGCTCGAAATGGAGCATGCCCGCGGTGCCCGGCCAAGGGGTGGGGCAGGTCCAGCTGAATGTGCCGATGGCGACGCGGAGCGATGGCGGTCCGACCAGTTGGGCGGCGGATATCGTCACCAGCGACCAGGCCCAGAGCTATCGCGAATTCGCGCTCGAATTCCAGGATATCGGGCTGGGCTACCTGGCCGGCAGCCCGGCGGCGCCGGTGCCTTACCCCTGCGATCCGCACAAGCCGGTCAGCTCGACCTATAATTGCGTCGACGGCTCGGCCCAGCCGACGCCGGCGACGCCGAAATGGGGCTGGGCCGCGCTGCGCAAGGCGCTGATCCCGCCGCTTGCCGGCACGACCGAACCCGGGCCGGCGGCGGGCACCGTAGCGGATAAGGCCCACGGCCCGCCTGTGGCGGACCTGCAGCCCAGCCTCATCACCGTCCGCAACGGCACGGCCAGCGTGAATTACCGCAACGAGCCGCTCCCGGACCGGGTGCAGCCGCCGGTCGGCGTCGCCCATAACCCGACCTTCGACAATCAGGATTTGAGCCTCGCCTGGGCCTCGATCCAGCGCAGCGACCCCAACCTCAACGCCCAGCCCGCCGGCATCCGCCCGCTGCTGCCGCCGGAGCCGGAGGTCAACGTCAATTTTCCCGGCGGCTTCATCGGCGCCCAGGATACCGACCCATACACGCCGCTGCTGCGCGCCTATCCGGGCGACCGGGTCCAGGTCCGCGTCCTGGTCGGCGCGCACGAGAATCCGCATACCTTCACGATCAACGGCGTGAAATGGCTGATGGAACCGTCGGCGCAGAATTCCGGCTATGTCTCGGCGCAGCCGATGGGCATTTCCGAACATTTCGAGATGCTGTTCAACATGCCGCCGGCGGGGCCCGGCCCCTCGACCGACTATCTCTATCAGCCGGATGCCAACGCCAGCGGCCAGGAATATGGCATCTGGGGCATCCTGCGCGCCTACAACCAGGCGCGGCACGACCTGCCGACGCTGCCCAATAATCCCGCACCGCAAAGCGGCGGCGACGTGTCCGATAAACTCTGTCCGGACGGGGCGCATAGTGTCGAGTATGCGGTCAGCGCGGTCACGGCGGCCCAGGCAGCACCGGACCGTACGCTCACCTATAATTCCCGCGTGCAGGGCGGGCGGGGTCCGATCACCCAGCCGGACGCCATTCTGTTCGTCCGGTCCGCCGATCTCGACGGCCAGGGCAAGCTGAAGGCGGGCAGCCCGATCGAGCCGCTGATCCTGCGCGCGGCCGCCGGCGATTGCATCCATGTCGCGCTGACCAATCTGCTCGATCCGGCCCAGAAGGACATCGACGGCAGTCCGATCTTCAATCGGCCGCCGGCGTCGGCGGACCAGTTCCCGGTCACCTATCGATATACCGGCCAGGGCTTTCAGACGGATCTCGCCTATAATCTGTTCCCCTCGACGCGCGCCGGGCTGCACGCGCAACTGGTCGGCCAGGACGTCAATCTCGGCGACGGTACGCAGGTTGGGCTCAATCAAAACTCGACGGCGGCGATCCGCGGCTCGGTCAAATACACCTGGTATGCCGGCTCGCGCGAAGCCGGGCCCGGCGGCGCGGTGCGCTTCACGCCGATGGAACTGGGCACCGTCAACCTGCTGCCGGCCGATCCGATCGAGCAGCCGCTCTACGGCGCCGCGGGCGCGCTGGTGATCGAGCCGGCGGGAGCGGTCTGGCGCGAGGATTTCGGCAGCCGGGCCTCGGCGACGGTCTTCGCCCCCGGCCAGCCGGCGTTCCGCGAGTTCGTCGCGGTTTGGCAGAGCGGCACCAATCGGACCGGCTATCCCGATGCCGGCAGCCCCGGTCAGCCCGTGCCTGTGATCGGCGGCATCAACTACCGGGCGGAGCCGGTCTCATACCGGATCGGCACGGATCCCGACGTCGTGAAATTCTATTCCAACCTTGCCTTGGCGCCGGCCGGGACGGCGGCCGAGCTGGCCGGCGTGCCGGTCTGGGAGCCGCAGACGCCGGTCTTTGCCGCCTCGGGCGGCATGCCGACGCGCTTCCGCTTCGTCAATCCCAACGGCGAGCAGTTGGTGACCGAGATCTATGGCCATCATTGGCAGGAGGAACCCTGGGCGCCGGACAGCACGCGCATCGCGCCCAATCCCCTGTCCGAGACCATGGGGGCGACGATTCTCGGCACCGCCCACGCGCTGAATCTGGTCATCGACCATGCCGGCGGCAGTGCCGGCACGCCGGGCGATTATCTCTACCGGAACTTCGTCGCGGTGACCGCGGGGTCGCTGTCCTATTCTATGTGGGGATTGTTCCGGGTCGGCCCGCCGGCCGACGACGTCGTGGTCCTGAAATCCTACGATCGGCAGACGAGCGGCGGTGCGACGGTCTCGGGCTATGTCACGGCGACCAGTGGCGCCGGCGGCTATGCCAAGACGGTCCAGTTGCTCGACCGCGGCGCCCTGCTCGCTGTGGCGCAGGTCGATCCGGCGGATGGCCATTTCAGCCAGGTGCTCGCCAAGGCAGCGGCGATCGTGACGGCCCGGTCGACCGCGCCCCGCGGCGGCGAGGCGACTGCGGCGCTGGCGCCGGTGACGACGCCGCAGCTGGCCGCCGCCCGGTCGCAGCCGGTGGCGCCCGTGCTGCTGTCGCCGGTGGTGAAGGCGCGGCGTGACAAGGCCGGGTCCTATATCAACCGGTCGGTCGTCGCCGACCCATCCGCCAGATGAGCCGTGGCGGCCGGGTCGGCCTCAGCCGCATATTATCGAACGGATGTAGAAGAGAGGGGAGATCGGGGGGCGCGATGAGGTCGCGGAGCAAGCGCGCCGCCTGCTCATGAGCGGCGGCTGGGCTCTGGTGCTCCGCACATGATGCTGCCTCTGATTGAGGCAGCGGCGCAGCGGGTTTCGCTGATGCTATTCCGCCCGCATCATTTCTTGATCGTCAGGGTCGGGGTCCAGCTGAAATAGCCTTGGACCTCTCCGGCGGCGTCGACGATCATGAAACTCATGGGATAAGCGGCCTTGCCATGTCGGAGAATTTGGCTCTGCCAGGAAAAGCTCTTGGTTGTCTCGCTGTCCGGAATCGCCGGATCCTGGTCGTTTGGGAAGGGCCTGGTGGTGTCGGCCAAGATCAGCCGGGGCGCGGCGATCAGCGCCGCGGCAGCTCCTCTGTCTCGACCGGCGAAGGCGTAGAGCAGCACGGAATTGGCGCCGCCGGGGATCGGCGAAAACTCACGAAGGCGCAGCGTCGTGCCGATGTGGGCGGCCAGCCGGACATGGTCGCGGCCTTCGGTCGGATGGCCCATGCCCTGCCGGGTGATGACGATGATGTCGTCGCTCTCCACCGGCGTCGGCGCGTCGCTGTCCAGGCTGTGCGGATATTTTCCGAGGATCGCGTCGGCGTCGATGAAGATCGAGACATCGACGCCGCCCGGCTTTACCGAGGCATCTTGATCATTGCTCATGGTACGCGCTCCCAACCTGTTCGGCACGATGGCACGGCATCGGCCGGAAATGGGAAAGCCGTCGGCGGATTCCGCCGACGGCTTTCGACCCGACCGAAACTAGCCGGTGATGGTGATGAACGGGTCCCACTGGTAGTAGCCGAGGACGTTGCAGTCCCGGTCGGTGACCATGAACTTGAAGTGGTAGGTCACCTTGCCTTCGTTCTTCACCGTGCATTGCCAGAAGAAGTCGGAGATTTTCGTCGGCACCGGCTTCGTCGGATTGTTCGAATCCGGGAACGGCACGGTCGGATGCGTGACCGAGGCTTCCGGCTTCGTAATGAGCTGGCTGGTGGGGTCGGTCGACACGAATTCATAGAGCAGAATCTGCTGGTCGCTGCCAGCGGTGAGCGAGGTTTCCCGCCAGCGGATGATGTCGTTTACCCTCACCTTCAGGTTCAGCTCGCCGCCGCCATTGCCCGACAGGGCGCTGTTCTGGGTCGTCACCATGAAGATGTATTTGGGATCGACGCTCGGCGGATTTCCGGACGAGCTGTTTTTTCCGTAGTTTGCGACAACGCTCGCAGAATCGATCGTGATCATTACATCGGCTTCGGCCATGTCTTCCTCCTGATAGAGATATTGGCGGCAACCCGGAATCACTGCGGACTAGATGTCCAGCAGTGCGGAAAATTTAACTCTTAGGTTGTCGTTAAAAATATCTACCACCTTAAGGTCGAAGAGTCGACTCTGAATTGAATTGTAAAAATACTATCATTTAAAAGTTGTGACAGTGCTTTCCGCGATCGGCGAGCCGAAAGCCCTCTATCGGGCTCCGGCGCCGATTCGCCCATCGCGGTAATTCGTAATTCGGTGACAGTCCCTGATTGCCGTGTCTCACACATGGGGCGCAGTCCAATTCTGTCGCCGAAATTCTGAGTGGGCGGCGGACCAGGACAGGCAGCCCGACCGACCACAAACGTACGGTCTGGCTTTGAGAGGCCAGCCGGGCTACAAACGAATCGCACCCGACTACTATCAGAGGATGTAAGAACCTTGCTCAGCAGAATGGCGATTCAGCGAAAACTTAGTCTGCTCACGGTCATCGCGGTGATTGCGGTGGTCACCACCGTGACGCTCATGGCCTCGTTGCTCTATCAGCGCATGATCGACGACCGAGTGGCCACCCTCCGCAGCATGGCCGAGGCTGCTTCTTCGTTTGCGACGGCTTTGGACCGCCAGGTCGTCGCGGGCACCCTGACCCGCGAGCAGGCGACCGTACAATTGCGGAGTGGCTTTGATGCTCTGCAATATGGCGGTGACGGGTATCTCAGCAGCCATACCATGGAGGGCATGGCCCTCGCGCAGGGGGCCAATCCGGCGCTGGAAGGCACCAACCGCCTCGGCACGCTGGATGCCAAGGGTACCCTGTTCATCAAGGCGCAGCGGGACCTGGCGGCCGCCAAGGGCGAAGGCCTGACTCAATATTGGTTTCCTAAACCCCATCAAACCGAGCCGCTATTGAAGCTGGCCTATGTCAAGAAGCTGGAGGGGTGGAATGCCTTCCTGGCCACCGGCGCCTATATCGACGACATCGAAGCCGAATTTTACAACGTCCTGCTGAAGGTCGCGGGGCTTGGGATCGTCGTGCTGGCGGCCGTAACCGGGCTCGCCATCCTGATCGGCCGCAACATCTCAGGCCCTCTCTTGGGGCTGAAGGCCAAGATGGAGTCTCTGGCCGGTGGCGATGTCGGCATTCCGTTGCCCGAAACCGACCGGGGCGACGAGATCGGCGCCATGGCGCGGGCGGTGCTGACCTTTAAGAACAACCGGATCGCGGCCGATCAGCTGGAGGCCGAACAAGCGGCGGAACGGCAAATCAAGGCGCGTCGTGTTGCTGCACTGGAAGCCCTGATCGACAGCTTCCGTCGAACGATCGGTGAACTGACGGGCGGCCTGTCGAAAGAAGCCGCCGAGTTGGAGCGGACGGCCAAGACCGTGAGCGGTACCGCCGACGACACCAACCACCGTTCGGCTGCGGTCACGACCGCGATCGGGCAGGCGTCCTCCAACGTTCAAATGGTCGCGTCGGCGACGGAGGAACTGAGCACCTCGATCGGCGAAATCAGCCGCCAGGTTTCGCAATCCTCCGGGATCGCGGCCAGAGCGGTTGGCGAAGCGCGGCGCACCGACGACATCGTGAAGGGGCTGGCCTCCAGCGCCTCGAAGATCGGCGAGGTCGTCGGACTGATCCGCGACATCGCCGGGCAGACCAATTTGTTGGCGCTCAACGCAACCATTGAAGCGGCGAGGGCGGGTGAGGCCGGCAAGGGTTTTGCCGTTGTGGCGGCGGAGGTGAAGAGCCTGGCTGGCCAGACGGCCCGTGCGACTGAGGAGGTCACGGGGCAGATCGCTCAGATTCAAGAGGCAACCCAAGACACGGTGGAGGCTATCGGCCGGATCGCCGAGATCATCACCGATCTCGACCAGATCTCGGCTTCGATCGCCGTGGCGATCAACCAGCAAGGCAATGCTACCGCCGATATCGCCCGCAATATGCTTCAAGCCGCGACGGGAACTCAGGAGGTGACCCAGAATATCGGCGGCGTCCGCTTGGCCGCCGCCTCGGCCGGTGCCGCCGCATCGCAACTGTTGGAGGCCTCTGGGAGCCTAACCCAGCGTTCGGATCACCTTTCGCGCGAAGTGCAGGGGTTTTTGAATGGTGTCAGCGCCGCGTAACGTCCGCCTCCGCCTTATGACCGGGTAATCTGGGGACGCTATACCTAATCCCGAACGGTGATGAGAGTGGCCGGGACGGGCCCGGCCGCTCCATAGACTCAGATCCAGGCGCCCAAGGTAATCTGGACCGACTGCGGCGACGCGGCGGCAATGGTCGAGGATTGACCGCCCTGGTCGTCGAACGGGGCGGCATAGCACAGGCCGCCATAGCTGACGGTCGGCTGGTGGAAATACTGGCCATAGAGGTCACAGACCGTGCCCGGCGCGTAATAGATCACCGGCGGCGGCACCTGGGCGGCGCTGCCCGCGTCGGTGAAGCTGCAACCGGTGCCGATGCTGGTGCCGATCAATTGCGTTTCCTGGCCGGATGCCGTGCCGCGATAGATCTTGTAGGCCGCCGTGTTCTCCGCCGCGCTCCAGGTGAGCGCGATGCTCTGGTTGCCGGCCGTGGTTGCCGCGCTCGCTGCCGCACTGGCGCTGGACTCGCCGTCGAGGCCGAGCGCGGTCACGACATAGAAGTAGGTCTGCCCGGCCTCAAGCGCGCCGCCGGCCAATCCCGTCGCGGCGAGTACCGTCGGGGCGGTCTGCGCGCCTGCGGTGGGCGGCGAGACGGTCGATGGCGCGGGATCGGCGGTATCGTCGGCGACGGTCGTGCCGCCGACGCCGGCCGCGATCAGCGTGTTCTCCTCGCCGCTGACCGTGCCGCGATAGACATTGTAGCCGGTTGCACCGGCGACGGGCGCCCAGCCGAGCGTCACGCTGCCGGTGGTGGTCTGGCAACAGGCCTCGTTGCTGGGCGAGGTCTCGCCGACTTCATTCAGCGCGGTCACGACGTAATAATAGGCCTGGCCCGCGGGCAAGCCGCCGCTGGTACCCGGCGTCGCCGCCGCCGTGAGGTTGGTCGGGGCGTTCGCCCAATTCACGGCATTGACGGTCGTGGCGATGCCGCGCAGCAGGGCAGCGTCGATCTGGTCCTCGATCGCGCCGATGGCGACGCTCAGCGCCGCCTGATCGACGCCGGCCGGCTGCGCCGAGCCCTGATAGAGCGCATTCGCCTGCGGCGCGTTGTCGGCGAACACGCCCATGGCGCTGAATGCCATATTGGTCGGGAAGCTCCCGGCATTGGGAATCCAGCTGGGCGGGGTGGGTTTGCCCGGATTCTGCGTGTTCGTGTTGAAGAATGGCTGGGTGACGTAGAGCAGGGTTCCCTTTGGCAGCAACGGCGGCGTGCCATTCGGATTGTTGCCGATCGCGGTGCATGCGAATTGCAGCACGGTATTGCCGGGGGCGTTCAGCCAATCCGGCGCTGCCATGGCGGTGCCGGTGAAGCTATATTGCAGCCCATTGGCCGGGCTCGACCCGTCGGTCACGGTCAGGTTGATCGTGTTCGGGGCGCCGTCATAGAGCGTGAACAGATCGCCGATCGCCGTGTCGAAATAGGTGGCGAGGGCCTCGAAGCCCGGTGCGGCGGTCGAGCTGTCGGTGCCAGTGTCCAGGTAGGTGGCGGCGTCGGCGGCGGCTTGCGTCGCGACCAGATCCCAGCTGAGGCTGCTGCCGTTCGGCGTCGCGCGATAAAGCTTATAGCTGGATACACTTGCCATCGTGCTGGGCGACCAGCTGACCTCAATCGTGCCGGTCGATGTCGTCGCCTGCGCCAGCGCGCAGGCGGCCGGCGCCTCGGCGCTGCCGGTGACGGCGGTCAGGACGTAGGAGTAGGTCGTGTCGGCCGCGAGCGTGCCGGTCGGGGTGCCGGCGGTAGCCGTCAGTCCCTGCACCGGATTGTCGCCGAGCCGCGACTTCGGCGACAGGATGCGGACGGTCGAGGCCTTGCCGAAGGCATCCTCGGTCAGAGACAGGTAGGGGGTACCGGTGACGGCACTGGCAAATCCGGCGTCGGCGCCGATCACCTGATCGCGCGGCAGTTCGACCCCGACCTGACCCGCGGGCATGACCAGCTGGCCGGCGGCTTGGAGGATGATCGGCAAGCCGAACTGGTCGATCGCTGAGGTATTGATGGTGAGCGTCAGCCGGCCGGCGACCGGGAGGTACGAGAATTCGAAGAAATCGTAGATATTGCTGCCCTGCATCACCGGGGTCGTGCCGGTGACGTCGCCGGTGGCGTCATTGACCGGCACGACCGGTGCCGCGCCGACACCGATGACGAAACGGCCGGCGTTCAGCGCCACGTTCGGCAGTTGGATCGCTTGCACCAGGGCGGTCGTCGTCGCCAAGGCAGGCTCGAGCGAATTGCCGATGGGGACGCCGACGGTCGGCGTGTAGTCATAGCCGCCGTCGGTGGTCGCTGTCAGATAGACATTGTCGCCCGCCGCCATCGCGGTGCCGGCACCGTTCGTATAGGCCGCCGCCAACTGTCCGTACATGGTCAGGAACACGCCGCCGCCATGGCTCGCCGCACCTGCCGGAATCGTGAAGTTGAACGGCAGGGTCGCGTATTGGAACTGATCGGCGCCGGTCAGCGCCGAGCTGCCAAATGCAGTGCTGACCACCACATCCACCGTCCCCGACCCGGGAGGCGACGTGAAGGTCAAGGTGGTGTCGTTCAAGGTGGCGGGGTTCGGGCCGGCCATGACGGTCGCAAGGTCGAGGCCGGTGCCGGTGATCGTCACCTGGGTTCCGCCCGCGTTCGGGCCGCTGGCGGGGCTGATTCCGGTCACGACCGGCGGTGCGCCATAGGTGAAGCTGCCGGCGGGAAGCGGCCCGGTCGGCAGGTTGAGCGAAACGGTGGTGATCCCGGCCGGCTGCGCCGCCGGCGACAGGACGGTGACTTCAGTATCGGTGACGGAAAGCGGGGGTGCCCCCACCGTCCCGAATAGGACGGTGGTCGTGGCGCCGAGCAGGGTCCCGGTTATGGTGACGAGCGTATTGCCGGCGGTGGAGCCGCCCGCAGGTACCAGCGTCTGCACGCTCGGCGCGACGTAGGTGAATGCGGGAGCCGGTATTTTGCCCGTCGGCAGGTTGACATCGACGGCGACCGGTCCGGCGTCGGCCTGCGCGGGCGCGGTCACGTAGATCGTGTCCGCGGTGGAGGACGACTGCGGTGTGGCGCCGACGCCTCCGAACAGGACGACATTGGCGGTTGAAAGGCCCGTCCCGGTAATGGTGACGGACGTGCCGCCGGCGGTGGAACCGCTGGTCGGCGAAATGGATACGACACTCATTTAATGTCTCCGGATGAATCGGCTTTAAGCCGGTTGCTTTAGCCCGGGAATTGAACAGGGAGTTGAATGTCGGGTCAAATCAAGAGTGGATGACGTCTCTACAGTTTCATCGAAAAGGAGCGCTTGCGGATCGGTCGCGACATGAGCGTGCAGTACGATCGGCGCCACGAACCGGGCGGCGTCGCCTCTGAACATCTCCTCGATCGGCGCCTCCTCCGTGGGGATCCCGATCGGGAAATAGCGCGTCGAGACCTCGGCCTATGACCGCGGCTGCAGCAGCAGGGCGATCAGTCCGGTCCAGCCGGTCTGATGGGCCGCACCCAGGCCCAACCCGTTGTCGCCGTGGAAATACTCGTTGAACAGCAAATGGTCGCGAAAGGCCGGATCGCTTTGCTGGCGCTCCGAGGCGCCGTAGATCGCGCGGCGGCCCTGGTCGTCGCGCAGGAACAGCCGCGCAAGGCGGCGTGAGAGTTCGGCTGCCACCTGTTTCAGGGTGAGATAGCTCTCGGACCCGACCGGGCATTCGACCTTGAAATCGTCGCCGTAATAGTCGTGATGCTCCAGCAGCGCCTCGATGATCATGTAATTGACCGGCATCCAGATCGGCCCGCGCCAGTTCGAGTTGCCGCCGAACAGGTTCGAGGTCGATTCGCCGGGCTGATAGCCGACGCTGAACTGTTCGCCGGCATGTTCGAAGACATAGGGATGCGGCCCGTGGAATTTCGACAGCGAGCGGATGCCGTAGTCCGATAGGAATTCGGTCTCGTCCAGCATCCGCCGCAACAGCTGCTTCAGCCGATGGCCGCGCAGCAGCGAAAGCAGCTGGCGCTCGCCGCGCGCCTTGTCGGTCCAGCGCGAGACCAGCAGCGCCAGATCCGGGCGGTACTTCAGGAACCAGTCCAATCGGGCGGCGAAATCCGGCAGGCTATCCAGCAGCTCGCAATCGATCACTTCGACCGCGAACAGCGGGATCAGGCCGACCATCGAGCGCACCCGCAGCGGCACGCGCTCGCCGCCCGGCAGCTTCAGCACGTCGTAATAGAACTGGTCCGCCTCGTCCCACAGGCCCAGATCCGCGCCGCCGACCCGGGTCATCGCTTCGGCGATATAGAGGAAATGCTCGAAGAACTTGGTGGCGATGTCCTGATAGACCGGGTTGTCCCGGGCCAGTTCGAGCGCGATGCGCATCAGGTTGAGCGTATACATCGCCATCCAGGCGGTGCCGTCCGACTGGTTGATGGTACCGCCGGTCGGGAGCGGCTTGCTGCGGTCGAAGATGCCGATATTGTCAAGCCCGAGAAAGCCGCCCTCGAAGATGTTGCGGCCTTCGGAATCCTTGCGGTTCACCCACCAGGTGAAATTCAGCATCAGCTTGTGGAAGACCCGCTCCAGAAACGGGCGGTCGCCGATGCCGCCGTTGCTTTCGCGGTCCATGCAATAGACCCGCCAGGCGGCCCAGGCATGGACCGGCGGATTGACGTCGCCGAACGCCCATTCATAGGCCGGCAGCTGGCCGTTCGGGTGCATGTACCATTCCCGGGTCAGCAGGATCAGCTGGTTCTTGGCGAAATCCGCATCGATCAGCGCCATCGTCACGGCATGGAAGGCCAGGTCCCAGGCGGCGTACCAGGGATATTCCCAGGTGTCCGGCATCAGGATGATGTCGGCGTTGTTGATATGGACCCAGCGGGCATCGCGGCCGGCGCGGCGGCTGGCCGGCGGCGGCGGCAGACCCGGGTCGCCCGCCAGCCATTGCGGTATGTCGAAATAATAGAATTGCTTTGACCAGAGCAGGCCGGCCAGCGCCTGGCGCTGCACCCGCCGGGCGTCGGCATCGTCGATGCCGTGCTGGACCGTGGCATAGAACTCGTCCGCATCGGCGCGCCGCGCCGCCATCACGGTCTCGAAATCGCCGTTCGACGGCTTGGTCGACAGGCGCAGCCGGACCTGCACGCTGCCGCCGGCCGGGATGGTCAGGCGATGATGCACCGCCAGCTTGGTGCCTTCCCGCGCCGGATTGATCGCCGAGCTGTTGCCTTCGACGATGTAGTCGTTGATGCCATCCTTGAAATAGCCGAGATCGTCGGATTGCGAGAACCGGCGCGTGTTCGTGTCGTTGTCGCAAAACAGCAGCGTGCCGTCACCGTCCGCGACCAGCTGCATGTCGGGCAGGTCGGGATGGGTGATGCGGACGGTGCCGGCGCCGACCTCGGTGAACAGCGGGCGACGCTGGCCCGGCTGCCACGACCAGATATTGCGGGCCCAGAGCTGCGGCAGCAGATGCAGCTCGGCCGCCTCGGGGCCGCGGTTGGTCGCGGTCACCAGCATCAGGATGTCGTCGGGTTCGGCCTTGGCATATTCGATCCCGATATCGAAATAGCGGTCCTCATCGAATAGGCCGGTATCCAGCAGTTCGAATTCCGGCAAACCGACGCCGCGGCGCTGGTTCTCCTCGAGCAGCTGCTCATAGGGAAACGCGCCGTGCGGGTATTTGTACAGCATGCGCATGTAGGCATGGGTCGGCGTGCCGTCGAGGAAGTAATAGAGTTCCTTGACGTCCTCGCCGTGATTGCCCTGGGGATTGGTCAGGCCGAACAGCCGCTCCTTCAGGATCGGGTCGCGGCCGTTCCACAGCGCCACGCCCAGGCAGAGATTGAGCTGGTCGTCGCCGAAGCCGCCGATGCCGTCCTCGCCCCAGCGATAGGCCCGGCTGCGCGCATGGTCGTGCGGCAGATAGGCCCAGGCATCGCCGTCCGCGCTGTAATCCTCGCGCACCGTCCCCCATTGCCGCTCGCTCAAATACGGTCCCCAGCGTCGCCAGTCGGGGCTGCGCCGCGTCGCGTCGAGCCGGCGGCCCTCGGCGGTCTGGCCGAGGTCGGCACGGGAGGGGCAGGGGCTTCGAGCCATGATTTCGCTAAGCCGGCATCGACAGGAAGCCGTGCATGATGTGCCAATAGCGCGCCCGGGCCAGCCCCATGCTGAGCGAGTGGGCGGCGCCGGGGATCACGCTATATTGCCGGTCGGGCGTGGCCAGCTTGGCCATGAAGCCCAGCAGGTCCTGCTCGGTCGCGATGCCGTCGTACTCGCCGCGGGCGACCAGGGTCGGCACCGTGATCCGGGCCGGATCGATCACCGGCAGATTGACCGTCATGTCCAGATAGGTCCCGGCCGGGATGCTGGTGCCGTGCGGCAGCTCGGCCGCCGCCATCGCGGGGCCGACGCGCGGGTCGGCCGTGCCGGGTCGGTCGCGGGTGAAGATGCTGAGGATCGCCGCCTCGTCGCGCGGACGGGTCGTGTGGGTCTTGTAATAGTCGGCCTGTTCGGCGCGTTTGGTCAGGGTCGGCGAGCCGCTGCCGGTCCAGGTCATCGCTTCGAGCACCAACCGTTCGACCCGTTCGGGATGGTCCATGGCGAAGCGGCCGCATTTGAGCGCGCCGCCGGACTCACCCATCAGATGGACCTTGTCGCGGCCGGTCCGGGCCTTGATGACATCGACGGTCGCCAGCAGGTCCTGCGCGCCCATGGCGATATCGGAATTGCCGCTCGGCATGGTCGATTTGCCATAGCCGGAGAAATCCAGCGCCCAGACGTCGTAGCCCCAGCGGGCGAACACGGTCATCATCGAATATTCGCCGGCACCGGGCACGGTCAGGTCGAACGTCGGCAAGGCCGACACCGAGGAGCCGTGCGCCAGCAGCAGCACCGGCGCCTGTTTCAGCGCCGGTTTGCTCTTGCGATAGATCGTCAGCACCGCGTCGCCGCGCCTGGTCGTGTAGGTCGCGGTCCGAAAATCCGGCTCGGCCGCCGCTGCGGTCGAGATGGGCGTCACCGCGGCGGCCACAGCCAGCCCTGTGCCCAGCAGCATGTCGCGCCGGCCGATTTCGCTCATGTCCATCCTCATATCCAGGCTGCCAGTATGTTGGCCGGGGCGAGCGGCATGTCGCGCAGCCGGACCCGGGTCGCATGGTACAGCGCGTTGGCGACGGCCGCCGCGGTCGGGCCGCAGGCGGCCTCGCCGACGCCCAGCGCCCGATCGCCCGGCCGGTCGATCACCGTGATCTCGACCGCCGGCACCTCGGGGAAGGCCAGGATGGGATAGCCCGACCAGTCGCGCGACAAGATTCGCGTGCGATCGAACCGGACCTGCTCCTTGGTAGACCAGCTGATCGCCTGGATGATGCCGCCCTCGATCTGGTTGCGCAGGCCGTCGGGATTGATGGTTTCGCCGGCATCGACGGCGGCCGACACCTTGCGCACGCGGATGCCGCCGGTCTCGCGATCGACCGCCAGATCGACCACGACCGCGACATAGGCCATCAGATTCTTGTATTGGGCGAAGGCGAAGCCGCGGCCGGTCCCGTTGCCGCCCTTGGCGCCGGCCTGCCAGTGGCCGAGTTTCGCCGCCGCCTCGATCACGGCGATCGCCCGCTCGTCCTGCAGATGGGCGAGCCGGAAGGCGACCGGATCGGCGCCGGCCGCGAGCGCCAGCTCGTCGATGAAGCATTCGATGGCGAAGACATTGGTCGTGGCGCCCAGGGTGCGCAGCGCCGACACGCGCACCGGCATGTCGGTGATGTGATTGAACACGACCTTCTGGCGGGCAAACGCATAGAGCGGAATGCCGTTGCGGTCGCCCGAGCCGTTCGGCTGCGGAATCGGTTTCGGCACGCCGGGCGGTTGCGGCGGATCCATCGCCCAGCCGGCGATCAGCGAATTGCCGCCGCCCTCGCCCGGTCGGGTCGAGTGGGGCGGGCTCCAGATTTCGTAATGCCAATCGACGATGCGGCCGGCATCGAGCGTGGCGCTCGCCTTGGTGACCATCGCCGCGCCAAAGGGCTCCCAGGCGAACTCGTCGTCGCGCATCCATTGCACGCGGATTGGCCGGCCGGGCAGGGCGCGGGCGAGCAAGGCGGCATCGCCGGCGACATCGTCGGCGCCGTTATGGCCATAGCAGCCGCTGCCCTGGCGATGGGCGACCACGATCCGGTCTTCCGGCAGGCCCAGCAGCGTCGCCAGATTCTGGCGTAGCGGAAACACGCCCTGGGTATGGCTCCAGACCCGCAAGGTCCCGCCGTCCAGGTGGGCAACCGCGCAGGACGGCCCGATCGAGGCATGGGCGATATAGGGCCGGGAATATTCCGCCTCGAACCTCTGGCCCGTCGGCGCCGGCATGTCGCCGCCCTTGTCGCTGATCGTCAGCACCAGCTTGGTCATGGCGCGCAGGGCGTCATGCAGCTTGGCCGGATCGGGCAGGGTCGGCGTCTGGGTCCATTGGGCACCCACGACCAGCGCGTTGCGCGCGGCGATCGCCTGCTCCTCGCGTTCGGCGACCAAGCCCAGGAAACTGCCGTTGTGCACGACCGCCAGGACGCCCGGCAGGGCGCGGACGGCGGTCTCGTCGAAGCCGACGAGGATCGCGCCATAGGACGGCGGCCGGACGACCCGGCCATGCAGCATGCCGGGCAGGCGCATGTCCTGGACATAGCTGGCGCCGCCGCGGACCTTGGACGGAATATCGAGACGGGGCACCGACTGACCGATCGAGCGCCGGGCCGGGGCCGGCAGGGTCGTGCCGACCGCGTCCCGGTGCAGCAGCCCGGTGCCGGCGACCTGCCAATAGGTCGTCGACCAGCCGGTTGCCGGATCGCGGATCGTGCCGTCCTCGACGATCAGGCGTTCCGGCGGCACGCCTCGCGCGGCGGCGGCGGTCGCGATCAACAGGGCGCGGGCCTCGGCGGTCGCGTCGCGCAGCGCCTCACCGCCATATTCGACCGACTGGCTGCCCGAGGTCTGGCCCTCGTTCGGGGTCTGGGACGTGTCGCCGCCGATGATGGCGATGCGGGCGAAATCGACCCCCATCCCGTCGGCGGCGATCTGGCTGAGCGCGGTCAGGATGCCCTGGCCCAACTCGACCTTGCCGGTGAAGATGGTGACGGTGCCGGGCGGGTCGATCCGGACCCAGCCGTCGAGCGCCGGCTGCTTCAGCATATCCGTCGGCAGGGCCGCTGCCGCCAGCGCGGGGCGCAGCGCGAAACTGGCGACGATGGCGCCGGCGCCCTTCAGCAGATCGCGCCGCGCGATCGTCATGTGCCGCTCCGATGGCCGGCCGCGCGCAAGACCGCGCGGACGATGCGGTTATGCGCCCCGCAGCGGCACAGGTTCAGCGCCAGGGCGTCGCGGATGGTCTCGTCGCTCGCCGTGCCGCCGCCGTCGATGAACGCCTTGGCCACCATGATCATGCCGTTGATGCAATAGCCGCACTGCATCGCCTGTTCGGCCACGAACGCGTCCTGCAGCGCCGCCAGCGTCGGGCTGCCGTCCTGCTCGATCGTGGTGATTCGGCGGCCGGTCGCGACCGCGACCGGGGTGATGCAGGACCGCACGGCGGCGCCGTCGAGGTTGACCGTGCAGGCACCGCATTGGCCCAGCCCGCAGCCGAACTTGGCGCCGTTCAAGGCGAGGTCGTTGCGCAGCACATACAGCAGCGGGGTCTGCGGCTCGACTTCGACCTGATGGGTCTTGCCATTCACGGACAGCTCGAAGCTTCGGGTCACGATGCGTTCCCCTCGGTGCGGACGCGGTGGAGGACGTCGGGCAGGCCGGTCCAAGCCGGCTGATCCGGCGCGAAATGGGCCCGCAGGTAGGTCGCGAGTTCGACCAGCTGATCGTCCCGCAGGATGGCGCCGAACGCGGGCATCTGCGGTCCGGCGCGATAATGCTCCGGCCGGATGCCGCCCAGGACGACATGAATGAGGTTGCCCGGGTCGCTCGCTTGCAGGGTCGAACTGAGCGCCAGCGACGGCGCGCCATTGGCCGTCATGGGTGCCGCAGCACCGTGGCAGCTCGAGCAGGCGCCGGCGAAGATCGCGGCGCCCGGACTGTCGGCCATGACGGCATTATCCGCCGCCGGCGGTTGTCCGGCCGGACCGGTCATGCTCGCGAGATAGGCCGCCATGGCCCGGACATCCCCGTCCGGCGCGCGGCCCAGGTTCCAGACGACCGGTGCCATCGGTCCGGCCGCGGCGCCGTGATGGGTATCGAGCCCGGTGCGCAGATAGGCATAGAGGCTGGCCTCGGTCCAGGGCGCGCCGGCAAGCGGCGGCGCGGACCAGCCTTCGGCCTCGCCGCCGATCAGCGCCTTGCCGGCGGTCGCCGCGCCGAAGCTGTTGCGGGGCGTGTGGCAGGCGCCGCAATGGCCCAGGCCCTCGACCAGATAGGCGCCGCGGTTCCAGGAGGCGTCGTGGCCGGGATCGGGCTGGTAGCGCCGATCGTCGAGGAACAGCAGGTTCCAGCCCGCCAGCAAGGGCCGCCAGGTCAGCGGAAACGGCAGTTCGTTGGACGGCTTCGTCGCCCGGACCGGCTGCCCGGCCATGAGGAAGGCGTAGAGCGCCGCCAGGTCCGCGTCGGTGATCCGGGTGAAATGATCGTAGGGCAGGGCCGGATAGAGGTTATGCCCGGCGCGATCGACGCCTTGCCGCATCGCCCGGGTGAAGGCGGCCAGCGACCAGCCGCCGATGCCGGTCTCCGGATCCGGCGTGATGTTGGAGGAATAGAGCGCGCCGAACGGCGTCGCCAGCTTGCGGCCGCCGGCATAGTCGGCCCCGCCCGGGCTGGTGTGGCACACGGCGCAGTCGCCGATCGCGGCCAGGGCCGCGCCCTGCTTCACCAGCGCCTCGTTCGGCTCGGCGACCGCGACCGGCGCGATCGACGGGTGCCAGGCGATCGCCGCGAAAGCGAGCCCCGCGACGGCGGCAATCAGCAGGATCGGCAGGGCGGCTTTCATCGGATCTGGCGGGCCTTATTCCGGCAGGGTCTGGCCCCGGGTTTCGCGCGCGAACGGGATGATCAGGAGACCGAGCGCGAAGGCCACGGCGGTGAGCGCCACCGGCGTGCCGAGGGTGCCCATGTTGCGCACCGAAGCTGCGAGGCCGAAATTGACCGCGGCGCCGATGAAGCGCCCGACCGACGTGCAGAAGGCGAAGGCCGAGGCGCGCACCTCGGTGCCGAACAGCTCGGGCAGCCACAGGCTGAACACGGCGAAGTTGCCGCCGGCGATCCCTAGGAAGAACAGCACCGTCAGGAACAGCGGCAGGGCGGTGCCGGCCGGCTGGTAGAACGCCCAGCCGAAGCTGGCCACGATCGTCACCATCATGCCGACGAAATAGAGCGCCAGGGTTTTCCGCCGGCCGATCCGCTCGGCCAGCAGCGGCAGCAGCAGGCAGCCGATGATGGTGCCGACCGACAGGATCGCCGTGCCGAACGAGGCCATGCGGACCGCCGAGGGCTGGTCCATGCCCTGGGCCTTGGCGAGCGTGATGATCGCGGTCGGCTCGTAGACGGCGCCGGCCCACAGGCCGATGACCGCGACGGTCAGCAGGGCCGACATCACCAGCGTCTGACCGAGGTGCGGCGCCCGGAAGATCTGGGCCAGCGGGCTGCGCCGCCGGGTTGCCGGGATGCCGGCCGCCACGCTGTGCTTGCGCTCCCACCGCTCCGGCTCCTTGACCTTGAGCAGGGTGACGATCGAGACGACGACGGGGGCCAGGCCGCAGGCGAACATCCAGCGCCAGCCATAGGCGGCGCCGACGGTGAAGTTCAGCGCGGCGGCGACGAAGAAGCCGAAATAATAGCCGGTCTGCAGATAGCCCGCGCCCATCTTGCGGCGATCCTCGGGCCAGGCCTCGGCGACATAGGTGCCGGCCATGGCCCATTCGCCGCCGACGCCGACGCCGGCCAGGAAGCGGAAGATCGCCAGTTCCCAGATGTTCTGCGACAGCGCCGCGGCGCCGGTGAACAGCGCATAGATCAGCACCGTGGCCGCCAGCGACTTGGTCCGGCCGAACCGGTCGGCGATCGGGCCCCAGATGAACGACATGCCCCAGCCGATCAGGAACAGCGCGAACATGATCGAGCCGATCTCGGCGATGCTGGCGGGCGAAGCGTCCATGCCGGATTTCGGCAAAAGCTCGGCCAGCGCGGGGCTCAGCACCAGCGCATAGATGACCGAATCCATGCCGTCGAGCATCCACCCGAACCAGGCCGCCCAAAAGCCGATGATCTGTTGGCGATTGAGCGGCGTGCGGACCGTCGGGTGAGCCATTGCGTTTTCTTCCCTGCTGCGTCTGGTGATTTAACGACCTAGATGCCGTTCCACCTGCAGCCCTGTCCCAGGCAGAATTGTCGCAGCCTGGAGGGGGAGAGCGCGAGGAAGCCGGCTTCAGCAGGCTGACATGAGCGGCGACGATACGCCAGACGTCGTGCCGGCGTGCGCCTTGAATATCAGAACAGCCGCAACGGAGCCGCGGCGGGAGGTCTCGCCGCGGCTCCCGGCGGATTTAGCGACGCGCCGCGAACAGCCCGACCAGGAAGCCGACGCCGGCGGCGGCCAGCAGGGCGGTGATCGGCTGCTCGACGGCGAAGCCGCGGGCAGCGTCGACGGCGGCGCCATAGGTCTGTTGAACCTCGCCGGCCGCCTCGCGGGCGCGGCCGCGCAATTCGGTCGTGGCCGAACCGCCGAGCGTGCCGGCGGCGCTTTCGATCCGACCGACGATGCGCCGGCCGGCGCCCTTCACGCGATTTTCGTCCATGGTCTAGCTCCTAGAGAGGGGGATGGCTGTCGTCGAAAACGGTCAGGCGCCCCAGTGCGGGCCGCCGAACAAGGCCAGCACCACCAGCACGATAATGATCACGCCGACAATGCCGATGCCGCCGCCGCCATAGTAATTCCGTCGATAGCCGTAAAAGCCACCGCCGCCGAACAATAGAATCAAGATGATGAGAAGTAGCAGCATCGCCGGTCTCCTGTGTTTGTGGTGCTAAGAACGCGAGCCTGCTCGGGTTCGTTCCATGAACACAGCACAGATGATCAGGTATCGGGGGATCGGGCCGGAGCCCAAGCAAAGGAGGCGCGCTCAGGTCGCCGCTGCTTCGCCGATCAAGGCGCGGAGCTCGTCGAACGGGACGGCGCGGCTGAAATAGAAGCCTTGGGCGAAGTCGCAACCGCGCTCGCGCAGAAGGCTCAATTGCGCCTCGTTCTCGACCCCCTCGGCGATTACGTCCAGACCCAGGCCGTGGCCCATGGCGATGATCGTTTCGACCAGGCGGACCGTGTTCTCGTCATGCAGCACGGCCGCGACGAAGGATCGGTCGATCTTCAGCGTGTCGAACGGGTAGCGCTGCAGATAGCCCAGCGACGAATAGCCGGTGCCGAAATCGTCGATCGACAGGCGGACGCCGAGCGTGCCCAGCATGGCGAGATTGACCGCCGTCTCCGGCATGTCGTCCAGCAGCACGCTCTCGGTGATCTCCAGCTCCAGGCAGTCGGGTGCCAGATCGTTTTCCGCCAGGATCCGCTCGATCAGCACGCCGAACCCCTGGACCTGCAACTGGCGCGGCGAGACGTTGACCGCGAGGCGGGCGAGCCGCGCGGGATCGCGCAGCCACGGCCGCAATTGGGCACAGGCCGTCGTCACGACCCATTCGCCGATGGCCTTGATCAGCCCCATGTCCTCGGCGATCGGGATGAAATGCCCGGGCATGAGGATCGAGCCGTCGGGCTGGCGCCAGCGCACCAGGGCCTCGACGCCGGTCGAACGGCCGGTGCGCAGGTCGACGATCGGCTGGTAATGCAGCACCAGCTCGTCGCGCGCGACGGCGCCGCGCAGGCGCGCCTCGATGGCGAGCCGCTCCTGCATCCGTTCGTTGATCTCGTTGGTGAAGAAGCGATAGCCGTTCCGGCCGAGCTCCTTCGCCTTATACATGGCCAGATCGGCGTTGCGCAGCAGGGTGGCGCCATCGGTACCGTCGTCCGGAAACAGCGTGATGCCGAGACTGGCCGTGACGAAATGTTCCTGACCGCTGATCTCGAACGGCCGCGTGAAGGTGTCGATGACCCGGGCCGCGACCTGCTGGGCGGTGGTGTCATCCTCGACGCCGGGCAGGATGATGATGAACTCGTCGCCGCCCATGCGGGCGACCGTGTCGCACTCGCGCACGCAGCCGGCCAGCCGTTCGGTCGCCTGTTTCAGCAGGATGTCGCCGGCGGCATGTCCCAGAGTATCGTTGACGTTCTTGAACCGGTCGAGATCCAGGCACAGCAGCGCCGTGCGCGATCCATCGCGATGGGCGACGGCGATCGCCTGGTCCAGGCGATCGAGCAGCAGCAGCCGGTTGGGCAGGCCGGTCAGTTCATCGTAATGCGCCTGGCGCAGCAGGCGCTGCTCATAGCCGCGCCGGACGCTGATGTCGTGCTCCAGCTCGGCATTGACTTCGCTCAGCTCGGCATAAGCGCGCTGAAGACCGGACGACATCTTGTTGAAGGCGGTGACGACCCGGTCCAGCTCGTCGCTGCGCCGCGGCTTGCGCCGGCGCAGGCTCAAGGGCCGCGCGGGTGCGCGCAGATCGAATTCGTCGGCGAAATCGGCGATCGAGAACAAATGCCGCGTGATCAGCCGATGCACGATATAGAGGATGAACAGCGACACCAGGAACGTCTTGATCCCCTGCGTCACCAGGATGAAGGCCGCGGTGTCGGCCAGGCGGTAATAGAGGCCGCTCAGCGTCGCCTCGGCATGGAAGCTGCCGATGACCTGGGGCGGGCCGCCCTCGCTGCGGATAATCGGCGCGTCGCGCACGATCACGCCCAGGGACTGCCGTTTGCCGACGGTCACGACCAGCGGTTGGCTCACCGCCGAGGAAACTTCGCGCACCTCGATCGCCTGCATGTCGGGCAGGCGCAGGATGCCCTCCAGCTGCAGGCGCAATTGCCCGATGTCGAGATTCCACAGGCTGCCGGCCAGGCTGCTCAGATAGCTCCGCTCGATCTCGTCCAGCCGGCTCTCGATCGCGTTTACGTCCCGGCGGTAGTCCAGATAGAGCTGCAGACCGGTCGACAGCAAGGTGACGGCGGAGCTGAACAGAAGAATCAGCGCCAGCAGGCGCGGTGCGACGCCAAGCCGATGGCGCGCGAACGAACCCAGCCAGTGCCAGAACGACCGATCGAATGGATCGTCGCCCAACGGCCGGCCCGGGCCCGATTTTATCGATGTCCCGTCCTCGGCCGGTGTCGGCGGAGTTGCAACAACGTTCATCTACACCGGTCCTTCCGCCGCTCGCGGGTGTGATGACCGTCACATACCCTATCGGGAATGTGAAAGTACGATAAAAAGGCCTTGCTGCTGCTTAACAATTTTTGGTTGTGACGAGTCCGGCCGCCCTGGCCGATGAACGGCGCCGCGCAGAGCGATGATGCCCCTCCGTCGCCGCGAACCGCACACTGTGCGCAAATAGACAATCTCATATTTCGCCCTTTCGAGCGTCGGCGAGAAGTCGGGTTGTCCGATTTTGTTCGAATACACGCACGGTTATTGCGTATCGATCCTTTGCAGGGCCAAACCGGATCGCCGGATCGAGAGAGTATTTCTGTGTTATCAGTGACATATGGGTGAATTCCGATTTTTTTCAATCGACGGTATATGATCTTATCAAAATTTACTTAACATTCGATCAAATTTACCGCGTATACCGCGATATTTTTCCTAAAAACCAATGTTTCTTCTTGATTCCCACCGGAGTGCCGAGTCACAAGGCAGCGCCGGTTTGCCTGGAATGACACCAATCGGTGGTTGGCGCGGCTCGGATGGGTGTCTCGACCGGCCGGGTGATCGGCCGTGCCATCGTTCATCACTCCAAAATCTGTATTTGCGCAAACTAAAAAATACCCGTTTTGAGGGTGTTCCCGCCGTTGATCCGATATCGAGGCTACCCGTGAAAAAGACCCAGATCCACGTGAAGCGCCTGACCGACGGCGAACGCACGCAAGTCCATGATGCGCTGAGCGACATCATCTATCCCGCGAGCCGCTACCGGTCTTATGTCGACCGGATCAAGGCCACGCGGCACGGGCTGCGGCAGGTATTCGCCGATCTGATCGACCGGGAAGATCTTAGCCGATCGTACCCGCACTACAGCGGCGCGCTCAAGATCGAGAACCTGCCGGTCGACGATTTCGTGCCGCCGCCGCCGGTCCATGGCGGCAGCCTGAAGCATATCGACAAGCGCGGTTCGATCTCGGAGAACGTGCTGACGCTGATCGCTACTTTCTTCGGCGAGCCCTATTCCATGTTCTGCGAGGGCCGCGGCCTGGTGAACAATCTGGTGCCGACCCAGACGACATCGACCGAGCTGACCGGGTTGGGCGCCGCGTCGGATCTGCGCTTTCATATCGAGAATTCGGCGCTGCGCTTTCTGACCGGCCATGATTGCGCGCCCAAGGCCCTGCTGTTGACCGGGGTCAGCCAGGACGTAGCACCGCCAAAGACCCGGCTGTCGGACGCCCGTGCCGCCCTGGCGCTGCTCGGGCCGGACGATCGCCGGACCTTGTCCGCCGCCGCCTATCGCATCCGGCTGCCGTACCGCTGGCGCGGCTTTCGCGACGGCTACGAGGCGATCGTCACGCCGCGCGTGCCGCTGGTCCGCGCCACGCCGGACGGCTTGCTGGTCAATGCGGCGCTCTATGGCGACATGATCGCCGATTATGCCTATCCGGCGGCCGAGGCGGCCGCGCGCAATTTCGAGGCGGCGCTCGAGGAAGTGTCGCTCGACGAGGTGGTCGAGCCGGGCACGCTGCTGTGCATCGACAATCGGGTGACGCTCCACGCCCGCACGCCGTTCAAGGCGAGCTTCGATGCCGAGGGGCGGGCGCGGCGCTGGGTGCAACGCCTGTTCGTGACCGACAGCCTGGCCAATTTCCAGCAGTGGGACGAGACCGACGATTGCGTGTTCGCGCCGACCTTCCAGACCGTCCGCGACGACCTGCGGCAGGTCGGTTGATGGGCTCCCTGGACCTGTTCGTGCCCGTCGATCATCTGGGCCTGCTGTTCCTGACCGCCGCGGTCGCCGGCTTCATCGATGCCATCGCCGGCGGCGGCGGCCTGATCACGCTGCCGGCGCTGATGCTGACGCAGATCGCGCCGATCCAGGCGCTGGCGACCAACAAGCTGCAGGGCAGCTTTGGCACCTTGACCTCCAGCCTGACCATGCTGCGCAGGGGCAAGGTCACGGTGGCGCAGGTGAAATTCCTGTTCTGCTCCAGCCTGCTCGGGTCTGCGGCCGGCGCGCTCGCCATCATGCTGATCGATCCGAAGACGCTCGACGTCATCGTGCCGATCGTGCTGTCGATCGTGGCGCTGTATTTCGTGCTGGTGCCGCGGGCGGGCGAGAGTGCGCGGCCGCCGGTCGTGGGATCCAGGGCCTATCGGTTGCTGGTCGTGCCGGCGATCGGTCTCTATGACGGCATGTTCGGCCCCGGCTCCGGCTCGCTATTCTCCGCCGCCGGCGTGTTTTTGCGCGGCGAGAGCCTGATCGAGGCGACCGCGACGGCGAAGGTGCTGAATTTCGCCGCCAACATCGCGTCGCTGATCGTGTTCATCTTCGGCAAGAAAGTATTGTGGAGCCTGGGCGCGGTCATGATCGCCGGCAATATCCTGGGCGCTCATGTCGGATCGCTGGCGGCGATCGGCGGCGGCGCCCGGTTGATCCGGCCGGTCATCGTCGTCGTCTGCCTTGCGATGCTGGCGCGCTATTTCTGGCAGAGCGGTCTCGTCTGACTATTCCTGTTCGCCGTATTTTCCCATGATCCGATCGATCGTGCCGTCCTGGTGCATCGTGGCGATGGCGTCGTCGATGCCGGCCATGATGCGGGCGCTGCCGGTTCCCTTGGCGATGGCCAGATAGTTCGGGTCCTCCAGGATCGGGACCGGCAGGATGGTGAAATCCGCGCGGTCGAGCCCAGCCTGATGCGCCGCGATTTCCAGGCCGGCGGCCCCAGAACTGATGATTGCGGCGTCGAGGTGATCGCGCGCCAGCTTGCCGATCCGCGCGACCGCATCGGTGTCCTCCTCGAGCGTCAGGCTCTTGCGGGCGGCGGTCCAGTCGCCGCCATAGGCGACGCCGCGCAGCACGCCGACCCGCTTGCCGATCAGGTCGGTCACCGTGGCGAACGGGAATTCGTGCCCCTTGCGTACGACGACGACGATGCGGTCAGTGACCAGCGGATCGGAGAATTCGAACACCCGTTCGCGCTCCGGTGTCTTGGAGAAATGGGTGATGATGCCGTTGCCCGCCTTGGCGTCCTCGATCGCGCGGGGCCAGGGTTCCAGCTTCACGACCGGCTGATAGCCGGCCCGCGTCAGCGCCTCGGTCGCGGCATCCACCGCGTAGCCGCGGGGCCGGGCGCCGTCCTGCCAGGATTTGGGCGGCAGATTGTCCGCGCCGAACAGAGTGATCTCGCCGGCTTGAGCAGGCGTGGTTCCAAGCAACATCAGCAGCGAAACAAAAAAAGTTCGAACTCTTGTCACGGCACGTATCATCCTGGCTGCGCGCTGGGCGGGACGATAACACAGCAAACGGTCTTCGCTAATATATCTTGCTTAGGCGAGGCGGCTCGAAAGTATTTCAACCTGGTATTGAGGGGTATGTCTTTTGCTTGCGCTTTTTTCAACCAGACGAGTCGTCTATTGATATGTCCAGATTCTCCAGTGTGCGCGTTTTCGTGGCCTGTCGTTTGCCGACCGAATGCCGGGCGCTGTTTTCCCAGGCGTTCGACGCGCGTTTCAACGAGCATGACCGGACGCTGACGCCGGACGAATTGATCCATGAGAGCGCCGGCGCCCAGGTGCTGGTCGGGACGGCGACCGACCGGCTCGACGCGACCGCCATCGCGCGGCTTTCGTCCCGCATCCGCATCGTCGCGACCTATTCGGTCGGCCATGACCATATCGACCTGGCGGCGGCGCGCGACCGCAGGCTGACGGTGCTCTATACGCCCGACGTGCTGAGCGATGCCTGTGCCGATACCGCCCTGCTCTTGATGCTGGGCGCCGCGCGGCGCGTGGTCGAGAGTGGCGATCTGGTCCGCTCCGGCGCCTGGACCGGCTGGACGCCGCTGCAGTTGCTCGGCCGCGACGTGCATGGCGCGCGCCTTGGCATCATCGGCATGGGGCGGATCGGTCGGGCCATCGCGCGGCGTGTGCGGGGTTTCGACATGGCGGTGCATTATCACAACCGCAGCCGGCTCGCGGCCGAAGTCGAGGCGGAAGCCCGGTTTCACCCGACGCTCGACACGCTGCTGGCCGTAAGCGATTTCCTGTGCATCGCCTGTCCGGCCAGCCCCGAGACGCGGCACCTGATCGATGCCGACCGGATCGAGCAGCTGCCGCAGGGTGCCATCGTCGTCAATATCGCACGCGGCGAGGTGATCGACGACCGGGCGCTGATCCCGGCACTTCGGTCCGGCCGGCTGTTCGCCGCCGGCCTCGACGTGTTCGAGAACGAGCCCGACATCGCGGCGGCCTATCGCACGCTGCCCAACGTATTCGCCCTGCCGCATATCGGCAGCTCGACGCTGGAGACGCGGGTCGCCATGGCGCGCCTGTTGGTCGACGGCATCGCGGCGTCGCTCGCGGGAGAGGCGGCAGGCAACCGGCTCGCATGACCGGGAACGCCCCGCGTCTGCCCGCGTTCGCTCATGACGAGATCAATTCCGGTCGGAGAGAAGCGATGAATAAACGGCTGTTGATGCCCTGCGCCGCCGCGCTGGCCCTGATGATGGGGCTCGCGGCTTGTACCAACCCCAATGATCCGGGCCAACGCGCCGCCGGCGGCGCCCTGCTGGGTGCCGGAGCGGGTGCGGCGCTCGGTGCCGCGGCCGGTGGCGGTCGCGGTGCCGCGACCGGTGCGCTGATCGGCGGTGCCGTCGGCGCACTGGGTGGCGTCGCGACCACGCCGCAACCCCAGCCGCAGCCGACCTATTACCAGGCGCCGCCGCCCCCGCCGCCGCCGCCCGGTCCGCCCCCGGGTTATTACCCGGCCCCGCCGCCGCAGGGCTATTACCAGTAGACGTCGACTACTCCCGGGTCAGGCGACGCCTGACCCGGGGCAACTCGCTGTTCAGCGACCGGCGGAGCCGATGGCCGCTCGCGGTTGCCAGGCCCACGATGTTCCACCCTTCCTCCCTATCGACGATGGCGGCCGATCTGTTGTGGAGACTATCCGGCCCCGTCTTTTCGCTGGCGGCGGGTCGCCGAGTTTGGTCTGCTTCACTCTCAAGGAACCCGGGGGAAACCCGGGACCTGGGAACAGGGGTGATGTCATGGGGACTGGGATGAAGGCGTTCGGCGCCGTGGCGCTGGCGATGGGGCTCGCGTGTCACGCCTTCGCGGCCGATCCGGTCAGGATCGGCATGATCACGACCCTATCGGGACCGGGCGGCTATTTGGGCGAAGAGGTGCGCGATGGTTTCCAGCTGGCGATCGACCAGGAGGCCGGCAAGCTGGGCGGCGTGCCGGTTGCGGTCGAGGTCGAGGACGACGGGCTGAAGCCGGGAGCGGCCAAGGACATCGCCCAGCGCATGCTCGACGGCGAACATATCAAGCTGATGACCGGCATCATCTTCTCGAACGTCGCCGGCGCCGTGGTGCCGGACATCCTGGATGCCGGCGCGTTCTACGTGTCGCCCAACGCCGCGCCCTCCAGCTTCGCCGGCAAGGATTGCAACAAGAACTATTTCGTCGTCGCCTGGCAGAACGACGCGCTGCACGAGGCGGCCGGGCAATATGCCGAGAATCTCGGTTACAAAAAGATGTTCATCCTGGCGCCCAACTATCAGGCCGGCAAGGATGCGCTGGGCGGGTTCAAACGGACCTACAAGGGCGAGATCGCGGGCGAGATCTATACCAAGCTGGATCAGAGCGATTTCGCGCCGGAGCTGGCGCAGATCCGCGACGCCAAGCCCGACGCGGTATTCCAGTTCGAGCCAGGCGGGCTTGGCATCACCTTCCTGAAGCAATATGTCCAGGCCGGGTTGATGGCGACGATCCCGATGGTGGTGTCGTCGCCCTCGATGGATGCACGGACGCTGGGCGCGGTCGGCGATGCCGCGCTCGGCGTCCAGGTCGCGTCCCACTGGAATTCGGACTTCGACAATCCGGCGAACCGGCAGTTCGTCGCGGCCTACGAGGCGAAATTTCACCGCACGCCGACCTATTATGCCGCGATGGGCTACGACACGGCGCGGCTGATCGGCAGTGCGCTGCAGGCGACCGGCGGCGACGTCGGCAGGGCCGATGCGTTCCGCGCGGCGCTGCGCAAGGCCGACTTCCCCTCCGTCCGCGGCAGCTTCCGGTTCGGCGCCAACCAGCACCCGATCGAGGACTGGTTCGCGCTCAAGGTCGTGAAGGGCGCGGACGGCAAGCCGATCCTGCAGACCGTCGGCACGATCTACAAGGATCGCGGCGACGCCTATGCCGCCGAGTGCAAGCTGTAGCGGGGGCTGCGTCCCATGCTTCTGGCCGAGCAGATCCTGAACGGTGCCGAGTTCGGCATCATGCTGTTCCTGCTCGCCGCCGGTCTGACCCTGGTGTTCGGCATCATGGGTCTGATCAACCTGGCCCATGGCTCGCTCTATATGATCGGCGCGTTCGCGGCCGCCTGGGCCGGCAATGCGACCGGGTCGTTCCTGGCGGCGCTGCTGGCCGGCATGGCGGCGGCGGCCGTGATCGGCATGGCGGTCGAGGCGGCGGTCCTGCGCCGGCTCTATGCCCGCGATCATCTGGACCAGGTCGTGGCGACCTTCGGGCTGATCCTGTTCTTCAATGAAGCCGCGACCCTGCTGTTCGGCCGCCAGCCCTTGTTCGCGCCGATGCCGCCCTGGCTCGCCGGCTCGGTCGAGTTGCTGCCGGGCGTGCCCTATCCGGCCTATCGCCTGGCGATCATCGCGGTCGGGCTGCTGGTGGCGTTGGCGCTTTATCTCCTGGTCGCGCAGACGCGGCTCGGCATGCTGATCCGGGCCGGCAATTCGGACCGCGAGATGGTCCGCGCGCTGGGCGTCGATATCGGTCTGATCTATACGCTGGTGTTCGGGCTCGGCGCGCTGCTGGCCGGCCTCGCCGGCGTCATGGCCGGGCCCTTGTTCTCGGTCCAGGTCGGCATGGGCGAGCAGGTGCTGATCCTGACCTTCGTCGTCATCATCATCGGCGGCATCGGCTCGGTCCGCGGCGCTTTCGTCGGCGCGCTGCTGGTCGGCATGGTCGATACGCTGACCCGGGCGTTTCTGCCGGGATTGCTCAAGACCATGCTCAGCACGTCCGACGCCGATGCGGTCGGCAGCGGCGTCTCGTCCATGGCGGTCTATCTGCTGATGGCGGCGATCCTGCTGTGGCGGCCGCGCGGGCTGTTTCCGTCCCATGGTTAAGCTCGGCCGCGAACGCGGGGTGATCCTGGCCGGCCTGGTGCTGATCCTGGTCTATCCCTGGGGCGTCACGGCCGTGGGCCAGCCGTTTCTGATTGGGCTCGGCACGCGCATTCTGGTCATGGGACTGGCGGCGGCCAGCCTGGATCTGATCGTGGGCTTCGGCGGCATGGTCAGCTTCGGCCATGCCGCCTTCTTCGGCATCGGCGGCTATGTCGTCGGCATCCTGGCGTTCCATGCCCATGCGGGCACGGACCTGCTGGGCTTCATCCCTGGCAGCAACCAGGCGCTGGTCGTCTGGCCCGCGGCGATCCTGGTGGCGGGCCTGGCGGCGCTCGCGATCGGGGCGCTGTCGCTGCGCACCAGGGGCGTGCATTTCATCATGATCACGCTCGCCTTCGCCCAGATGCTGTTCTTCCTGTTCGTCTCGCTGCGCACCTATGGCGGCGACGATGGCCTGAGCTTCCGTCCGCGCAACCTGGTGCCCGGGCTCGATACCAGGAACGACACCAGCTTCTACTACGTCGTGGCCATGCTGCTGGTCGGATTCCTGGTTCTGGCGCGGCGGCTGCTGGATGCGCGGTTCGGCATGGTTTTGCGCGGCGTGCGCGAGAACGAGCGGCGGCTGGCGGCGCTCGGCATCGCGCCCTACGGCATCAAGCTGGCGGCCTTCACCCTGTCGGGCGCGGTCGCCGGGCTCGCCGGCGCGCTGATGGCGAACCAGGCGCGCTTCGTCAGTCCGGAACTGCTGCATTGGACCAAGTCGGGCGACCTGCTGATCATGGTCATCCTGGGCGGGATCGGCACGCTCTACGGCCCGGTGCTGGGCGCCGCCGTCCTCATCCTGCTCGAGACGGTGCTGGCGCAATGGACCGACCATTGGATGATCGTGCTGGGACCGGTCCTGGTGGCGCTGATCTTGTTCGCGCGCGGCGGCCTCTGGGCTGTGCTGGCTGGGACGCGGCGATCATGAGCCCGCTGCTGCAGGCCCAGGGCCTGGTCAAGCGCTTCGGCGGGCTGGTCGCGACCAACAACCTGTCGCTCGACGTGCTGCCCGGCGAATGCCATGCGTTGATCGGGCCGAACGGCGCCGGCAAATCGACGCTGATCGCGCAATTGGCCGGCGAACTGCGGTCCGACGCCGGCACAATCCGGTTCGACGGCGCCGATGTCAGCCGGCTCGGCATGGCGGCGCGGGCGCGGCGGGGATTGGTCCGCTCGTTTCAGATCACCGCGGTGCTGCCCGAATTCACCGTGCTGGAAAATCTGGCGCTGGCGGTCCAGGCGCGCCTCGGCAGGCATTACGGCTTCTGGCGCCGGGCGGCGGACGACCCCGCGTTGCGCGATCCGGCGCGGCGCCTGATGGACGAGATCGGGCTGGGCGCGCTCGCCGACCGCAAGGCGCGCGCGCTGGCCCATGGCGAACAGCGTCAGCTCGAACTGGCCATGGCGCTTGCGACCGAACCCAAATTGCTGCTGCTCGACGAGCCGATGGCCGGGATGGGGCCGGAGGAATCGCGCCACATGATCGCGCTGCTGCGGTGTCTGAAAGGCCGCGTCTCGATCCTGCTGGTCGAGCATGACATGGAGGCGGTGTTCGCGCTGGCCGACCGGGTCACCGTGCTGGTCTATGGCGGTGCCGTCGCGACCGGCACGCCCGAGGCTATCCGGGCCGATCCGGCGGTGATCGAGGCCTATCTCGGCACGGACGAGGAGACGGCGTGATGCTGGTGCTGGAAGGCGTGCAGGCCGCCTATGGCCAAAGCCAGGTGCTGTTCGACATCGCGCTGACGGTCGAGGCCGGCGAGGCCGTGACCCTGCTCGGCCGCAACGGCATGGGCAAGACCACGACCATCCGCGCGATCATGGGCCTGACGCCGCCCATGGCCGGCTCGATCCGGCTCGACGGGCGCGAGATCGCCGGGCTGGCGCCCGAGAAGATCGCGCGGCGCGGCATCGGGCTGGTGCCGGAAGGGCGGCGGGTGTTTCCGACCCTGACCGTGCGCGAGAATCTGGTGGCGACGGCGACGTCGGGCGCCGACCGCGCCGATCCCTGGTCGCTCGACCGCATCTATCAGATGTTCCCGCGCCTGGCCGAGCGCCACAGGCAGCGCGCCGGCACCTTGTCGGGCGGCGAGCAGCAGATGCTGGCGATCGGCAGGGCGCTGATGACCAACCCGCGCCTGCTGATCCTCGACGAGGCGACCGAAGGCCTGGCGCCGCTGGTGCGCGCCGAGATCTGGCGCTGCCTGCAAATGCTGAAGGACGAGGGCGAGGCCATCCTGGTCGTCGACAAGAACCTGGCGGCGCTCAAACGGCTGGCCGACCGCCATGTCATCATCGAGACAGGCCGGACGGTCTGGAGCGGCGATAGCGCCGGTTTGAATGCGGCACCCGAGCTGGTGCGGCGGAGTCTGGGGGTGTGACGTCATGATCGACATCGGCCCGGTTAGCGCGACCCACGATCAGCCGATCGAGGAATTGCGCCAGGCGCTCGACCATCTGCGCGTGGCGCTGGCTACGGCCGGCGTCGGGCCGCAGCATCTGGTGCGCATGGTCTGGACGACCAGCGATCCGGCCGCGTTCGATCCGGCCGATCCGATCATAGACCTGGCCTATCGCGAAATCTTCGCCGGGTTCCGCCCGCCGATCGAACGGGTGCAGGCCGCAGCGAATGCGCCGCGTCTCACCATCCATGCCACGGCGAAGCGGCCCGATGCCGTCGAGCATCACGCGGTCTGGCGCGGCTATGATCTGCCGAGCCTCGCGCGGGAATATGCCCCGCGCCTGCAGGTGCCGGCGGTGGCGCCGATCTTCGAGCGCTGGCGCCAGGAGGGAGCCGATTTCCTGCGCACACACGGCGGCCATCGCGAGCTGGCCTATGGCGCGGCCCCGCGCGAGCGGTTCGATCTGCTCATGCCGAGCGGTATCGCCCGGCCGCGGCTGCATGTCTTCATCCATGGCGGCTATTGGCAGGCGCTCGACAAGGCCGCCCATGCCCAGTTCACCCGCGGCATGCTGGCGGCGGGCTTTGCCGTGGCTACGCTCAATTACAGCTTGGCGCCGGACAAGCCGCTGGCAGGCCTGGTCGAGGAGATCCGGCAGGCACTGGCCGTGCTGTGGCGCTTGGCGCCCGATCTGGGGCTGGCTCGCGTGCCGTTCGATCTGGCCGGTCACTCGGCCGGGGCGCATCTGGCGGCCATGGCGCTCGGCACGGATTGGGCCGGGCAGGGGCTGCCGCCGGATCTGATCGGTTCGGCGACGCTGCTCAGCGGCCTCTACCAGTTGGAGCCGCTGATCCTGCTGCCGATGGCGTCCCTGCTCGGGCTCGACCGGGTCCAGGCGCATCTGCTGTCGCCGATCAACCTGCCGCCGCCCGGCTGCCGACTGCTGCTGGCGGTCGGCGAGCAGGAGAGCGACGAGTTCCGGCACCAGACCGCGCTGCTGGCCGAGACCTGGCAGGTTCCGGACGGGCGCCATCGTATCGTGCCCGGCCGCAATCATTTCACCATTCTGGACGAGTTTGCCGAGGGACCGTTGGCGCTGGCCGCCCTCGACAATGCGGCCGGTTAAGCAGGGAACCCCAGTCGGCCCCATGGGTTGGGAACGAGCAATCCAGCGGGAGGAACGGATATGGAAGACAATACCGTCATCGGCGCGGCCAAGCGGGTCGCCGGTCGCCTCGAAAGCTCCGCCGGCGCTCTGCTCGGCGATACCGGCAGCGAAATCGGCGGCAAGGTGCGCGAATTGGGCGGCTTGGTCCAGCAGCGCTATGGCGATGCGACCGACCGGACCCGCGAACTGATCGGCAGCCGCTCGCTGACCGCCCTGCTGGCGGCCGGCGCGATCGGGCTGACGGTCGGGCTGTTCCTGAAGCGCCGTTAGAATCGACCCCGAGGCCCGGCGTCTTGCCGGGCCTCGGCCGAGATCAGCTCGCCAGCGCGTAATTGTCGAGACGCAGGGTCAGGCAATAGGCCGACCCGCCGCTGCGGCCGAACGAGCCGAGCGGGACACGGTGGACGATATAGCCGCGCGCCTGCAACTGGGCTTCGAGCGCCGCCCCGCAATTGCCGAACACCAGATCGCGGCCGACTGCGACCGAATTGGCCGCCAGCGTCTCGGCGTCCGCATCCTCGACCGCGATCAGCCGTTCCGGCCCGATCAGGTCGCGCAGCATCTGCAAGCCTTCGGTGGTAAAGGCGCAGGGCACATAGAGCACGTCGCCGCCCGACAGCACGCAGAACGCCGTGTCGAGATGGTAGAAGCGCGGATCGACCAGTTCGAGCGCCACCGTCGGCACGCCATAGACCCGGGCGATGGTTTCGGTCGCTTCGCGCGATGAGCGCTGGCCCCAGCCGGTCCAGAGCATGCCGCGATGCGGGTCCCAATAGCAGTCGCCGGCGCCTTCGAAGAACACGCCGTCGGGCAGTTCGTGGATCGCGTCGACCACGCCTTCCTGCTGCAACCGGTCGAAGAACGTGCGGCCATGGGCTTCCTCGCCCTGGCGCTCGGCGCATTTATAGCGGGCGAGCACGACCTTGCGATCCAGCACCACGGCGCAATTGGCGGTGAAGACCAGATCGGGCAGGCCGGGCTGCGCCGGCATGATCTCGATATTGGCGCCGAGCGCACGGTAGGTGTCGTACAGCGCCTGCCAGCCGACGCGGGCGTCATGGGCGAGCGTCTCGGCCGACACGGCCCAGGCGGCGGGGTCCATCCAGGGATTGATCTTGTAGCTGACCTCGTAATGCTCCGGCGGGCACATCACCAGATGCGGTCCCGTCGCGGGGGCGCGCTGAGCCGCGAGCGGAATGCGACCGGACACCGTCTTCGGCGTCGCGTCGCGGATCGTCTGTTCGACCAGGTCCAGACCCCAATCCAATTCCTGCCGCGCGATGGTGAGCGGCGGGGCGAAACGCACCACCGTATCGTGGGTTTCCTTGGTCAGCAGGCCGCGTTCGGCCAGCTGCTCGCAGATCCGGCGCGCGTCGGCCAAGGCGGGATCGAGCTCGACGCCGACCCACAGGCCCGCGCCGCGGACGTCGAGGATCGCAGCCGAGCCAATGGCTTGCAGCCGCTCCTTCATATGGCGGCCGAGGACGGCGCTGCGGGCGACGAGCTGTTCCTCAGCGATCACCTCGAGCGCTTCCAGTGCCACGGCCGAGGCCAGCGGATTGCCGCCGAAGGTCGAGCCGTGGCTGCCCGGGTTGAACAGGTCCATGATTTGGGATTTGGCGACGAAGGCCGAGACCGGCAGCAACCCGCCGCCGAGCGCCTTACCGAGAATGACGCCGTCGGGCAGCACGTCCTCGTGCTGATAGGCGAACCACTTGCCGGTTCGCCCCAGACCCGACTGGACCTCGTCCAGGATCAGCAGCACGTTCTCCCGGTCGCACAGCGCGCGCAGGCCCTTGAGGAATCCCGCGGGCGGCATGACGATGCCGGCCTCGCCCTGGATCGGCTCGACCAGGATGGCGGCCGTGTTCGGCCCGACGGCCGCTTCGAACGCGGCGAGATCGCCGAACGGCACGATGCGGAAGCCGGGCGTGAACGGCCCGAAATCCTGGCGATAGGCCTCTTCGCTGGAGAATCCGACGATGGTCGTGGTCCGGCCGTGGAAATTGCCCGACGCGACCAGGATCTCGGCCTGCTCCTTGGGGATGCCCTTGATCTGATAGCCCCAGCGGCGCGCGCCCTTGATTGCGGTCTCGACCGCCTCGGCGCCGGTGTTCATCGGCAGGACCTTATCGAGCCCGGTCAATTCGGCCAGGCGCTGCATCAGCGGCCCGAGCTTGTCGTTCATGAAGGCGCGGGACGGCACGGCCAACTGGCCGGCCTGTTCGACCAGGCGCGCGACCAGGCGCGGATGGGAATGGCCGGTGCTGACGGCGGAATAGGCGCTCATCATGTCGAGATATTTGCGGCCCTGGTCGTCCCACAGCCAGACGCCGTCGCCGCGGGTCAGCACGACCGGGATCGGGTGATAGTTGCCGGCGCCATAGCGCCGCTCGATCGCGCCGAAATCCATGATCTGCTCCTGCCATTCCGTTGTCCCGATTGTACGGGCGAAGGCGCGGCAGGTGCGGCCGAAGCCTGCGAGTCGCGCAGCAGGATCGGCTGTGAGAGCCGATCTCGAGTGATCAGTTCTGCTGCTTGGCCAGCAGCGCCAGCGGATAGCCCGCGAAGCGCCGGACCGGTTTCATGACGAAGCGCGAGGTGATGCGGGCGACGCCGACGGCGGGATCGTCGAGCCAGGCGGTGGTGAGTGCGTTGTAGCGGTCCAGATCGGCACAGACCATCTGGGCCAGATAGTCGAACTGGCCGCCGACCAGGAAGCACTCAACCAGTTCGGCGCACTCGGCCACATGGCGCTCGAAGGCGGCCAGCGCCTGGGTCGATTGGCTCTTCAGCGTGATCTCGGCAAAGGCATGGACCAGATCGGGCAATTGGCCGATCTCGATCACGGCGCGATAGCCGGCAATCAGCCCGGCCGCCTCCAGGCGGCGGACCCGTTCCAGGCACGGCCGTGGCGACAGGCCGATGCGCTCCGACAGGCGCTGGTTGGTCATGCGCCCGTCCTGCTGCAATTCGGCCAAAATCTTCAAGTCTAACGAGTCGAGCTTCCTGGGCGGCACGGGTACATCAATTCTCGGTTACTGGGGCGTGTCGCCGACCGGCGATCGGTTATTCTCCGTGGACCGGGGGCCCGAGTCCAGGTGGCGACGGCGCTTGTTGAGATCTAATATTCTGGTTAGAATTATAAACTAGTTTCATATTCTGGTTGGAGTGACGATGATCACCGTAGGCGCTTTCGAGGCGAAGACCCATCTTTCGATGCTGCTCGATCGCGTCGCGGCGGGTGAGGAGGTCGTCATTACCAAGCACGGCAAGCCCGTCGCGCGGCTGGTGAGCGCTCAGGCCATCGACACCGAACGCGTCAGCACGGCTTTCGAGCAGTTGAAGGCGCTCCGTAAAGGGACGACACTCGGCGGACTGTCCTGGCGGGAACTCCGAGACGAGGGGCGCCCATGAGTGCGGTCGTCATCGATTCCTCGATTGCGCTCAGCTGGTGCTTCGAGGATGAGGCATCGCCGGAAACCGACTTGTTGTTCGAGCGGGTGCGCGACGAGGGTGCGATCGTTCCGGGGCTTTGGCATCTGGAACTGGGCAATGTCCTGCTTCAGGCAGAGAAGCGCGGGCGCATTACCGTCAAGGATGTTGGCGTTCGATTGGATCTGATCGCGGACTTGCCGATCGTGACCGATCAGGAAACCACGGCGAGAGCTTGGCGTGAAATTTTGACGATGGCGCGCGCCGACCGTCTTACGACCTATGATGCGACCTATCTCGAACTTGCCGTCCGTCGCGGACTTCCACTGCTGACGAAGGATATCGAATTGGTTCGGGCGGCGAGGCGTCTCGGGGTTCAGGTTTTTCCGTAACGCTGAAACTGCCGCCACGGGATAATGTTGGCGGCTTAATCTGGTGAGGGATTTCGATGGGAAAGCCAGCGTTCGCGCAGGCGGCCGACCCGGCGACGGCGACGGCGGCGGCGGATCACGCGACGATAGCGCATGGCACGATCGGCCATGGCTTCGGCGGCCAGCCGTTCGGCGGCATGATGATCCATCTGGGCAAATCCGCGAACGAGCTGTGGGCCGCCGTCAAGGCGATGCTGCTGGACGCGGCCCATGCGCCGAGCCTGACCCACCAGGCGGCCTCGCTGCTGACCAACGACGGCGAGCTGGGCTCGGTGACCTGGGTGCTGGCCTGCCTGGCGATCACGGTGCTGATGGCGCTGGGCGGTGCCGCGCTCGTGCATCGGCTGCTCGCGCGCGAGCGTCGGCGGCTGACCCTGGTCGAGGTCGATCGGGCGAGCAAGGGCATCCTGCTCGGGTTCGAAGGGCTGCTGGTCGATCTGCTGCCGCCGGCGGCCTATCTGCTCGGCTGCGGCGTGCTCTACAACCTGTTCTTCTCGGCGTCGGGCTTCGTCTTCGTCGCGACCGACGTGTTCCAGGGCTTCGCCGACGCGTTCTTCCAAAGCTCGACCATCGGCTGGGCCGCCTATGTCATCCTCAGCCAGCCGTTCGCGGCCGAACGGCCGAACCTGCGGCTGGTGCCGCTCGACGATGGCGAGGCGCGGCGCGCGCGCCGGATCTTGGCGCGGATCATCGCCACCGCCATGGTGCCATGGATCGTGGCCCAGGCTTTGTTCTATCTCTGGTTCGGCGACGGGCTGCCGCATCTGATCATCATCACCGACAGCCTGGTGGTGGGCTTCATGTGCCTGCGCGCGCTGTATAATCTGCGCCCGTTCCTGCACGGCTTCGCGCGCTATTGGCATTCGCTGGCGGTGCTGAGCGTGTTCGGCCTGGGCGCCACCTGGATCCTGGGCGTGCTGCTGCTGCCGATGCCGCCGTTCGACCGGGTGCTGGGCACGCTCGTCGTGCTGGGCGCCATGCCGGCGTTCGACAGCATCGTGGCCCTTATGTTGCGGCAATTGCGGGCGCGGCTGCTGCACCGACGGCGCGCCGAGCGGCTGATCTTCGTGCCGGGCGACGAAGGCGAGCCGTTGCAGCCAGTCGCCCAGCCGACGGAGGCGCCGCGCGGCTCGGTCGAGCAGGATCGCGCGATCGACGCCTTCACCCAGGTGCTGCATTACGCCGCGTCCTGGGTGTTCCTGCTGGCGGCCGGTACGTTCCTGGCGCGGCTCTGGTCGTTCGATCTGATCCACCTGCTGGGTGCGCGCGATGCCCGCACCTTCATCGGCGTGCTGTTCGATGCCGGCGTCACCCTGCTGGTCGGCTGGTACGTCTGGCGCCTGTTCGAAACCGGCCTCGCCGTGGCCCTCAGCCGCGAGGCGGGCGGACCGGGCAGCCGGGCCAGCACGGTCCAGCCGCTGCTGCGCTCCATCGGCATGGTCGTGATCGCCGCCGTGGCGCTGATGTGGTCGCTGTCGGTGCTGGGGCTCAACATCGCGCCGCTGCTGGCGTCGGCCGGCGTGGTCGGCATCGCGATCGGCTTCGGCGCGCAGACCCTGGTCAAGGACCTTTTCTCCGGCGCCTTCTTCCTGATCGAGGACGTGTTCCGCATCGGCGATTATATCGAGGCCGGCACCGCCAAGGGCACGGTCGAGAAGATCACCTTCCGCACCGTGGCGCTCAGGCATCAGAACGGCCCGCTGCATTTCGTGCCCTATGGTTCGCTGGGCAGCATCCGCAACAATTCGCGCGACTGGGTCATCGACAAGTTCGAGATTCCGCTGCCGACCGACGTCGATAGCGAGACCGTGCGCCGCATCGTCAAGCGCATCGGCTTGGAAATGCTCGAGCATGACGAGTTCGCCTCGCTGATCATGTCGCCTTTGAAGGCCAAGCTCTATCGCATCCAGCCCGGCGCCAAGATCTTCCGCTGCAAGGTCCAAACCCCGCCCGGCAAGCAGTTCGAGATCCGCACCGAAGCCTATCGCCGGATCGAGCAGGCCTTCGCCGAGGCGAACATTCCGTTTGCCAACAATATTTCCAACTCGGTCGTGGTCCATACCGGCCATCCGCCGGCGGCCGTGGAGCCGATGCAGGCGATCGAGGAAGTCCGCGCGGCGGAGTAGCTTTCTCTCGCCGTCGCGCGACGCGGAAGTTGACAATATTCGCAGGCCATATAGTTTAACTCTAAACTATATGGAGCCATCATGCCGCTCGATGCCGAGGCTGTCATACCCGATCGGGAAAGCGTCGTCGCGGAGGACGACCGGCTGCAGTTGCGGCTGTGGCTCCGCCTGCTGACCTGTGCCGATCTGATCGAGGACCAGGTGCGTGGGCGGCTGCGGACCAGTTTCGCGACCAGCCTGCCGCGCTTCGATGTGTTGGCGCAGCTGGATCGATCCCCGCAAGGCTTGGCCATGGGCGCGCTGTCGTCCCGGCTGATGGTGTCCAACGGCAATGTCACCGGTCTGGTCGAGGCGATGGCACGCGACGGGTTGGTCGAGCGGCGGGCGAATCCGGCCGACGGGCGCAGCGCGCTGATCAGCGCGTCCGCGGCCGGCCGCGAGCTGTTCGCCCGCATGGCGCCGGCGCATCAGGGCTGGATCGACGGCATGATGGCCGGCATGACCCGGGCCGAGATGGTGCTGGCGCTCGAACTGCTCGGCAAGCTCAAGCAGTCGGTGCGGGCATGAAAAATACTTTTGATCTAAACTGGATGGCGCCATGAAGATCGTCTGCATCGGCGGCGGCCCGGCCGGGCTCTATTTCGCCATCCTGATGAAACAGGCGAACCCAGCGCATGACGTTACGGTCTATGAGCGCAACCGGCCGCACGACACGTTCGGCTGGGGCGTCGTGTTCTCCGACCAGACATTGGCCAACCTCAAGGGCGGCGACGCGGTCAGCCAGCAGCGCATCATCGACAGCTTCGCCCATTGGGACGACATCGACATCCATTTCAAGGGCCGCCGCATCACGTCGGGCGGCCATGGCTTCTGCGGCATCGCGCGGCGCCATCTGCTGGCGATCCTGCAGGACCGCGCGGCCGAATTGGGCGTCATCCTGCGGTTCGAGCAGGACGTGGCGGACCTCGACGCCTTCGCCGATGCCGACCTGATCGTCGCGGCCGACGGCATCAACAGCCGCATTCGCACGGCCCATGCCCCGCACTTCCGGCCCTCGGTCGAGCCCCAGGCCAATAAATTCACCTGGCTCGGCACGACCAAACTGTTCGACGCCTTCACCTTCATCTTCGTCGAGACCGAATGGGGCTGGTTCCAGGCCCATGCCTATCGCTTCGATGACCGGACCTCGACCTTCATCGTCGAGACGCGCGAGGACACTTGGGCCGCCGCTGGGCTGGCCGAGGCCGACACGGCCCAAACTATCGTCTTCTGCGAACGGCTGTTCCAGCCCTGGCTCGACGGCGCGCCGCTGCTGGCCAACAGCCGGCACCTGAAGGGCTCCGACTGGATCAATTTCCCGCGCGTCTCGAACCAGACTTGGGTCAAGGGCAAGCTGGTGCTGATGGGCGACGCCGCCCATTCGGCGCATTTCTCGATCGGGTCCGGCACCAAGCTGGCACTGGAAGACGCGATCGGGCTGGCCCAGGCGTTCCAGCGGCATGGCGCGGATGTGCCGACCGTGCTGGCCGCCTATGAGGCGGAGCGGCGGATCGAGGTGATCAAGATCCAGTCGGCCGCGCGCAATTCGACCGAATGGTTCGAGCATGTCGAGCGCTATGCCGGGCTGGCGCCAGAGCAGTTCGCCTATTCGCTGCTGACCCGCAGCCAGCGCGTCAGCCACGAGAACCTGCGCCTGCGCGACCGGGCTTATCTGGACGGGGTCGAGCGTTGGCTCGGCGCCCAGGCGGGGGTCGAACGCCCGACCGCGCCGATGTTCCTGCCGTTCACCTTGCGCGACATGACTCTCGTCAACCGCATCGTGGTCTCGCCGATGGCGACCTATAGTGCCGTGGACGGCGTGCCCGGCGACTTCCATCTGGTCCATCTGGGCGGGCGCGCGCTGGGCGGCGCCGGGCTGATCTTCAGCGAGATGACCTGCGTCACGCCCGACGGCCGGATCACGCCGGGCTGCACCGGGATCTATACCGAGGCGCAGGTCGCGGCCTGGAGCCGCATCGTGCAATTCGTCCATGGCCAGTCGCAGGCGAAACTCTGCCTGCAACTGGGCCATTCGGGACCGAAGGGCTCGACCCGGCTCGGCTGGGACGGCATGGATCAGCCGCTCGAGGCCGGCAATTGGCCGCTGCTGGCACCCTCGGCCGTCGCCTGGAGCCCCGGCAACCAGCTGCCGCGCGCGATGGACCGGGCGGATATGGACGCGGTGCGCGACGCGTTCGTCGCCGGCGCACGGGGTGCCGAGGCGGCCGGGTTCGACATGATCGAGCTGCATGCCGCCCATGGCTACCTGCTGTCGGCCTTCATCTCGCCACTGAGCAATCGCCGCCAGGACGAATACGGCGGCAGCCTCGCCAACCGGCTGCGCTTCCCGCTCGAGGTGTTCGCCGCCCTGCGTGCGGTCTGGCCGGCGGCGAAGCCGATGTCGGTGCGCATCTCGGCGACCGACTGGGTACCGGGCGGCGTCGATCCGGCCGAGGCGGTCGAGATCGCGCGCGCGTTCCAGGCCGCCGGCGCCGACCTGATCGACGTGTCGGCCGGCCAGACCTCGCCCGACGCCAAGCCGGTCTATGGCCGCATGTTCCAGACCCCGTTCGCCGACCGCATCCGCAACGAGCTCGGCATCGCGACCATGGCGGTCGGCAATATCACCGAGGCGGATCAGGCCAATTCGATCCTGGCCGCCGGCCGCGCCGATCTGGTGGCGCTGGCTCGGCCGCACCTCGCCGATCCGCATTGGACGCTGCATGCCGCCGCCGCCGCCGGTCATCACGGCCAGGCCTGGCCGAAACCCTATCTGCCGGGCAAATTCCAGCTCGACCGTCTGCTGGCGAAAGAGGCCGTCCATGAGTAGCAGCAAGCCGTTGAAGGGCCTGAGCGCGGTGGTGACCGGCGGGGCCAAGGGCATCGGCCTCGCCATCGCGCGCCGGCTGGCGCAGGAGGGCGCCGACCTGATCATCCTCGGCCGCGATGCCGCTGCGCTGGATGCCGCCGCCGACGCGCTCCATTGCTCCCAGGTCGTGGCCGACGTGACCGACATGCTGGCGCTGGAGCGCAGCTTCGCGCTGATCGGGCATTTCGACATCCTGATCAACAATGCCGGCGCCGCGCTCAGCAAGCCGTTCGGCCAGCAGACGCCGGACGATTGGAACGCCATGCTGGCGCTCAATCTGACCGCGGCGTTCCATACCAGCCGCCTGGCGCTGCCGGGCATGCTGGCGCGGCACTGGGGCCGCATCGTCAATATCGCCTCGACGGCGGGCCTGAAGGGCTATGCCTACACCACCGCCTATTGCGCGGCGAAGCACGGGCTGATCGGCCTGACCCGGTCGCTGGCGCTGGAGACGGCGAAAACCGGCGTGACGGTCAACGCGGTCTGTCCGGGATTCACCGACACGGATCTGGTCACGCGTGCCGTCGACTTGATCGAAACCAAGACCGGGCGCACGCCCGAGCAGACTCGGGCGCATTTCGCCGGCTACAGCCCGCAGGACCGGCTGATCCAGCCGGAGGAGGTTGCCGATGCGGTCGCCTATCTGTGCCGGCGCGAGGCCGCCGCCATGACCGGCCAGTCGCTCGCCGTCGCCGGTGGAGAGGTGATGTGATGGATGTCCAGAATTTCGCGCCGAAGCATTTCCTGTGGCGGCTCGACGGCAAGGTCGCGACCCTCACGCTCAATCGGCCGGAGCGGAAGAACCCGCTGACCTTCGAGTCCTATGCCGAACTGCGCGACACGTTCCGCGCGCTCGCCACCGCCGACGCGGTCAAGGCGATCGTGCTGACCGGCGCCGGCGGGAATTTTTCCTCGGGCGGCGACGTGTTCGAGATCATCGGCCCGCTCACCGACATGAAGATGCCGGAGCTGCTCGCCTTCACCCGCCTGACCGGTGATCTGGTCAAGGCGATGCGCGCCTGCCCGCAGCCGATCTTTGCCGCGATCGACGGCATCTGCGCCGGGGCCGGTGCGATCCTGGCGATGGCGTCCGACCTGCGCTACGGCACGGCCGAGGCGAAGGTGGCGTTCCTGTTCAGCCGCGTCGGCTTGGCCGGCTGCGACATGGGCGCCTGTGCGCTGCTGCCCCGGATCATCGGCCAGGGCCGGGCGGCCGAACTGCTCTATACCGGCCGCAGCCTGGGCGGCGTCGAGGCCGAGCGCTGGGGCTTCTTCAACGCGCTGCTGGCGCGCGAGACTTTGCTGGGTGAGGTCACCGCCATGGCCGCCCGGCTCGCCGACGGCCCGACCTTCGCCCATGGCATGACCAAGACCATGCTGCACCGGGAATGGGCGATGGACCTGGACACCGCGATCGAAGCCGAGGCGCAGGCCCAGGCGATCTGCATGCAGACCCAGGATTTCCGCCGGGCCTATGACGCGTTCGCGGCGAAGCGGACGCCCAAGTTCGAGGGCAATTGATGGCCGACCAAAGCTATCTGCGCTGGCCGTTCTTCGAGGACCGCCATCGCGACCTGGCGGCCCGGCTCGAAGCCTGGGCTGGACTGGCCTTGGCCGCGCCGCATCAGCACGACGTCGATGCGGCCTGCCGTGCGCTGGTGACAGCGCTGGGCGATGCCGGCTTCCTCGGCCATGCCGTGCCCGAAGCCGGCGCAGACGCGCTCGACGTGCGCAGCCTGTGCCTGGTGCGCGAGAGTCTGGCGCGCCAATCGGCGCTGGCGGATTTCGCCTTCGCCATGCAGGGGCTCGGCACCGGCTCGATCACCTTGTTCGGCACCGAGACCCAGCAAACGCGCTATTTGCCGGCCGTGCGCGCCGGCCGTGCCATCGCCGGTTTCGCGCTGTCCGAACCCGATGCCGGCTCCGACGTCGCCGCGATGAGCCTGCGGGCTACGAAGCTCGCGGACGGCTGGCGGCTCGACGGCGTCAAGACCTGGATCTCGAACGGCGGCATCGCCGATCATTATGTCGTCTTCGCCCGCGTCGGCGATGCGCCGGGCACCAAAAATCTCGCCGCCTTCATCGTCGAGGCCGCGACGCCCGGGCTGGCGATCGCCGAGCGCATCCAGGTGATCGCGCCGCATCCGCTGGCGACGCTGCGCTTCGAGAATTGCGTCGTGCCGGACACGGCGCTGCTGGGCCAGCCGGGCGAGGGCTTCAAGATCGCCATGGCGACGCTCGACATCTTCCGCCCGACCGTCGGCGCCGCCGCCCTCGGGCTGGCGCGCCGCGCGCTGGACGAAGCGATGGCGCGGGCCAAGGTCCGGATGATCGGCGGCAAGCCGCTCGCCGACCAGCAGCTGATCCAGGCCAAGCTCGCCGACATGGCGCTGCAGATCGATGCCGCCGCCCTGCTGGTCTATCGCGCCGCCTGGACCCGTGACATCGAGCGCCGCCGCATCACGCGCGAGGCGGCGATGGCCAAGCTCTACGCGACCGAGATGGCGCAGCGGGTGATCGACGAGGCGGTGCAGATCTTCGGCGGCCTCGGCGTCAAGACCGGCACCAAGGTCGAGGAGCTGTACCGCGAGATCCGCGCGCTTCGGATCTACGAAGGCGCCAGCGAAGTGCAGCAGCTGATCATCGCGCGCCAGATCCTGCGGGAGACCGTCTCATGAAGATCCTGCAACCGCCCGGCTGGCCGCGCCCGAAGGGCTATGCCAACGGCATCGCCGCCACGGGCGAGACGATCTTCGTCGGCGGCCAGATCGGCTGGGACGAGACCGGGGCCTTTGCCACAGGCCTGCCGGCCCAGATCGAGCGCGCGCTCGCCAACATCGTCGCCGTGCTGGCCGAGGCCGGCGCCGGTCCGGCCGACATTACGCGCCTGACCTGGTACTTGGTCGATATCGAGGACTACCTGGCGCACCAGGCCGAGATCGGCGCCGCCTATCGCCGCGTGATCGGCCGGCATTTCCCGGTCATGGCTGTGGTTCAGGTCATACGTCTGGTCGAGCGCGAGGCGCTGGTCGAGATCGAGGCGACGGCGGTCAGGGTGGGGTAGGGGCTCACATAGTTGCTAGCTCTCAATCGTTACTTCAAATCTTTTCCACGGAACCGCGTGGTAATTTGCCGTCGATAAGCGAGCCGGCCGATCTTCCAGGCCATGTAAGACTGGGACCGTGCTCCTCGGCGCGTAGCCGATCAGTTCATCGGTCATTGTCCGCACCATGTAGCTGCGTTTCCCGTCAAATTCGCTTGGGATGATTCTCACCAAAATTCCCGCGTCCAGCCCGGCAACCGTCGACTGAAAGCGCACGCCTGCCACGAAGAATGAAACGATCGGTCCAGCGGTCGCGGCGGCGCGGAAGGATCTTCCCGGGCTGATCGACAGTGCCGCAAATGCGCCCGCGAACGTCGATAGGAAAGTTCGTCTGCGCGTGATGTCAAAGCCCATGCCAAGCTCTCCCAGCTTCCAGGTATTCCAGCCCATGAACGTACTCGACGAGCCGGAGCGCTTCTTCTGGCGTTCTGTCGGCAGTTGTTCGGATTGCCCACAATCTGGCGACCGGATCGAGAGCAGGGGACTGCTGAATTTCGTCAATTAGGTCAAATATTTTCGAGATCAATTCAGATTTTTTTTTGCTTTCCTCTGGAATACTCTTGCATAGGTAAAGTACCCATATGAGTTTCCAGTCATTTTGCGGTCCGGTGCGATACTCTTCCAAGCGTTCGACGATAAGCTCCAAAGCTTCCGGGCTTTGCACGAGAAGATCGGAGAATTCTCCTTCTGGTTGTAGATTGGTATCTCCTCGCGCTCTCGAAAAAGACGCATGAACGCGCATAGAGCTCAACAAGCCCATAAACATGCGCCCGAATCCCCGATGCAGCTTTTCATCAGGGTTTTTCAAGCAAGCGAAAATATTTTCGAAAATCCCGCTGACGTCTAACGAAGTTATATTTGCTGATGTGTGCGCGTATTGCGATCGAGGAATTACCTCATATTTCAGTTTTGCCATCGCGTTGAGATAATCTTCTCCAGTGCCGAGTTTCAGTTTCTTGTCATTGATATCGAACCCCATTTTGTGCAAATCCACCCGAAGTACCGATAAAATAGCTTCGAGTTCCGCCGTAGAGGGTCCAAATATTCTGTAATCATCGACAAACCGGATAAATTTGCAATTATGCGATCTGAGTATTTTGTCGACTTCACTAAAATACGCGTTTCCAAGAAAAAAAACAGAATCGTTGATGAATGGGATTCCTTTCGTGGTTTCCGAAAACGCTTTTAGTAGACTCACAAGAATCTTTGCGGCCGGATGACTATCTGTGGAAGCATAAATAAATTTAGAGAACGCTTCAAAATTAACGCTCTCATAGGCCGATTTTATGTCGACCTGAAGCACGCAATGGTTCAGGGCGCATCGTTCTTGAGTCTGGGATTGAAAATTTTTCCATGCGTTAACTTGATTGCTAAGGAAGGCGAGATGCTTTGGGTCAGTGTTGAGGCGACAACTGAAAACAATATCTGGATCCAGGCATCTTTTCTCTATGATTTCGGCGATGGCGGAAACACAAGATTGCAGGACGATCTGATCGTTAACTGACGGAACAATCCAGATATCCGAGTCGCCGGATTTCTTCGGAAGGGAGATTTCCAAGGCCTTTTGGGGTGTATCCCCAGCTAGATAACGGTCGAGCATGGTGCTGATGCGATTCTCGCGCGCGCTGTAGTCGATAACCAGAGTATCGGACCAGTTCGGCAACGCGTTGCTGTATGAAACGTTATCTAACAACAATCTAATAGCGAGACGAATTGGAAATGGCTCATTTTTCATATCTAGCATGGCACTATTTCCTGGAACTAAAGATGTCCTTAGGGTCTATCTTTGTTAGAAACGGAAAAAAAACGGAAAATATTATTAGAGTGACGACGATAAAGGCCAGTCTATTGGTTTCGCTAAATTCGGGCGTCGCTTTTTCCACCGTCTCGATAGCCACGTATCCTGCAGTAATGAAAAATGCGGCCAAAATTGTGACCCGGCCGATAGAAAGTCTGGCCATGATGCCGCTTGATATTGCGCAAGGTATAAGGAAAAATTCGATCAGTCGAGAATTTCTGTTATGTATCGGAAGTGATCTGATCTCGTCTTGGGAAATTTCTTGCCATGCGGCGTCGAGAGCTGATGCTGCCCCCTCGACTTGAAGAGTTGGCCACGATTTGTATATGGATATGTATATATTATTGTAGTTTTGAATTTTTTGAACGCCATCTAGCAGTATTTTAAAATAATCCGATAGCGATATCTCATTGTCACCAATGCTGTTCTGCCATTTCAAACCGAGGTTCGGGATAACGATGTTATCGACTGATTTTTCGTCGGCCATCGCGAACACATGCTTCAAGCCACGCCCAAGACTTTCTGTTGCTTGCGTTTTGGGCATCGCGATAATGAGCAAATCATTGAGGGGAAAATTTGCGTATTGGTCCAATGGAATGCGTAGCGCTAAATCAGTTACTTGTCCGGGCGCGCTTCCGCGAATTTGTTCTGGAATATTTTCAAGCCTCAAGTAGTCGGCAGAAGAGACGGGGCGCAGCCGCGACAGGACAGCTTGCGTTAGTGGGCCGAAAATATAATCGCTTTCAGTACCATCTTTTGGAAATGCGGTAAGAACCAGCGCCGTTTTCCCCTTTGGTAAGTGAACGAGAAAATCCTGATCGCGAATGTCATCGATCGAAACAAAGATGTGATGTCCTCGGAGATTCCCCAACGCAAGAGACCCGCTACGGAACAGCTCTGCAAGATCTGCGGCGTCACGCTTGACACTGGTATCGAAGAAGATTGGCGAGAGGGCGAAGTCGATGCCAAGCATGGCGATCGGAATGAAGCAAACAAATGCAAGGCGCCGCGCGCTATTGTGGCGGGTCAATATCTCGACAAGATTTTGTCGGACCGACTTAAGTGCATCGTAGCATACGATCAAGAATTTTTTCACGATCGACCTGTCTCACGATTGTTGGGACGTCGTTTCGATTCGGATTTAAGCCCGCTGTTGCCTAACTCTCCTCCACTCTAATCGCGCCATCGCCGCCCTGTTTCGCCTCCAGCAGCGTCAGCTCCGCCGCCCGGGTCAACTCCCCCGCCGTGCGCCCAGCCCGGCTCGCCGCGATCCCGGTGCTGAAGCTCGTGCTCACCGCCACGCCTGCCCCCCCGTGCGTCATGCCGGCAAAGGCGATACGGATGCGGTCGAACAGTTCTTCGGCCAGTTCGGGCGCGGTTTCGGGCAGCAGGATGGCGATGCGGTCGCCGCCGAAGCGGCCGATCTGGTCGCTGCGGCGCAGGCGGCGGCGCAGCAGGAGGGCCAGGCTGCGCAGCACGCCGTCGCCGACCGGATAGCCGTGGCGCTGGTTCAGCGCGCGGAAGCGGTCGATGTCGAGGATGGCGAGGGTCAGCGGGCGGTCCATCCGGTCGGCGCGCGCGACCTCGGCCACGATCCGGCGGTCGATCGCGCGGTGGGTCAAGAGGCCGGTCAGCGGATCCTGGGCGATCAGCGCGCGGAAGCTGCGCCGGCGCTCGGCGCGGGCCGCGACCGCGGCGCGCAGCCGGTTGGCCGGCACCGGCTTGACCAGGAAATCATCCGCGCCGGCGGCACCCGAGGCCAATTGCCGTTCGACCTCGGCGGCGCTGGCCAGGTACAGGATCGGCAGGTCGGACCAGGTCGGGAACTGGTGCACGACCGCGCCCAGCTCGGTGCCGGTACAGTCGGGCAGGGCGGCATCCATCAGCAGCATGTCGGGCGGGAATTCGGCCAGCGCCTCCAGGATGCGCAGGCTGGCCGGCGCCACCCGGGTCTGCATGCCGGCGGATTCCAGCAGGGCCGCGGTCCGGTTCGCCTCGATCGGCTCGGCGCCCAGGATCAGCACGCGATAGGGCGCGTGATCGTCGAGCGTCGCCAGGTGATCCAGCTGGCTGATCAGTTCCGAGCTCTCGGCCGGCCAGGGCAGGAAGATGTCGATGCCGGCGCGCACGGCGGCGAGGCGGGCGCCGAGATCGTCGCGGCCGGCCAACAGCACGGTCGGAATCGGCGGGTCGCGGTCGGCATTCAAGGCGATGACGGCCGCGATGGCGCGTTCCGGCGTCTCCTCGGCGCTGCCGTCGATCAGCACCACGACCGGCTCCAGCTCGGCGACGGCGATCAGCAGCGCCTCGGCCGTGGCGAAGCCTTCGGGCTGGTAGCCATATTGGCGCAGTTGCTCGATCAGGCCGATCGAGCGGTCCGGATCCTCGTCCAGCAGATAGAGCGTCTTGGTCGCGCGGCCCGGGCGGCGCGGGGCGGCGGCCTGGACCGCGGAGGCATCGATCGTGCCGGCTTGGGTCAGCGCGTCGGCCGCCTCGCGGATCGCGTGCTTCTGCTCGCCCGAGGCGATCGCGATCTGCGCCATGGCCTGGGCGATCAGCCGCTCCAGGCGGGCGGCGCGCGCCGACAGTTCGGTGAAGCCGAAGGTGCCGGCCGAGCCCTTGACGCTATGGGCGAGCAGGCGCAGATCGGCCGCCGTATCGTCGGCCCAGGCGCCGACGGCCGGCGGCTTCAGCGCGCCGATACGGGACAGGCGCTGCGGCAGTTCCTGTACGAATTGGTCGCGCAGGACCGCGAGCCTGCGCTGGAGGTCTTCAACCGTCCCAGCCATGATGTCGCATCCAAATCTCCGACACGGTCTGGGCGACCGTCATCGGATCAAACGGCTTGGCGAGGACGTCGAGCGCGCCCAATTCCAGGAGCGCCTGGACCTCGGCGCGCTGCGCCTTGGCCGTGAAAAACACGATGGGAACGGCATTGAGCGCCTCGATCTGGCGCAGCGCCGCGAAGGTCTCGGGCCCGTCCATGCGGGGCATCATGACATCGAGCAGAATGAGGTCGGGCTTGAAGCCGGGCGCCTCGGCCAGCGCCATTTCGCCGGACTCGCAGGCATGGACGGTGAAGCCGCCCATGACCTCGAGCGCGATTTTCGCGACCTCGCGGATATCCGGTTCGTCATCCACATACAGAATGCGGTCGAGCGGCGGAAAGCGCTCGCTCATCGCCTGCCGCTCGCTGCTGGGGCCCGCGTCCAAGGTGCTCTCGACAAAGTCCGCCCTCTGGAACTTGACAACCGAAGCGCGATCATGCCGGCCTCGTGCTTTCTGAATGATGAACGGGATCACTTGTCAAACCGGCCGAAGCGTGATGCTCGCCGGTCAGCAGCGCCTCGATGTGACCCAGCAGTTCCGCGTTGCTGGTCAAGGATTTCAGCAGCACGTCGGCGACCTGCCGCGTCCGCTCGGGATCGGGCGCCTGGGCCGAGAAGATCAGCACCGGCGTCAGGCGGTGCACCTTATGTTCGGTCAGCCGCGTCAGCAGTTCGTAGCCGGTGCCGTCGGGCAGGCCCAGGTCGAGGATGATCAGGTCGAACTTGCCCCGCTCCAGCAGCTCGATGGCGCCGCGCTGGGTGCGCACGCTGGTCATTTCCGCGCGGCTGCCGACCAGATGGTTCAGCACCGAGGCCAGATCCTCGTCGTCCTCGACGTGCAGAATATGGGCCTTGCCGGCGCCGACCGGGCGCATGGCCCCGGCCAGCGCCTGGGTCAGGCGGTGCGGATTGATCGGCTTGCCGATCCAGTCGAGGATGCCCAGCACGCTGCCGTTGACCTCGGCATGGGCCTCTTCGGCGCGGGCCGACACGATGATGACCGGCAGATTCGCGGTCTCGGGTGCCGCGCGCAATCCCCGCAGCAGCGCGATGCCGTCGCCGTCCGGCAGCAGCAGGTCCAGGATCAGCGTGTCGAATGGCTCCTCGGCCAGCGCCGCCTTCAGCGCCGCCGCGGTATGGACCAGCCGGGCGCTCGAGCCGCGCCGGGTGATCATGTCGCCGATCAGGTCGGCGAATAACGGATCGTCCTCGCACACCAGCACGCGCTGCGGCGTCGGCAGTTGCAGCTGCTGGAGCGGCAGGATGGCGGCGGGCAGGTCGAAATGGAAGGTCGTGCCCTGTCCGGTCGCGGTTTCGAAGCCGATGCTGCCGCCGAACCGCTCGATGATCGCCTTGGCGATCGACAGGCCCAGGCCGGTGCCGCCCTTGGCGCGCTTGTCGGAGCTGTCGGCCTGGGTGAAGCGGGCGAACAGCCGTTCGCGGAAAGCCTCCGGAATGCCGTCGCCATGGTCGCTGATGAAGATGCGCACGCCGTCGGGCCTGAGCGCTGCGCCGACCTCGACTTGGCCGCCCTCGGGCGAATATTTGATCGCGTTCGAGACCAGATTGCTGACGACCTGGATGAAGCGGTCGGCGTCGACCTCGATCTCCAGATCCGGCTCGATCTCGATCAGCCGCAGGCTGACGCCGCGGGGCAGGCCATAGCCCCGGTTGGCCTCGACCGCCTGGCGCAGCAGCGGCATCAGCGCCTGGGGCTTCAGATCGAACTCCATGTGGCCGAGCTCGATCTTCTCGATATCCAGGATGTCGTTGATCAGCCGGGTCAGGCGCTGGCAGTTGCTGTTGGCGATATCGACCAGCCGCTTGGCGCCGTCGGGCAAGGCCCCCATGGCGCCGCCGGCGACCAATCCCAGCGAGCCCTGGATCGAGGTCAGCGGCGTGCGCAGTTCGTGGCTGACGGTCGACACGAAGGCGCGCTTGGCCAGATCGGCCTGCTTCCATTCGGTCGAATCCAGGATCAGCCCGTCCCAGATCATCTCGTCGTCGTCGCCGGGCCGCGGAAACGACAGGAAGCGCAGCCATTTGGTCTGGCCGTGATAGTCCGCGTGGAATTCGTGGAGGACCTGCTCGTGCCGCTCGGCGGAACGGGCGAGGGACCCGACGAAAGCCTTGCGGTCGCTGGGTGCCATCAGCTCCAGAATGCCGTCGTCGACACCGATCAGGCTCTCCGGCGTCCGGCCGATCAGATCGCGGACGCCTTCGCTGATATAGGAGATGACCAGCGGGCCGTCGGGCCGGCCAAACAGGCGCAGGACGGCGCCGGGCAGGTTGGCGGTGACCGAGCGCAGGCGGCTTTCGCTGGCGGCCAGCGCGATCTCCCGCTCGGAAATCGTGGTCACGAAGAATTCGAGCGCCCGCGCCATGTCGGCGATTTCGTCGTTGCCGTGGGTGTCGATCGCGGCGACCTCGCCGCCGACATGGGTCTGCATCGCCTCCTGCAGCCGCTGCAACCGGTTGATCACGCTGCGGCGGATGAAGATCAGAATGCCGACCGCGGCGACGATGCACAGGACGGTGAGCGCGAAAATCAGCCGGATCTGCCGCTCGGTCAGTGCCGAGACGGCGCGGCTCGTCTCCAGGATCTCCCGCTCGATATCATAGGACACCCGCGCCGCGGTCGCGTCGAACCGGTCGGCGTACAGCTTGTTGGCCGCGAGCGCGGATTGGATCTGACGGGTGGTGTCGATCAGGCGCGTGCGCGCCGCCAGCAGTCCGGTCTCGCCGGTGGTGAGCGCGTTGGCCGATTGCTGCCAGGCCGCCGCCTGGTCGCGACTGCGCGCCGGCAGATCGCTCAACAGCCATTCGCCGATATCCAGCCGCCGCTCGATCTCCTTGCGCATGGTCTCCAGCGTCGCCACCTGGGTGACGTTGCTGGTCGCCAGCAGGACGGTGAGGGTCTGGCCGGCGTTGAAGCGCCAGATGTGAAAGGCGCGGGCGGCGGCTTCCTGGGACGCCAGGCCGGCGGCGAAGACCTCAAGACGGCCGCGGTCGGCCTTTTCCGCCAGCATTTGCTGCAGCCGGGCGCTGCTTGCCCGATCCGGATTGTCCTCCGGCGATTCGAACGCCTTCAGATCCGTGTCGAGGTCGTTCAACTGGGCGGCCTGGATCTGCATCTGCTGGTCCAGATCCAGTTTCGTCTCGACGGCCCGATCGAGCGTGGTCAGATTGTCGAACAGGCTGGTCCGGAGCTGGGTCAGCATCTCGAACCGGTCGCCGCCGATGCCTTTTTCCTTCAGACGCTTGATGAACTCGTCGAGGGCCGTAACCTGGTCGACGATGCGCAGCGCCAGCGTGCGGCGCGCGAACTGACTGTCGGCGACGACCAGCGCCGGCGCGGAGGCGACGATCGATTGCGCTTGCTGGGAAAGCTGGGACGCGGCACCGATGACCGGCAGATCGGTTTGCGCGATTTCGTCGAAATCGTTGCGCAGATGGGCGAAAGACAGAAAGGCGATCGAGCCGACGAGAACCGTCAGCCCGGCGAGCAGCATGAGACCGATCGTAAGCCGTGGCGCGATTTTAAGGTGCAGGATAGCCATACGTCATTCCCGGTCGGTCGAGACGAGCGGCAACCAAGCGTCGCCAGCATGGACCAAACGACCGATAAGACTATGCCAGCAGTTCCGGAATCCTGCCATAGATTGAACGCGAGCGGAAGATTTCACGGAGAGATGGTTGTGGTTGTGGTGAAGTGGAGCACTTGACCCAGGCACGAACAGGCATTCATCTTTACTAAGGACGAAATGAAACAGGGCAGCCCGATGCCGAACGGTCCCGGCGATCGACCGAAAGTGCTTCTGGTCGAGGATGATCCGACCCTGTCACGCCTTTACGTCGCTTATCTGGAGCGGGCGGGGGTCATACCGTATCACGCCGGGACGGTCGCGGAGGCCAAGGAGATCCTTTCGCAGATCAAGCCTTCTGTCGTCCTGCTCGATCTCATCCTGCCGGACGGTCATGGTTTCGAGGTTTTGCAGGCGCTGCGGGACGGCGACAGCGACGCGCCGGTCATCGTGGTGACCTCGGGCGGCTCGATTTCCTCGGCGGTCGAATCCATGCGGGCGGGCGCCTATGATTTTTTGGTGAAGCCGTTCAGTCCCGAACGGCTTCAGGTCACGCTCGCCAATGCGCTGGAACTGCGCCGGCTGAAGCGCATCGAGCGGACCTTTACCTCGGAAGGCACGTCGGACGGCTTTGAAAGCTTCATCGGCGTTTCACCTGCCATGCAGGTGGTCTATCGCATGATCCGCGACGCGGCACCGTCCAAGGCGGCCATCTTCGTGACCGGTGAGAGCGGCACCGGCAAGGAACTGGCGGCGGAAGCGATCCATCGGCGCAGTCCCCGCGTCAACGGGCCGTTCGTCGCGATGAATTGCAGCGCCATGCCGCGCGATCTGGTCGAAAGCGAGCTGTTCGGCCATGTGAAGGGCGCCTTCACCGGCGCGCACGCGTCGCGCGAAGGTCTGGCGGCCCGGGCCGACGGCGGCACCATGTTCCTGGACGAGATCGGCGAGATGGACCTGCCGCTGCAGGCGAAGCTGCTGCGTTTCATCCAGACCGGGACCTACCAGCCGGTCGGCAGCGACGCGCTCAAGAAGGTCGACGTGCGGTTCGTCTGCGCCACCAACCGCGACCCGCTGGACGAGATCAGCGCCGGGCGGTTCCGCGAGGATCTGTATTATCGGCTGAACGTGGTGCCGATCACCATGCCGGCGCTGCGCGAGCGCGGCACCGACATCATCCTGATCGCGCGCTCCTATCTCAACCAGTTCGCCGCCGAAGAGGGCAAGAGCTTCGACGGCTTCGATCCCGAGGCCGAGCGGCTGCTGATGGCCTATCCCTGGCCGGGCAACGTGCGGCAATTGTCGAACGTGGTCCGGAACGTGGTCGTTCTGTCGCCGGGCGGCGTCGCCACGGCGGCGATGCTGCCGGCCGTGGTGCGCGATGCGGCACCCCGGCCGATCGCGATTCCGATCGGACACGCGCCGGCCGCCGGCCAGGCGATCCGCCCGATGGCGGCGGTCGAACGCGAGGCGATCGAGGCGGCGCTGGTCGAAGCCGACGGCAATGTCGGGCGGGCGGCGGCGCTGCTGGAGATCGACGCATCGACCATCTACCGCAAGAAGCGGGAATGGGCGAAGTCCGTCCCCTGAACGGCCGTTGCCTAAACGCGTGGTCCGGTTTGGATCGGTATGCTAAGCAGGCGGTGCTGGCGGCCGCGCGTCGCCATGCGGGATGACGGAGAGATCGTGTGAAGCGTGCGTTGATTACCGGTGTTACCGGGCAGGACGGGTCTTATCTGGCGGAGCTTTTGCTGGGCAAGGGCTATGAGGTTCATGGTCTGCTGCGCCGGGCCAGTTCGTTCAACACCGAGCGGATCGATCATCTGTATCACGACACCCATGTCGCGGGCCCGAATCTGACGCTGCATTACGGCGACGTGACGGACGGAACGGTGCTGCGCCGGGTGCTGGAGAAGGTGCAGCCGGACGAGGTCTATAACCTGGCGGCGCAGAGCCACGTGCGCGTCTCGTTCGATGTGCCGGAATATACCGCCGACGTGGTCGCGACCGGCGCGCTGCGCCTGCTGGAGGCGGTGCGCGACCATATGGGGTCGGGCAAGCCGGTCCGGGTCTATCAGGCCGGCTCGTCGGAGATGTTCGGTGCGGCCCATCCGCCGCAAAGCGAGGCGACGCCGTTCTATCCGCGCAGCCCCTATGCGGTCAGCAAGCTCGCGGCCCATTGGTACGGCATCAACTACCGCGAAGCCTACGGCATGTTCGTGACCAACGGCATCCTGTTCAACCATGAGAGCCCGCGCCGGGGCGAGACTTTCGTGACGCGCAAGATCACCCGCGCGGTCGGCCGGATCAAGGAAGGGCTGCAGGACAAGCTGTTCCTGGGCAATCTGGACGCCAAGCGCGACTGGGGCTTCGCCGGCGACTATGTCGAGGCGATGTGGCGGATGCTGCAGCACGACACGCCGGACGATTTCGTGGTGGCGACCGGCGAGAGCTATTCGGTGCGGCATTTCGTCGAACTGGCGTTCGGCCATCTGGAGCTCGACTGGAAAAAATACGTCGAGCTGGACCCGCGCTACCTGCGGCCGACCGAGGTCGATGCGCTGCATGGCGACCCGTCCAAGGTCGAGAAGGCGCTGGGCTGGAAGCGCCAGGTGTCGTTCCCGCAGCTGGTGGAGATGATGGTGGCAAACGACCACGACCTGGCCAAGCAGGAACGCGTGCTGCGCGCGGCCGGCCATGCCGGCACCGCGCGCGGTGCGGCGAACCGCTGAGGGACAGAAAATTGGTCGATTTCCCGCTCGCCGGCAAACGCATCGCGGTCGCCGGTCCGCGCGGCATGGTCGGCAGCGCGCTGGTGCGCCGGCTGGCGCGGGTCGATTGCACGGTGCTGCCGCTGGGCCGGGCCGAGGCCGATCTGACCGACCAGGCCCAGACGTTTGCCTGGCTGGAACGGCATCGCCCGGACGCGCTGATCATCGCCGCGGCCGAGGTCGGCGGCATCCTGGCCAACAGCACCCGGCCGGCGTCGTTTCTCTATGACAATCTGGCGATCGAAGCGAATCTGATCGAAGGCGCCCGGCGGGCGGGCGTGGCGAAGCTGCTGCTGCTCGGTTCGACCTGCATCTATCCGAAGCTGGCGCCGCAGCCGATGCCCGAGGAATCCCTGCTGACCGGCCCGCTGGAGCCGACCAACGAATGGTATGCGATCGCCAAGATCGCCGGCGTCAAGCTGTGCCAGGCCTATCGCCGGCAATATGGCTCGAACTTCATCTCGGCCATGCCGACCAATCTCTACGGCCCGTTCGATAATTTCGACCTGCAATCAAGCCATGTCATGCCGGCGCTGATCGCGAAGACGCATCACGCCAAGCAGACCAGCGCTGAAACTTTGCCGCTGTGGGGCACCGGCACGCCGCGGCGCGAGTTCCTGCATGTCGACGATCTGGCCGACGCCTGCCTGTTCCTGATCGAGCATTACGCCGGCGAAGGGCCGATCAATGTCGGCGTCGGCGAAGATGTCACGATCAACGAGCTGGCGGCGCTGGTCGCCCGTACGGTCGGCTGGCACGGGCGCTTCGTCAACGAGCTGGACAAGCCGGACGGCACGCCGCGCAAGCTGGTCGACGTCAGCAAGCTCACCGCGCTCGGCTGGCGCGCCACCATCGGGCTCGAGGACGGCGTGCGCCGGGCCTATCAATGGTATCGGGACAACGTCGCCGCTTAACCCTTGAGGATGTTGCCGTCCAGCCCGATCGGCACGATCGCGACCAGAAAGCGGCACACCGTGCCGCCGGCATCGACCAGCGGCAGAATGACCCGTTCCCACGCCGCCGTGCTGACCGCCATCGCCGGACCATAATGCGACCAGACCGGTTCACGCCGGATCATCACCGCGCGATAGAGCGCCATCGAGAATTCCCGGATATGGGGCGAGGCCGGATGGTCGGACAGCTTCCTGCGCGTCATGTCGAAGCCCGACACGGCGCTGATGTGGGTCCCGAACAGCCGATAGACAAAATCACGGCCACCGTCGACCACGTCGACCAGCAGCAGGTAGCCCAGCGCCGGGGCAAGCTTGATCGGATCGACGAACCCGGTCGCGGGCAGGCCCAAACTCGCGGCCTGGTGCCAGAGATCCAGCGTAAACCGGAGCGGCATCGGCTGGATGGCGCCGACCGGCGGGTCCCACTCGATCGAGGGCCCCCGGGCGCCATGGGCGCTGAACAGCGCCTGCAGCTCGGCCGGATCGTCGTCCTGCAGCAGAATCTTCCAGCGCGCGATCCGGTCCCAATCCACGCTCATGCCGGCACGCCCCCTGCTGGCACGGCCGGGGGTTCGGCATGGACGATGATCCGGCGCACGCCCTCGATCGCGTGGCGGATCTTCTGTTCCAGCGCCGACACCGCGTCATGGGCGTCCTCGACCGAGGCGTCGGGCGGGACATGGCAATGCAGCGATAGAAACAGCCCGGCCTCGGTCGCGCGAATGCGGATCTCATGGGCGTCGATCAGCAGCGGCGTGGCATCGGCCAGCGCCTCGATCTCATCGCGCATGCGCCGGAAATCGGCCCAGGGCAGCTCACTGCCGGTCACGGCGTCGGTCTGCAGCGGCTCGATATGGCTTTCGACCTCGATCTCGTCGCCCAGCTCCTGACGGATGCCGCGTTCGAGCGCCGAGGCGGTCACATGCGCCTGGGCCATGCTCTGGCGCCCGTCGACCTCCAGGTCGAAGCTGACCGAGATGCGCTCCTCGACATGCTGCACGGTCACATGATGCACCGGCACGCCCTGGCTGGCGGCGATGACATGGACTTGGTCGAGGATGGTCTCGTCATCGAGCGCCAGGGGATGGGTCACGATCAGCACGTCGGCGCCCGGCAGATCCTGCTGCACCCGTTGGGTGACCTCGTGCTTTATTTCGGCGACCCGTTCCAGCGGCAGGGTGCGGCCGACCGAGATTTCCAGATCCACGAAGACCGAACTGCCGCGCGGGCCGGCGCGCACGCGCTCGATCCGGCCGACGTGGGGCATATCCTTCAGCGCATTGCGCACGACCGTATCGATGCCCGCCGGTGCCGTATCGATCAGCGTCTCGATCGTCTCGCGCCCCAGGCGATATCCCGCGCGCAGCACGAAGATCGCGACGCCGATGGCCGACAGCGGATCGCCCAGCGGATAGCCCAGATAGACCAGTCCGAGACCGAGGATGACCACGGCGGAGCTGTAGATGTCGGAGCGGAAATGCAGCGCGTCGGCTTCGAGCGCCGGACTCTTGGTCTCGCGCGCGATCTTACTCAGTTTGCGCGAGCGGAAGAAATCGATGACCATCGACAAGGCCATGACGCCGACCGCGGTCCAGCTTGTCTCGACCGCCGTGCCGCCATGGATCAGGCGCTCGACCGCGGCCGCGATGATCCAGGCGCTGGTCGCGAAGAGCAGCGCCGTTTCCCCCAGCGCCGCGATGCTCTCGACCTTGCCATGGCCATAGGGATGGTCGTCGTCGGGCGGCTTGTCGCCGATCCGGATCGCGAAAAAAGTCATCACCGTGCCGGCGCAGTCGAGCGCCGAATGGGCTGCCTCCGACAGAATGCCGAGGCTGCCGGTCAACAGGCCTACGGTCAGCTTCAGCGCCGTCAGCAGGCCGCTGGCGAGGATCGAGGTGAACGCGACGGTTTCTTTCGCGCTGGCCATGGACAGTTTTCTCGGGGTCGAGAAGCAGCATGGCCGGTATCCGGCGTCCCTGACCCGAAACGGGACGCATCCGGCCTGCTGGTCTCGTCAAGCCACCGTCATCATCGACCGGTGACTGCGCACGCCACGGGGCTACGGCCCCGAGAATGTTGACGTGCGCCCCTCCAGGTCGCCGCTGCGACCTTTGGGCGACTACTCCCCAAACATCAGCAGCAGATACCTTTGTTGCAGCGCACATTCAAGGACGGTGACGGAACTGCGGCGCATAGCCAAGTTGCAAGCACGCCGCGAAGCGCGCTAGCTTCGGATCAAATCATCAGACAAATGGGATTGGGAGAGACGCCGTGACCACGCTGTTCGAGCATTATACGCCCGCAGATGATTTCGCTACCGGCACCTGGGTCGGCCGCGCCTGGTTGCCGGGCGCCGGTGGTGGACCGGCCGTGGTCGCGATCGATGGCGACGGCGTTTTCGACATCAGCGCGTCGGTCGCGACGGTGTCGGCCCTGTTCGAATTGGACGATCCGGTCGGGTTCCTGCGCGCCGCCCGGCGCGGTGCCCGGCTGGGAACGATCGAGGCGCTGCTGAAGAACGGCGATCCCGCCGGGCGCGATGAGACGGCGCCCTGGCTGCTGGCGCCGATCGACTGCCAGGCGATCAAAGCGGCCGGCGTCACCTTCGCCGCCAGCATGGTCGAGCGCGTGGTCGAAGAGCAGGCCAAGGGCGATCCCCGCGCGGCCGACGCGATCCGACAGGCGCTCGCCGCCGAGATCGGCGTCGATCTCGGCTCGGTCAAGCCCGGGTCCGAGGTGGCGGCGCAGCTGAAGACGGCCCTGGTCGCCCGCGGGCTCTGGTCGCAATATCTCGAAGTCGGCATCGGGCCAGACGCGGAGGTGTTCACCAAGGCGCAGCCGCTGTCGGCGGTGGGGTTCGGTGCCGAGATCGGCATCCATCCGGCCTCGACCTGGAACAACCCCGAGCCGGAGATCGTGCTGCTGGTGTCGAGCCGCGGCCGGATCGTCGGTGCCACGCTCGGCAACGATGTCAATTTGCGCGATGTCGAGGGCCGCAGCGCCTTGTTGCTGTCCAAGGCCAAGGACAATAACGGCTCGACCGCGATCGGGCCGTTCGTGCGCCTGTTCGACGAGCGATTTTCCCTGGACGATATCCGCCAGACCGACGTGGCGCTCAGGGTCGAAGGCACCGACGGCTTCGTGCTCGACGGCCTGTCGTCGATGAGCCGGATCAGTCGCGACCCGGCCGATATCGTGGCGCAAACCGTCTCGGCCCATCATCAGTATCCCGACGGCTTCTGCCTGTTTCTCGGCACCATGTTCGCGCCGACGAAGGAGCGGGCCGGCGGCGGTGGCGGCTTTACCCACAAACTGGACGATATCGTGGTGATTCGCTCGCGCCATCTGGGTGCCCTGGTCAATCGGGTCCGCCATACCGACCAGGTGCCGCCCTGGACCTTCGGCATGCGCGCGCTGATCGCCAATCTGGCCGCGCGCGGGTTGAGCGATGTCGCGGTCACGCCGAAGCAGGAGGCCTAAGCCATGCGCAGTTACAAGATTGCCGCCATTCCAGGCGATGGCATCGGCACCGAGGTCATCGCCGCCGGGCTCGAAGCGCTCGAAATCTGCGCGCGGCGCGACGGCGGCTTTCGGCTCGATGTCGAGAATTTCGACTGGGGCTCTGACTATTACAAAACCCGTGGCGTGATGATGCCGGCCGACGGTTTGGCGACGCTGAAGTCCTTCGATGCGATCTATTTCGGCGCGGTCGGTGCACCGGACGTGCCGGATCATGTGACGCTCTGGGGCCTGCGGCTCGCGATCTGCCAGCCGTTCGACCAATATGCCAACGTCCGCCCGACCCGCATTCTGCCCGGCATCGTGAGCCCGCTGCGCGGCGTCGAGCAGGGCGATCTCGACTGGGTCATCGTGCGCGAGAATTCCGAGGGCGAATATGCCGGGCAGGGCGGTCGCTCCCATCGCGGCCTGCCGGAGGAGGTGGCGACCGAAGTTTCGATCTTCACCCGCACCGGCGTCGAGCGGATCATGCGCTTCGCGTTCGATCTGGCCCGCTCGCGCCCGCGCCGCCTGCTGACCGTGGTGACCAAGTCGAACGCCCAGCGCCACGGCATGGTGCTGTGGGACGAGATCGCGGCCGAGGTGGCGAAGGAGTATCCGGACGTCACCTGGGACAAGATGCTGGTCGATGCCATGACCATGCGCATGGTGCTGAAGCCCGGCTCGATCGACACGGTGGTCGCGACCAATCTGCATGCCGACGTGCTGTCGGATCTGGCGGCGGCGCTGGCGGGCTCGCTCGGCATCGCGCCGACCGCCAACCTCAACCCCGAACGCACCTTCCCGTCGATGTTCGAACCGATCCACGGCTCGGCCTTCGACATCGTGGGCCTGGGCATCGCCAACCCGGTCGGCACCTTCTGGTCGGCGGTGATGATGCTGGACCATCTGGGCGAGGCCGCCGCCTCGGCCCGGCTGATGCGGGCGATCGAGCGGGTAACCGCCGATCCGTCGCTCCATACGCCGGACCTGGGCGGCAAGGCGACGACGCGTCAGGTGACCGACGCGCTGTGCGCGGCGCTGGCGGGAGACAATCTCTGAGGATTAGGTGTCGTGGCTCGCAATCATCGGCTTCCCGGCGCGAGATTGCGTCCTCGCCCCGACTCTCAGTATCGCCTCAGCCGGGCTTGCTTCTTAGCTGCGCGACATCGGCCAAGAAATCGTCGATCAGCGTTTCCCAGCCTCACTTTTGAGCAACGTGGGGAAGTGCGAGCGAGGCGCCGGCGCGGCCGTAGCTGGCGATTTTGGCATCTCGGGTCAGAAGCGCCTGGCCTTCGATCCGGGCCTGGGCGATCAGCATGCGATCGAAGGGATCGCGGTGATGATGAGGCAGCCGCACGAGTTCCTGACAGTGGCTGGGCCGGAGGGGCAGCAGTTCGACGCCTTGCGGCGACATGAACAGCCGCGGGTCATCAGCAATCCGTCCAAGGCTGATCAGCAGCGCGATCTCCCAAAGGCTGACGATGCTGACGGCTCGGCGCGGGGCGGTGTCGATGGCCGTGCGCTCCTGGTCGGTGAGCTTCCCTGGCTCGGCGCGCATCCACAGGAAGATGTGCGTGTCGAGGAGTATGCCCCTTGGCCATCAGCGTGGCATGAACTCATCGACGACGTCGTCGGGGAGGGACAGGTCGTCCCCAATGCGCGCGCCGACCAGATCGCCGTAGACAACGGGCTGCTGGACGAGTGCGCTGAGCCGAGCAACCGGCCGGCCGTTCCGCGTGACGATGATCTCGTCTCCAGCCTCGACCCGCGAGACGAGGGCCGCGAATTCTGCCTTGGCCTGGGCGATGGAAACCTGGGTAGCAGTCATGATGACGCTCCGAGATGACTATAATGGTCACAATAACCGAGCGGATAGGTTGGCGCAAGACAGATGACCATGATGGTCACAATCTCATGGCATCCGTTTGGTCTCGCCGATGACCAGTTTCCAGCGGCGGCGGACCCAAAATCGTGAGTGTCACTGAACGTGGGCCGGCGCGCGTCGGTCGTCTCAGCTAATTAGAGACGGTCGAGCCCAGAATCTCGTGCCGGAGCGTCAATGATTGCAAGCCGCGATCAGTCAGGCGACCCGGACGCCGGCGATGAAGTCATTGACTTCGCGCGACAGGTTTTCGGCCTGCTGGGACAATTCGCCAGCGGCATCCAGCACCTCGGCGGCGGCGGAACCGGTTTCGTTCGCCGCCTGGCTGACGCCGGCGATATTCTGGGTGACCTCGTCGGTGCTGGTGGCCGTGCTCTGGACGTTGCGCGCGATCTCCGACGTGGCGGCGCCCTGTTCCTCGACCGCCGCGGCGATCGCCGCCGTGATGCCGTTGACCTCTTCGATCGTCTTGCCGATCGCGCTGATCGCTTCGACCGCCTCCTGCGTCGCGGTCTGGATCTGGCGGACCTGGGCGCCGATGTCGTCGGTCGCGGCCGCCGTCTGCTGGGCCAGCGCCTTGACCTCCGAGGCCACGACCGCGAAGCCCTTGCCGGCATCGCCGGCCCTTGCCGCCTCGATCGTCGCATTGAGTGCCAGCAGATTGGTCTGGCTGGCGATGGTCGAGATCAGGCCGACCACATCGCCGATCTTGCGCGCGCTTTCGGACAGGGCCAGGACGATGCCGTTCGTGCGGCGGGCATCCTCGACCGCGCGGCCGGTGATCGAGGTCGATTGCGCGACCTGCCGGCCGATTTCCATGATCGAGGACGACAGCTCCTCGGCCGCCGCCGCGACGGTCTGGACGCCGACGCCGGCCTCTTCGGCCGCTGCCGCGACGGTCGAGGCCTGCTGGTTGGTCCGGCCCGCGGTGGCGGACATGGACTGGGCGGTCGCCTCGAGCTCGGTCGCCGCCGAGGCGAGCAGGCCGACCAGTTGTTCGACCTTGAGCTCGAACGCTCGCACCAGGGCTTCCAGCCGCTTGGTGCGTTCCTCGCGCGCCGTCTGTTGGGCAGCGCTTTCGGCGGTCAGGCGTTCGGCTTCGGCGACGCCCAGGCGCAGATCCTCCAGAGTCGTCGCCATGGCGCCGAATTCGTCGGCGCGCGCCATGGCGGGCACCGGCGTCGTGAAATCACGGTCGGCCAGCCGGCCGATCGAGCCGGTCAGCGACCGGACGGGGCTCACGACCCGCCGCTGGATCATGCGCAGCCCGAACAGGCAGCCGCCGATGCCGACGAGCAGGGCGGCACCGATGATCGCCAGCTGAACGAGCGCTGCCGCGTGGCGTTCGTCGGCGCGCTGCGCCATGCCGGCGATGGCGGCGTTGGCAACGGTAAGGATCGGGTCGAACGGCTGCGTGCAGGTATCCTGCCAGGCGGTCGAACTCATCGCGTTGGGCCCGCCGGCGTTGGCATAGGCGATGTCGCGCTCGGCAAAAGCCTTGGTCGTGGCCTGCTTCGCGACCCCCGCGGCCTCGACCAGCGCATGCGGCGCCCCGGTGCGCGCCAGCAGATCGTCGAGCGTGGCCAGCGAGCGTCGCGCTTCGCCGCGCAGGCCGGCGACGACCAGCCGGTCGCTGGTCTGGATCGCCTTGTTCGCGGTGAAGAGCGAGCGGACGGCCGAACATTCGGTGCCGACGCTATCGCGGATCGACCAGGAATATTGCCGTGCGAGCACGTATTCGCCGATCACGGGATCGGCCAGCCGCGCCTCGGCGGCGATGGAGCGCGACAGGTCGCCCAGCCCGATCGTGACGGCACCGACCGCGTCGTACCAGGGCTGGATCGCCTTGATGTCCCGGGCGGCCTTCGGCTTCGCCATCTCGGCGGAGATCAATGACTCTTGGGCTTGGGCCGTGGCTGCCAGCTTCCGGATCCGGGCGGTCAGAGCAACGACGTTCGTGGCCAGGCCCGGATCGACGGATCCATATATCTGCTTGAGCTGTTGCTCGTTCTGGCCGAGCAGCGCCTTCAGCTCCGATTCGGGCTGATCGACGGTCACCAGCTTGGTCTGCAACTCGCCGCGAGACACCCTGAGCGCCTGCGTCGCCTGGAAGATCACCCGATCCGCGGCGGCGAGAGAGGTCGCCCGTTCGGCGCTGCGCAGCTCCGACCAGGCGCCGGTGAATTGAACGACGAGCGACGCGGCAAGGGCAACGGCGAGGACCACGAATACCGATGTCAGCAGCGTGCTGACGGCAACGCGGTTCGGTTGTTTGGTCGTCATCAATCTCTCCCGCGGTCGCCGAGGCAGGCGCCGTAAAAGGGCAAGCTGTGACACCCAATCTTAAATAAGTAATAAAAATGAGCCCGAGCGGCGGCTGCCTATTCCGCGGCGTTGGTCATCAGCGTGCCCAGGTCCTCGGCCGGCAGCGGGCGGCCGAGCAGGAAGCCTTGGACCTGGTCGCAATGCTCGCCTTGCAGCAGGGCCAGTTGCGCCGCAGTCTCGACGCCCTCGGCGATCACCGTGATGCGGAGCGAGCGGCCCAGGGCGATGACCGAGCGCACGATCGCCATGGAATCCTCGTTGCGCTCCATCTCCCAGATGAATGATCGATCGATCTTGATCTTGTCGAACGCGAAGCGCCGCAGATAGCTGAGGCTGGAATAGCCCGTGCCGAAATCGTCGAGCGAGACGCTGACGCCGGCGGCCTTGAGCGTGCCGAGCGTGGCCAGCGTGCGCTCGGTTTCCTCGATCAATACGCCTTCGGTGATTTCCAGCTCCAACCGGCCGGGCGACAAGCCGGTTTGCGCCAGGATGGTCAGGATGTGCGTGGCCAGGTCGGCGTGGCGGAATTGGATCGGCGACAGATTGACCGCGATCTTCTTGTCGTTCTGCCATTTGGCCGCCTCCGCGCAGGCCGTGCGCAGCACCCACTCGCCGAGCGGCATGATCAGGCCGCATTCCTCGGCCACGGGGATGAATTCGACCGGTGAGACCAGGCCTCGCTCCGGATGGCGCCAGCGGACCAGGGCTTCGAAACCCAGCACGTCGTCGGTATCCGTGCCGCAGCCGACCAAGGGCTGATAATGCAGTTCGAACTGACCGAGGGCGAGCGCCTGGCGCAGATCGCGCTCGATCAGCCGGCGCTCCTGCAGGCGGGCGTCCATATCCGCCTCGAAGAAGCGGTAGGTGCCGCGGCCGGCGCCCTTCGCCCGATAGAGCGCGGTGTCGGCCGCGCGGACCAGATCCTCGCCCGAGTCGGCATCTCCCGGAAAGATCGCGACACCGATACTCGTCCCGATCACCATCTGCTGACCGTCGAGATCGAACGGCAGGGCCATCATCTTCACCAGCCGTTCGGCCAGTATGCCGGCGGAATCGACGGCGGCGGCACCCAGTTGGATGATGGCGAACTCGTCGCCGCTGAGGCGCGCGACGGTGTCATGGTCGCGGATGCTGGTCCGAAGCCGGTCCGCGACCTGCTTCAGCAGCAGATCGCCGCCGGTATGTCCCGTCAGGTCGTTGACCGTCTTGAAGCGGTCCAGATCCAGACACAGTACCGTGACCGCGACATTGTTGCGCCGGGCGAACGCGACCGCCTGGGCCAGCCGGTCGTGAAACAGGATGCGGTTCGGCAGGCCCGTCAGCGTGTCGTGATGCGCCATGTGGCGAATCTTCGCCTCGGCCATTCGGCGCTCGCGGATGTCGCGGACCGCGACCACGCGGGCCATGCCGGCGCCATAATCGATGGTCTGGGCGAAGATCTCGACCGGGATCGAGCCATGATCGCCGTAGCGCAGTTCGATTTCCTGCATCTCGTCTTCCTGGCCCATCATACGTTGACGGACCATGTCGTGGCTGGCCGACGCCACGATCTCGGTCACCTGCCGGCCGATCAGCCAATCCACCGGCTGGTCGAGCAGGCGGCACATGGCCTGGTTCGCATCGACGATCTCGCCCTCGACATGGATGATGATGCCCTCGAACGTGGCATCGGCCAATTGACGGAAGCGCCGCTCGCTCTCGCGCAGGCTCGTCGCCTCGCGCAGCGAGCGGTGGTTCAGATGTTCATCGACGGCGGAGCCGACCAGGCCCAATCCCAGAATGAGAACGGTCACTGCGGTGACCGCGGTGGCGAGCCAGAACGGTGCGATCGCCTCGCCGGGAACCCCCACACCGGAATCCGGCAGGATCTGGACGGCGGTCATGCCGGTGAAATGCAGGCCACAGATGGCGATCGTCAGCAGCAGGGCGGCCGCGACGCGCCGAAGCGGGTTCTGCGCGGCGAAGCCGATCATGGTCGCGGCGGCGCCGAAGCCCATGCCGACGATCAGGGATGCGGTCGCCAGCGCCGGGTCGTAGATCAGCGTGCCCGGCAGATGGACCGCCGACATGCCGGTGTAGTGCATCGCGCCGATGCCGGCACCGATGATCAGGCCGCCCAGGATGCGGGCCGCGCGCCAGGGCATCATGGCGACGGCGAGGCCGAGGCCCGACAGCAGGACGGCGATCACGATCGACAATACCGTCCGATCGAGCGCGTAGGTCACCGGCAGATCGGGCTGGAACGCCAGCATGGCGATGAAATGGGTCGCCCAGACGCCGCTGCCGGTCGCAAGACCGGCGGTCGTGATCCAGGCAAAGCGCGCACGGCGCGACGCCTGGACCGCCCGCGCGGCCAGGCTGAAGGCCGTATAGGCGGCCAAAAGGCAGATCAAACCGGCCAGTGCAACGAGGCGCAGGTCGTGCTGCTGAGTGATGCAGGCATAAACGCGGAACATAAGCCGGATTATTCCGGGCGTCGCGTGAATGCCCCGTAAACGACCGTCCGCATTTCATGAATTTAGTCCGGCGGGACGGGGTTAATCTCAATACTGTTGATTTAAGGTAATTTTTGGTAATTTATGCGATGCATTTTCCTCGGGACAACTGAGGAGGGAGCATTTCGATGGCGCGCACGACGGCGACGCTTCCGGCTGGTCCTCGGATAACGGAC